>Ga0208958_1004086_pt1 | contig 10736 bp, 15 predicted proteins | sample RifOxyB1_FD_184032 | JGI IMG/M metagenome (GOLD analysis project Ga0208958, IMG submission 184032) | Soil microbial communities from Rifle, Colorado - Rifle Oxygen_injection B1 (SPAdes) | ecosystem: Environmental > Terrestrial > Deep subsurface > Rock core/Sediment | place: Rifle, Colorado...
GATTTCATGATTCAAAATCAACGTGAGAATATTTGGAATCACACTTTGTGCCAAACGAACCACTGTATTTAGAGCTGTTCTCTTGGTCTTAATAATCTTGTATCCTTCTCAACGCTTTATCAAACGATTCTGCAGATAGTAATCCACTGTTTTGTATAAACCAGTGGCAATATCGAACAAAGGCTCCCAACCCAAGGCTCTTAGTGGCGAAATATCAGTCTCAACATCCAACTTCTCACCGGCACGATAACACAATGCACCGAAACAAAATTCTGTACTAATAGTAATCCAGAAACTTGCAGCAATACGAATTTGTTGAATCATGTCTTTTAGTGTAGTTTTGATTCCAGTACCTACATTGTATGTAAAAGCCTGTGGCAGAGAATCAAAACATTCAAGAATCTTAAGATATGCACTTACCACATCCTCCACATACACAAAATCTCTTTTCTGCATACCAGGCGTAAAATCCAGGAACGGTGGTGCATTTGCAAGTTGAGTTATAACCCATGGTATGAATTTTGAAGTCTCATCCTTTGGACCATACATATGCTGTAGTTTCAAATTAATAGTCTTATATCGAAATTTCCTTAAAAACATCCATTCTGCAAATTGCTTCTTTGACAAGATATAGCTACCAAGATACGTCTGGGTTACATCACCATCATTAGAAAATGTATCCGTATTTACAAATAGTTTAACATTAAAATCTGAGCACAAATCGAGCAATCTAACCCCGAAAGATATGTTCGAATCAACCACATCGTAGAATGCTGTTGACTCCCTAGCATACATCGTAGCGACATGTAGAACAGCGTCTATCGTGTTGTCCTTAAACGGTTTTTCTATTCCACATTCATCTATATTATAAACCTTAGTAGCTTTCAGACAGTCTTTTATTTTATCGATTCTAGAATGGCTTCTCTTCACTACTACTACATTGTACCCTGTGGCAAGCAATCCACTTAGCAAATTACTTCCAAGAAACCCAGTAGCACCAGTTAATAAAACAGTTTTAATAGAGGAATGCATTAATTTGCTCAATAGTTATTTCACGTGCCCGTTCAACTGGTGCAAGTGACCAGTCCACAACCTTCTGAAGAGCAACAGAAAGATCCCACTTTGGAAACCAACCCAATCGCTCCTTAGCTTTCGAAATATCAAGCTTAAGATATCTTGCTTCGTGGACAGTAGCACTTTGTTTTTCAATGGCATAGCCTGGGGAATTCGGCCAGCGTTCTGACATGAGCCTTACTATATCTAGAACTGGCTTAGCATCGTTATCATTGGGTCCAAAATTCCAAGCCTCTGCATAATTGTATCCAGAGTCCCCGTAAAGCCGCTCAGCCAATAATAAGTAACCATGAAGAGGCTCTAGAACATGCTGCCAAGGCCTTATAGATTCAGGACTTCGAATGGTAACCAGCTCATTTCTTTGAAATGCCCGGATAATATCAGGAATTAGTCGATCTTTTGCGTAATCACCACCACCAATAACATTACCCGCGCGCGCGGTAGCTAGTGCTACCTGATGCCTCTTGCCATAATCAGCTAAGTTGAAAAATGAACTGCGAAATGAGGCCGAGACTAATTCCGCCCCAGCCTTACTACTGGAATACGGGTCATACCCCCCCAGTGCCTCGCCTTCCCGGTAACCCCATAGCCATTCTTTATTCTCATAGCACTTATCTGTGGTAACACAAACGACCGCTCGCACTGAATCTACAGCCCGGACTGCTTGAAGAACCTTCGCAGTCCCAAGCACATTTATATCATATGTTTCAATTGGGTTGATATATGACTCGCGCACAATCGCCTGAGCCGCCAAGTGAAGCACAATATCTGGTTTAGACTGCTTCAATGCAAGAGAAAGCGCATTTTCATCGCGAATATCGCCACGAATATCACGGATGAGGTTCGTAACATGTGCTTGTTCAAAGATACTTGGATTAGTCGGAGGATCAAGAGAAAAGCCAGTAACCTCGGCACCCATTTTGTGTAGCAATATTGAAATCCAACTACCCTTAAAACCGGTATGGCCAGTTAAAAAAACTTTTTTTCCTTTCCAAAAGGCTATATCGATCATTTCCAAACCTTCCAAGGTGCTTTCCCGGACACCCAAAGATCCTCAAGTTCCACTTTCTCTCTAAGTGTATCCATAGGTTTCCAGAACCCAGAATGCTTAAAGGCTGAAAGTTGGTTATCCTTTGCCAGCTGCTCTAGTGGTTTGCGCTCAAAAACAACGCTATCATCATCGATATAATCAAATATCCCCGGATTCATAACAAAAAAACCACCATTTATCCATGAACCATCCCCTTTCGGCTTTTCTTTAAATGAAAGGATCGAAGCATCAGCTGCTAGCTCCAATGCACCAAACCGGCCAGAAGGCTGGACCGCTGTCATCGTGCCTATTTTGCCATGTTTTTGATGAAATTGAAGCAATTCAGATATATCGACATCTGACACACCATCACCATACGTAAGCATGAACGGCTCATCTTTTATAAACGACTGAATGCGCTTGACTCGACCACCTGTCATAGTATTCAAACCAGTATCAATAAGTGTTACTTTCCAGGGCTCAGCCTTTTTATTATGAACTTCCATAGTGTTGCGCTCCATATCAAAAGTCACATCCGCCATGTGCATAAAATAATTTGCGAAATATTCTTTAATCACGTAACCCTTATATCCTAGACAGATAATAAATTCATTATGCCCATAATAAGAATAGGTCTTCATGATATGCCATAAAATAGGCATGCCACCTATGTCAATCATGGGCTTTGGCTTCAAAACAGTTTCCTCGGATAATCTTGTGCCAAAACCACCGGCTAATATTACAACCTTCATCTAGCCCCTCCTTGAATAGAAAGTTTCTTTTTTAGAAAGAATATTCGAACTCATTGCAAACACATTGGATTTTAGCCATAGGAGTTCACACTTTTGATAACGAATTCAACCTGGTCCGCTGTGAGCACAGGACTCATGGGAAGGCTTAATACCTCAGAATGAATCCTCTCAGTAATTGGAAGATTAATGCTATTCCACTCCTTATAACACTCCTGCTTATGAGGCGGAACAGGATAATGAATAAGAGTATGAATACCTTTATTCTCGAGATACTTCTGCAAATCATCCCGTCTAGCACAACGGACTGGGAAAATGTGAAACACATGCGCCTTCCAATCCAAAACCTGCGGCAATGTTATTAGATTGTTATCAATTCGATCAAGGTAACTTCTGGCAACTGAGCGTCGTAAATCTATGTCAGCATCAAGATACTTGAGCTTAACCGCAAGAACAGCGGCCTGGATTTCATCTAGCCTACTATTTCTGCCAAGACGCTCGAACACATACTTTTTCTTTGAACCATAATTCGCTAACATCCGTACCATCTCAGCCAGAGCCTGATTGCTAGTAGTTACGGCTCCGGCATCACCAAAGGCACCCAAATTTTTCCCAGGATAGAAACTATGCCCTGCGATTTCTCCCAGCGACCCAGTTCTCCGCCCTTGAAAGATGCATCCATGAGCCTGGGCATTATCCTCAATCAACCTTAATCCATGATTACGGCACAGATCCTCAACATGCTCTGTATAGGCACACTGGCCATAAAGATGCACAATCATAATCGCTTTAGTTCTTGGTGTTATATGAGCTTCAATGAGAGAGTCATCCATTTGATACGTCTCGATACTAGGCTCCACAAGAACAGGCACGAGTCCATTAGCAGTAATTGCTAGAATTGATGCAATATAGGTATTAGCTGGAACAATCACCTCATCACCCGGCGCCATTATATCCATCTCGATATAGGCACGGAAAATAAGCTCTAGAGCATCGAGGCCATTCGCGACGCCAATAGCATGCCTAGTGCCGATATAGGAAGCATAAGCTGCCTCAAAAGCGCTATTCTCTTTCCCCTGTAAATACCAACCGGAGTCGACAACTCTATTCACTGCCTCGTGAATTTCCGCGGCATGCTGCTGTGTAACATCCTTTAATGAAAGAAAAGGAACATCCATGATCAGTCCTCCAAATTGCAAACGAGCCCATCTTTGTTTTTCATTGCTTGGTCAAGTAAAATTCCAGTTCGAGTTATATAACCTCGTTGCGTGGCTGGGTTTCCATACCATACCGTATGATCTGGCACGTCGCGGGTTACAACGCTTCCAGCACCGATAAAAGAATATTTTCCCACTGTATGGCCAGCAATAATTGTCGCATTAGCCCCGATAGAAGCCCCAAGCCTGACTACTGTTTTTTTAAAGACTCCTGGGTATTGCTTTGAGCGGGGAACAATGTCGTTAGTAAACGTTACATTGGGGCCAATAAAAACATTGTCCTCGATTGTCACACCATCCCAAAGTTGAACCCCTGATTTTATAGTCACATTGTTGCCGACTAATACATCATTTTCAATTAATACATGGGCGCAAATATTGCAGTTACAGCCAATAGATGCCTTTTCTAAAATCACGCAAAATTGCCAAACATTAGTACCTGCGCCAATATCACTGCTTTTCACATCGGCAAATTGATGAATCATGCAATATCCCCCGCTTTTTGTATTAAAAAAGATTCATAGTCCCTGATATAATCTTGTTCATCATATTCTAATGAGGCTAACACTAAACACACTGCATCTGGAGAGAAATGTTCCAGTTCCCTCCAGATGCCCGGCACAATAAGCAAACCCTGCTTGGGACCGCTTAAGCTAATAGTGCGCTTAGCTTTCCCATCATCGAGGATGACCTCAAAACTACCACAAGCAGCGACAATCAGCTGCCGCAACCTCTTGTGGGCATGGCCACCTCGCACTTGATCGCCAGGCACATTATACAGGTAATAAATTCGCTTAACGTCGAAAGGAATATTTATGCCATTCTCGACAATAACAAGGCTACTACCAATATCGACTGTGCTCCTCAACTCGACGGTCGCACAATTATGAACGGAAGTGTTAATCATGGTTATTTTTTACCAGTTCGCAAAATCGCGCCAGGTCGCAGACAAACTCGGCGTCGTTCAGTGAAACCGCCCTTACGATGAGCGCAACCCCATCATGAGAAGAATTTTTCACTTCTCGCCATAGCCGTGCAGGAATATACAAGCCTTGCCCTGGATGCTGCACTATTATCGACCATTCAGAATAGCCATCATGCAAACTAACTATCAGTGTACCTGACAAAGGTACCAGGTATTCACCCCCATTCATGCAGGCCCGGCCAGCTTGTACAACACCTGGTTGCTGATTCCACAACAAGCTAGTATTCCGTATTTCAAAAGGTATGTGGTTATTACCCTCGAAAAAAGATAAGCAACCTCGCGCATCCTTGATAACTGGAAGATTAATAAGCCTAGCCTGATTAGAAAAGATATTCATTTATTTTTGTGCCATTGATAGCAAGTATTCCCCGTATTCCGTCTTTTGCATGCGCTCTCCAGCAGCCAGGAGAGCAGAGCGGCTAATCCAACCTTGATGAAACGCGATCTCCTCAAGACAGGCAACATAGAGCCCCTGCCTATTTTGAATAGCCTCGATAAATGAGCTGGCAGCCAGTAAATCCCGCGGATTACCAGTATCGAGCCAAGCAAAGCCTCTGCCAAGCAGCTCAACCTGCAATGCGCCTTGTGACAAATACATATTGTTGATACTTGTAATCTCAATCTCGCCGCGTGCCGAAGGCTTTACGTTCTTAGCGACTTCTACTACATGATTATCGTAAAAATACAACCCAGGAACAGCGTAACTTGATTTCGGATGCTGCGGTTTTTCTTCAATGGATATCACCTTCCCCGAAGCATCAAACTCAACAACGCCATACGATGCTGGATCCTTAACGTAATATCCGAAAATGGTTGCACCAACATCCCGTGCGGCCGCCCGCTCCAGCACCGGCGTAAAACCCTGCCCGTAAAAAACGTTATCTCCTAGCACTAGTGCTACGCGATCCTTGCCGATAAATTTTTCACCTACAATAAAGGCGTCTGCTAACCCACGTGGCTTATCTTGCACTGCATAAGTTAGCGACAGTCCGAAATTCGAACCGTCACCCAGGAGCTGCTGAAAACCCCCAATATCACGGGGGCTGGATATTAACAGGATGTCTTTAATGCCAGCGAGCATCAGTGTGGAAATTGGGTAATAAACCATAGGCTTATCGTACACTGGCAACATCTGCTTAGACACTGCCACAGTAGCTGGAAAAAGACGCGTCGCCGTCCCGCCAGCTAAAACTATTCCTTTCATAACAGCCCCTCACATTCACGGGTAAAATCTAACTCTTAACGATAGTAAGCAAAAAGTGCTTTGGACATTCGTGTTGGTTTAAAACCTAAATCAAGCACACTTAAAAGAAACAGAATAGCTATTTTAACCTTAGCCTGTTATAGAATCCATAAACTATTTTCATTAGTTGCTGAATACCTGAGTTCTTTTTATTTAACCATGGCAGTATTCGTTTTCTGAAGAATCACATTTTAAATTGCAAGAGATTGGAACAAACCATTTTCCAAATCTTGATAATCTGTTTTTGTTGGCACCGACTAATTAACCCTTGTTGCTATCCACATACAAACAGCAACATCACATTAATACCCACTTTGTATTTCATTTAGGTAATTAACTACTGCTTTAGCAGGGTGTTGAAAAACGCGGATGCGGCTTTTCAACACTTCAAAAGCCGGTACAATTACGCAGCATAGCGCAAGCTATGCGAGGAATTGTTAAGGTTGTTGAGAAAGCAACCGGCTTTTTCAACAACCTGTTAGAGCTGCGCTTGGAGCTCCCTAAATAAAATCTTGAAATTACAAATTTTGCTGCAATTCTCGAAGCCAGGCGGCAAAAGACTCATGCATCCGCATAAAATCTTTTTCAATCTCACAAGCGGCGGTGTTGACGATCTTCAGTTTAGCGGGATGAATTCTGGTCTTATATAAATTCCGGAAAAGATGCCGGAAGCGGCGTAACTCGTCGATTTGCTCGACGAGCGCCTGATCGCTTATAAGCGCTGGCCGGACCTCAGGAACGGTCAGGGCCATCCGATCCAGCAAATCGCGGTGTCAATAGTGTTGGTCGATATTGTTCTCAAAAAATTTGGCAATACGAAAAAAGTAGGCCTCAAGAGCATTGTAGATGCCATGCAGGCAGGTTCCCAAAACCATTAAATCGAGTTCATCCAGCCAATGGGACTCCTCGGCTGCCGATATTGACGTTTTGTCCAATTGAACAACGCTCGCCCACCCTGGCCTTGGGCATGATATGGCAGAAGTGCCAAACCCGGGTATTGGCACCGATGACGGCGCCCTCATCGACATAAGCCGATAGGTGCTATTTCCAAACGCCGCCGGTGGTCTGGATTTCCAGTATTTCTTGTTTCATCTTGGCTCCATAAAACTTAAAAGTGGCGGTCGATACCAGCTTGCTTCATGATGGCGTTGGCAGTATGCCGGGATTTAATTTTCCCATCCACCGTGATAAAACGTTGCAATATGGGACTATACCAGATATCATGATCCCCTTTACCATGCCTCGAAAAAGTACACCCGAATTCAGAAAGCACAGACCGGACGCGCTTCTCGAAATCAGCCATGGAACTGAATCTGGTCGTGCCGTTCAGAAATGATAGAAAATGGTATATCCAGCGAGGAAATACCGTTCAACTCTAGCAGTTCAGGAATGGCATTTTTTACCCGTTCCATCAATACATCCAAAGAGCCTGACTCCAGAACCAACCCGGGAATATCCTCACTGGTAGCTATCCAGACAGCGGCCTCGGGATCCCACTTGGCGCGTACTTCATATTCCATTGTCAACCCTTCCGGTATAACTTTTCTATCACATCGCAGGTATAGTCGCTTTCGTCAGCCGTCAGCTCGGGGTACATCGGCAGGGCGATGATCTCGTTGCAGACGCGCAGGCAAGGGATGCTACCCAGGCACGCGGAGTAACGGACGGCGTAGTCGGCAGTCTGCTAGGCCGATACGTGCTTTTCCAAACGCCGCCAGTGGTCTGAATTTCCAGTATTTCTTGCATCGTTTAATCCTCGAAAAAGGCTGCTCTGGATAGTCCAGACTGCCGGATAATGGATGCCAAGGTGCCAGCCTTCAGTTCATCATGCATGGGCACGGGCACCGTAATGCTGCCTGATTCAACCATCTTCTTCATTACAACGTGACGGCCACGTTGTCGAACATTTTCGAAGCCATGCCGCGCCAAGACCATACATACCGCCTTGCCACTAAGCACTTTTAGCTTAGCCATAAGCTACGGCCAACTGCGTAACATATACATCAGAATGCAGCCGGCTTTTTATTTCCTCCGGTTCGGCATTTTCCAAAAATAGCTCTAATGCTTCCTGCAGATTATTTTTAGCATCTTCGATCGAATTCCCTTGGCTGGCTATATCAAGTTCAGGACACAAGGCGACAAACATATCACCTTCGCGTTCGATCACGGCTGTAAACATGCTGACCATGGTAACCTCCGTTACATCATCATTTCACGACCAATTCTGATAACCAATTCTCTCAATCCTGCTTTCCTATCAAATTAGCTCATAAAAATGCCCTTCATCTTCTCGGTCGAGAAACTGCAGGGCAGGTCTACCGGCTGGCCAGTCTTCTGGCTCTGGTAGATGGCCAGGATAATCTCCAGGGCTTTCTTGCCGCGCGCGCCGAACACCAATGGCTCACGGTTCTGGTCGATGGCGTCCACGAAGTCGCGGAACAGGGCGGCATGGCCAAAGCCGTAGACCGTGGGAGGGTCCTTTTCCGACGGATTCAGTACCATGTCTTCGGTGTCGCCAACCGCCTGGGCATCGGCAAAGCGCCAGGTCTCGATCTTGTTGACTGCCAGGCCGCCGATGACCACGCTGCCGGCCTGGCCGAACAGCGACAGCGTCTCGTTGAGGTTGGTTGGATAAACATCGGCCGTGCCCTCGATGATGCCGACGGCGCCGGAAGCGAACTCGATGAGGGCGACAGTGTACATGAGTAGTCTACAATTAGCAGTATTGGTGGGCAGGGAAAAAGGCAAAGACAACGTAGCAGAAATGGCCCCCTTCGGCTGGATGCGGCTACGCCATCCACACTGGTTGTGTAGATTATATCCGGACTGGCCTCGCAACCGGTGCGCGGCGGCCGTAACACGCTCGCGCCCATGGTTCCGATTATTGGTCACAGTTGATCAGTTAAATTATATAGTACAAAGCGCATTTTAGATAGTACTGGCACTAACTGACTGTGTGCCAAGGCAGCAACTATAGCAAATTTACCACACGCTCAGGCAATAGTTGTTCAATAACTGAACAACTATGCGAGATATTAGCGCGTCATTATGGTAAATTCAATACAGTATCAACGAATTTGATACATTTTTTTTTGGAAAGTACCTAGGTGGCTGCATTTTCCAGGCCAGCACCAACCGAAAAGATGCATCTTAGCTTTTTGACGCCAGCACTCCACGGCACTGCCGACCAAGTTCATTTAGCAATAACACCATAAAGACCAATATGAGGGCTGCTTGAGGGCTGCAAGCTGACTGGCTGGCAAGAAGCGGCTAATTTCAAACCGATAATCAGCTTCCAATTCAGTTACACCGGCCGAGTGATGATCTTGAGTTTCCAAGTATCAACATTGCCGCGTTCTCGCTGGGGTTCGCTGACTGTTACCGCCAAATCGTATTTCGCAGTACCGCCAACTCCGGCTGGTTACGCAAGGCGTCTGAAACCAGACTGTCAAACAAGTTCATCGACAACACTCCAATCGATCAGATCTAGTGGCCGCCGGCCGGCCTTTATATCCCGGATGGCTTGTCGTACCGAAGCCCGCCACAGGTGGCAGGAGTGGTCATAAACCAGTTCGGCCGTCACTTGGCCGGCTGTCTTTTTGGTATGGATGAACTCGATGCTACCCCACTGGCTACAGCGGATGATGGAGGAGCGGCCGCCGCTAATCAGGGTAAGCCATTGCAAGGGTACTTGGGAAATGACGCCAGCATCGCTCAGGGCGGACTCCAAGCTAATGTAATTGAAGGTATGGGCGCGTAACTTGGCGGCGGCATGGTACAGCACCATTCCTCTGGGCCAGTCCACCTTGTCGTACAGGTACAAACCCCGACATACCGATACCAGCAAGCCATCTCTGACCGCTCGACCCAGCAGCATCTTTAGGGCAGCCGGCGAAAGATCGGCAAAGGGCACCTGGAAATCGGCACTGCTGAACAAATAGTGCTCCGGGGACGACAAGGTTTCCAGCAGTTGGCGCAAACGCTTCAAGGGTTGCATAATCGGTAGTCATAAAGTAACACTATTCATTACCTTTTGTCTACCAGAAAAGCCAGCTTCCCCGCCCCCAAGCAAACAACCGTGATAAAAACCCGCAGAAAAGCTCTTAGCCGTCTGCTGGGTGAGGGTAGCTGCCAACCTAAACATGCCTTTTGCTTGGGCGAGCCACCTTTTTGGTCGATAAACAATGGAAGAAAGAGTGAAAAATCGCTCGAGTCGACGTTGAAAGGAACCGCGATGCACTATGCTGGTCACTGCCAAACCCTGAAAGTCATTCTACTGCTGGTGCTGTGCGCTTTTGTGCTGGCACCCGTCATCGCTCAAGGCTATCAGGTCTGCATCGCTTCCTACACGGTCACCGGAAACGCCAAAACCCTGGCCGACCAATTGCTGAATTACGGCATCGCCACCACCTTTCAGGCCATCGAGGTCGACGAAACT
>Ga0208958_1004091_pt1 | contig 10732 bp, 7 predicted proteins | sample RifOxyB1_FD_184032 | JGI IMG/M metagenome (GOLD analysis project Ga0208958, IMG submission 184032) | Soil microbial communities from Rifle, Colorado - Rifle Oxygen_injection B1 (SPAdes) | ecosystem: Environmental > Terrestrial > Deep subsurface > Rock core/Sediment | place: Rifle, Colorado...
ACCTTTTCTCATCCAAACACCCTTGCTGGCTTTATGCTGGTTAGTGCTTTTTTGCTGTTTTCCGCTCCACTAAGCCTTCTCGCCTTTCTTCTTGTCTTTATTTCCTTTTCTCAGAATGCCTGGCTTGCCACAGCCATAGTTCTAATGGCAAAAGTGATGAAAAAAATCCCCTCATCTCTATTTATTTTTACGATATTCATTTTATCGTTTGTTGTGCCCTATATACCCGAACTGCTTGACCCTCAAAGACACACACTCTCTCTTGAAGCCTTTCGTCTCTTTTCCGAGGCCCCTATTTTCGGTCTTGGTCTAGGGAATTACATTCCTGCAGCCGTTATTTTCCAAAACTCCTATCTGCTTCAACCGGTCCACAACATTTACTTATTAATTCTTGTTGAAACCGGTATTTTCGGTCTTCTATTAACATACTATTTCCTAAATAAGACCAAGTTAACATTACCGTTAATTGCCATATTACTGACCGGTCTCTTTGATCATTACTGGTTGACGCAAATACAAACACAGTTATTATTAGTTCTTGTTCTCACATTTGCTAAACTAAATAAGTCATGGATAAAGAGTTGACAATATATTGTGATGGTGCCTCAAGAGGTAATCCCGGTCCGGCCTCTGCCGCGTATGTCGTTATGGATGGCAATGAAGTTATTTCTGAAGACGGCCACAAGCTTGGTGTAGCAACCAACAACGTTGCCGAATACCAGGCCATTCTTGCCGCTCACAACTGGCTTTCACAGAATTCAGAAATACTCATTAATTTTACTAATGTGAAATTTATTCTTGATTCAGAATTAGCGACAAAACAACTAAACGGCCTCTATAAAATCAAAAACCAAACGCTTCTTTTGCTTGTTACGAAAATTAAATCTCTTCAAAAGCAAATCAGTATTCCCATTACGTTCACCCATGTCAAAAGGCACAAAAATAAACGCGCGGATGCCCTTGCCAATCAAGCTCTGGATAGTACCCCTGCGAAGTAGGCGTGTAAACAGTCATTATTCTTCACGTGGTCTAAATACAAAAGTTACCCATTCTAGGCCTGAAAAGTAATTTTAAGAGATGCAGAAATCACATTCTACAGCTCTTCACGTAGACGTTACACACTCCTTGTGAAGATAATTTCCGAATGATAGATTGTAAACATGCCAGAGGACGTTTTTATATTGGTGAATAACCCCGCTCTCGCAAAGCCATTTCAGGATGAGTTTGAGAGTCTTAATCTTCCGTCAACAGTGTCCACTAAAGTTTCTTCTCAGCCGTTTCGCTATTTTATTGCAATCACTTCCGAAAAGCCAAGCCTTGCCAAAGAAGCTTTTAATTACTCTCAAAAGTTTCCCGACACAAAAACCATTATTGTCTGTTCTGTTAATTCAAAGGAGAAACCACCCAAAAACATTTTAGACAAAATTCTCTTTGCCCAAAAAAATAATAATAACCCTAAGCTTATTTTTTCAGGAGCGTTAGTCTCTCCGAATTACACTCCTAAATCATGCCCTCTCTTTAGACGAAGTCGCAAGCTTTACTTTACGCGCGTTTCGGATCTTGTTAAGCCACTTCTTCACGATCTTTTCTCGTTCACTCAAGCCCCAACCTCAGAGTCTGAAGTTCCTCTTTACACTTCAAATCTTGCGCTCGGTGAATTGCCTTTAGTAAAAGCCAAAAAACCTCTCAAAATAAAGATAAATCATCCTCACGTTCATCTCTCTAAAAAATCCATCTTGCTTACATCTCTTTTACTTTTTTGGGGTCTCGTTCTTCCATTTGCCCTGCTGTTTATTTCTGTCGCCTCTTTAGCTTTTTCAGCCAAAAGCCTGAGGGCTGGCAAATTTAAAACATCAGCTTATTTATCAAAAATAGCTCACTTCACTTCCGTCCTGGGTGAAACTGGTTTTCAAGTCCAGTCTCGTGTTCCTCTCATCAATACCTTTTCCGAGTCTGCTCTTAGCGCCTCACGTATCGTCGAAAGTGGCGCGAGCTTGGTTATTAGGTTAGATAAACTTGCCGATCAGAGCGACCAATTCATAAATAATATTTTTACCGACTCAGAATTTGACACTCAGTCCTACTTCAAAGAGCTATATTTCGAGCTTGATCATTTTTACAAAGAATCGTCTTTTTTGGAGGCCAATCTTAAAAGTTTTCCCAAGTTTCTTGTCGATTTTATGCCCCAGCTCAACGCTTTTGCCAACTACCGCCAATATCTTTATTCCGCTCGAGAATTAGCGATGGCTCTTCCAAATCTTTTGGGTACAGAAAAGCCCGTCACCTATCTCATCCTTTTTCAAAATAATATGGAGTTAAGGCCCACCGGTGGCTTTATTGGCTCCTTTGCTCTTGCCACCTTTCAAAACGGCAAACTCATCGACTTTCCGGTTTACGACGTTTATTCCGCCGATGGCCAGCTAAAAGGTTTTATTAAGCCTCCGGCACCTATCGTCAATGTTTTAGGTGAAGAACGTTGGTATCTACGCGACTCAAATTGGGATCCCGATTTTTCCGTTTCCGCAAAAAGAGCTGAGTGGTTTCTTGATAAAACTCTTGACCGCCAGGTCGACGGTGTTATTGCTATCGATCTTAATTTTCTTCGTGATTTACTGAGCATCAGTGGGCCAATTCGCTTGGCTGATTTCGACGATGAAATTACCGTGCAAAACTTCTATCAAAAAATTCAGTACGAAGTCGAATCCGACTTTTTCCCCGGTTCACACAAAAAAGCCAATTACCTAGGTTCGCTCACCAGCACACTTATTAGCCGGCTCACGAGTCTCGATAATCAAAACCAACTTCGATTAACCCACATTCTCTTAAATAGTCTTAATTCGAAAAGCGTTCAAATTTATCTTCATAATAATAAAGCCCAAGATGTCGCCCAAGTTCTTGGATGGAGTGGGGAAGTGATCATTCCCTCTTGCGAAGGTAACTGTCATAATTTTTGGCTCGGCCTTGTTGAAGCCAATCTGGGTGTAAATAAAGCCAATCTGTTTGTAAAACGCCAAGCCGACGTTTCTGTCAACATCATGACAAATATTGTCGAAAACAACCTTGTTTTAAGGTACCAAAACACAAGCACCGAAGTAAACAAAACCCCCGAGTACCGCTACAAAAATTATCTTCGGCTAATTCTCCCCAAGGACGCCAATATTATTTCGATTACAAGTTCCCAAAACAACAAGAACCTCACTCATTCTCCTGAGATCACTTTCCTTCCAGATCATCTCGAAGTCGGCGTGCTTCTCGACTTACCTCCGTCATCAGATTTAATCCTAAACGTCACTTGGTCACAGCCTCTTGCTGTTGATTTAAAAAAACATGGAGAGATCAAGCTCTTCTGGCGAAAACAAGCTGGTGTCGAAAGCCTTCCGGCCACCATCATTTTGCGCTTCCCAAGCGGCCCTAGCTTGACCAATGGCAAGTTGGTTCGTTATAATACAGACCTGTCCCAAGACTTCGAGTCAAGTTTTACTTGGTAACAAGTTACCTTTAGTAATATGAAAACTAAATCAATCACACTAAAAGCGGAAAAAAGAGATGTTCTGAAAAAGAAAGTGAAATCTCTACGCAAAGGTGGCATTCTTCCCGCTAATGTTTTTGGTAAAAAAGTTAAGTCGCAAGCCATAATGCTTCCTATGAACGATTTTATTACAGCCTATGACATGGCCGGAGAAACCGGTCTTATCGAGCTTTCTATTGGCACATCCAAAAGCCCCGTTCTTGTCTCTGAAGTTCAATTGCACCCCGTTACTGGCACCCCTCTTCACGTTGATTTCCGCCAAGTTGATCTAAAAGAAAAAGTTGTTGCCACCGTATCCTTCGTCATCGCCGGCGAGTCTCCCGCCGAAAAAACTGGTTTGGGCAATGTCGTTCAGCATCTTTCCGAAGTCGAGGTCGAAGCTTTGCCAATGGATCTCCCCGACGAATTTGAAGTTGATTCGTCTATTCTTACAGAAGTGGATCAAGCCATTGCCATTAAGGATCTTGCCTATGATAAGTCAAAAATCACACTTAAAGCCGACCCAGAACAAATCATTGTTAAAGTCGAGCCTCTTCAGAAAGAAGAAGTTATTGCCGCTCCCGCTTCCGAAGAAGTTCCAGTTGAATCAGAAAGCGGCTCTGAAGCCAAGCCAGAATCCGACTCCGCAGAAGCCAACGAAAAGGAAGAAGCACCCAAAGAGTAAACTAGTTATTTTCCATCTTTACCCCCAAGACCTCTGCTTTTCGCTCGTAACTTTCCCCCAAATCAAATCTTCCCAGTCGTCTATTTTCGTTAGCCATTTCCATATACGCCTCGCCATATGTGGGGTTTTGATTAATAATTTCCCTCCAGTAGTTTAGGGTTAGTTCAGAATCACCTTGTGGTATAGCTGTGGCTTTCATCAAATAAATATAGAAATTACTCCCCGATAAAAACAAAACAAACAAAACAATCAAATAACCAAGAAGTCGAGCAGACCCAGTGGGCATAAATCATCCTACCAAAAAATTTATGCTTTTGGCCAGACCGAGTTAATTAGAAGCTCATTTTCGTTCTTAAATCCATAAATCCAAATGGTTTCCGTCACAAAAGGCATAAAGGGGTGTGCCAATTTTAATGATTGAATGAGTACATATTCTAAAACCGGCTGAGCTTCTTCACGTCGTGCCTTACTTTTTTCTAAATACTGATCGGCAAAAACTTTCCAAATAAAGCTATACACTTCTTCTAGCGCCTCATTTAATCGGTATTTATCAATTAAGTTCGTAATTTTTCTGGAAGTTTTCTTAAGCTCGCCCAAAATCCACTTATCATCCTCATGCTTCACTCTTGGCCTCTGGCATTGACTTTTGAAGTTTACGTTTTGAGCTTCAGATTTGCTAGTCACAAATCTGGCTATATTCCAAATCTTATTTGCAAAATTCCTTTGTCCGCGAATATTGTCCTCACTTAAAGCTACATCGTTTTCAACGAGAGCTCCCCAAGTAATTCCCATGCGAAGCGCGTCCGAACCATACTTTTCCACCATCACCAAGGGATTAATAACATTGCCTTTCGATTTACTTATCTTTTGCCCCTCGTGGTCGCGAACCAACCCGTGGATTAAAACCTCATTAAAAGGAACCTCATTTGCTCGATAAAGTCCGAGCATAATCATCCTAAGAACCCAAAAGGGGAGTATGTCATATGCTGTTTCCATCAGGGAAGTTGGGTAAAAATAATTAAAATCATTCTTTGAAATTGACTGCAACGTTGCGAAAGGCCATTGTCCACTTGAAAACCAAGTGTCAAAAGTATCTGTATCTTGAACCAGCTTCTCACCTCCGCATTTAGCACATATTTGGGGAATGGATCCATCCGTGATTGTCCATTCCAAACACTTCTCACATCGAAAAGCCGGTATTCGCATTCCCCAAACAATTTGTCGACTAATATTCCAATCACGTAAATTTTTAAGCCAGTGTTTGGCAATTTTTTCATACCTTCTTGTCGTGAATTTTACTTTGCCTTCACTGATTGCCTGTAATGAATCCTCTGCCAGCGTTTTAGTTGCCACAAACCATTGCTTAAGAATCAAAGGCTCAATAATATTCTTACAGCGATAACATGTTCCTACGGTGTGTTCAATTTCTTCAGTTTTTACTAATAAGCCCAAATGCGTAAGGTCCTTTACTATCTCTTCACGCGCAGCCACGACTTTCATCCCCACATATTTTTCCGGAGTGTTGATCATTCGGCCGTTCTTGTCAATTACTTCAATTACGGTCAAGTCATGCTTCTTACCTATCTCAAAATCTGTTGCGTCATGTCCGGGGGTAACTTTCAAGGCGCCAGTTCCAAATTCAGGATCAACTAGAATATCGGCAATAATCGGAATTTGCCTGCCAATAATTGGAATTGTTGCCGTTTTGCCAATCAATGATTTTGCTCGTTTATCTTTAGGATTAATCGCAATCGCCACGTCGGCAAATATCGTCTCCGGTCTTGTTGTGGCAATTGTCAAGGTTTTGTAATTTAAATAATAAATTAAATCCTTTCTTTCCACCTGATTCACTTCGAGTTGAGAAAAAGCCGTTCCACATTTTGGGCAATAGTTTACAATTTGCTCACCCCTATAAACTAAACCGTCGTCATAAAGCTTTTTAAATGTTGCGTAAACAATTTTGACAATGTCTGGGTCCAGAGTAAATTTGTTCCGGGTCCAATCGCAACTGGCTCCCAAAGCACGAAGCTGGCCCTCCATTTTTCCTCTATTATTTTCTACATAATTCCAAATCAATTTAAATAAAGTCTCACGATCATAGTCAAACCGGCTTTTATTTTTCTCAGCTAATTTTTTTTCAAACACGTATTGTGTCTCGATGCCCGCGTGATCCGCTCCAGGCAACCAAAGCGTAGAAAAGCCTTGCATTCGTTTGTATCGAATAATTATGTCTTCAATTGCCACAAATCTCGCATGCCCGATGTGAAGATCATCGTTTGCGTTTGGTGGAGGCATAATGATCGTGAAAGATTTTTTAGCTCTTGAAACCTTTGGCGTAAAAGCACCACTTTCTTCCCACTTTTTATATATGTCTTTCTCATATTGCTTGTGGTCAAATATCTTATCCATACGCATATCTTACCCTATATGTAGGTCAATTAGAAATTAGGTTAATGAAATCAATTAGCCCGTTGTGGAGAGTTGAGGATCAACAAAAACACTTTCCCAGCTAGCTGGCCCCTGAAGATAATAAGCCGCCGCCCCAATCATGGCGGCGTTATCGGTGCAATATTTCGGCTCAGGAACGTGTAAGGTTATCCCGGTGAGGTTGTGAGAAAATTCGTCAGCAAATTTTTCCCGAAGATTTCTATTTGCCGCCACTCCGCCCGACAGCAAAAAACTTTTCGGCTCGTATTTTCTAACCGCCTTCAGTGATTTCGAAACTAAAACATCACAAATTGCCTCTTGAATCTCGGCAGCCAATCTTTGTACTTCTTTAGCATTTATACTCTCAGCACTTTTTACTCTATTTAGCACCGCAGTTTTAAGACCTGAAAAGCTCCAATCCATTTCATGTCGGCCTTTGGCCGAAATCATCGGCCTCGGCAACAAGTCTAGTCTATTTCCTAGATTCTTCATTAAATATTCCTCAGCCGCTTTAGAGATACTTGGCCCTCCTGGATAGGGAAGTCCTAAAAGTCTTGCACATTTGTCAAAACACTCTCCAGCCGCATCATCCCTCGTAGTTCCAATAAGTTCAGTCTCACCATGCCCCTTCATATAAATCAAATCAGTATGTCCACCACTCACCACCAACGCGATAGCCGGAAATATTGGCACTATATACTCTTTGCCTTCCTGCTCTAGAAAACATGCATAAACATGCCCCATCATATGATTCACCGGAATAACAGGCTTATTCCAAAGCCTTGCCAAAGTTTTTGCTGTTTCAACACCAACCAACAGCGATCCAATTAATCCGGGCCCCACCGTCACCGCAATTTTATCAATTTCATTTTGGGTTACTTTGGCAAAACTCATCGCCTCGTCAACGACAGGCATGATTGATTTTACTTGTTGTCTTGCCGCAGTTTCTGGAATAATCCCTCCCGTTTTTGCGTGCATTTCCGCACTGCTTGCCACCACATTTGAAAGCACCTCAGTTCCATCTTTCACGATGGCAGCCGCCGTCTCATCACAAGAAGCTTCTATGGCTAGAATATTCATAACTACAGCACAGGTGCCGTTCCTCTCATATAAACCGCGCCCCACGGCTTATAAACTGAATAAAATGTTTTCTCATAAATCGTCTCGCCGTTTCGCACAACATTGTAATTAAAAACCACTTTTGCTCCCCACGCTTTATATTCCACCTGTTTTACCTGACCAGTGGGAAGGCTTGGATCATCAATATACACATCATCAGGCGGGGGAGTGCTCTCAGTAATTACAGGTTTGGTAGTTGTTGCCACCCTCCCGTCACTTGTGCCATACAGCTCAAAAACCAGTGTTAAATTTTTGGTGTCTGGCGTGGCTTGAATTAAAATATGCGTCGGTGTGTCATTTTTAAATTTAAAGTCCGTCGTGGGTGAGTAAACCGTTGCGTCTAACCCCGGGGCAAACCCCTGTTCATAGTATCCGACTCGATAAGTGTGCGCTCGTCTTTCCAAAATTGGTAAACCAGCATCAAGTGCCGCCCTAAACAATGTTGTTGAAACCTGGCAAAGCCCTCCTCCATCTCCCAATATCGTTTTTCCGTCTTGGATAATATAAGCCTCTTTATAGCCCGTTAATTTGCTTACATCCCCAACAGTATTATTAAAAGAAAAAACCTCCCCCGGTTTAATTAATGTTCCATTTATTCTCGTCGCTGCCAAATTAATGTTATAAACACGACTAGCAATCGACCCGCGAAAATTACTCACACCTCTTCCGATCAACTCCTTTATTCCCAAATTATTTACCTCACTCGTTTCAAACTCTGCTGGCGTCAAATCAACTGGCGCCTCTACTGTTACTTCATCAGTCTCTGCACTTTCCAGTTCTGCCATGGCCTCGTAAATCTTAATTCTTAATTCCTGGCTCTTGATTCTCACTCCGGCTTTAGCTGGAGTAAACTCCTCCACCCGCCCGTTGGCAAAAACAAACGCTGGATTTTGCGCTTCCCGCTCAAATTTTGCCGCCGCGTTCCCAATCACGCTCTCTATCACCTCGTTCCGGTACCCATTCACTGCTACCATTTCCACTAATTGCCGGAGCTCGTAAGTTAAGTTATCATCCTCAAACATTATGACTAGCGATTTGTCAATCAATCGCTCCGCGCGATCACGAAACATCATTTGTTCCATTTCATTGATTGTTGGGTCAATCACTTTACTTCGAATGATGATCTCGTTTCTTCCAGCCCTCGCCAACTCATCAAAAAATGCACTCTTTAGTATTGATAAATCCACTTCTATACCCGCCTTGCCTTCATTCACAAGGACTTCGCCATTTCCCAATGTCGCGCTTGGATAAACAGGCTCCACTGAAATTTGTCCTACAATAACGCCCATTGCCTCTGATAACTTCTCCTCGTTATAACTTACCTTTATCGAAAGTCTGGTGGGGGACCAAAAAGACTTTAATACCTTATATAAATCAGTCAAAGCGTTTCCGCCCCTCGCAATTTTATACGCACCCTCCGCCGTTCCCTTATAATCATAAGTCACACCGAGTGAATCCATTGGTATTTCATAGCGCATCTCACTCTCGCCAGTCGAGTAAACAAAAATATATTGCTCGGCCAATGGATATTTATGCGCAAGTGTCAGCTGGGCTTCACTAGGTTTAAGCCCGTCGACACGCATCCCGAGCACATAAGTCCTCGGTAGAATTTTCCCGTAATAATAAACATAAAAACTTGCCAAAGCGAGTAAGAGACCAATTGGTAATCCGAGTATGAGAACAACCAGAAGCCATCTTCTGCCAATTTGCATTTTTAACTTTGGTTTATGAATTTTAGACTTTTTCATCGAATTTTCTAGATATGATATCATTTAGTTAACCAATATCTCTATTAATATGGACCCAAACGATCCCACTCAAACCTCAGTCCCGCCCAGCGGGAACCAAGTTTTTCCTCCACCAACCAGTCCTACACCAACCGTGCCCAATCTTTCCGAACTTAATGAAACTCCGGTCGTGCCATCCTCGCCAGTAAGCCCTCCTCCCACAACTCCACCACCGGTCTCTAGCACATTTACCCCCACTCCGGATATCAAAGAATCTCGTTTTAATTTCAAAAAAATTGGTATCGTTTTTGGTCTTCTTGCTATTATCGGCCTGTTCATCTACCTCGTTGTTATGCTCGTCCTTCCGCGTCTTGGCCTTTTTCAGAAAGAGGTCCATCTTACCTGGTGGGGTCTTTGGGAAGATGAAGCCATTGTGGCTCCCATCATTGAAGAATATCAATCTCAAAACCCCAACGTTAAAATTTCCTACACCGCCCAAGCTAAAGAAGATTATCGTGAGCGTCTCACAAACGCCCTTGCCGAAGGATCAGGCCCCGACATCTTCCGTTTCCACAATTCATGGGTTCCCATGTTCTATAATTCGCTTGCTCCCGTCCCCGCCGAAATCATAAGTTCTGAAGAATTTAGTCAAACTTTCTACCCCGTTGCCATTTCTGATCTAACGACTGCCAAAGGCTTCGTCGGCATCCCGCTTGAATATGATGGCCTTGGCCTCTTCATTAATGAGGAAATTTTTGCGACTTACACCAAAACGCCCCCTACCACTTGGGATGAGCTCAAGGACACCGCTCTCGCTCTCACTATCGTCGACCAAAACGGCATTGTTAAACAATCCGGTGTTGCGCTGGGTCGTACCGAAAACGTTGATCATTGGCCAGAAATCGTGGCTCTCATGCTTCTTCAAAATGGCGGGAGCATCAATAATCCTTCCGATCATCTTGCCGAAGGTGCTCTCGCGTACTATGCCTCCTTTGATAGTGTCTATAAAATTTGGGATGAAACACTTCCCCCAAGTACCACCTTTTTTGCCAATGGTAAGCTGGCTATGTATTTTGCTCCTTCCTGGCGAGCCATTGAAATCCTCTCTCTTAACCCTAATCTTAAGTTTAAAATTGTGCCCGTCCCTCAGCTTCCCAAAGATAGCGCGACCGAACCCGATATCACCTACGCGAGTTATTGGATTGAAGGTGTTTCTGAAGAAAGTAACCAGAAACTTGAAGCTTTCAAGTTTCTCAAATACCTCTC
>Ga0208958_1004093_pt1 | contig 10728 bp, 9 predicted proteins | sample RifOxyB1_FD_184032 | JGI IMG/M metagenome (GOLD analysis project Ga0208958, IMG submission 184032) | Soil microbial communities from Rifle, Colorado - Rifle Oxygen_injection B1 (SPAdes) | ecosystem: Environmental > Terrestrial > Deep subsurface > Rock core/Sediment | place: Rifle, Colorado...
AGGATTTCATCCTTAATTTCTTTAGGGATACGTTTGTAACCACTCATATCTAGCCTTTCTAGTCACAAGCCTTAGTGTGACAAATGAAAGACTAAGTGTCTAGCTTTTGGGGTACCGGTCACAAAGCTGACTTAGATCTCATTGTTCTTCAACACAAGGCCGATAAACAATGTTCTCAACTACATGAAATATTGAAAGTTGTAAAAAAAGCCTGCCAAAAAAAGATGGATTATCTGGTGGCCACAGATCAAGCGAGTGGATTTTTGTATGGCAAAATTCTCGAAACTTGGGAAGTGGCTTATAGAACACTGGAGGGTATAAAGATTGGCATTGAGGTCGCTAAAGATATGCTGAGTGGAGAATAGATGGCTAAATGATGTTTCGTAATAAAGTCACCTTAATTTCTTTCACTTTTTTCAATTTCTCATCGTTACTTAGGAAAAAATTAGCTCCAGCCTGAATAGCCGCAGCTAACTGGAAGGCGTCTGGTAACTTAATATCATATTTAGCTCTCAACTCAGCCGCTAAAAAAGAAGCTTCCAAATCAATAGGCATCAAAATCAAATTGGGAAAAGCTTGAAAGATTGACTTATATAAATCAATTAAGGATTTATTTTTTAGTTTTAATGGCCGCACCATCACCTCTGCGGTCGTTACTACCGAACTCACCAATTTAATTTCATCGTTCCCAGCTTGATTAAAAATTTCTTCAATCAAAGGTTTAAACTTAGGATGATTTTCTACCAAATAAATAAAACAGTTGGTGTCAAAAGCTATTATCTTTCCCATTCGTTTCTTAGATCTTTAATATATTTATCAGTATCAATACTTTGCCAAATTTCTTTGCCCAAGCCAGCTAGAAAACTACCCCATTTTTTTCTTTTGACCATCAATTTAATAGTAGGTGAGTAAGCATCTTTGTCTAATTCCCAAATTAATTCGTCGTTTTCTTTAATATCTAGAATTCGACGCAATTTAGCCGGAACTACTGTCTGGAATTTGCTAGAAAGAGTGGTAGTGATTACTCCTACATTTTGCATATTGCTTTACTTATATAAAAAAGTAAGAAATTTGTCAAGAAGCAAGATTTTTCACACTTTTCCTCCACCTCTCCATCACCATCTTTCTCGTATCCCGGGGGTGAAACCAGGCTGCGTGCAAACTGACTTTTTCTCTAGTAATACTGGCTTTCATGTAATTATACTGTAGATAAAAAGCCAAGTGATTTAACCAACAAATTAGTTTATTAGTTGATCGGTTAATTGGTTGATTGGTGTAAGAATGAGTTAATTTAACACAGCGAGCAACATAATAGTTTGGTAACACTCGCTCGACCCATTTATTATCCTGCAACCATTTAGCCTCTACTCTACTCCGGTCATAAATAAACTTCGCCTGCATTAGCTCATAGGCATTGAAAATATTTCTCCCTGAGTTAGGAATTTTAAGTCCATCTATTTCTAGAAAAATGTTAAAACACCAACTATTATCTTTATGGTTGCCCCTCTTCCCTCTTTTTTTACCTAACAAAAAAGCCAAAAATAACAAAATTGGTCGCACTAACCAAAGAGTGTTTGGTTGACAAATCACCAATAAATCCAAATCATCGCTACTTTTAGCATTATTCATTGCCACTGAGCCAGTCACTACTACCGCTTGAATCCAAGGGATTTTTTTAATCAGAAATAAAATTTGCCTAAACTCAGTTATTTTTTTTAAAGCTAAGTCCTGATAAATAGATAGTGATTTAAAAGAAATTGGTGAGGAAAATTTAAAGTCAATTAGTCTTAATTTGAGTTCCTCTGGAGTAAGGGCGTAGTTAAATTGGCGGCAATAAGCTCGCGTCAGCAAAATCCTTTTCTGTAACAAAGAAAACATGCGCCTATTTTACCGCAGAAGTAACAGCGTATTGGCGCAAAACCTGTGTGGTTCCCAGCTCTGCTGTTTTCATGGCCTCCTCTACTGATTTGCCACCCAAGACCGCATTAATCGCATCTTTATAGTATTTAATCAAATTGTCATTCAAGCCAGCATCGTGGGTGAGTGAGTTTAAATACCAAGAGCTAGCATAAGGAGCATCGGCTAAAAATGGACTCACCACTAGATCGCTAGCCAAAGTATTAGCGAGATCAACTCTAGAATATATCTCCCCAAAAGACCTATTTTGTGCTTGAGCTGAATAAGCCTTTTGCATCACTTCTTTGCTGGATAAATATTTAAGCAATTCCCAGGCCATAGTTTTATTTTTACTTTGGGCGCTCACTCCCTCGGCCCAATAACTGGCCCAAGCTAATTTTTTATCACCTAAACCCGGAGTGCTAGCAACGGCGAAATTTAGCTGTGGATTCATGGCTTTAATTTCATGAGCCTTCCAACTAGGAGCAAAAATCATCGCCACATCTCCCCTAGCAAAAGCCACGCTGGCGTTGGGCAGTTTTTCATCCCACACTTTGTCTACTTTGGCGAAATTGGTGTAAAAAAGTAGCGCTTCCTGAGCTTCTTTACTACTGGGTTTGCTGAAATCAGCCCCATTTTGCAACATTAGCAAACCTAAAATATCGCTAAAATTATCAATGTTATTAGCATTACCAATAGCTAAGCCGGCCCTAGTGATATTGTTTTGACTATCTCTAATCGTTAGTTTGGAAGCTAAGATCTTCAACTCTGCCCAAGTTTTGGGAGCTTCAGCCGAAGCGGCCTTAAGGGCGTCTTTGTTATAAAAAAGCGCCAAGCCATCATACATTAAGGGGATGCCCATAATTTGGCCAGCGCTAGTTAATTGGCTGGTGGCCACTGGATAAAAGGTCTGAGCGAAAGTACTAGCCGACATGACTGAGTTAGGCATGGGAGATAGTTCTTTACTCAACATAGGTGTCCATGAGGCGTGGAATCTAAACAAATCGGGCCCATTGCCACCCACTACCGCCGACTGCAAACGACTTCTATAGTCGAGATGTGATTGTTTTTGGTAAACCACATCTACACCCGGATGTTGACTTTCAAATTCTTTAAAGATGCTTTCCCAAACCTCACTAGTCTCCCACAATCCCCAGTAAGTTAGAGTCATCTTTTCGGCAGGGACAGTCTGCCTATTACTCGCTGTACTGCTAGTCTTAACAGAAGTGGTTTTGGGCTGTCGATTGAAAAAGAAAAGTGCCGCCACCACTAGTAAAATCAAAACACCAACTCCAGCTAAAATTAAGGGTAAAAACTTTTTCAGAGGCGAACCAGCGCTAGCTAGTTGTGCCTGCTTAGACTCAGCGCTAGGAGCCGGCACTGGAGCCGGAATCACTGGTTTACTAATCACTGGTGCCACTGGAGTAGGAGCTGGAGGCAAAGGGGTGTTGGGCCTAGCCAAAGCCGGACTAGAAATGCGTGGTGGCACGGCCGCGGTGGGCATAGGAATACTAGTACTGGCTTTGGGAGTGGGTGGTTTGGGTAAGGGCAGGTCTGGCATAAAATTAACAAATTCTGTCTTTTTCAAGTATAGCAAAAAAAGTTCATTTAGTACGCTATAATTCAAGTGATGAAAATGGGTAAATTTTTTTTGTTTTTAGGGCTACTTGGCATTTCTCTGGGAGCAACTCTATTGACTTATCAATTTTTCTTTTATCAAAGCCACTTTTTTCCTGATACTCAAATTGGAGATATTGATGTTTCCAATTTAAATGCTACAGAAGCCACCACCAAACTCGCTCAAAACTCACCTCAAGCGCCAGAATTCAATTTAATTTTAAATTTTCAAGAAGAAAAAATTTCTAGTTCGGCCGCCACTCTTGGCCTGCAAGTAAACGCGGAACAAACTGTCAATCAAGCTCTGACTAACAACCGCCGCCAGAAACAACATGCTTTTAAGTATCAACTTAACTCAGAGAAATTAAATTCCTGGTTAGAACAAATTGCCCTCAAACATAATATTCCTGGCCACTACCCACAGGTTATTTTAAAAAATAACAAAATTAATATTGATCAAGGCAAAATAGGTTATGAGTTAGATTTAGTCGCCAATACTGATCTAATCAATCAAGCTATAGTTGATAATAATCAAGATTTAGAATTAAGCTTAAAAATAAACTCTAAATTTCAAGAATTAACAGCCGAAGAAATTGATTTTTCTCAAAAGAGAGCAGAAAAACTAAAGCATAAGGTTGTCAATTTCACTAACAACAATTATAAAGATCTAAAAATTATTTTAGCCGGCCAAGAGTTACTAGCGCTTTTAAAGCTACCTCAAGGGTACAGTGAAGAAAAAATTCAATCCTATCTAGATAAAAGCAATCAAAAAATAAAAAGAGAGCCACAAAATGCGGAATTTGTTTATCAAAAGCAAGGTAACAAAATTACGGTTGATAAATTTACACCTCATCAATACGGCATTACTTTAGAATTAATAGAAAATCAGGAAAATTTAAAAGGGGCTCTACAAGATTTAGAGGAAAAAGCCCAAGAGCAAACAAATATAGAGTTGTTGGTTTCAGCTAGTAAGCCAGAGGTAATTTTGGCAGATTTAAATGATTTGGGTATTAAAGAGCTAATTGGTTTTGGCGAAAGTCACTACGCCCACAGTATTCCCAATCGGGTCCATAACGTGGCTCTCACTACCCAAAAAATATCAGGCGCCCTAGTGGCTCCAGGTCAGGAGTTTTCTTTTAATAAAACTTTAGGCGAAGTGTCTCAGGCTACCGGCTACCGGCCAGCCTACGTGATTTCTCAAGGTAAAACCGTTTTGGGTGATGGGGGTGGAGTTTGTCAGGTTAGCACCACTGTTTTTCGGGCGGCTCTTAATGCTGGTCTCAATATCACTTTGAGAAAACAACATGCTTACCGAGTAAGTTACTATGAATTGGATCAAAAGCCAGGCGTAGACGCTACGGTTTATGCCGGAGATACTGATTTACGTTTTATTAATGACACTGATGGCTGGATCCTGATCGTGGGCGAGGCTGACTCCAAAAACTTATATATGAAGATGGAAATTTATGGTACTTCCGATGGTAGAACCACTGAAATCACCAATCATAAAGTTTGGGACGCTTCCCCTGCCCTACCAACTGTTTATTACCCCACTTATGATTTGCCTTCTGGCGTCAAACAGCAAATTGACTGGTTGGTGGGAGGAATTAAAGCTGAATTTACTAATGTAGTTAAAGATAAAGATGGACAAGTGATTAGAGAACAAAAGTTTTTCTCCAATTATCGTCCTTGGAGTGCTAAGTACATGGTGGGCATTTAGTGGGTTATAATACCCTCATGGACTCAGTTTTTAATTTCCAACAACTTGAAGATAAAATTTACCAATTGTGGGAAAAAAGTGATGCTTTCAAGCCTGACCTGGGCCGCAAAAAGAGCTTTTGCATCATCATGCCTCCTCCTAACGCCAACGACCCCCTGCACATTGGTCATGCCATGTTTGTCAGCTTGGAAGACGCCCTCATCCGCTATCACCGCCTAAAGGGAGAAGCCGCCCTCTGGCAACCAGGCGGCGATCATGCAGGCATTGAAACTCAATTTGTCTTTGAAAAAAAATTAAGTAAAGAAGGTAAATCTCGTTTTGATTACGATCGACACACACTCTACCAAATGATCTGGGATTATGTGCAGAAAAATTCTGACGTGGCTATTTCCCAGATGAAAAAAATGGGTGCCTCTGCCGATTGGTCGCGCTATAAATTTACTCTAGATCCCAAAATAGTTGACATTGTTTTAGACACTTTCTTGGACTTATTTAAGAAAAAATTGATTTATAAAGACTTAAAATTAGTAAATTTCTGCACCAAGTGTGGTACTAGTTTTTCCGAGTTAGAGGTAGTACATCAAGAGCAAAACTCCCTCCTCTACTCTATTCGATATGGCCCATTGGTAGTAGCCACCACCAGACCAGAAACCATTTTCGCTGACATAGCTCTGGCGGTAAATCCTCAAGACCAACGCTACCAACAATATGTTGGCCAAAAAATTGTAGCTCACTTCCCTTGGGGTGATCAGGAAGTTTCTATAATCGCTGATGACTATGTAAAAATGGATTTTGGCACCGGAGTTTTAAAGATCACTCCCTACCATGACCACAACGACTATGAAGTTTGGCAAAGGCATTTAGTAGAATTACCAGCTCCCCACGCAGTGATCAACACTCGAGGAAAAATGGAAACCGTCCCTCTGGATTATTTAAATTTAAATATCAATCAAGCTAGAGAAAAAGTCTTGGCTGCGCTAGATCAGGCTGGCTTATTAGTAGAAAAGAAGGCTCACTTGAATAGCGTGGGTAGTTGTTACCGTTGTGGTCGAAGTATTGAGCCCCTTCCCCTACCCCAATTTTTTGTTAAAGTAGCTCCCTTGGTAAAACCAGTTTTGGCGGCACTAAAAGAGAAAAAAATCAAGATTTTTGGAGCTGGCCAGGATAAAATCCTGCGACACTGGCTGAAAACCCTCAAAGACTGGAACATCAGTCGACAGATAGTCTGGGGAATTCGCCTACCAGTTTATTACCCCATAGCGGGCAATGAAGATAAAATTTTGGTTAATTTTATTAATCAACAAGGTGAAAAAATTAATGGTTTATTAAGCTTATTACTATCTACTTATAGCATCAATGAGATAAGTAAAGGTATACAAAGCATTAATGTTGATAAAAGTGTACTGGCAATAGCCTCAAAAACGACTTTAGACCCCCAAAAATACCTGCAAGAGTTAGACACGCTGGACACATGGTTCTCGAGTAGTCAGTGGCCTTTTGCCACTTTAATGTCAAATTCAGAATCAGATTTCAATCGTTTCTATCCCAGCTCAATTATGGAAACGGGTTATGATATTTTAATGTTTTGGGTGATGAGAATGTTATTGATCGGCCAGATGAAAACTGGAAAATTGCCCTTTAAATCAATCTATTTACATGGTTTGATCAGGGACTCTAAAGGCCAAAAAATGAGTAAGAGCAAGGGTAACGTAGTTAATCCCCTGGAAGTGATCGCTAAATATGGTTCAGACGCCCTCAGGATGGCTCTGGTCATTCGCTCTTCTCCAGGACTTGATAAAAATGTGAGCGAACAAGATTTTAAAGCCATGAGAAATCTGGCTAACAAGATCTGGAATGCTAGTCGCTTTGTTCTCCAGATGCAATCAGATAGCCACGCAGCAACCAATAAAAAATTTACCCAAAAATTAAATCAAGTCATCGCAGACGTGACCACGCAACTAGACAAAAACAAGCTTGGTTTGGCCGCTGACACCGTCTACGACGCTTTTTGGCACTGGTTTTGTGACGAAGCTATCGAAGAAGCTAAAAAGGGGAAAATAGCCCAAAATCAGCTTCTAATAGGCTTAATCACCTTTTTAAAACTCCTCCACCCCTTCGCGCCTTTTGTCACTGAGGCGGTCTGGCAAGAGCTTAAAAAGCAAAACTTAGTCAGTGAAGATCTCTTGATTGCCAGCACTTGGCCTACTGTGTCACAATAAGCTGTGCACAAAATCTTACTCCCACTGTTTATCTGCCGTTTGTTCTTAGCCGAGATAGTTTTCTTTCGCCGCCAATTATTATGGCTAAGCGTCTTTTTGCTCTATTCCCTGCTTCTGGGTAAACAAGGATTTAAAATATTAAATAGCTCCCTTACCCAGACAGCATCTGATCTTAGTATTGATCGTAACCTGTTACTTCTGAAAAATCAAATGGAATTTGAGGAAACTCCACGCAGATTAGAGACTATTTCTCAAGAAATTAAATACAAAAACCCAACATATTTCAAATTTGGAGCTTTAGAAAAAAACTTGCGACTACTAGAAAAATATCAGAAAGAAAATTAAGATTTTTCTGATTTTTTACCCTCTTCTTTGGTAGCCTCAGGAGCTGGGGCGGTGGCGCCTTCAGCTGGAGTAGCTTCAGGGGCGGCTTCCACCACTGGAACTTCTTCAATCACTTCTTCTTTTTCTTCCTGAATCACCAAGACTGATACCTCCTCAGCTTTTTCTTCTTCAGATAAAACCCAAGCCACACTCTCTGGGAGCTTAAGATCAGCTAAAGTGATGCTTTGTTTAGCATCTTTGAGTAAAGATAAATCTATGGCAAATTTTTCTGGGATCTGAGTGGGTAGGGCAGAGACCTCAATTTCATCTTTGACTAATAAATAAGTGAAGCCTGGTAAGTCAAAGTTACCGACTAACTCTACTGGCACTGGAGCCTCGACTTTTTCTTTCAAGTTAACTTCCTTAAAAACCACGTGTTTTATTTCAGAGGAGAGGGGAGAATAGTCTATTGAATCAACTAAAACTGGATGACTGTCTTTTTCGCCATCAACTTGCAAATAAACCACTTGAGTTTCGCCAGCTTGTTTATAGATCGGGCGAAATTCTTTTAAACTACATTGTAAAGCTACTGATTTTTCGCCTGGAATGACCAAATTAGCCACCAATAAATTTTCAGCACGAAGTTGCTTAACTTTTTTGCCAGCTAAAGATCTGGCTTGTACTTTAAGATCAAGTTGTTTTTTCATAGGTGGTGATTATATCATTTAAAGCTGGCGCCGACAAAGAAGTGGTCTTCTGGGGTGTCGTCAAAAATTAGAGATGATCGAGAAACCTGAGCCTGAGGAGCGATGGTACTAAGTTGGAGGCTTTCGTCGTATTTAAAAATTATCCGTGATAGGGGATTATCGAACCCACTTTGTTTTTGGTTGAAAAAAGCATAAGAAAATGGCTGGCTGGCGTCCTGATTTAGATCGAGAGTGAAAGTTAAATTAATTTTAGTTTGACTTTGAATAGCTGTTTCTGTAACTAATCCCAAAATCAGCCAATTGTCTTGATAGCTTTTCTTCAGTTTTTCTGGAGCTACAACTTGGTTATTTACTTTTAGAGAAAGATTTTGGCTATCTCGGGGCAAATAAAAACGCAGATAAGATTTATAGGGGCCCTTGGGCCAGGCGTTGGAGTTGGCAGTGTTTTGCAGGGTAATAGTTCGCTCGTGTTTGATTTTTTCTCGAGAAATTTCCACTGTGTGCTCATCTAAGCGTTTTAAATAAGCATTAGCCTTATTAATGCCAATATTGCTGTCGATGATGGCTAAACTATCAACTTGACAGGGTAGCAAAGCCAATTGACTGGGGCACTGGGGCTGCAAAATTTGCCCCAACCAGCCAGTGTTGATAAAACTAGCTTGCAAGTCTGGGTCAGAAAAATACAACAAGGCTGATTTTTCTTCCAGTAATTCCGATAGACTAGCTAAAAGGGGGAGGGTTTTGTCTTGGCTACTAGCAGTTAGCTTGGTTAGAAAAGCCGTCAGAAGAGCTGAAAAATACTCAGCTTGAACATCGGTGGTGAGTTTAATTTCTGAATGAAATAAAGCTCGCTCTTGGAGGTTTTTATCATTAATTACTTCATTGAATTGGGGTAAATCTAAAGGCCCTAAAACTGACAATAATTTTTGCAACCCCGACAGATCTAAAGCTAATAGGCCATCAATTTTTTTATTATTTTCTTCTTCTAAAAACCAAGTAATTTGTTTTCCAGAGCGGCTAAAATCTGGATCCCAATTGCCATCGCGCAAATACCACTTATTCTCTCCTAATAAATCAACAATTTCTGCTGGTGGAGCTACATCGCCACCCAATTTCTCATCTAGTTCATAACTACTATAAGCCTGAAAATCAATCAACATACCTCGATCTACTGTTAAAATAGCGACTGTTTGCACGAAGCCGCCGGTGGCTCTTAATTCTTGGTTGTTTTGTAATACTAAGGCATAATTCTTTTTGCCCTCTTGGCCCAGCAATTGCCCCAAAACCGGCTCTATTTGCTGCAATAGGGAGATATTATTATATTGACGATTCATTGCCTCTATTTGCCCCACAGGAGCCTTGATTTCTTCGGCATGATTTTTGCTTTGTGCCAAAATCTCCAGCAAACCTCTACTTTCTGGGAATTGATAGCTGAGTTTGCTATCGCTAGTTACCAAATCTGAATTTAAAAAATAAAACAGTAGATTTTCCACTTTTTGATTAATACTAGCTAATAGCTTATCCGCTTTGAGATAATTTTCCGCCAATAAAGCTATCGCTTGACTACTTTGTAAAAGCTCGGCAGGCAGGAGGCGACTATAAAAATTGTTTTGCCAAGATAAAAGCTGGGAGCTGGGTTTAAGAGCTAAATGCGTCTGGCCGCTTTTCCAAGAGTTAAAAAGGGATTTTTGAGCAATTAAGCGAATGAAATAGAAAGTCAAAAAAAGAAACAAGGCTAAACCAGCTGTAAAAATTAAAAACATTCCTAAATAATAAGATTTTTGTCGTCGCCGGCTTTTGCTATTAATTTTCTTTTTATCTTGAGTTAATTGTTTTATTTGTGCCACTTTCTCTTCGACTCTTTTTTCACCAAAAATGCTAGCTAGCTCCCGATCCAAAGAGGGTGTGGTTGATTCTTGAGGAGTGATGGTGGGTTCCGCCATTTTAATTACTTCAACAGGTGTGGTTTTAGGGAAAGTTTTAACTACTTTTTCTTTTTTTTCTTTTGCCCAATTCCTCACTAAATTCGTCATTAGTTCTGGTAGTAATTCTGCTCCAGAATTGACTATTTCCAGCTCAAGAGCTAGCTCTTTGTTTTTAACTTGACCAGCCACTATCACTAAGTCTCGACCGAAAAGCCGCTCGTACTGGCGTTTAATTTCGGTGGCGATAGCTATTGAGCTATATTGTTTGCCCCTGATTAAAGCTTGTTGTTTTCCTGGCAAAAATAGTCTTTTCTTTAATT
>Ga0208958_1004099_pt1 | contig 10720 bp, 4 predicted proteins | sample RifOxyB1_FD_184032 | JGI IMG/M metagenome (GOLD analysis project Ga0208958, IMG submission 184032) | Soil microbial communities from Rifle, Colorado - Rifle Oxygen_injection B1 (SPAdes) | ecosystem: Environmental > Terrestrial > Deep subsurface > Rock core/Sediment | place: Rifle, Colorado...
CGGTGTAGCCGTACACCCCGAGCTCGCTCTTAAGCGCGCGGTATTGGTCTATGAGATCCGCTGCCTCATATCCCTTGAGGAAGCGCTCGGCGCGCTTTTGGCCTGCAGCGTTCAGCTCTCCTGCCCGCTCGCCTTTTGCGTATACGAGTTTAGTATCCTCCTTGAGAGATTCCTCTTCTTTCCGGAGCCAGGCGCGGTAGTCATCGGTCGAGAGGCACTCGCGAGTGAGCGAGTCCTCAAGCGAGGAGAGGTCCTTCAAGTAATGGAACGGAGACTTCGGGGTGCGGAGCTTAGATTCCCCGGCGCTCTCGAGGACCGCGCGCCACACGAGGATCTGCTCCACTTCGCCCATGAGCCGCTGGTCCGCGAACGCCGGGAAGGCTTCGGGGTGCCTACGGAGGATCTCACCCGCGAATCCGTGGAAGGTGAAGACGTTCACCTTGCGGGCGACTTCCTCGCCGATGAAGGTGCCGAGACGCTTTGCGACCGTGCGCGCTGCGGAGTCGGTGAACGTGAGCACGAGGATGTTCTCGGGCGAGGTATCGGTAGTGGTCCTGAGGATGTTCGCGATTCGGAGCGTGAGTATGTGGGTCTTTCCCGTTCCCGGGCCCGCTATCACGAGGACCGGACCCTCTACCGTATCTACGGCCTTCTTCTGGGCCTCGTTGAGGCGGTTATAGGCCTCGAGGAATGCGGTCTCGTTCATAGGGATAGTGTACCTGAATCCCGGCAGGGGTATACTTCTAGTGCCCCGAAGGACGGCGCCCCTTGAGAACGCCAGATGCCGGAGAGGTAGGTGAAACTGAAAGGCAGGTCTTAGGTAAGGAGCAGAGGATCAGATGCGCGCATACTGCTCCCGTGACCGAAAGACGCTGAGGTCGGGCAGTACGCCCATGGATCGCGAGACCAGCGAACAACCCTGCCGAGAACGTGACCACCCACTGGCCCGCGAGAGATCGCGGGCCGATTATTTCTATAGACCACCCCAACAGACAACCGGTTCCTCGCCAACTTGTGTCGCGAGTGTCTCGTACACTTCCATTTGGCCACCAATAATATCTACGAGTCCTTTTTCCTTTGCCATATCCCCGAGCATGCTCGATCCGTCTGCAATAGCGGTTACATGCTCTAGAGGGAGCGAACGATTGATCGATATCGCCTTTATAAAGTTCGCGTGGATGGTCATAAGATCCCGTCTAAAAAGCTCGATCTCTTCTTCCGTTAATGCCCTGTTCGGATCCCCGGCATCCTTGTATTTTCCGGATGAAAGACTGTTGTAGGTCAGCCCCTGATCCTCGTTCTGTGCCACATTATCTACATAGGACATCGTTATGCCGATGCTCCCCACATCAGAGTTCTCTGACGCAACGATTGTATCTGCGGCACTCGCTATCCAGTACGCACCCGAAGTACCCACTTGCCGTATCCAAGCGACGCTTGGCTTCTCGGTCTGCGCTATGGCCGCTGCTATCTCTTCGGACGGTACCGGCTCACCTCCCCCCGACTCAATATCAATGAGGACTGCCTTAATTGCTTCATTGTCACGAGCCTCGTTCAGGTACTCAAGTACCTCGTCTGACGACGTAACGTACCCGCAATCATAGAGACATTCTTCAGGTGCAAAGCCACTTGCGGAAACGGTTATGGGACCGCGTACCGCAATGCCAACCACGTTGCAGCCAGGAGCTGGGACCCAGGCTTCAGCGCTTGAGCGGCCACCCAGCACCTCTTCTCCGAGGAATAGGAGCGCAATTCCACCAACAGCGAGTATGGCGAGGAAGCAGGCAGCGAAGATGAGGCCGAAGTAACCGAACGTGCGCAGGACTGGGTTCTTGCGGGTGGGTGCAGTTTCCATACCTTAACTCTATCACCCACCTATTCGTACCCACATGCATGCAGCAGAGGAAACTTGTGTCTACCAGAAGTATTGGCTCTACTATAATCTGCTACGCCAACTATCATACGTATCAGCTTTAGTGTAGACGACACCCTGCTCAAGTACAGAGAAATGCTTTTCACCACAACGAATCTTTGCATCCTCAGTAAAGCGTAGATCATCAAGCAAGAGTGATCCTTTCGTTTCAATGATGAAATACAGCTTCTCTACTCCATTCTTTTCAAGAACCAGAGCCCAGTCTGGATTATAGTCTCCGAGCGGAGTTGGCACCTTGAACCATTTAGGTAACTTTGTGTATACCTTCACATCCTGGTCAGCTTCCAACCTTTCAGCAAACGAGCGCTCAACTGTAGAGTCGTAGAGAACGTGCGTATAGGTGTTGCGGGTTGCTAGGAGCGCGTTCTGAGTCAAATACCCAACGAGCTCCTCTGACTCAAATTGTGTTTGCTCAAAATACTCACCAGCAATCTTTTCGTATTTAATTCCATCAACGAGCATGCGGCGCTTTACGCCATTAATGATTTCAACTACCTGTACCAGGTATTGCTCAGGATTATTGTAGATACTCTCAAGTGTCCCTGATGTGGTAAGTATCTCTGCGATAGTGCGGCGTTTAAGGCCAGTATACGCTTCAACGTGCCCTAAAACATCTGGTATGTTTTTGCTCGAGACATTGTCACGAACATAGGTACGAGTCTGGATTGGATCACTCACCTCAATTCCAGCGCTCGTGATTTCGAGCGTCACGAGCTCGCCAATAATTGGACTCAGTTTAACTGCCGGCATTAGTTTGATCTGACGAACAGCCTCATTCACAAGCCTTTCGGTATCAAGTGTTATGTGATAGCGAGTTTTATGCTTTATGCGGTCCCACAAAGACAGGAAATCCGAGCTGAGAAGTACTTCCTTGTTAACTTTTATATCCACTCTATCATCGGCGTTTTTGACCGAAAGCCGCCTAGTGACTGTCTTAATGCTTGCAACCACTTCTTTCGTTAGTGTTCCGTACTTTTCAGGGAGTGGAATAGTGTCATTACTTATCTGGGCCCTGAGCTCCTGAGTGGCTCTACCGTGTCGATCAAGAAGGTTTAAATGCTCTAAATGCTTTACTATCTCTTCCGCTCGTTCGTAGCCTAAGGGCTCTAGTTCGGCATCTGGGGTTGATTGGTGGAGTATGTCTTCAAATAGACGCGCGTCTATTACGCCAAACCTTGTGTTTGTCTCGCTCTCGATCTCCTTCTGAAGAGTCTCTGCAAACTCCTCATAACTCTCGTTAGCAATGACCGTTAACACATTCACTTGCTCATCTCGCACTCGTTCGCCCCGTTGTTCTCCTGAAGAATACACAGGGAGGCGTAGGCCGCGGCCAATCTTTTGGCGCTTGGTCATGGTGTCCTGGGTCTCAACGAGAGTACAGATTTGGAATACATTTGGATTATCCCAACCCTCCTTTAGGGCCGAATGTGAAAAGATGAAGCGAAGTGGAGTCTCTGTGCTAATGAGTTTCTCCTTATCTTTCATGATGAGGTTATAGGCCGAATCATCCTTAGCCGTTCTACCTTCACCTCTCGACTCAACAAAGATTACCTTTCCGGAAGAGGCCGTGCCTGATTTTCCTTTATCCATTGCGAAGTACCCGTCATGAACTTCGCTCACGTTAGGATTTAGGGCATACCTCTTATCTTCTTCACGAGTAAATAAATCTCTAAACCGTGGTTCTTCAATTAGCTTTAGATATTCCTCTTCAAATATATTTGCGTATGGACCATTTTCAGCGCCATTCTCAGTATAAATTCGATAATTGCCCACTGAATCAAGGAAAAATAGGGAAAGGATTTTAATTCCCTGCTCCAGGAATCGCAGCTCTTTATCTAGGTGTCGTTCAATTGTGGCACGAATCTGGGCGCGTATCATGTCTTCACTTTTACTCGTTGCCGCAAGCGATTCGTGCTCTCCATTATCAAATTCAACACGTTCCTTCCCAGGATCTGTACTTATATTTGCCACGTAAAGTCCCGCATAGTCAGGATTGTTCGTTAGCGCCTGTAGATCACGTCTTTTCCCTGGGTTAACAGTAACGACTTTCTTTAGGAAAGTACCTTGACTGTTAATCACCTTAAGCTCTAGGTTTGCAGAGTAGTTTGGTTTGCTCTTTACACTGACAAGTCTCATGGATCTACCCTGCTCCTCACCCTTCATGGCCTTCACTTCTATACCCTTCACCAATCCCTGTTCATACGCCTCTACTGGACCAAGTCGATACATAAGGTTGTATGTATCCTTGTGTGTTGCAGAGTAACGTAAAATGCACAGAGGATTCAGGGATCTAATGGCTTCCTTTGCTTTATCGGTAGTATCAACTGATTGTGGCTCGTCAATAATAACGATTGGGTTTGTTTGCTGAATGAACTCGATAGGCTTTCGACCTTCCATTTGATCCTGAGCCTTGAAAATACGGAGCGCTGAAGTACTTCCAGCGTCAGTAAAGCTCTTTCGGAAAGCATCAATATTAATAATCATTATCTGGGTGGTCTCGCTTGTAGCAAAATCGCGCACCTCCGTTAGCTTATCTGAATTGTAAACAAAGTAATTGAACTGCTCGTTTGGGTAGAGTTCCTTGAAGTGAGTCTCGGTCAGCTCGAGAGATTTCTTCACTCCTTCGCGAATAGCAACGCTTGGTACTACAATAATGAACTTAGCAAATCCGTACTTCGCTCGAAGCTCTAGGATGGTTCGGGTATACACGTACGTCTTTCCTGTACCCGTCTCCATTTCAACGGCAAAGTTAGGCACATCATACAGCTCATCTTTTAGCTTCTTACTTCGCTTCAGGCGATGCTTGTCTTGGATGGATCTCACATTGTCTAAAAGCTGCTCGGGGTTAAGATCGAGTTTATTTCCATACCCTAGTTCTGTAATGGCCCCCAACAAGGAGGCGGTGGACTTTCCTGCAGTAAATACCGACTGCTTAGTTGCCTGACCTTGAAAGATGCCGGTCACCGCTTCGATAGCATCGAGTTGGTACTGCTGGTTACTTTCGAACTTGATCAGCGGCTTCATGGCTAAATAACACGCACATCCTCAACACCGGCCCGATTAAGCGTCTCGAGAGCATTTTGCTTTACTTCATCACTTTCAAAACCGTCGTCATAGCAGACAACCCTAGCAGGTTTAAGTTTCGCCATCTCCTCTGTTGTTTCAAGGGTGATCTCTTTCTCCAAGCATACGAGGAGATAGTTATCAGCGAGTGAATAGACTGTCTTCCCTGCCAGATAAAGCACTTCCACGGGTTCAGTTATATCAACGCCATATTTAAGTAGCACTTCATAGAGTGCATCTTCTGCGTTTCGACCCTCTTTAAAGGTATCGAGAGCAGAGAGTAGCGAAGCATTTATATCCTCGGTATTACTATCCCACTCACGGAAGTTTGTGGTGTCGAGAGTGAACGCCTTAAAGCCCATATCAAGCGTAACTTCTCGTTCAGAGAGTTTCTCTGCGCAATCTATTCTAACTTTCTCACCTGCCCTACGAATGCGTTCGCGACTAATCTCAGCTATTGTCTTATAACCTGCCTTTCGTGCCGCACTATCCTCTGGACTAATCTCAGGTAGCTGCACCATTATAAAACGTCGATTACCACCATCTTCTACATTCTGCGTAATTACGGCCTCAGCTGTTGTTCCAGCTCCTGCGAAAAAGTCTAAAACCAATTCTGATTCCTTTGATCCTATAGTAATTAAATGTCTTATAAGAGAGACTGGCTTAGGGAAATCAAAATAGCGAACCCCGCCGAAAAGCTTTTCAAGTTCAAGTCCTGCTTGCTGATTTGTACCGAATTCGATCCCTAGAAAATCATTAGGAATCTGCCCCTCGCTTTCGTGAAGATAAATCTTGCCGTATGGCAACTCATCATCGCCCGTTGCCCAGTAAACTCCTCCAGCCTCTTGAAGCTCAATAAAATCTTCCTCGGACAGCATCCATGGTCCAGATATAACTTTTCCGCTCGGTGTCGCAACATCAAATGCATAGCGACCGCGTGTTTTATCACACAGGTTCGCTCGTCGAAACTTTCCTTTTACATCTTCGTAGCGATACTCTTTCTTTGCTCGATCGCTTAGGGCAGTTCTTCCAAGCACTAAATCTGGTGCAGATCTTGCATAACAAAGAATATACTCCTTAACTCTTGCTAACAACCCGATGTTTGGTTGATTATCTGTTCGTCTCCAAGCAATTTGGGCTACGAAGTTCTGTTCACCAAAAATCTCATCACATATTTTCCTTAGATTTGGAACTTCATTATCATCAATGCTAATGAAAATAACCCCGTCGTTAGTCAATAGGTTCTTTGACAGCCGCAACCGCGGATACATCATGTTAAGCCAGTTGGTGTGGTATCTGCCGCTCGTGTCGGGATTTGATTGTCCAACTAGCCCTGCCTGCTCTTTATAATTTGCAACGTTATCTTTGAAATCGTCCTTATACACAAAATCCTTTCCGGTGTTGTACGGAGGATCTATGTAAATCATCTTCACCTTGCCACGATATGTGTTCTGAAGCACACGAAGTACCTCCAGATTATCTCCCTCTATAAAAAGGTTCTTTGTTGTGTCCCAATCCTTGCTCGACTCCTTGTCTGGACGGAGCGTGCCAGTGTTGCGAGAAATCGCGAGTTGGATTGCGTCTCGCTTTCCTGGCCATGTGAAGCTATATCGCTCCTCGCTCTCTTCCGCTTCTTCTCCAAGAAGCTCCTTGAGCCTCTCCACATCTACCTTTCCATCGGTAACCGCCTCGGGAAATACGTGCTTTAGGGCCTCTATATTGTCGGAAGCCAGGTCTCGTGTTTCGCCCTCAAGCTTGTTTATTTCCATAGTGTTGTAACTATAGCGTATTTAGGACACCACCTCTATAAGGGCCTGTATATGGCTCGTTACAGCCTTTTTCTCAGTTTCGAGGGCTACTAGCTTGCTTCTAAAAGAGAGTTTGTCTCCAAAGGCGGTGTGGGTGCGCTCTTCTTCAGCGCAGTACCGTATCTGGCGCAGGAGATCGTTATGCTTTCGTAACAATACCTCAAGCTGGCTCCAGTCGCGTCGACGATCTATTGCAAATGTCCCTGTAAACATAAGTAATTCTGCGTGACGCACATACGATACAAAATCGAGATACAGTCTCTCGAGATTAAGAAAAGATCCATCTGTAACCCTCCCCGCAGAAAGAAATCTGGTGACTTCCTCGCGTGAGGGATCAAGCCAGTCGGTGAGATGATGCGCGTCCACAACGGTTTCCTCTGAGGATGTTTTGCTTAGTCGTTTTGGCGCCACGCTCAGGGCAAGCTTGTCACCAAAGGTATAAAAAATAACCGTTGGATTAGTAATGCTTTGTTGTAAGAGCTGATTCAACTCGCTTAAATGTGTATCTTTTTTGAGTTCAATGTGGAAAAAATATACTTCCTCGTACACCACGTCCTCAGTTCGAATGCTGGGTATGTTTGTGGTATCGGAGTTAAAGACTGCAAGCAAGGTTACTTCTTCTACTTCATCCGAAAAGAGTTTGCGTTTTGATGCGGTGATATTCGGCAGCTCTAAGAAACGCGCCTTTGGAACCTTCGCATTCTTTAACGCGGTTCCTTGATTGAGGGCAAGCGCGCTAATGAGTGCCTCTCTCTCCATGCTATTTAATGATTAAGAAAGAGATGAGCTCAAAGTCATCCATTGCTGACAGCGAGGCATCTGCAGCAATCGAGGTCTTTCCAACTACTCCAAACAACCCATGAAGTCCATCCTCTTGCTTCTTCCCCACCATATGCTGAACAGCTTCCTTCAAAAGGTTTGAATATGACTTCATGTCACGTGACTGGTTTGTCTCGGCATCAAATAAAGACACGAGGTCGTGATGAACAGTGTCATCGCCGTAACATAGTTTTTTAAAGAGATCCAATATGTACTTACCTTGTAAATACGAGTACTTAATCTCACCCGACTGGGTGATATACACCAGGTAGTAAGGGTGGAGCGCATTTACTTCTCTGCTTTCAGCTTTAGAGAACCGCGCCTGCTTCAGCGTTAAAATAATACCTGATTCAAGCCCTCCTTCAATTCGATCTTTGGGGGCAATTGCAAACATACCCAACGGTGCTTTTTCGAGTAACGTTGAGTTCTCTTTCATGTACTCAGCCAGGTCCATTTTGAAGTCATTCATTGTGAGGTCCGTAATGGAAATAGTTCCTGCCATGTCTTCTAGGTCCACGACCTCTTCCTGAAGCTTCGTGAGTTGATTACGACGATACTCGATATCATTCATTACGTCCGCATCGGTCTGATTAATCATGTCCTCCTCCCCTGTGGCACTGGTATTTAAGAGCATCATACGACCGCGAACACGCTGCTCGAGCTTTATATATGAATCAAGTTCCATATTAGGCCAGAAGTTAACAAGCTGTATCTTGTCATTCTTGGAGCCGATACGATCGATGCGACCAAAGCGCTGGATGATTCGAACCGGATTCCAATGGATGTCGTAATTTACCAGAAAGTCACAGTCCTGAAGGTTCTGCCCCTCTGACACACAATCGGTAGCAAAAAGTATGTCTATTTCTTCAGTAATATGTGGGTAGATCTTGCTCTTTTCCTTTGCTCGTGGGGAAAAGTTGGTGAGAATTCCTGAAAGGTCTGTAGGTATACCTTCTGCAGTTACCTTATTTGTTCCTCCGCCGGTCACTAATGCTGAATGGAGCCCATATGTCTCATAAATATAGGGAGCTAGGTGCTCATACAAATAGGTTGCGGTGTCCGCGAAAGCACTAAAGACAATCAGTTTCTTATTTCCAGTATTTAAAGGGTCATTCTGCTTTTTAATGACCAGACTCTGCAGGTCACGCATTTTTGCATCAAGATCTGCAGTCACTGCATGTGCCTGATCTTTAAGTTCCTTAAATAAAACCAGGTCTTCAAGGAGATCCTGTTTCCAGCGGACAAGATCTATATCAGAGAGCTTTACCTGAACCTTACTCCCCACAGTCATTGCTTCGAGCTCAGCATCATCACCGTCAAGGCTCTCATCCAAATCATCAAGCTCTGTTTCAAAAACTTCTGATTCGTCAAAATTGTCAATGGTCTTTAAAAGATTGTCAATTCTATTACTAATATTTGTAAGTGTAATACCGTATGAAAATACTGAACTTTCAAGTCGCTTTAATATATTAACCCGCATCAACTTTACAATGTTGCTTTCTCGATCTGTTTGGCGAAATGTGTTTCCTGGGCGCACCTCTATATCGTAGAGTTTTTCGTATGCCGAGCGCTTCTCTGGAAGCACGTACGTAAGCGGTGAGTAGACGGCAAGTTTAATCCTTAAGATTTTTGTGTTTATAGCGTCTAGACTCGGAAAACTCCCAGAGGTGTCTATGTCGGACTTAACATTAATGGGCTTTTGGCGTTCTGGAAATTTCCCCACTTCTGTCAAATCATAATATTTCTCAATATGGCGCCGCGATCGTGCAATGGTGATGGTGTCGAGCAGTTTGAAATAGTCTACATTGAGATGCTTAAGGAGTGTATCGAGCCTACGTTCTTCTGGAGGCTTTTCCGACCATTCATTGAACATTCGTTGTGCTTGGTTGAGTGTTGCGGTGATGCTCTTTACACCCGCGTCCTGAAGAGCGTGATCGTTTCCTTCAGTTATGAAGGACGCCTGATTCTTTAGATCACTCAACCTATTGTTTACCGGAGTGGCAGAAAGCATGAGTACCTTGGTTTTAACACCGCTTCGGACAACATCGTCCATCAGTTTCCTGTATCGAGTCTTTCTGTCTTTACGTGGATTGGTATTGCGAAAATTATGCGATTCGTCAATAACAACGAGATCATAGTTCCCCCAGTTCAAAGTCTCCAGATTTATGTCGCCTGAATATCCACGCGGCCTTGTTAGGTCTGTGTGATTCAGAATGTCGTAGCTAAAACGATCCGCAGAAAGAACGTTGCGCACATCATTTGTTCGATACATTTGCCAGTTATCTCTTAACTTCTTTGGAGCCAAGACCAGCACACGGTCGTTGCGCAACTCGTAGTACTTAATTACCGCCAGGGCTTCGAAGGTCTTACCCAACCCCACACTATCCGCAATAATGCAGCCATTGTGTTTTTCGAGCTTATCTATTGCCCCAAGGACACCGTCACGCTGGAAGCGATATAGCTTGCTCCAAATGACCGTATCCTTAATACCTGTCTTACTCTTAACTATGTTGTCCTCATTAATGTCCTCCAAGTACTCTCGAAAAATGTTATAGAGAGTTACGAAGTACAAGTACTCGGGAGAATTTTCTTTATACACCGTCTCCATGCTCCTTAATACCTCGTCAGTTACTTGCTTGGTCATTGATGAGTCGGCCCATATCTCATCAAACCAGGAAAGCAATTCCTTTGTGGCCGTCTGATCGTCAGAGAAAACATTCATCTCTAATGTGCGAGAAGATGCATAACCAAGTCCCGAAGACGTGAAATCAAGAGTTCCCTGAATCAGCGCAGATTTGTCTTTATTTTGGATATGGATTGCGCGTGCACGTGATATGTCTGTCTTCCGTAAAGATTTAAACTCTACTTTCTTCCTGATCCATTCCGCGCACTCTCGAGCGATGGTCGACTGTGTCAATTCATTGCGGAGCCTAATCTCATACTCGGTGCCGGATATACCACGTTCGCGTTGCTTTTTCTTAATCTCAAACTCTCGTGTCTGCTCGACCTCATTCGTAAATGTAGGTTCGACGAAAAGAAATCTGAGCGAATCGATCTTTTCTAGTGAGTCCTTAAGCTTCTCAAAAGCATATATGGT
>Ga0208958_1004101_pt1 | contig 10719 bp, 20 predicted proteins | sample RifOxyB1_FD_184032 | JGI IMG/M metagenome (GOLD analysis project Ga0208958, IMG submission 184032) | Soil microbial communities from Rifle, Colorado - Rifle Oxygen_injection B1 (SPAdes) | ecosystem: Environmental > Terrestrial > Deep subsurface > Rock core/Sediment | place: Rifle, Colorado...
ATCCAACACAAGACTTGAGTGCTGTTCCGTATTTCGCCAGCGTTGTCCCCCACCCTTTAGTTTATAGTCCAGTCCTATTACCTTTTCTAGTAAGGAGTCTACCATCTATTTCTTCTTTCTTTTGTTTGGAATATGTCTACCATGATCTTTCATATATTTAGAATCGTTTTTGTAAAAAAGAATTTGGCGTTCACGTTTCTTTAGTGCTTCCTTAGATTTTGTAACCTTAGATAATCTACGTCCGGTAGTTTTAGATACTAATACATATCCTCCAGTAACTTTCCTAATCATCTTCTTTCTCCTCGACTTCTTTATGAAGTTGTCTTTCTATCTTTCTCTTTGCTTTCTCTGCCCTCTTTCGTTGAAGTTCTTCTATAAGAAATACACTACGACTGTCTATAATTGGCCCTCTACTTCGTTTTAAGATTTTTCTGTCTCTTCCTAAAGACTTATGTATACTAGACATGATTACCTTTTTCGGGATAAAATTTATTATCTACTTCGGTATTAAATTCATTCCAAGAAGAATATAGTCTAAACCACTCTGCAAAACTCAGATCTTTATTTTTAATATTCTTAACAAAGGCATAAGAAATTTCATCACTATTTACTTCTTCTCTTAGAATTTGAATAAAAGTATTAAAATTCATTTTTGTATAATACTCTCCGTGCCGCACAAAATAAACTTGGCATTTTTATGCAAATCACTTATAGATGTTGAATTACTATATACAAAACCGCTTCTCATGTTCCAGCAAAATTCTGTAATTAACTCCTCCAAAGACATTTTCTTTTCTGCACACTGTTGAACACCCTCCACACTTTTCCTAACTTTTCCGTAGAACTGTTCTTGATGTTCTCTAGATGCTTGTCCTTGAATTTTTCCATCGTGATCAGATTCATAAGCATTTGCAAATAATGACCCAATCATTAAGAAGTCTGCTCCAAGTGCTAGTGCTTTTGTTCCGTCCCCAGATGTTTTTATTCCTCCGTCTGCTATAGTATACCAAGGAGTTTTAGGGTTGATTCTGTGCTCGCTGCCCATCTCGTAAATATCAATATCATTAAGATAATGACTGCAATCCTGAATGGCGGTAGCTTGAGAAACGCCTGAGCCAGTATTTTGTCTCGTAACACAGAGTTGTCCTGACCCAATGCCAACTCTGATTAAAGTAGCTCCTGCATCATATAGTCTCTTCGCTCCATCAAAAGTAGCAACATTTCCCGCCATAACTAGGCAATTATACCCACTTTGTTTAATATAACCAGCAACATTTTCTGTAAACTCTACTACGGAATCAAGGTATCCATTTGCAACATCGATCAAAACTATAGTTGCTCCAAAATTTAATGCGTGTCTATAATAATTGTCACCTAATCCTATTGCCACACCAAAATTAATTGCAGCTTTTTCTAAGAAAGATACATCCTTTTCTCGTTCAATAACATCATTATAAAATCTATGAAGAATCCCAAGTCCTCCAAGCCTTCCCAATTCTCTAATTAACTCCACACCGACAATTCCAGACATTGGTGCAGAAATAATAGGTAGTTTTAGTATAAAACCACTTCCTAAATCTGTAGACAAATCTACTTCACTTCTTGAATTTATGGATGATGGTTGTGGAATAAGAAGTAAATCATCCGGTTCAAATCCTTGTCTAACGTTCACCTAAAAGCTCCTTTTCTACTTTTTCCCTATCGATTTCGGCTATTTTACCACCAATAATATCATAGTATTTTCTACAGAGAAAACACCAGAACACTCTTTTACGCTCTGCAATCCAAGTTGGTGTGAGACAGCCGTTGCAAACCAAACACTTATGTATCAAGAAACACATCCATAAACTATTCTTTTACGGAACATAACCAAATGTAGAATAGTACATATTGATCGTGCGTCCATCTTCCAAGGTATAGCGATAAATATATTTTGCTTCGGCCTCAAGTTTCTGAACACGTCCATCCTCTCCAAAACCTACGCTTGCATAATCATACATGATGCCTTGATTTGTAACTAGGGTGGATGCGGGCCAAAAAATACGTTGACCCCAAGACACTTGTAGAACATCTGGTGTCTCTAGCCATGTATTCACGGCGTCATAGATAGAAAGATATAAACTTCTTTGATATGGCAATCCCAAGATTGAAATATATGGGAATGGTACATCCCATCCATTCCATGCCGGATATGTCTGACTACCGGCAGCGTAGGGCCGGGATAGCAAATACAGTACTAAGCGTTCTCGAATGTCTCGTGTTGTTTCATCATAACCGATATGGGTAGGATTTAGTGCACTCCATTCAGCAGAACAATATTTCCATTGCCAGCAATCCCAAGCATTTCTCATCGCATTGTCAAGTAGTTGTATAGTGTCGGCAATTGCCTGCGGAGAGATGGCTCCGGCCTCCATGAATAAAGTTTGTGATATTGCGTCTAGTACAGGAGTTGTCATATCAATGCACGACTTGGTTTCACTAGTGACACAGCGGTAAAATGTAGGGGTTGGAATATTATCTATTTTTTCTGGTATGGGTTCTGGAGTAACCTCTACAACAATATTGGGAATAGCCTCTGTGGGTTCGGGGATTGGGGTGCTCTTCTCCGTAATAATAGTAGAATCATTGGGGAGAATATAATTCTCCCCAATATTTTGTATTTGTACTGTAGATATTTGTATTAATATTAAAGAAAGCGTTAAAATTATTAGTGCTGTTCTTTTCAGCATTTATTTTACTTTCAGATGAGTTCGGTAATCATTAAATGGTTTAATGGTTGTATTGTAGGTGAGGAAAGTAATTAATGATCCAATAAGTACCTGAACAATACCTCTCGCCCAACCCAGCCAATCTGTTGGCACGGCAAAACCAGTAAAACCAACGAGAGCTAGGAAAGGAACCACAATAATATTTAGAACAGGAACACTAACAGCATAAAACCAAGCAGGAAATTCATATAGCATATTTTTTGCTACAAATTTTCTCCATAGCCATTTAATTCCTTGAATAACACAAGCAGACATTCCAGCGGCAGTTATAGTAGTTTCAAACATTATTTTCTCCTTAAAATTTACTTTGTAGGGTGTCTAACTTATCACACAAACCAGTTAATTTTTCTAAAAAGTTAGACTCAATAAAATCATTAAAAATTGTATAATTATAATAAGATTTATCTTCGGGAAGTGGGTTTTCTGATATGTGATTTCCACAATCATGAGTAAGATATGTTTTTATTTCCCTTGATAATATTTTTACTTTTACTACATTATATAATGGTTCATCTTTAAAATATTCAAACTCATTGGGAAATCTCCAGTCGTCTATAATAATAACATCGTATGGAAAATTTGATGTGTTCTCAAGGGTTCTTAGCAAATACTCCACCCAACAATCTGGATTATATTTTCTACCAACATCTGTGCCCAATATCTGTAGAAGTTTTCTGCCTTTTTCATCTTTAATTCCATCCCATCCAATATATTTATATGCAATTTCTTTAACTCCTGTAGCAAAAGAACTAGTAATTACATTTAAATTCTTGGAAACAAAACAATCCTTTAATATCTTTGCTGCAAGGGTTTTTCCCATTCCTGCTTTACCAGACAGAAGAATGACCAAAGTTTTGTTATACATCTAGATTAGAACCTCCTGTATGATAATCCTCTAGAATTCCTTCCAAAACTTGATGAGGAACTAAATTATTTTGTACTAGAAATTGTAAAATAAATATATAACTAGGAATATTAATTACTAGACAATTTCTGGAACCAACAAAGAAATCATTACCACCCTCTTGTTTTACAATGAGGGTATTAGTTTTTGGTAATCTTGTTATCTTTAGTTGTGCCATCCTCAATCCTTTCTTTTAGGGTAATAAAGGCACTATCAGGAATTTTAAATAAATCAAAATTATATTGGGAAAGTTCTTTCATGGCAGTAACCATAATGTCTCTGTAAGTACTATCATAACTTAAACCAGACTCTATTTTAAAAGTAAGTGAACGTTCATTCTTTATTCCTGTTTGATTAACTCTGCCCTGAGTAAGATTATAGGTAATATGCCACTTCTTATCTACAAAATTAGCATCTACTTTAGTATCGAAATAAACATTTGAATAGATCATTTAAACACTCCTCTTAATCCATTTTCTAAAGCCGGTAAGTTTATCATGTAAGATCTCTAGAATCTCTACATCACCAATATTATGTTCTAGAACGCCTTTGATGGCTTGTTTATCTCCATACTTGGCCTTACGCCAAACATCTTTATCAATCTTTGTTTTTCCAACAATTCCTAAATAATCACAAGCATTATCAAGAGACTTTCTGCTGATGCATAGTTTACTTCTTACTGTATAATAAATATCAAAGTGATAAAGATCTCCATATTCGGGAAAGTCTAAATCATATCTTAGGGCTTTAGCCCGTAAGAATGGGATATCAAATCCAGTTCCATAATAGGTGCAAATAATTTTATATTCTCGCAGCTTCTCGATGCAACTCTTTACAATTCTTTGATCTGTAGTTCCATTGAATAAATCTTCTTTTGTTACTTCGTCATGATAAACCTTTCCACCCTTATCCTTAATACACCAAGTAAGCATTGTATTAAAATCTGCAACAAGCCCATCAGTTTCTATATCCAAATATCCTATCTTCATTCCAAGATCTTGATACCACAATTCTGGTTCCTTTTTTGATTCCTTAACCATTCCTGATGCAAAACACCCCGGATGCTCGTCGATGGTATGCCTGTGTTCACAACGTAATTCTGATTTCTTTACTTTCTTTGAAAAAATACTCATTTGGGTTCCTTTTTTATCCTCGACAACTTGTGTTTATATTCCGAATTCATATAGGCTACTAGGTTGTTTGTTTGTTCTTCTGTAAGACTATACTTATCTACTAAATCATCTACTGTACCAAAATCTGTAAATTCTCCTCCTAAGCAAAACGCTATCTTTTCGCATGCCCGTCTAAAAAATAAGATAATTGTCTCCTTTGATAATGGAATTTCTTTACTTATGTCTATTAGTGTTGAACCATTTGAAAAAGAATTGAGTATCTTTGCTTCCAAAGTAGACAATATATTAAGTTCATAAAGTTCTTTCGCTTTTTTCTCTATAATTAGAAGATTATTATAATCATCTGATTCTAAATCGTGTTCTTCCTTTAGAGAAAGTCTATTGATTATTAGGGTCTCTATCCTCCACGACATTTTTACACTCCTAACTCATTTTCCATATCTTTAGCACAAACCTTCTTAAACTTACATCCAAAGCACGAACTGTTGAAAAGTCCAAGTGGGGGAAGATCATTTTTCTTTATTTTAATAAGCATACTAGGTACTACATTATGAAACAACTGATAATAAATATCTGGGCTAAAGTTTAATCGTATAATCTTGTTCTCAAGAAGAGATACATAAAGAACAGATGTGGGTGGTTTATGAAACATGCTTTTATATGCCCAAAAATAAGTTAGAAATTGTGGATCTTTATCTATATTTTTTGGAGTTCTAGTAGATGTTTTCCAGTCTATAATAGTACCATTACCTGTAATTCTATCAACCTTTCCTACCAGAAAACTATTATCATCAAGTGTTATTTTAAACTTGTGTTCTATTAAATCTCCCTTTCCAAGCATATCCTTGACACCACAAGAAAAGAAATTGCTAACTGATTCCAAGGCTTTTTCTACAAAGTGTTCCTCTAAAACAACTTCATCGGATCTTTTCTTACAATAAGCAATAGCAGCATCTTTGTTTGTCCAAAATTTTTCCAACGTCTCATGAACTATTGTACCCGCATCCATATCTGGATTTGATTCTGCTAGTTCTGGAAAATTAGTTCGGTAGAAAATTCTCTTGGGACACTGAATATAGTCTTTAATTGCTGTTGCAGATAGATATATACTCACAAAGAAATCCGCCTTTCATTAGCAGAAAGTGTTTGCCAAGTTCCCAACATTTCTTTATAAATATCTAGTGTTCCACGAAGTTTCTCAAGAGATGAAATAACTTCTGCTAACTGATGTCTAAGAGGGAGTAATTCTCCTTCTGTTCCTAAGAACTTATAAGTATTTTCTACAAATGACATGGAGGGTGGTTTTCCACCCATAAAATACTTCTCTTCTGTGGTTACTTTAAGAACTGTTTCTGCTTCTTTTTGTTTGATTTCATTTTCTAAAAACAATTTTGTAGATGATATTTCTGCTGCTCTATTTACTAATTCAAAAAGAATTTCAAAATCTGGCAATTGACTTAGAAATTTACTCGCTGTAGTTTCCATTTTTATTCCTTTCAATGATCAATTCTGGTGTGAATTCCATTATTTAAAAGATTTAGTATTTCTGCTGCTTTTCCAATACTAATTCCACCAGAAGAAATTATTTGATTTTCTCCAAAATATTTTATTACATACTCAAGATATTCTTTAGTTGCACAACCATGTTCATCCATTTGTTTTCCTTTACTTGTAATATGGTTCTATTTTAGAATATATTTCTATATATTTTTTACACAAATCATAATCTATAGTTCCCTCGTATATTCCAGTAGTTTTATATCTATATAGTGGACTATAATCTAAATCTTTTTCCCACCCGCTAAATCCAAAAACAATGCTTATATATTCATCTACAATTTTTCTATCTACTTCTAGAAATTCTGCAATAGATTTATTTGACATTCCTGAAACACATAGAGTTAGTACTGCTCTAGTACACATTACAGATAATACAGTTTCGGGAACACCAAACTCCTGTTTATATAATTTAGATAGGGTTTTCCAAGTAGATTTAGTCATTGTTTCTTATTCTAGGGATGCCATCAATTCTGTATATAAATTAATTAGGGTGGCAAAGGTTTCCACGTCTAAAACTATAAACTCCTTCACACCAGACCTTGCTCCTGAAAATTTACCAATTAAAAATGGTAGGGAATAGTTATTATTTGCTTCTTCTATAATCTTATCCAGCCACTCCTTTTTAAGTGTAAACTGTTTTACTCCTACTACAGAAGAGGAATTATAGCCACACTTTGCTTCTCCCTTTAGTGTTTTAGGAAACAAATCTATCTTGCCTGATAAATCTCCCGTAAGTAACGACTCGGCCATAGTAGTTCCCAATGCACCGCTTCCGGGAATTCTACGAAACTTAGAACCTTTTATTGCCTTATCTAGTAATTCTACTGCATCTCGTTCAAAGGTACTGCCCTTTTGCTTAGCCTTAAATACCATTTATCCTTCCTCTACTCGTCACGAATCTGATTATTTTCTTGATTAAACTTTAGTATAGTAGTTCCAGTAGGGCCATTTCTTTGTTTAAGAATGATAAATTCTAACTTGCCTTTATCCTTAGAATCTTTATTATAATACTCATCTCGATAAAGTCCTACTACGAAATCTGCATCTTCTTCCAAGTTGCCACACTGTCTAATATCAGACATTACAGGACGTTTATTGTCTCTGTGTTCCACTTCTCGATTTAATTGAGACATAGATACTATTGTCATGTCTAAGGTATTTGCCATCAACTTTAGTTTACGAGAAACCCTACCCAATTCTTGTGTTTGATTGGTGTCTCTTTCTACCATTAGCTGAATATAATCAATATAAGCAACTTTTATATCATGAATAGATTTATACTTTCTAATTACTGCTTCCATCTGGTCTATGTTTGAAGAGAAACTCAAATCTATATGAATTGGTTGTTCTTTTAGTTCTTTGGTTGCCTCGTATAGAATATCTAGTTCTGGTTGTTTCAGTAATCCCATTCTAATGTTGAAGATTGGAAGCCCTGTTTTTATTGCTAACATTCTCTCAATAAGCGGCTGCTTAGACATTTCTTTGGAGAATAGAAGTGTTGGTACATTATTCTCAGCATTCTCTAAAATAATATTTAGTGCTAGGCCTGTTTTTGCCATTCCCGGACGACCCGCTATGTACCACAAATCTCCTGCACATAATCCACCGGTAATCAAATCTACTTTTTTAGAACCAAACGAAACTCCCCTAATTCCTGGTTTCTCAATTCTAGTAACAATCTCTTTATAGGCATCTCCTAAAAGACTGCCTATTTGATAAGTACCTTCTCCACCTACCGAACTCTCAAGATTTTCTAGAGAATTCTGCACTGCTAAAATATTAGCATCTACATTGTCTATAGTTAAACCATCAAGAGATATTCCACTAGATAGACTGACAAAAGAACGAATCTTATAATTATTTTTTACAATTCTTAGGTGTTCTGTAAAGTTCTCTTTATTATATGTTTGTGAAGACAGATATTCGATATATTCTTTTCCCCCACAAAGAGGAAGTTTTCCATTAGATTCTAAAGAACTGTATAAAAGACTAAAATCTGGCAACAAGTTCTTACTACTTAATTCTACCATATTAGTAAGAATATTCTGGTGAATAGTGGATGAAAACATAAATGATTTTAGACCATCTACATTGAAAATATACTCTGGATTTTTACCAATGATTGATAAAACGGCAATCTCTGAATCACTAGCAAAAGGTTCATTTGCCATTAATCTAATTCCTTTACTTTTAGTGGCTTTCTTCCTTCTTGGGCGGCTATCTGTTCCCCAAGTTTTTCTATGTTCTTATCTAGATTATTATATGCACCATTATAAACTTCTGGGTTTTTCTGTTCTATACGTTTCTTGCAAAAATAAGAAAGTATTCCAAATGGATTATCTAAATTTACATCATTCATACTATTCACATCTAGTATCGCAAAATAAGGAATAGTTCTTCCATATAATTTAATCAGACGATTAAACATAATAATCTCTGATTTAGATAGTGTAGTATTCATGCTCTGGCAAAAAAACTTTGCCAAAAGTAAACCAGGGTTTGAATCTAGTGGGAGCTTCTCAAAATAAAACTCTGCTAAGTTTTCCATTTATTTACCAAGATCAATTAGTTTGTTATCAATAAGAACATTAGCAAATCCTAATGCTATCATATCTACTTGATGTTCATTCAAGTCTAATTCCAAAGTGGTACTGATTCCATGTGTAATCTCATGCAAAAGAACCTGTAATCTATCAAATTCTTTTAGACCGTTATAAACTTTAATAGATTCTTCCACAAATCTAAATTCTCCAAACATTGGTTCTTTATTTACTGTGTTTACAGCTTCCATAGTAGGAGGATAAGTAATTTTATATGTTTTACCTAGAATCTTTACCTTATTTAATTTCAAATTGGTCTCCTTTTAAAATTAATTTAGTATAAAAGCTGGAGGTTGAATTCGAATCAACACTGTTTTAGTTACAGACTAAAGGTACTGCCATTTATACGACTCCAGCAAAAGAGGATGTAGAGAGATTTTAACTCTTATCTCCTGTCATAAAGAACCACAGGATGCTCACCTAGATCATATTTATTTTGATTTACACCATACATCCTCTAAAAATACCGGTGGGGAAATAATCCCGCTATCTGCCTTGTTAGCCGATGTTACTACTGACGATTTCCACGTCTAAGTGTACGCCTTTTACGCTCGGTATTTTTGAATGGCAAGGTCTTTAGTGGCTTATCACACTCTTTTTGGCTCCTAGAGGCCATTCTATGATTAGATAATGAGAGTATTTAGTCTCTGTCGGTTGTCTAGTGCAGTTTCGTCCTGTCTACGAGGTGGGTACGTTCTCGACTTCTTGAGGTCGTTCCGTATTTTGCTACGGCTACATCTATCCTCGCTGTATTCGGACACCTTATTATCTAATAAATCTTTACTACTTTATTTTTGTCCCATTAGCTCGTTTACGATTTCCTGAGCAGTGGCTTTTGCTTCTTCTGTAACTTCTTTGGTATCACCACCAACTACTTTACGAGTAGCAAAAATATCTTTGATAGAAACACCTCTCTGGACTTCTTGCATTTCTTCTGGAGTAAGAGTGATTACAGTTTTGGTTAGATCATACAAATCGGTTTCCGCAAATTCAAAGGGTTCTTTCTTATCAACCATAGGAATTACAGTAATATTGGTTTCCCTACCACTACCAGAAACAAAAAGAGTAAAGTCATAACTGGTTAGTGGAATAGGATTTCCTACTTCGTCGAGAACACTGGTTTCGATACCATTAAAGTTTTCAAAAAGTGTTTTGCCTCTTGATAAAACTTTAATCTTATTCAGGGGTTTAATTTCCTCTGAAACAATTACCTGACCACATCCTGGACAAGTGGTAGGAAAGTTAGCACCAACCTTTTTAACTTCCTTTTTACAAGCAGAACAAATTTTTACTAAAGTCTTATCCAGAACATTTACTGCGTGTCGCTCTGAACGAGAACTCCAGCCTTTAATATCCCTAAAAGTTTCAGGATTTTCAGTAATTAGTTTACGATTACTCGCACAAATTGGACAATCTTCTCCCAAACACATAAGATATGCACTATTGATATAGTGTACAAAGTAATCATAGGTTTTATTTTGAAGAATACGAATAACAGCATTTCCGGGCGGTAAATCAATATATTCTACTTTTTTGAAATTTGTTAAATCTTTCTTGCCTGCGCTAATAGTGGCGAACGACATTTTATTTTCTCCTTATTTATCTAATGTTTTATTTTCAAATTCACTGGCAATTTCTTTTACGGTTTCAATTCGTTGTTCTTCCAAGTATTGAGCAACCTCCTCTGCTGATTTTGTTTCAGCAATCTTCATAAGATTGATATAGTTTCTATAAGCAATTTCTACTTCTAGCAT
>Ga0208958_1004102_pt1 | contig 10716 bp, 10 predicted proteins | sample RifOxyB1_FD_184032 | JGI IMG/M metagenome (GOLD analysis project Ga0208958, IMG submission 184032) | Soil microbial communities from Rifle, Colorado - Rifle Oxygen_injection B1 (SPAdes) | ecosystem: Environmental > Terrestrial > Deep subsurface > Rock core/Sediment | place: Rifle, Colorado...
CCCGCCACAGGCTCGTTTGATATTTTTCGCAGTCTCGGTACGGGTTGGTTTATTGTAGATATTATAGGTTCATTTGTTTGCCCATTTTCGTTTCCTGTCGTTTGATCAGTTGAAGTGCCGGTCTCGGTGCTTCCACTGTTACCAAAAGGCAAATAATCCCTGATTGAAAACCCTACCCTGCTCTCCCCTGGTGCCAGAGGTGGCGCTGAATTAAAAATCAAAAACAAAACTACTCCAATGATTGCCAGTATTCCTATTATTAATAATATTTTTTTTGTCATTTTTATTATCTTTTGGGGATGACGGTTATATCCATATGATCTCCTTCTGGGTGGACTTGGTAATTAAAACCTCCTATTGAAATGTTGTAAAATCCGTTTATGTTCATTGGGGTGTTATTTTGAGCCTGAACCTGCTGGCTTATGAAACTTGTAAAAGCCGCCCCGTTGCCTTGTGTGTTTGAGACATCAGCTTTGAAGCCGTAACTATGGGGTAAACATGTTGTTGTTGGGTTGTAACATTCGGCATGACCGGTTTCTGTTCCCCCCGTGATGACAAGATTGCCACAGGAAGTCCCACATGTCGTCTTTAAAGCGATTAGTCCGGCGACCGTATCGGAATGTATTCCATCAAGGGAAGTACAGCTTGCTTTTGTTTTGTCAGTACAGTTTCCAGTTGAGCTGAATGTAAATCCATTTGAAGTTAGTGTTGCCGATGCTTGGTCTTGAGTTAGTAATTGATCCTTGGTTTTTAAGTTTATGATTGTGTTGTTAACATTTAAAGTTCCGGCCGGAGTTTTAGTGGCGATGGGGGCTATACTCAAGTTAATACTCATAAGGGCCGGGTTTATGGTATTTAAAATAAGCCAAGCTGAAATAACCAAAACCAAACCCAAGACCGCATTTTTAATCCTGTCCCTGCCGGCACTTTTGCCCTGTATGGCATCCGATGAAATATATTGAAACCCACCGATAACAATCATAAGTACCGCTGCTACAGCCGAGAGACCTATAAGTAACTTAAACACCCCGGGAAGATATTTTTCCAAAGTTGTTTGGGTGGCTGTGGTCTGGCAGTTTTGATCGTTACCTATACATGGCAACGGTGCTAAAACGGTGTATGTGGTGTCCATTTGGGCCTGAACTGAAATCTCAAAAGTAAAAAATCCTCCAACCAACACCATTCCCACTAAAATTATTAAAACTATTTTTTTCATTTTAATTGCTATCTTCTAATTTTGAAATTGCATTTCCAAACCACCATCAGCCTGTTGCAAAATACGATTAACATTCTCCATTCGCAAAGAAATAGTTGAACGGCCACTCTCATTTTCAGGTTTCTTGAATATGGCTGTCCTGGAGCCGGAAAGGTCGGGGATGGTCTGACCATTGAGCATCCAATTATATTGTAACAAGTCACCACCTTCTTTGGTGAAGAAGAACGGGGCTGATAATATTTGGACCTCGTTGGTTTTCAAATCAAATGAGCCGGCGATGGCGGAATCAAATATGAGACCATAATACGGGTCGTTTTCATAAAAAACTATTTCAGGTTTAACCGGTGATATGTCTATAAAACCATGAGCTACCAGATTATTTACCGGGTCTGTCACCAAAACTTCTATATTTTCTTGCTTGCCGAGCAAAGAACCGTCCAAAGTAACTACACTCTTGCCGTAGCCGGATTGACTTTGGTATACGTTGACTCCGTTTGACCACTGGTAAATCAAATTTTGAGGAAGAATTCTTTTTCCGTTTTTAACAAATTCAGGCATAGCGACAAGTTTCAAACTTCCCTGTCTCGGGTGCAGGGCTTTGCCCCTATAAAAAGGTGTAACATAAGAATTTGCTTCCCAAACCAAATCAACACCGGCCGGGTTTAAAGTAAAAGTTTTTGAAAAAGAAACACCACTTAGGAGTTTAATTCTTATTTCAACACTGGTCTCTGTTCCGATGGAACCTGTTCTGAAAGAGTATCTCACTTCTCCTTTACCACTTAAAACGTTTTTACCATCCTGATACCAAGTAATATTGGCTGAATTTAAGTTATCAGTATAAAGGGTGAGATTCACAAAGACCATTTCATTGGGTCTCGGATAAGTGGGTATGATTTCAACATTTAATTCGCCAGACAGAGCATAGGGCATATTTATCGATTGAGCGGAAGATATTGCAGGCAAAATCGCAACCATAACACCAGCTATCATCAAAATTTTTATAAATTTATTTATCATTTTTACAATTCCATTATAACATTTTCATCTTGGGTATATGGTTGGCACATGTGAGCAACTACAACTACAAAGTATGTTTATTTAGTACTTCCTTTCTCTTACTAAATTCAAAAAGTTGCCCATCTGATAAAGGTTTATAACCATGTTTGAGAATTGCTGATGCAACAGCCACTTCTGGCACCTCTTCGTATTGTTCTAAATCTTCATTGAGTAAAAAATATTTTCTTTGACTAGTCTTCAAAAAATATCTTTTGCCACTAATATCATCTAGATATGCAACCACCTGCACTTGTGCATTTGGCTGAAGTTCAGAATTATTAAATTGTTGTTCAAATTTATTCATTTTTTATTCAATAATGTTAATTTTATCTTTCCATTGGGGGTCTTTTTGTAATTTTTCTATAAAACCAATGTAATCTCCCTCGTCACCCAAACTCAAAAGATAGTTGTTCAACACAAACTTAGGAATATTAATACTTTCTATATCTTCAAGTCTAAGCCCCTTGATATGAGCCTCAGTATAACCCATAACACTTACACTCTTACCAAGAGAATTTTCAATTTTTTTGAAAGTATTTGACATGGCCTTTACTAAATTAATTTGTTCTGGAGCGATTTGCCTTGCTTTAGCGTGATTTGCATAATCCAAATTTTTTATACCAAGCATATTTAACTTATTATCGGCAATTTCATTTCCTCTGCTCATAGAATCACCCTCGCAAAATACAGCTTCAGTAGAAGGTTTTAATTTAAGGAAGATATTACCATAGAAAGCTGCTCCACCTCTCCTTTCGTCATTATCATTGTTGCTGGAGTAGGTGCCGTAGACAGTTGAGCTTTCTGGACTGTAAACACCCAAAGCTTGCTCGATTGTTTTTCTTTGGTCCATATAAGAATTGTCCCCCGTTTCTCTTGTGCGTCTCATTTCCTCCAGCTCTTTTTCATTGAGTGCAAAAATATCTTTGAATCCACCTTTCGTCAAAATAGTTTCGAGTTTGGCAGCTGTTATGTTAACACACAAGAACCCAGTCTGTTCGGCGCGAATTTTTTCAGCCTCGAGTAGCTCAGTAATTTCCTCCCTGCTTTTTTTGACCCTGAAATCATTGCTGTTAACTTGTTGTATCGGCCCCCGTGATTTATCAGAAGTTAATTTAAATGGTTCCTCTAACTTTTGTTTTACTTGCGACTCCCACTCTCCAAATCCAACGACATTCTCCATCGTTCTAGCCTCTTCATTTATAGTCTTACTGATAAGTTGTCCTCGCTGTTCCATGAAAACTTCATCACTCAACTGTTCATTTGTGGGCAGAGTGATCCCCCTGTATTCTCCATCTCTACTTAAAGCCGTCTCCATTTTTTTCTCTACCTGTTTTCTAATAGTCAAGTTAAGCTGATTATTAATTTTGGTTAGCCTGTCATACAAATCATTTCGGTCGGCAGTTTCTGGTGTAAAATCCAAAGAAGATAAGGAAATTTCAATACCCAATTCAGACAGTTTTGGTTGAATCTCAGCAACGTGATTTTCGAGAATTGGCGCAAGGGTGTCATATTCCAGTTGCTTTTTCGCCCTGTCAAAAGCGTGACCATCCACACGACCTTCTATCGTTTCCATTTCATAGAGTGAACTTAACGAGTTTCTTGTATTTTCAAACGATCTTGTCAGTATCTCGCGCTTGTTTTCCGATACTTCCGCTAAAGCGCGCGCCTCATCTTCTTTGGTCAGATTAAATTTGGAGAAGACCTCCTTCTCAAGATACTCCTCGAGTTCTCTTTTTTCTTTTTCTTCCAGATCTTCTTCTTGCGAAATTGATAAAGTTTCAATTTTTGGTCTGAGATTAGATTCTCCGACATCTACGTTTTCCACAGATCTTCTGTGCCCCGTTTCTAATTCACGGCTTTCTTTTGTGGTTGGTATTGACGCGTTTACCAAAGGAGTTTGATGAGCGGGTGTCGATCCGGCTCCGGCACTTACTCCCCTCAAATCAAGTACATTATTGCTACCATAAACACCCTCTTCTTCAGAAATGTTTTCTCTTGGTTTTTCTGTCGGTGCTCCCATTCCCCTCCCTTCTTCGTTTGTGTCTTCATATTCATCTTGTGTATTGCCACCATATTGCTCTGGTTGTCCCAAAGTTGTTCCAGCCGGTCTTAATCTTTGGGCCACCTGTGATATTTTAGAAAATCTTGATACGCTCCCAGCTTTTCCGGAGGCCGCCCCCGCTGCTTTGCCCAAGAGGCCACCCTTATCTTCGGATTGAGTAAGTTTGACTAGGATGTAAACAGCAGTAGTTAACTCTGGCAAAATATTTGCACCCGGTATGAGCCCAACCAAGGCTTGTATACCCATGGTCGCCAAATTTTTTGGTTTTTTAACGAAAGTTACTCCCTTTGTCCAGAACCAAATTATGAAACCAAGATCGGCACAAACAGAAATAATTGAATTAAGAACTGCCCCTATAGCCAGTAAATCAAGTATTGCTTCAAATAAGTCTATAAAAGCGGCTGTGCCCACCATACACCACCCTGCCACCTTGCTTATTCGCTCCACCCTCTCTTCTTCTTGTTGGGGAATAGGTCTGACAGGTCTTCTCAAAGGAGTTTTATTTTGTGGGGGATTTTCATCTGCCATTCTAAAATTATAACATAACTCACTTTACCAATTTTATGATATGATTTTAAGTAATAATTTGATGAATTTTTTTAAACCAACCAAACTAACCTTTTCTGTTTTTATTTTACCGATATTGTTTTCAATTACCCCGTTTCTTATTTGGTATGAAATTATTCCAACGCAAAGTCTTCAGATCCCACTGCTTTTGGGTACCTTTTATAATATATCAATCATTTGGATATTTCTTATATTGGGGGTAGTTGGCTTTAGCAACATTTTCCAAACATCTAACATAGATATCGGAAGACAAATTTCGACCGGATGGATCGGTTATTTTGAACCAAGTTTTGTTGGTTGGGTAATCATAATCTTTGCTAATGTTTTTTTGTATTATCTTATTGGCTGTATCCTCTCTCATATTTTTAGAAGTGAGAAAATTCGGTCTATAATCTTTTATGTGACAATCGTTGTTGCAATTTTGTATGTATGCCTGCTCGTGTTTTATAAAGAGCCTTATTATAAAGAGTCGATGCAACCATTAACCGATCCATGTGAGATTGAGTGTAATTCAAAAACTGGAAATATGTATAGCGATTGTCTTATAAAAGCACAATGCGATTTATACTCCACACCTTCGGGTAAAGAGTGCCACGATTCATGCGATACAGAAGCTTCAGATTTTGAGAAGCAGTGTAATTCCCAATGTTTGGCTCAATAAATTTTATTATTTGTTTCCCTCCAAATCTTTCTTTTGTTTCTTCATGGCCAAAATCTGAGAAGGGTCGGAAGTGATGATTTGCTCCTCGGTGTATGAAGCGATTATTTTTATGGCCACGTGTTTGAGACCGGCGAAGAATATACCCTCTCCCACTCCTGATTCAAGCAACAAATACTTCTCCTCGTTGGTTAAGTTGAAAACTTGTTGCAACCTGTCCATGACGGTCGGTGATTGTTTGAGCAAAATTTGAATGGAAGAGTTTGTGACGATGGGCATGCCGTACGGAGATTTCAAAAAGTCGTCAACGTCTTGGGTGATGGTGGCTAAACCGAGATAATATTTTCGGCCCCTCTTGGCCAAAGAAAGAAGGAATGAAGCCGTATCTTCGGATTTCATCATCCACCAGGCCTCATCAATCACCAGCAATCTCTTCTTCAGCTCTCTTCTTATGGCATTCCAAATATAGTGAGTAACGATATACATAGCCACCGGCTTGAGCTCGTCTTCCATATCTCTTATTGAGAAAACGACAAATTTTTTGTTTATATCAATATTTGAAGGCCTATTTATGAAGTTTGACCAAGTACCTTTGGTGTATTTTGAAAGCCTTTGAGCCAAAGACTCGCCCCCTTCCATGCCGGAAAGCACCATTTCAAAGTCGGATAAGAGTGGTGGTTCTACATTTTTAAAATCAGAATCTACGGTTATATCTTTTAGGGCATAAGTTTCGGTGATGGCCCGGTCAATAATCGCATCTTCTTCGGCCGAAAGTCCGCCCATCATTATTCTGAAAAGCCCGACCAGATTTATAATTTGGCTTCGGAGAACAGAGGCGGTTGATTCGTCTTCGGCCGGAATCGGAAGTTCAAAAGGATTTATATGGTGATCTGAATTTAAAGAAATATTAAAGTAACGACCACCGACTGCCTCCGCCATATATTGGTATTCATTTTCCGGGTCAATAACGATAACCTCGGTGTCAAACATGAGGGTTCGCAGTATCTCAAGTTTTACGGCAAAAGATTTACCGGAGCCGGATTTGGCGAAGGTAACCGAGTTGTAGTTTTCCAAAGAAAATCGATCGAACAAAACCAGGCTGGAATTGTGGCGGTTGATGCCGTACAAAATACCTTTATCCGAAGTGAGGTCAAAAGAAATGAAAGGGAAAAGACTGGAAAGAGGTGAAGAATTTATCTTCGAATGAACACTCAATTCATCCTGGGCAATCGGTAAAATACTTCTAAATCCTTGTTCCTGCTGGAAAAGGGCCGGTTTGACGTAAACCAATTTTGATTCAAGGACTGATTTTATTTCGGACTCAACCTTGTCCAATTCGTCGGTGTTATTGGCATAGACTGAAATGTAAAGGCCGACTTCAAACATTTTTTCTTGGGCCTGTTGGAGTTGGTCACGCAAGTTTTCCAAATCTTGATAGGCGGTATCGAGCATCGGGTCCCGCACTAGACCCTTATCTTCTCTGGTTCTGATTTGGCTTTGCACTTCAGCCACCTTCTTCTGAAAGTTTCTCAAAATCTTGGCGGTCTCCAGCGGGTGAATAAAAATGGAGACATCAAACATTTTATCCATATTTATAATCGGCGAAAACCAGTCTTCCGAAAGAAATCTCGGATAGGAAATGACGAAAAAGCTCCTGACAACTTTTTCGCCCAAGTTAAGCTCTTTGGTGTTTACCTTGAGGGCGCTTGGAGCCAAAATGTCCCGCAATTCCAACTCGGAACTTTCGGTGATGGATTTCGGCAAAATGGAAACTGCCGTAAGTCCCGCTTCGTTTTTCTTTTTTTTGAAAAAATCAAACATATTGTTAAAACGAGTTACGAAATACGAGTAATGAGTTACGACTAGGATATTGTTTTTTTATTCGTGCTTCGTACATCGTATTTCGTGCTTCTTAAAATTAATCTAGTTAATTTTAATTGGTTTCTCCGCTTCTCCCGGATTAAATATCTTATAAAACAACTCCACTACCTCGTCTGTGCCAAGCTTGGCTACTCTCACTCCGCAACGCACCAATCCCTGCTCCACCACCCCCATCCTTTGTTCCAACTGATTTTTCTTTTCTTCAAAATCTTCTTCTTTGTCACTCTGGCTTTTCTCTCCCCCCATTCCAAGTGGAAATCTGCTGCCGGTTTTAACGATGGCGGCGTCGTAGGGCACTATTATAAAAAAGTTTTTGGTCATGATATTGGTGGATTCGGTAAAACTTTTTATAAAAGCCATATATTGTTCAATTTGTATCTTCATCAAGTCATTGGTCTGTTCCTTATACCTACCCTCGAGGAGAGCAATATATGGTCTGATATCAAGCCTTCTGGATTGGGCCAAGATTTGAATTGAAAAATCCAAAGAGTTCAGAAAATCTTGGAATTGCAGGAGTATGGCTTGCCTCTCATCATCAGATTTTAAAGAAAAGTTTATGGAAGAGGCCATGAGTATGCCCCTCATCCCCCCTTCTTTGAGTATAACGATGCCGTCACGGACATCGTCTACCGGTACGAACTTTTGTGTTGCATTCTTTGACATATCAATAATTATTCTAATTGCTCTAATTATACTAGATTAGAACGAGTTACGAAATACGAGTAATGAGTTACGATTAGGACATCCTTTTTTATTCGTGCTTCATACATCGTATATCGTACTTCTGAAAAATTAATTTCCAATTAATTTTTCATCTTCTTTCTTCTTCACATCCAGCTCCCAATTCATATCTTTAAGTTTGCTGCTTGATAGGTTTGGCACCACAAGCGAGCTGTATTTTTCTTTGGTGGGAGTTTTGTTTTTGGCCGATTCCTCCTCGTCAATATCTTTTTTGTTCCAAATGTAAAGCTTGTCATTCATGGCATACTTGAAAGCTGATTCGAGAGTGTAAATAAAAGGCCTGTTGTTTATTTTATAAAAAGCCAAAGCCACAGCCAAAATCACAATTGGTGAAGCGACCAAAAGACCGAGAAATATACCCCAAAAGACCACACCCACCACTGCCACGGCGGCTCCGCCGGCGAGATAAATAAATTGTTTCAATGTAAAGGGCCCAAATATTTTGTCCTCTACATCTATAAATTGTGGCATTTGGAAACGCATTTACATTATTATACTTCAAAATTATTTCTTTGTCCTACAAATAAAAACCTGCTTAGCCCGTAACACGAGCTAAGCAGGAATGGGGTCTAGGGTTTTACTTTCAGGGCCACGTCGGCCATGGTCCAATGAGTAACCTTGTCGTTCCTGAAAAACACCTCAGAAAACCTATCGGGCCACGAGTATCCGTATACCCACGAGGAGACTGTTGCCGGTTGAACCATCAACCGTTCCTCCTCGGATTGTTTAAACGTTGTCGATTCGCGAAAATGAACAGCGAGTGGTTGCCCTTGCACAAACAGCACTTCGTCCCTGGTTGATCCGACGGTAAAATGCTGTAAGCAGCTTTCAACGGGACCGCCCGGAACAATTCGCGCTCTAAGTGGGCTCTGGTGGTTGCCCTTCCATCTGGCCACCTTGCCGTCTATAAAATAAACTATAGCCGGAAAATAGTTCTTACCATAACACCACAGTTCGCGCTTCCGCCCGTCGCCTATGTCTATACCCCAAATAGACGTCTTAAATGGCTCACCTTGCGCCAAGCGGACTTCGTTCATTGTGGACCCAATCGTAAAGAATCGGTCGGGTTGCTTACTGACGATGGGTGGTGGCTCGATTCGAATTTGCTTCTGCACCACTTTGGGGGTGGTGCACTGAAAGCAATACTGATTCTTTGGATCCAACCGATTGCCCGATATCCAATTGGCGATACAACACAGAAACCACAGCCCAATCCAAGAAAGAATGGCTAGACACGCAATAACAAAAGCCTGTTTACGTGCTCTAGCCCCGGCCCTCACTCTCTCTCGGGTGGTTTCCTCATTTTCTGTAGCCACTTCTTTGGGTGGTACCACCACTCCCTTATTTTGATTGATTGGGCACTGAGGATAGTTTGGCCTAGGCGTACTAATGTGCCCACGCTTACCGCGATATTTCGGCATGAGTCCCTCCTTCAAAGAGCTCAAAAACACTAACGTTTTTCCTGTTCATATATTAACGACTTATATACACTTTGTCAAGTGCCCACGACACCCCAACTTTTACAAAAAATTAATTTAATTAAGCCAGCGGTTCCCTATATGGGTCGCTTTTTTCTATATAATTATGTATAGCCCCTGGTTTTTCTTGCTCAGATTGTTCTGCTCCCGGTAAATTGTGTGGAACTTCACCGGCCGGCATGGCTGGTCTCATAGCTTTAGCTTGATTTAAAATAATTTGTTCAAAACTTGTCCCCACACTGCTTTGTGGTTGGTTTTGGCTTGGACTTTCCCCTATTTTTTCTGCACCCTTAGGAATATTGTTAAAAACTTTATTTTCCAAATCCGTTTTTAGTTTGGAAAAAGTATTTACATCTTTGTTGGCTGATTTGGCAATGTTGGCAATTGTGGTAGGAATAGTTTGGAGGCCGTAAAGGGCATATAAGACTTCACTATCTGCTGAAATAGCTTGTTCTCCAGACAAACCGGATTGTTTTAGTAAATTTGAAATAGTCTCAGTTGTTTCATTTGACATTACAAAATCCTGAACCTCCGGAGAAAGTTTTTTGTATGCCTCTTTTTGTTGTTCACGTGTGAATGTCATGTTATGAGAAAATTTGTCCAGCCGGCTGTCCTAACCATACAGCGGCTGGAGCTCCAGGGGCAGCAATAATAGCAGCACGCAGAACTCCCACATCAGCTGGATTCATTTCTTGTACCATTCGTGTCAACATTTGTGCACTATATACCTGCAGCATTGTTGGGTGTAACAGTGTTGGCATGTCAAGGGCAGCAACCTCCTTGTGTCCAAGTTTACGAACAGCGTTCTGGGCGTTTACGAGGTTATTGGCAGCCAAAGCATCCAAGAGTGGTTGTTTTCGTGATGTTTTGAACGCTTCTTTTTGTCTGGTTGTAAATTTGTTACTCTTAATGATTGACTCAACCTGAGACAGACGCAGTTGTGATACGAAGTCTTTATCTCCTAAGTAGGCCGGATCAACCATTTCAAGTTCAGAATCAGCCAAAGCTTTAATATTTGTTGCAACACCGCCCACTGCGGCAGGACGAACAGCGGCCG
>Ga0208958_1004103_pt1 | contig 10715 bp, 6 predicted proteins | sample RifOxyB1_FD_184032 | JGI IMG/M metagenome (GOLD analysis project Ga0208958, IMG submission 184032) | Soil microbial communities from Rifle, Colorado - Rifle Oxygen_injection B1 (SPAdes) | ecosystem: Environmental > Terrestrial > Deep subsurface > Rock core/Sediment | place: Rifle, Colorado...
GGACGGGTTGAACAACGTAGCTTAGTCCTTGCTTTTCTCGAATTCGGTTAAACAAAATTGATCCTTGGCCTGAAAGAATTGTGGTCAAGATATTTAGAATGATTCCTTCAATGGAGTTAATACCTTTTACTGGTATTCCAACAAAAATTTGGGTTTGTTCGCGTTCAAAAGGAAGATGGTATATAAATTCATTTGATGGGGTATATTTCTTAGAAATGTATTTACAGCCTGATCTTTCTTTTAGACCTGCAGTTTTTTTTAATATTAAATCTTTTATTATATCGAGGTCCAGGTTGCCACAGTAAGAAAATAAAATTCGTTCATTTTGAATTTTTTGTTGATGCTGGTCGTGTAATTGCTTTTTAGAAAAACCTTGTATCAACTCTTTGGTTCCATAATTATTATAAGAATAGGGATGATCATTAAAAATGCTTTTTCCAACCAGTTGAAAGCATTGTTTAACAGGGTCTTTTTGCTGGCTTTCAATATGTCTAATGGTCATTTCTTTTTCATGATCTATATATTCTATTGGAAAATCTGGGGCGAGTAAGCTTCCCATAAAAATTTCAAATGATTCATTAAAATATTCAGTTAAGCCATGCAGAGTTAGTCCATATGCATTTTTGCCAGAAAAGCCTTGTAAAGTAGAAGAACTGTTTTCGAGAATGTGTTTAATATCATTGTAAGATATTTTATTATAACCCTTGTAAAGATTTTGAGTCATTAAATTAAAAATTCCATTAGTCTGGGGGGTTTCGTCAATAAGCCCGCCTTTTAAGTAAGCATGTAAAACGTAAGTCGGGGTCATTAGATTTTGTCGATAAATTAAATGTATGCCTTTTTTAATTTCGACTAATTGAACTTGAGGATCAAATTTAGAAGCACTGTTTTTAGCAAGAACTTTTTTGGTTTTAAGCTTTTTAGGAATATTATGTATTTTCTTTCTAAATATTTCTAGCAATTGTTTGGCAGAATCGTGGTCGGTTTTATCGGGTACTTGTAATTGGATATTAACTTTTCTAGATAATATTTTTTTAATATGGGTGTTGACTGATTCAGGGGTGGCTTTTTTAATGTTATCTAAAAAATCTTGTTCACTAAATATTGAACCAGTTTGGGCAAAGCTATGGCCTAGCGAGAACGTATATGATTCTAGTGATTCTTTGTCGAACACTTTGCTAGATGCATATTGGTTTTTAATTCTATTAATTTCCTTATTTTCAAAACCATCCCTGTAAAGTTTGGATAAAATTGATTCCAGTTTTTTAAGAATCTTTTGTAAGTTTTTGTGAGGGAAAATGATTCGAATGTTATGGAAACTGCCCTTTGAAAGGAACATGGTTGAACTTACACAGTTATTGGCAAGAGAACTTTCCAACACTAATTGACTATAGAGTCTGGAAGCTTCACCATGTCCCAGGCAGGTGAAAGCTAAATCTTCTGCCGCCGAGCTGATATCTAAAAATTCTGGCCCTTGGATAATTAGGTTAAGTTGGGACATTTTAACGTCTTTGCTGTGTATGGAGATAGGCGCATTATTTTTTAAAGTAAATTGAGGAAAGCTAGATGCTGGACCAGCTGGGATTTCAAATTTTTCAATTTCTTTAATGATTTTTGCTTTATTACTTAAGTCACCGGATATGATTAGTAGTGCATTGGTAAGATTGTAATATTTTTGTCTGAAAGTAGTTAACTGTTTTTTGGAGAATGTTGAAATAGTGCCATTGGTACCTAAAATTGGATGAGCATATCCACCCAAAAAAAATTTTTTTTGAATTTCACAAAACGAATATTGGTTAGGGTTATCAACGGTTTTTTTTAACTCTTCAAGAACTACCTTACGTTCACTTGGGATATGAGATGAGTTAAGAAGGGGTTTTGATACCATTTCTAAAATGGTGTTTATTCCTTGGATAATTTCGGTATTGGGAATATTAGTATAGTAACAAGTATAATCAAATGATGTGAAGGCGTTAAGTTCTCCCCCGACAACTTCAATTTGCTTAGTCAGTTTTTTTCCTGAGATATTTTTACTACCTTTAAAAAACATATGCTCTAAAAAATGGGCAATTCCTTGGTCTTTTTTTGATTCGAGGGCGCTACCTGCTTTAAACCAGATTTGAACACATGCACAGCTACTTCCAGGAGCGTTGACCAGACACGTTTCAATTTTATTTTTGAGTTTAATAATTTCTAGTTGCATTTGCGAAAAATCCCCAGTTAGATATATTTATGTAGATCTTACTTTAAAGCACCTAAGAATAACAGGGCCATTTCAAAGGGTAGCATTTGGAAATTAAATCATTTTATATGCACTTTCCTTATTGCATCAAAAAATGTAATTACTGCGATTTTTTTAAACATGCTTCCAATCAAATAAACTTTGAATTACATCATCAACATTTGAAAGAAAGCCAAATCAAACATGTTAAACTGCTTGATCAGTATAATTGTTTAATCCAAAAGTTAGGAACTTTTTATTTGGGAGGAGGTACTCCTTCGTATTGGGGTAAAGCAGGCATTAGTTTTCTGGAAAATTTTTTTAAGAAAAATAAAATTGCTTTTGATTTAGACTATGAATTTACTCTTGAGATAAATCCTGGATCTGGTTTTTTAAATGATATGGGTTGCTGGAAGGATCTAGGAGTTAATCGATATTCGGTTGGTATACAGAGTTTAAATCCATTTTTTTTGAAAATTTTAGATCGAATTCACTCCAGACAAGATGCTTTAAAATTGATTGAAAAATTGGCCCAGGAAAAAACTAGTTACTCAGTAGATTTTATTCTAGGTCTGCCATACTCCCAGGATCAAAAAAGGGATATTTGTTCTGAGCTTGCGGAAGTTTTAAAATTTCATCCGAATCATATCAGTATGTATATATTAAGCGTTGATAAAAATTATGTGCACTTTAATTCTTTACCTGATGAGGAGTGGATTGTTGACGAGTATTTGATGGCGTCTAGTTTTCTTTCTAGTCACGGTTTTGTTCATTATGAAGTATCTAATTGGGCAAAAAATGATTATTTTTCAAAACACAATTTGAACTATTGGGAGCTGGGAAATTGGGCAGCACTTGGCCCTTCAGCTACAGGTAATTTAATCTTTCAAGACAATACAGGAATCAGATATACTTGGGATAATGAAAAACCTAGCTATCATTTGGAAGTTCTTGATGCTCAAAAAATTAAATTAGAAAAACTATTTATGGGGCTTAGAACGTCTTTGGGAATTAAATTAGATGAAATTTTTACTAAAGAAGAATTAGAGTTATTTAAAGAGATTGTAGTTAAATGGGAAAATGCTGGTTATACAAAAACCACTGGGAGTTTTGTGTCGCTGAGCGACAGAGGGTTTTTAATGCTAAATAGCTTGCTGGATGATATTTTTATTAAAATACCAAACTTTTAATTTCAAATAGATACGTGTTGCTAAAAAAACTATTTTGGTAGCATTGACACTCACTGTTTTAATAACATCTTAGCCTTAAGCAAAAATCTTAAATATTGAGGTAGGAGCAGGTAATGTCGGATACTACAAATAGTGATGCTAAAAATGCAGAGGAATTAAAAAATAATGATGAAACTCAAGCTAAACAAGAAAATGAAGATGTTTTAGTGCATGATGATGATAATAAAGGTTCTGCGGGTACCGATGAAGCGATACAAGAAGTTAAAGAAGATTGGAAAAATAAATATTATTATGTACTGGCGGAAATGGATAATTCGAGAAAAAGGTTTCAAAGAGAGAAGGAAAATTTAATAAAATATGGGAATGAAAAAATATTGTCGAATTTAATAGGAGTTATTGATAATTTTGATCACTCCATTAAAGCTTTGGAGAATGATCAGGATCCGAGGATTAAAAATATTTTACATGGTATCGAGATGGTCAGAAAGCAGTTTACTGACGTACTTGCTAAAGAAGGGTTAAATTGTATTGATTCAGTTGGACAGGATTTTAATCCTAATTTTCATGAAGCAATGGCCAAGCAGGAAGCGAAAGGTAAGCGAGATAATGAAATTATTTTTGAATACCAGAAAGGGTATGTGTTAAATGGCCGCTTGATCAGACCCGCTAAAGTGATTGTGGCTGAAAATAATACTAAACAAGAAGATGAAAATAATAATAACTAATAGTGTGAAGGAGTATAAACAATGGGTAAAATAGTAGGAATAGATTTAGGAACAACCAATTCATGTATATCTGTTTTAGAAAACGGAAAATATAAAATTATTGCTAATTCTGAAGGACATAATACCACTCCGTCAGTGGTTGGTTTTGCCAATAATGGTGAGAAATTAGTTGGTCAGGTTGCCAAAAGACAAGCCGTTACCAATCCCACTAAAACGGTATTTGGAATTAAGCGTTTGATTGGTAGAAAGGCAGTAGACAAAGAAGTGACCAAGTTTAAAGAAGTAGCACCATTTGAAATATTTGCTAATAAAAATGGTGATGCTTGGGTGAAAATAAATGGTAAGGAAATGTCACCCCAGGAAATTTCTGCAGGTGTTTTAGAGAAATTAAAAAAAGCCGCTGAAGATTATCTTGGTGAAGCGGTGACTGAAGCGGTTATTACCGTACCTGCATATTTTAACGATGCTCAAAGGCAAGCAACCAAGGATGCTGGAAGAATAGCGGGACTTGAAGTTAAAAGAATAATCAATGAACCTACCGCCGCAGCATTGGCATACGGATTGGATTCTAAAATTGATAAAAACATTGTTGTGTTTGATTTAGGTGGTGGTACCTTTGATGTTTCAATTTTGGAAATTACTTCAGATGGCGTTTTTGAAGTAAAGGCAACTAACGGGGATACTTTTTTGGGTGGAGAAGATTTTGATTATAGAATTATCAACTACCTTGCCGATGAATTTAAAAAAGATACTAATATCGACCTACGTAAAGATATGATGGCTTTACAGCGATTAAAAGAAGCTGCTGAAAAAGCCAAACATGAACTTTCAAATGTAACTCAAACTGATGTTAACTTACCTTTTATTACTGCTGACCAGAGTGGACCTAAACATTTAAATATTAATTTAAGTAGATCAAAATTTATAAGTTTAATCTCAGATTTACTTGATAAATTAGAAGCTCCTTGTCGAATTGCTTTGGAAGATTCAGGTATTTCCAAAAGTGATATTCACGAAGTTTTAATGGTTGGCGGTGCCACCAGAATTCCTGAAGTTCAAGAACGAGTAAAAGCTTTTTTTCAAAAAGAGTTAAATAAAAGCGTAAACCCTGATGAAGTAGTTGCCGCAGGTGCAGCGATTCAAGGTGGAGTATTAGCTGGTGACGTAAAAGATGTTCTTCTGTTGGATGTAACTCCATTATCACTGGGAATTGAAACACTGGGAGGTGTATTTACTAAGATTATTGAAAAAAACACAACTATACCTTGCAAAAAGTCACAGGTGTTTTCAACCGCTCAGGACAACCAGCCAGCAGTTAGTATTCATGTTCTTCAAGGGGAACGAGAATTTGCAAAGGATAATAAAACTCTTGGAAAATTTGATTTGTCGGGAATTGCTCCAGCACCTAGAGGTATCCCACAAATTGAAGTTACTTTTGATATTGATGCAAACGGTATTGTAAAGGTAAGTGCGATCGATAAAGCTACTAGTAAATCACAAGAAATTAGAATTACCAGTGGATCTGGACTTTCTGAAGAAGAAATCAAGAAAATGGTGAGAGAAGCTGAGGAAAATCGAGAGTCTGACTCTAAAAGAAGAGAAGTGATTGATACCAGAAATCATCTTGATGGTATGATTTTGGCTAGTGAAAAGATGATTAAAGATGGTAAAGGGAAAATTTCTGAAGGATCAAGTAAAGAAATAGAAAAAGCCGTAGAAGAAGCCAAGAAGCATTTACAATCTGAAAAAATTGACGAGTTAAAAAAGGCCATAGAGGATCTTCAAAATGTATCCCACAAAGTGGCTACTGAAATGTATCAACAGACCGGAGACCAAGCAGGCAATCAAGGCCCCCATGCTACTGAACAGGAAGCAAAAACTGAAAAGAAAAATGAAGAAGATGTTGTAGATGCTGATTTTAAAGAAGTATAAGTATTAAATAGATACTAATTTAAGCGGGCCTTATGGCCCGCTTTTATATAATTAGCAAGGGAAGCTTAGGTTATGGATTCAAAAAGAGATTACTACGATGTGCTCGGAGTTGCTAAGAATGCAGGTAAGGAAGAGATAAAAAAAGCTTATAGAAAGCTTGCTTTGCAGCATCATCCCGATCGAAATCCAAACAATAAAGATTCAGAGGCAAAATTTAAAGAAGCATCTGAAGCTGCAGAAATTCTTTTAAATGAAGAGAAAAGATCCCGCTATGATCAATTTGGTCATCCGGGAGTCAATGGACAGGCCAGTGGATTTGGTGGATTTGGAAATAGTGGATTTAGCGCTGATGGTTTTGGAGATTTGGGGGATATCTTTGGGGATATCTTTGGAGATATTTTAGGTGGTGGAAGAAGAGGCGGGGCTCGAAGAAAATCCAGGGCCAGAGCTGGTAATGATCTTCAGATGAACGTAAGAGTGAAGTTTGAAGAAGCTGTTTTTGGTTGCGAAAAAACCGTTTCTATATCAAGACAAGTTCAATGTGAAACATGTGATGGGACTGGTGGCGAAAAAGGGTCAGGGCCATCTACTTGTGATGTCTGTAATGGACATGGTGAAGTAAGAAGGCAACAAGGATTTTTTACTATGTCTTCGACATGTCCGAAGTGCCATGGTTCAGGGCAAGTGATCAGTAATCCTTGCAAGAAATGTCATGGAGAAGGTCGAACAAGAACAAAAGTTAATTTGTCTGTGAAGATCCCAGCTGGCATAGATTCAGGACAGAGATTGAAACTAACAGGTGAAGGTGATTCTGGTTATTTTCAAGGTCCTTCGGGTGATTTATATGTGCTTATTGAAGTTGAACCTCATGATTTTTATGAGAGAGATGGTGCCGATATAAGCTGTGTTGTGCCAATTTCTTTTTCGCAAGCAGCTCTTGGAGCAACGATAGAAGTTCCAACTCTTCAAGGAAAAGTGGAAGTCAAGATTCCAGCAGGTACTCAAGCTGGTAAGAAAATGCGACTGAAAAACAAAGGGGTTACATTAATCGGAGGTCATGGATTAGGAGATCAGATTATATCTATTCATGTGGAAACTCCAACTAAGCTGAACCCTGAACAAAAAGAATTATTTAAAACTCTTTCGAAATATGAAAATGCAATTAACCCGATGGGACAAAGCTTTTTAGAAAGAGTTAAGAATCTTTTTCAGTAAATTATATAAGCTAAGAATAACGAATATGTTAAATACAAGTACAGCTTGTTGTTGATTTAAGCTGGAGTTTTTAGGTTACAATCGATAGAATAGCCACACTTTCGTATAAGTGGTAAATAACAAGGAATAGCTAAATGAAAAATTTTAGATTGTATCTCTTAATTACAATTTTTTTAGTTTCTTGTGGTGGTATACAATTAATTGGTAATCAAAACCAGTCAAATAATTACCGTAAAGAATTTCTTTCTAAAATCCAAACGATTAAAACGCAGTACGCCTCTGGTAATGCCCAAAAAGCAATAACAAGTTTAAATTCCATGAATGATAGTCTGCTTTGGCCTGCCGAAAAAGCATTTAAATATAATTTAATTGGGGTCTTGTTTTTTTCTGAGGGAAAAATTGAAGAATCAATTTCTTCCTTTGATACTGCCTTGGCGACTTCGGATGTGGATGATTCCCTTACCTCCCAAATATATTTAAACATGGCAAGTTCATACTACAAACTTGATTTTAAGGAAAAATCTTATTCAATGCTGATGCTGTCCGATTATAGATATCTTAAAAAGAAAGAAGCTAAAAATTACCACTTTCTCCATTATAAACTGGCGAAAAGTAAGGGTAAAGAAGATGAAGTTAATCAGGCTCTCGTGAGATATCTGGGAACTTTGGAGAATATTAATGAAATAAGATCTAATGGTCATTTTCAGCCATTGCTAGAGAGCTTCTTAAAGATGACTTCAAACGAAAGGGCAGATTTTGTTAGAAAATTTGATGATGAAAAAACTTTAGTTGTAGCTTATTTGGCTTATTTAAACGCAGAAAAAATTTATTATGAGGGTGATAAATCAAAAACTAAGGATTATTTAGACTGGATTGCAGATACTTATAGTAAATATAATGAAGTGATCGAGATGATCAAAAATTTTAGTTTTCGCCTAGATACAGATGAAAAAATTGATCCGTATTCAGTGGGTGTAGTTTTACCACTTACTGGTAAAAAAGCTAATTTTGGTCAGAGAGCATTGTTTGGTATCGATAGTGCTTTAAAATCTATTAATCGCCGTCGTGCCAAAGAAAAACTTACGCCTATAAAAATTTATGTCAAAGACTCTCAAGGTAGCGGAGCAGTGGGTGGTCATGTTATCAAAGAACTCATCGATAATAAGCATATTGCAGCAGTCATAGGTGGTCTTTTTTCTTCAGAGGCCTATCAAGAATATTTAGAATCAAAACAAAAAGGTGTCTTTTTTGTTTCGCTTTCGTCAGTGGATATGCCAAAGATTTCCAAAGATTATTTATTATTAGAAATCAGAGGTTCGATAGAATCACAAATAAATCAAATTTTTAGTGATCAAACACTGAATACCTTAGGTAGAAAAGCAGCAATACTTTATCCTTCATCCAAACGAGGTCAATCACACTTGGATGAATTTTGGCGGAAAGCTACTTTAGCTAATGTAGAAGTGGTGGGAGTACAGGAATACTCAGAAGATTCTAAAGATTTCAGAGAACCAGTTAAACAATTACTAGGTTTGAGCTTTTCTAGAGGGAGACAAGAAGAAAGGGAAATTTTAAGTGAAATTTATTCTCTTGAAGATAAAAGTTCGGTTAAAAGAATTCAAGTTTTAGGACCCCAAGTTGACTTTGATTGGCTATATTTACCGTCATTCCCGGAGCAGGCTAGATTAATTGTTCCATCATTTTCATATTTTGATGCATTTAAAGTAAATTTTATTGGTGATCCTAGCTGGGGAGAATCGAGCCAATTAATGCAAGAGAGTTTTAAATTTGAAAATTTATTTTATGTTGGTGGTGAATTGAATGAAGTAAATACATCTTTTTATAAAGAATTCATAAAAATCTATAAGAGAAAACCAAAAATTCTTGAAGTTTTATCATATGATTCTATGAAAGTTGTAGGAGATATTATTTCCAATAAATCTTATGATACCAGAGAAGAATTTGATCATGGAGTAAAGTCAATATCTGAGCTTGAAGGCATGACTGGCAAGTGGGTGCAAACGGAAGGTTTGTGGTTAAAAGACATGCAACTTATGATGCTCAAAAAAGGTGAAGCTAAAAAAGTACATGAATGATAAAATGGAAAACTACTAAGGGAGTTAGTTATTATTCAGCTTTTGCCTTGATTTTAGCTTTGATACGCTCTTTATGCTTTTTCTGTGAGATTTTTCTTTTCATTTTAATTACTTTTTTCTTTCTTCCCATACCCATAGTGTTGTCCTTTAATTAAAAGCATTTATTCTGCAACTTAAGCTAGTTTTGCAGGATTAGTTTGATAAACGGTTAAGCTGCATAAATATAAGTAAATTTGTACACAATTTCAAGCTTGAATAACCTTGTAGTGCAGATTTTAATGTAATACAGTTCAAAAGACGCATAAAAAATATAATCTTTTTTTAGATAAAATGCATGTTTAATAGTTCACAAAAAAGCAGCTAAGTGATAAATTTTACATAGGTTTATTATTTTTAATAAATACATTATGATCATGAATTGATTATTTGTTGTGATTTTATAATAAAATCATATACTTATTACTAGTCGGGATGGTGAATTTATGTTTAGAAAGGTTTTAGATTGGTTTTCAAGCGATTTGGCCATAGATCTTGGTACGGCGAATACATTAGTTTATGCAAAAGGTAGAGGAATTATTGTTAATGAGCCCTCGGTTGTAGCGGTACATCAAGGTATCAAAGGGGTAAGTAAGGTTTTGGCAGTTGGAAAAGAAGCCAAAGATATGTTGGGAAGGACACCCGGTTCTATAAAAGCGATTAGGCCAATGAAGGATGGGGTTATTGCTGATTTTGAAGTAACTCAAGCCATGCTTAGATATTTTATTCAAAAATCATTACCTGGCACTAGATTAGTAAAGCCCAGGATTATAATTTGCATTCCCTTTGGAATTACTCAAGTAGAAAAAAGAGCGGTTAAAGAATCTGCTGAGCAAGCTGGCGCAAGAGAAGTTTATTTGATTGAAGAACCTATGGCTGCTGCGATTGGCGCTGGCTTACCGATAACTGAACCATCTGGCAATATGATAGTTGATATTGGTGGGGGAACTACTGAAGTAGCCGTTATTTCTTTGGGAGGGATAGTATTTTCTAAATCTGAAAGAGTAGCTGGAGATAAATTTGACGAAGCGATAGCTTCTTATATCAAAAAAATGTACTCTCTTCTTATTGGAGAAAGAACTGCTGAGCTTATCAAAATTTCTATTGGCAATGCTTATCCTTTTGACGAAGAAGTGAAGATTTTTGAAGTGAAAGGTCGGGATTTAATTGCGGGAGCTCCGAAGATTATTGAAGTTACTTCTGACGAGATAAGAGACGCACTAAGTGATCCGGTTGCCGAAGTTGTTGAGGCCATAAAAGTATCACTTGAAAAAACTCCACCTGAGTTAGCGGCGGATAT
>Ga0208958_1004104_pt1 | contig 10713 bp, 9 predicted proteins | sample RifOxyB1_FD_184032 | JGI IMG/M metagenome (GOLD analysis project Ga0208958, IMG submission 184032) | Soil microbial communities from Rifle, Colorado - Rifle Oxygen_injection B1 (SPAdes) | ecosystem: Environmental > Terrestrial > Deep subsurface > Rock core/Sediment | place: Rifle, Colorado...
CAGGCCTTTCCGGCTTTTAAAGCATTTTTATTATGTTAATTTTACGTTTACAACGTATTGGAAAGAAAAAGAATCCGACTTACCGTTTGATTGTATCTGAAAAAACCAAAGATACACAGGCCGGAACCCTGGAAAATCTGGGTATTTATAATCCGGTTGTTTCTCCTAAGGTTATACAATTCAACGCGGAAAGAATTAATTATTGGATTTCAAAAGGCGCTCAGCTTTCAGCCAGTGTTAATAATTTGTTGATTCAGGAAGGCATTATCAAAGGCAAGAAAGAAAAATCAGTATTTTTGAGCAAGAAACGCCAAGAAAGCATGGGAAAGAAGAAAGCGGAAGCGGTCAGCGCTAAAGCCGAAGCGGAAAAGAAATTGGCTGAAGAAGAAGCTAAAAAGCAGGCGGCCGAGGCCGAGAAAGCCGAAGCGGAAAAGAAATTGGCTGAAGAAGAGGCTGTCAAGCAAGCAAGTCAAGAGACTGCGCCTGTAAGTGAAACCCCGGTTGAAGCGGAAAAAGTTGAGGAAGCTCCGGTAGTAGAGGAAAAACCGGCAGAGTAAGCAGAGTACGCAGATTAAGCAAAATAAGAAAATCCCCTAACGGGGATTTTTGTTTTGTAAAATTTTAGTTTTGTGTTAGTATAAAAACAACATAAACAAGGGAGGAATTGTGGGCCAAAATCAAGATGTAGATATGGATATCTTGCGCGAATTTTATGATCCGCATCCGGGTTTTGCGGGCGCGGCAATACCTATTCCCGGGCCGATAAAGCAAGTTGCCGATCAATTAAATGGGAAAAGATTGTCCCTCAATGAGGCAGTTGCTCAATTACGCGCTGTCGGAATCGGAAAGATAGAAGTTGTTGGTGAATACAATTTCATATTTCTTTTGTTGGACGGTGGTGGAAATTATTTAAGCCATGGATTTCGCGTTATCAAATACAGATAGTATGGTTTAAATAAGGGGCCTTATTAAAAAGGAGATGAAATACTCTCCTTTTTTGTATGTGTAGTAGGTTTTTTACCAGTCGTCTCAGTCCTTGACTGAATTTGCGGGTTGTGTTAAAATGTTTTTACAAAAGAACTGGCTTCCCGTATTGACAGGCGGAGCAAGTCGACAGTTCAGTAATTAAATGTAACGCAAGAAACTATGGAAACTGATCAACAGTTTGTTGAATACATTGTTAAAGCGATTGTAAACAATCCAAACGATGTTAAAGTTACTCGCACTGTTGACGAACGAGGTGTCCTTATCACTTTGGATCTTAATCCTGGCGATATGGGATATGTCATCGGTCGTCAAGGTCAAACCGCTCGCGCGATCCGCACTCTTTTGAAGATTGTCGGCGCAAAAAATAACGCGCGCGTTAACCTAAAAATTAACGAACCGGAAGGCGGACGCCCAGCTCCAAGACGAAGCATGAGCGAAGACATTGACACAAGCGCAGTAGACAACTTGACTATATAATAGTAAAAAATGATTCATCCCGACTAAGTCGGGATGAATTTTTTTTATATAAAATCAGGCAGGAGTTTGTTTTTTTGGCTAGATTCGGGGTAGTTGACAAAAGATTTTGTTTTGGGTATAATGATGGCTATAATTAGCTTAATAATAAGGGCGTGTAGCTTCCCGACTAAGTCGGGATGAGGTGCCCTCACAGTTTCCGCCAAAGGCGGACCAGCCTCTGGCTGGGGCTAGAGCGCCCCGCTGGACAGCGGGGAGGTCCCAGGTTCAAAAAAAAATAAAAGGGCGTGTAGCTCAGTTGGCTAGAGCGCAACACTGATAATGTTGAGGTCCCAGGTTCGATTCCTGGCACGCCCACTAGTATTAAATCCTTTATACAATTAAAAGAGATTGTATTGGTGTTCATTTACAAATTAAGAACTTTAGTATATACTATATGTATAGTATAATGTGTAGTTCATCATTTTATGAATAGGAACAATGAAAAATTTTATTTAGCTCAAAAATTACGCAAATCAGGGCAGAGTTATAATGAAATTAATCGTCGTACTGGTGTGGCTAAATCAACCCTTAGTGGCTGGTTGAAGGATGTTGAGCTTTCGCAAGAACAGAAAGAGATCTTAAAAAATAAACACAAAAAGGGTCTAGAATTAGCAAGAGTACACGCGGCGAAAGCCAATCGTGAACTGACTAGAAAGAAATTTTTAGTTGCTACGTCAAATGCGAAAAAAATAGTTAAAGACTTAGGTGGTCTGATAAATAAAAAATCGTTGATGAAGTTATTTTTAGCAGGTCTTTATTTGGGTGATGGGGCAAAAGATAAGAGTTTTGTCTGTCTGGCTAATTCCGACCCGCAAATTTGCAGAGCATTTGTTATTTTATTGAGAAAATCGTATCAGATTGATGAAAGTAAATTTCGTTGTCATTTGCACGTAAGAGCAGATCAGAATATTGAAACATTGATTAAATATTGGTCAACGACATTAAAGATAAAACCAAAACAATTTCATAAAACTCAAATTGACAAAAGGACGGTCGGAACAGCAAGTTGGGAGCATTATCGGGGTGTTTGCGCGATTTATTATTATGATGCCAAAATTCAAAAAGAAATTTTAAGTTTAGGAAGAGTTTCATTGGAAAGTTTATTAGATGAAGATAATTAGTTTAATTGGTTGCCTTTTGACCTTGCTTCGCCACCTGTTTCATTAGTATCTATGCAATGGGTTTATAGCTCAGATGGTTAGAGCGCGTCGTTGACATCGACGAGGCCAGAGGTTCGAGTCCTCTTAAACCCACACGAAAAGCTCCGCCTCCCTCCAGAGGCGGGCAGGCGTGGCAAGCACCAAGTAAAATATCCGGTTAAAATAAGGTCAAAATTTAAGCTTGCTTTTTGTCATTTTCTGTAATATAATAAGATTTAAATACTAAAGAAATTATGCTTAAAGAAGAAGAAAAAAATAGCGGGCCTCTTAAGGAAAGAAACGAAGAGAAAACTGATGACGCCGATTCCGCCGAAAGAAGCTGGCTGGCAAATGCCGCTCTATTTTTTTTGGAATTGGTTAAAATCGCGGTCTTGGCCGGAATAACCATTGGAGTGGTGCGTTATTTTATTTTCAAGCCGTTTTATGTTGAGGGGCAATCTATGGACCCGACTTTTCATGAAAAAGAATATTTAATCATTGATGAGATAACCTATCGGTTTAATGAGCCGAAAAGAGGCGAGGTGATTGTCTTCCGCGCGCCGACCGTTGAAAAGGATTATTATCTAAAAAGAGTAATCGGCCTGCCCGGCGAGCGGGTAAAAGTGGAAGATGATAAAGTGATTGTTTACAATAATGACAATTCAACCGGTGTTTTGCTTGAAGAAATATATTTGGAAAATGTGCCGACGCCCGGACAGACGACAATTACTTTGGGGCCGGATGAATATTTTGTGATGGGAGACAATAGAAAAGCCAGCTTTGATTCAAGGCGTTTTGGCCCGATAAAAAAAGCGGATATCATCGGCCGGGCGTGGTTGAGGGGTTGGCCGGTGGACAGGATTACTTTATTTGAAGCGCCAGTGTATAATTTTTAACATAAATTTAAACAGATTAAAAAAGAATTTAAACTGAATGTAATCTACATAAATTAACGAGTAAATTAATGATATGAAAACAAAAATAGCGCAAAAGAAAAAGCCTGCAAGCACCAAGAAAAAAACAGTTGAGAAAAAGAAACCGGTAAAAAAACCGGCGGAACCGAGCGAGTCAAAAATTCAGAAAAATCTTCGGACTATCAGTCTTTTGCGCGGGATGAAAGATATCACTCCGAAAGATGAACTGTATTGGCGGACCGCTTATCATAAAGCGGAAGAAATGGCCAATGCTTACGGTTTTGAATTTATGGAAACTCCGGCGTTGGAAGAGGCGGTATTATTTACCCGGTCATTAGGCAAAGATACGGATGTGGTTGATAAAGAAATGTATGTTTTTGAAGATCGCGACGGCACGCGAGTTGCTTTGCGTCCGGAATGGACAGCCGGCGCGGTTCGGGCATATATCAACCATGGAATGCAGAGTTTGCCTCAGCCGGTAAAAGTTTGGAATTATGGGGCGATTTTCCGCCATGACAGGCCACAAGCCGGCAGATTCCGCCAATTCCATCAGTTTGGCTGTGAGACCATCGGGCAAAGGCATCCTTGCCTTGATGCGGAATTGATTTTGGTCGCGTATAATTTTTTGAAAGATTTGGGCATTCACGCCAATGTGAACATAAACAGCATTGGCAATCTTGAAGACAGACAGAATTATACTATAGAATTGGTTGGATATTTACGCAGCAAAAGAAGTTATTTGTGCGAGAATTGCAAAAAGAGAATTAATAAAAATCCTCTCCGCGTTCTTGATTGTAAAGAAGAAAGTTGCGCTGAAGTGATTCAGGAAAGCCCGCAAATAATTGAGTGGTTGGGCGAGGAATCAAAAACTTATTTTATGAAAGTTTTGGAGTGTTTGGACGAACTGGGTATTCCATATATTTTGAAATCAACTTTAGTCAGAGGCTTGGATTATTACTGCGATACCGTGTTTGAATTTTTTGAGGATGGCAATGAAGAAAAATCGCAGAACGCGCTGGGTGGCGGAGGGAGATATGATATGCTGGTTGAACAATTAGGCGGACAGCCCACGCCGGCGGCCGGTTTCGCGCTCGGTTTAGAAAGAGTGATTTCCATTTTGCGAGCCAAAGAGGATAACAAAAATTTGTTGGAAAAACCATGGTCAAAGGTGTTTTTTGCTCAGCTTGGCGATCAGGCGAATTATAAGGCGCTGAAGCTGATTGAAGAAATGAGATTGCAGGGTGTGATTGTCAGACATAATTTGGCGAAAGCATCATTGAAAGGCCAGATGGAGACGGCTGATAAATTGGGCGCAACTCACACTTTGATTTTGGGGCAGAAAGAAGTGCATGACGGCACGATAATAATTCGCGATATGGATTCCGGTAATCAAGAAATTGTTGACCAAAACAAACTGATCGCGGAGATAAAAAAGACGATAAAGACCGCCAAACCCAGAAAATAAGCAAGTGACAAGTTATCAAGAAAATAAATTGACAATTCCTGATTTTTGATATACAATAAAAAAGGTAATATATTAATTTTTAAACTCACGGGGAGGTGAGAATGTGTCAGAATTAAAACGTAGGAAAGGGGAATCATTTGAAGGGTTTATCCGCCGTGTTAAGAGACAGTGGCTACGATCCGGAAAATTGATACAAGCGAAAAAAATTCAATTTTTTTCACCCAAGAAAAGTAAAAATTTACAGCGTAAATATGCTGTAAAGAAATCTAAGTTAATTTCAAAGACAAATTACTTGCGGAAAATCGGCAAACTGCCGCCGGAAGAAGATAAGTTTAAGAGATTTTAATGATTTCTTAAGAATATCACTATGACATTACGCAGTGAAATTCAAGAAAAGCAGTATGACGCCATGAAAAAAGGAGACGCAGAACGATTGTCAATCATGCGTCTTCTTAATAGTGCCATCAAAAATGAGGAAATTGAATTAAGAAGGGACTTGAACGACGAAGAAGCGCAAGCGGTGGTCGGCCGGCAAGTAAAACAGCTGAAAGACGCGCTGAAAGACTTTGAAGCCGGAGGACGCAAAGACCTGATGGACAAAACCCAAAAAGAAATTGAGATTTTGGAAGAGTATCTGCCGGAACAAATGTCGGATGAAAAATTGGAAGAGATAGTCGGCAAAATAATTGAACAGATGTCAGCCGGGCCCCAAGATGTCGGCAAAGTCATGGGGGCGGTAATGAAAGAAGTGAAAGGGCAGGCCGACGGAAATAAAGTCAGAGAAATAGTTTCAAAGAAATTAAACTAGTGAAATTTATCCCGACTGAGTCGGGATAGCCCAAACCCTTTGTGTTTTGGGATAAGTCCAGCTTCCCATGCTTGGTTGGATTACAAAACATAAACTAATTAAGAAGACTGTCATAATACAGGTAATTTTTTTGGTGGCGGTCTTTTTGTTTTTGCCGTCCGGCAATGTAGCTTATGCCGGCACGGAACAATTTTCTGAAGATTTTGGATTGGAGCCGATTGAGAGCACTTTATCATTGGGCACGCAAGATATCAGAGTTACCATTGCGAAAATAATCCGCGTCGCGCTCGGATTTTTAGGCATCATCGCGTTGGTGCTTATGCTTTATGCCGGTTTTATGATAATGACTTCCGCCGGCGAAGCGCAAAAAGTGGAAACAGGGAAAAAGATTTTAATAAATGCCACCATTGGTTTAGCAATAATTTTATCAGCTTTCGCGATTACTCAATTTATTTTGGTCAAACTGGGCGAAGCGACCGGATATCAGGCAACGCCGGGCGCGGGCGGTCCTCCGGGCGTGCCGACTTTTACCGCCAGCGGTTCTTTGGGCACGATTGTAAAAGATCACTATCCGTTCCGCAATCAGATTGATGTGGCGCGCAATACCAGAATTTCGGTTACATTTTTTATGGCGTTGGAGCCAAATTCTGTGATTTTGGACAGTAATGGTAATGGCACTTATGGTGATTGTAATATTCCGATTGGAGATTGGTGGACTGATTGCGACCAATTGGAACAGACCGCAATTGAAATATATGAAGTGAACGATGAAGGTGAAAGAGTCGGATTGCAATTGACGGAAATGAATGTTTTGGCGGTTTATGAAGAAGGGTCGGTATATACAATAGTATTAAGGCCGAGAGAATTTTTAGGCGATTCGGTGCGCGATGTTTCTTATTCCGTAAATCTTACTGATAATATAATGAGAGCCGGAGGAGGGGAAAGTATGTTTGAGACTGATCCGGATGGGCGGTATGAATGGCGATTCAGGACCGGCACCGAGCTTGATTTGAATCCGCCGAAAGTGGCGAGTGTTTATCCGCGCGACGGTTTGTCTGTTCCGCGCAATACGGTTATTCAAATAAATTTTGACGAGGCGATTGATCCGACAGTAGCGCAGGGTTCGGCCGAGAATTTTACCAATATAATTTTTGATCATAATCCGCTGGCTGATGTGATTGGTTACTGGAAAGTTTCCAGTGGGTATAAGTCAGTAGAGTTTGTTTCTTATGAACCTTGCGGAGAGAATAGTTGCGGGGATGAAATGTTTTGCTTACCGACGACTTGTCCGGCCGGCGATGCGTTATGTTCGGACTCACGCCAGGTTCTTATAAGAACGGCGGATTTGCTTACGCCAGGTAGTTTTGAAGGCGTTCCTTTTAGCGGAATTATGGATATGGCGGGCAATGCTTTGGATGGCAATAGTGATAATGTTGCTGACGGAAAACCGGCGGCCAGCACCAATACAATTGGTCCGGATGACCCTGAACCGGATAACTATATCTGGGGTTTTGGCGTTCAAAATATAATTGACAGAACTGCGCCATATATAATTAGTGTTTTACCAAATCCGGACGATGAAAATATTCCTGAAGACGCGCCGTTTGAGATATTGTTTAGCCGACCGATGTGGTCAGCTACATTAGGCAATATAAAAGTACAGGAATATCCGGTCTATTTACCGTTTTGGTTTAGAGCGGTATCAGATCTTCGGCCGGACAATACCACATTGGTGCGAATCAGCCATCGTTCGTTTGGTCCGGATGGCAGTGATTTGTATTATTTTACCAGTGTTGACACGCAGATAAAAAGTTTGAATCAAAATTGTCTTTATCCCGGGAGAGGGCCGACAGAATCGGGAGGGGTTTGTATGCAAGATGCCGATGGTCATATAATCGGCGGGACTTGTGTTCCGACCACTTATGTGGCTGATGATGATACCGGTTGCGTGTTTACCGGAGCGGCCGAGGCGGATTTATTAAGGCCGTCGGTCGCCAGTTGTTTGGATAGAATAGATGATACTGATGTCAGTCCGATATAAACACCTAACCACCTAATCACCTAACCACCTGAACACTTAAATTTAAACTTGGTTATGAAAATAAGGTTTAACAAAAAGATATTATTAGTAACCGGCGCAGTATTTTTTATTGTTGGATTTTTTATATTTGGAAATATTTTAGGAGTTCAAGCCGGTTCAATTGAATCTGATTTTGGATTGGAACAGGTGGGTGATGATTTAAGTTTGGGAAATCAGGACATAAGAGTCACGATTGCTCGGATTATACGGGCGGTATTGGGATTTTTGGGTATAGTGGCGCTTTTGATAGTGCTTTATGGCGGTTTTGTGTATATGACTGCCGGAGGTGAGGAGCAAAAAGTAGCCACCGCTAAAAAGATTTTAGTAAATGGCGTGATTGGGTTGGCGATAATTTTATCGGCTTTTGCCATTACGCAGTTTGTTTTAACCAAATTGGCGCAGGCGACAAATTACGCTGGCACTACGCCGGAAAATTGCGCCGTTTGGGGCGGTTGCAGCGCCGATCATCCGGAATGTTGCGGAAGCACTTTTGACCCGTGCGTAAATTTGGATGAACAATTTGTCGTGAAATCAATTACCCCTCATACTCCGGCCGGCGCGACCGGAATGCATAATTTTGTCATCCGTGCGATATTTAGTCAAGGATTGGATCCGGCATACGATACGGTTGATGAGGTCTTTGCCGTAGTTGATCGGGATTTGTCGGATGTCCGTTCCGAATTTATGTTGAATTTTGTTGACGCGGAAAGAAAAGTGGCGGAATTGACTTTGGCGGGGGCGGGCGCGTTGGGAGATTATGATGTGTCGGTAAGCACGGATTTGGTTTCATCAGGTGGTTTGAATTTGGAGACTGATGATATTTGCGGAGTTTTTCCATTGGACGCGGGATTTTTAGTTGACGCGGCGGTTGATGATGTGCAACCGCCGGAAGTATTGGATGTGATTGCTGATGACCCCCCGAACCCGGACACGGGGGATATCACTTATCGCGGATTGGCGTCCGGCGGACGAATCGCTTTACCTCAAAACAGCAGTTATGAGATCGGCGCCAGTATTATTGATGACCACGGCGTCGGTTATGTGGAAATGGTTGTGCAACGCCACCAAAGTGATGGCGCGCTTATTTCTACGCATAAAACCGTTTATGATGGGCCGAGAATAGCGGATGGTTCAACGGCCACTGAAGATGACCCGTATAATTTTATAAACTATTTGGTTGTTGACGGAACATATCCGTTAAGAACCGATCCGGCTTATCCTGATTCTTACTATACGATCACTATGAATGTTCATGATATTGATAATAATGTCAGAACCGTAGTTTCGGAATTTGATGTGGTGGCCGGTTCATGTTCGTTCCCGGACGGCTCCGGCACGGACCCGAGTTGCCGAGGTTTGGGAGAATGCACTGATGATGCTGATTGTTTGTCCGGCGTTTGCGATGAAGAAGTTGGGATGTGTATCGCCGTGCCGATAATAAATGAAGTTAATCCTTGGGATGGCGCGGAAGGAAATTGGGTGACGATTTTAGGTAATTTTTTTGGCGAAGAACAAGGCAGGGTTTTCTTTGATAATGGAGATGTTGAAATTCAAGCAAATTTGCCGGCTTGCGATAGCGCCGATGTCTGGCATGATACTTGGATAGTCGCCGAAGTGCCCGGACCGGCTTTGCCTGAAGGCGGGGGAATTGTGGTAAGAGTTGATCATGATTTATTTGAAAATGATCCGGTTGGTCATCCTGATTTTTATGACACGACTGATAATGACCGGGGTCCGATAGGCGGTTTCACAAAAAACAATACCATTGTCAGGCCGGGTCTTTGCAGTGTTTTATCCAATGAACCGGGCGCAAGTTATGACGGCACTAATGCCGGTTTATCCGGCACGCCGGTAATCGCCCGCGGACAAAATTTTGGCGGTACCGCGGACACGATAACTTTTGGCGGTATCCAAGGAGAGATAGACGCGTGGACAGACGCGCAGATTGACGCGATTGTGCCGGAGAATTTAAACAGAGGCTGGGTGGGCGTTCTTGCGACCGTCAACGGAGAATCAAGCAATGGCATTCCTTATAGAATAATGTCAGAGGAAGATTTGGTGGCTCCATTGATTGAATCCATTACTCCTTCAAGTATAACTCGGGAAAGTTATGTGACTATCGCCGGACAGCGTTTTGGAAGCGAGCCGGGTGTTTTATATGCTTGTATTGACGCGAGTATGGCTGATTGTTTGACTTTAAATATCGCTTTGCCTTTGGAATGCGGGGCCACTTGGACGGATAGACAAATCATTGCCGAGGTTCCGGCCGGGTTTCCGATAAGCGCGAGATATATAGTAGTGGAAAATGGCGTTTCCGGACTGCAAAGTTTGCCCACGGAAGCGGACAGATTAAATGTGGTAGCTGGCGCGCCTTTGCCAAGTATTTGCGCTTTGGCGCCAACTTCCGGTTCAGCGCCATTGCCTGATGGCCATGCCGGATTGAATATTTTAGGTATTAATTTTTCTCTTAGTCCAACTGTGTATTTTTGGGGGAGAGGAAGCGAAATTGGTGATAATAATACATGGTTATCTCTAAACGCTACGGCCGTACCAGCCGGAGCGGAATTGCAATCGGTTATAACACAAATTCCGGTTGATTATTTTGCTTACCCGCTTCCTTCTTTAACTCCGCCGGCTCCGGATAATAATACCGGATTCTCAATGCAAACCGGTCCGATAAAATTAATTTCAAATTTGGGGGCGCAAAGCAACACCGCTTTATACTCGGTAACCGATTGTAGAAATTTATCTTCAATTCCTACCGGAATGCATTGTTGCGCGGAAGGCGAAGCGCAGGGCAGTTT
>Ga0208958_1004106_pt1 | contig 10710 bp, 12 predicted proteins | sample RifOxyB1_FD_184032 | JGI IMG/M metagenome (GOLD analysis project Ga0208958, IMG submission 184032) | Soil microbial communities from Rifle, Colorado - Rifle Oxygen_injection B1 (SPAdes) | ecosystem: Environmental > Terrestrial > Deep subsurface > Rock core/Sediment | place: Rifle, Colorado...
CGACCAGGGTGGCGCGCGCCTCGCGCTTCAGCAGATTCTCGACCCGGCGGGCATAGGCCTCGCCCTCGCCGCCCGAGCGGATGACGGTTCCCTCCTCGACCAGCCGCGCCGCGCCGGCGCCGGGCGTCGCCTCCAGCCGCACGGGCCGGCCGCGCAGGGCGATGACCTGGCCCGGCTGCAACGGCCGGCTCCGGGGGCGCACGGCCAGGCGTTCGGCGATCCAGACGCTTTTCGAACGGGCGAAGGCCACGGCCTGGACCAGGCCGCGCTCGGTCGGGGCGATCACCACCGCCTCGCCGGCCCGGGCGTCGATCCGTACCGACAGGCGCCGCGCGCGCGGATTGACCGACAGTCTCAGCGTCGGACCCGAACCGGGTTCGGGCCGGTCTTCGTCAAGCGGCAGCCGCTGACCGTTGCGATACGCCAAGTCGGGCCTCGTTCCGGGCGATGAAGTCGCGGACGCGGGGATAGATCTCCTCGCGGAAACGACGACCGTTGAAGACCCCGTAATGGCCCACGCCGGGCTGGACGTACAGCACCCTCTGATCGTCGGGGATATTGGGGCAAAGGCCGTGCGCCGCCTGGGTCTGGCCGACGCCGGAGATGTCGTCCTTTTCGCCCTCGACCGTCATCAGGCCGATGTCGGCGATCTTGGTCAGATCGACCCTGCGGCCGCGATGCTCCAACAGGCCGCGCGCCAGCAGGTGCTGCTGGAAGACGATGTCGATGGTCTGGAGGTAAAATTCCTCGGTCAGATCCAGGACCGACAGATACTCGTCGTAGAATTCCTCGTGCTTCTCGACCCCATCGCCGTCGCCGGCGATGAGGCTGTTGAAATAGTCCCAGTGGGCGTCGCGGTGGCGCTCTTCGTTCATCGACATGAAGCTGTAGAGCTGGACGAAGCCCGGATAGACCCGCCGGCCGAAGCCGGCATAGGGCAGGGGCACGGTGTGGATCATGTTCGACCGGAACCAGGTGAAGGGCTTCTCCTCCGCCAGCTGGTTGGTCACGGTCGGCGACAGGCGGGCGTCGATGGGCGAGCCCATGAAGGTCATGGAGGCGGGGCGGTTGTCGTCGCCGTCTTCGGCCATGACGGCGCAGGCCGCCAGGACGGGCGGGCCGGGCTGGCAGACCCCGACCACATGGGCTCGGCCGCCGATCTCGGCCAGCATGCGCCGGACGTGATCGATATAGTCGAAGAAGTCGAACCGCCCCTCCAGCACCGGGACCTGACGGGCGTTGATCCAGTCGGTGACATAGACGTCGTGGTCCTGGAGAAACGCCTCGACCGTGCCGCGCAGCAGGGTGGCGTAATGGCCCGACAGGGGGGCGACGACCAGGACGCCGGGACCGGAAGCCGGCTTTCCGGCGCGCTTCAGATCGCCGATGTTGCGGGCGAACCGAACCAGGCGGCACCAGGGGCTCTGCCAGATCACCTGTTCGACGGTGCGGACGGACTTGCCGCCGATCTGGATCGTCTCCAGCCGCCAGTCGGGCTTGCCGTAACGCCGGGTGACGCTCTCGAACAGTTCGGCGGAGGCGTAGGCGGTGCGGCCCAGCGCGGTGTCGGCGGCGGGGTTCAGCGGCGAGGACCAGAAGCGCCGGGCCATCTGGGCCCCGACGCGGAAGGGAAGAGCCGACTGGTAGGCGAACTCGTGAAGCGCGTACAACATGGCGATCCAGTGCGGTGAGGGCCCGAACGAGCGTCCCGGCCCTTTGCTGCACAGCAGCATACAGGTTTTCCCGTTAAACGGCAGTTATTCGCAGCCCCGTCCAATTCCGGCTGCGGTTCGACCTTCTCGCCGCCGCGCGAACGTGATCAGATGGGGCTCGCGTCCGAGGGACGTCGATGGAGCCCCTGATGTTGGTCGTCCTGACCCTCGCCGGCCTGATGATCCAGGCCGCCCCCGGTTCCGGCCAGGGGGCCGGTCTCGTCTCCTATGAGGAGTCGGTGCGTTGCGCCGGCCTGACCCAGGCCGCGTCCGAGCTCGAGGGCGGAGAGAGCGCGCGGGGGCGCCGCCTGTACGACGCCGCCCTGTTCTGGTCGCTGGCCGCCATGCGGGCGGGGACCGCCGCGGGCAAGTCGCCCTCGGCCGCCGAGGCCGACCAGACCCGGGCCCGGATCGAGGCGGTCAGACGGCTGAACGCCGACGCCCCCGCCGCCGAGGCGGGGCTGCAACGCTGTCTGCAGAAGACGCCCGATCTGAACTGAACATCCTTAAGGCCAGGCTGAACCCGCATGACGGCGTCGCGTTTGCAGTGGAACCCCCAAGGGACGCATCGGCCGTCCCGAACCGGGATTTAGAGGCGTCCAGAGTATGTTCGAGTTCGGCCGCGATCTTCGCAAACTGTTCTCCCAGGCGCGCGAGAGCGAGGATCTGGGCTGGGTCGAGCTGATCGGCGCCGATCTGCTGGCTGCCGAGGCGCGCCGGGAAAGCATCGACGCGGGCCGCGTCTCCTGCGCCCGCCCCTTCGAGACCGAACGCCGCGCCGCCGCCCTGTGGCGCGAACACGCCCGGCGCAGCGGGGCGCCGGACAGTCTGGACCGGGCGGAGCGCTGCGCCGACAGCCTCCGGCGCACGGCCCGAGGCGAGGCCCAGACCGCGCGCGCCGCCGTCGACAAGGCCCTGGTTCTGATGCTGAGGTTCGACCTGTGCGGCGATCCCGCGCGACTGGACCAGGCCCTGGACGTCCTGGCGGAGGCGGCGGACGAGGCCCAGGCCGCCGGTCGTCGGTCGGGGGTCGCGGCCGAGCTGTCGTCCGTCCATGCCCGGCTGAACGCGCGCAAGGCGCGGCTGTCGGGCGAGGCCGCCGCCCTGATGGACGCCGCCGCCCTGATGGACATGGCCCAGCACGAGGCCGGTCAGAACGATGTCGAGCTGCGGCTGGACCGGGCCGGTCTGGCGCTGGAGGCCGGGGTGATCAAGCGCGACGCCCGCCTGCTGGATCAGGCCGGCCGGGATTTGGGCGTTCTGGTCGAGGCCGCCTCGCCCGACTATCGCCCCCTGACGCGGGCCCGCGCCCTGGCCCTGTGCGGGGCCGGGCTTTCGGCCCTGGCCGCCGTGGCCGGCCACGCCGAGGCCCAGGCCCAGGGACGGATGATGTTCGACGCGGCGGCCGACCAGTTTACGCCGGACCACAGCCCTCTGGACTGGGCCGTGATCCAGGTGCTGCGCGCCGCCGACGAACCCACGCCCCTGATGCTGCTGAACCAGGCGGAAACCCTGACCCACGGCCGCGGTCTGATCGTGGGCGCCCTGGTGCGCGAGCGGCGGGTGTGTCGCGAGATCGCCCTGGCCGAGGCGGTGCGCGATCTGGCCGGGCTGGACCTGCTGGAGGACCGGATGCGCCGCCGCCTGGCCGGCGCCGATCCGCTCGACTGGGCGGCCGACCAGATCGGTCTGGCCGAACTGGCGCTGGCGCGTCAGCGCCTGGGCGGGCCCGAGCCGCTTCACCTGAACCTGATCCTGAACGAGGCGGTCGCCACGGCCCGCGAGTGGGGCGTGCCCGTCCTGGTCGAGCGGGCCGGGGGGCTGTTGTGGAAGGCGGGGCTTCAGGCCCCTTCCTGAGGGACGCGAACTCCGCTACCGGCGCAACAAGAGGTCTGGCGATGTTGCGGTCGCCGCCGCAGTATCGCCCCAGTATCGCCGATGTGTACCGCGAGGCTCTGAGCATGTTTGGATCCAAGCCCGCCTCTGCGGCTGATCGGCGCGGCGAAGCGCGAAGGTCCGTGAACGCCAAGGGCGTGGTCTGCGCACCCGGGGTGGAGACCGCCTGCCTGATCGTGGACCTGTCCGCCGGCGGCATGCGGGTGAGGCTGGACCGGGGCGCAGCCCTGCCGTCCGAGGTGGTGGTGGTCGATGTGGCCGAGGCCGTGGCCTATCCGGCGACCCTGGTCTGGCAGAAGGGGCAGGAGGCGGGGCTGAAACAGACCGGCGCCAAATCCCTGCGCGGCCTGGCGCCGGCGCGGCTGGTCGCGGCGCGCGACGCCTGGCTGAGGGCTGGGGGCCGCTGACGCCTACATGCCCGCCGGCATGGCGCCGGCGTTGATGGCGATGCGGCCGATCAGGCCCTTGACGATCAGGTCCAGGGCCGAGCCCTCGCGATAGTCGGCGGCGGCGACGAAATTGACCCGGTCCTCGGAGATCAAGGAATAGACCTTCTTCTGGTCCTTCTCGTTCGAGCGGGGGTCGTAGACGGCGATCGAGAAGCCGCCCTTGGTGTGCATCATCTTCATGGTCGGCACGTCTGTGTCGCCGTCGCCGATGAAGATCATCCGTTCGAACGGCACCGGCCGCTGGTCGTCAGGGATGAAATGGTTGATCCGCTCGTGCTCCCAGTGGTTCTTCACCCCCTTGTTGATGCGGAAGAGGTACTGGGTCTTGGTGGTGTAGTTGACGCCGACAGCGGGCCAGGCGGCCTCGCCCTTGTCGTCATAGACATAGTGGGAGGCGAAGACGTGGGTCAGGGCAGGGCGGATCGGCGTGCCGTCGATCATCTCCTCCAGCCCGGCCGAGACGATATAGTGTTCGATCTCCAGCCCGTAGCGCGCCCCGAAGGCGTTCATCCGGTCGAACCAACTGAGATCCTTCAGACCTTCGAACAGGGCCACCGCCTCGCCATGCCGACGCAGGGTGTCGCGCGTCACCGGCGCTCCGTTCTGGCGCGCATGGTGGAGCATCAGTTGCATATACATCAGGATTCCGTCGCCGTCGGCCTCCTGGGTCAGGCGCTCCGCCTCGCCCCAGAAGGCGCCGATGTCCATGCCCACCGAGGGGATGAAGCTGACCTCCTGCATATTGCCGCGCGCCAGGGTGCCGTCGAAATCATAGATCAGGGCGGTCTTCAGCAGGGGCGCGTCGCCGGAGGGGGCTTCGGACATCAGGGGCTCCAGAACATCGGTCGGACCCCGCCCTCTATATCAGCCGTCGTCCTGCGTCGATTGCCGCCTCTGGCCGAAGGTCGGGGCCGCGCTCTTCTGTTCGGCCCAGTAGGCGGCGCCGGTGGTCGGCTTGAACATGGTGCGGGGCGTGCCGTCGCGCGCGGCCACGGCGAAGGTGTTGGTCGAGGCCTGATAGATCAGGACGTCCCCGTTGGGCCGTTTCACCGTCTCGGCGTCGCGCGGCGGCCGGGCGGTGAAGGTCGTGACCTTGTCCAGATAGTCCTCGGCCGAGGTCGCGCCGAAGTCGGCGCCGTTGCGCGCATAGAGGCGGGCGATCTTGGCGTCGACGGTCTCGCGCCGGCCCGTTGTCAGAACCGGCTTGGCCTGGTCGGACGACCGTCCGACGGTCTCCGTTTCCATCGCCGTCATCGCCAGGGCCGCCGGCGCCTCCGCCGTCCGATCCCGCGTCTGCACCGCCGAGGCGTTATCGCAGCCCCCCAACGCCAGGATCGCCATCCCGCCGGCGATAAGTCCCGCCGCCGCCGCGATTCTCGTTCGTCCTTGCCTCGCCCTCATCTTCGCCCCTCGGTGAATACCCGCCTGAGATGATGAAAGCACAACCGTTATGTTCCTGCAATGTTCTTTTTCTTCGTCTCGACGGCGTCACTGCAGGCGGCTAGACCGAGGTGATGGACAACCGCTCCCTGACGAACCGAAAAATCCTGCTGATCGTCGGCGGCGGCATCGCGGCCTACAAGGCGCTGGAGCTGGTGCGGCTGATCGCCAAGGCGGGCGGCGAGACGCGGGTGATCCTGACCGAATCCGGGGCCGAGTTCGTCACCCCCCTGTCGCTGGCGGCGCTGAGCGGCCATCCGGTGCGGTCGGGCCTGTTCCACCCCGACGACGAGACCAGCATGGGTCATATCGAGCTGTCGCGCTGGGCCGATCTGTTGGTGGTGGCCCCGGCGACGGCGGGCCTGATCGCCAAGGCGGCGAACGGCCTGGCCGACGACCTGGCCTCGACCACATTGATCGCGACCGACAAGCGCGTGCTGCTGGCCCCGGCGATGAATGTGCGGATGTGGGACCATCCAGCGGTCCAGGCCAATATGGAGCGGCTGAAAGCCTTCCCCGGCTTCCACGGGGTGGCGGTGGTCGGGCCGGACGAGGGCGAGATGGCCTGCGGCGAATACGGGCCGGGCCGTATGGCCGAGCCGGCGGCGATCCTGGAGGCGATTGAGGGCCTGCTGGCCGGCGTGGCCGGGCGGCCCCTGGCGGGCCGGCGCGCCGTCGTCACGGCCGGACCGACCTTCGAGCCGATCGACCCAGTGCGGGGCCTGACCAATCGCTCCAGTGGCAAACAGGGCTACGCCATCGCCGCCGCCCTGGCCGAACTGGGCGCCGAGGTGACCCTGGTGTCCGGGCCCACGGCCCTGGCCGCGCCGACGGGCGTGACCCGGGTCGACGTCGAGAGCGCGCTTGAGATGCAGGCGGCGACCCAAGCCGCCTTGCCCGCCGACATCGCCGTGCTGTCGGCGGCCGTGGCCGACTGGCGCGTGGACACCATCGCCGGGGGCAAGATCAAGAAGGGGCCGGGCGGCCCGCCGACCCTGGCCCTGATCGAAAACCCCGACATCCTGGCCGGGATCGCCGCCCCGGGTCCGAACCGGCCGAGCCTGGTGATCGGCTTCGCGGCCGAGACCACGGACCTGGAGGCCAACGCCCGGGCCAAGCTGTCGAGGAAGGGCTGCGACTGGATCATCGGCAACGACGTGTCCGACGACGTCTTCGGCTCGGACGGCAACGCCGTGCTGCTGGTCACCGCCGACAGGACCGAGGCCTGGCCGCGCCAGTCCAAATCCGCCATCGCCCGGGCGATCGCCGCCCGTATCGCCGACCATTTCAAGAGTTCAGAATGACCCAGTCCGTCGCCGTCCAGATCCTGCGCCTGCCCCACGCCGAGGGCCTGCCCCTGCCGGCCTATGAGACAGCCGGGTCTGCGGGCATGGACCTGCGCGCCGCCGTGCCCGAGGATCAGCCCATGACCCTGGCGCCGGGCCAGCGCGCCCTGGTGCCCACGGGCCTGAAGATCGCCCTGCCGCTTGGGTTTGAGGCCCAGGTGCGGGCGCGCTCGGGTCTGGCGCTGAAGCACGGGATCATCTGCCCCAATGCGCCGGGCACGATCGACAGCGACTATCGCGGCGAGTGCGGCGTGATCCTGGCCAATATCGGCGCCGAGCCCTTCGTCATCCGGCGCGGCGAACGCATCGCCCAGCTGGTGATCGCCCGGCACGAACGCGCCGACTGGATCGAGGTCGAGGAACTGGACGAGACGGCGCGCGGGACGGGCGGGTTCGGGTCGACGGGGCGGTAGATCCAAAGAGCGCGTCAGCCGCTTGACCGGAACTGGCCGAATCTCATTGCAATTTGGCTGCTCACAGTCTATCTATTGAGTCAAGTGGATTGGGGGTTCCCGGTCGGCGCTACGGCCTCGGTGGGTTCACCGGGGCCTTTCGCTTTTTGGGCCTCTGGATAGACCAAATAGCCCACCCCTTCGTAGTCTTTGCCCGCCTGAATCCTGCCGCCCCGGCAGAAGAATTTTTCTCGTAGAATAGCGAAGGCGCGGTTGGATTGTTCGAGGCGGGCTACGCTCAGGCCGATCGGCCGGGCCACGAGGTCGGCGAGTTGAAGGCCCGACGAGTTGGCCTTCTTGTCCGCGAAGATGACTGTAAACGGCAAAATCGCAGAAAACCTGTTCGCGCCGCTGCAGATTCGCCTGAACTCCAGCTCCAGTTCAGCGTCCTCCCTCTTTCCCCGACATTCGACCACGACGTGTGTCGTCACATCAAGTTGCTCCTTCTCCGCCAGAAATTCCCTCAACTGCTCCAAGCAAAATTTGAGGGCGACGTGGTACGGATTTTCGGCCGTTTCCCCCGAACTGTGCGTACGGCGCTTGTCGATGACAGAGGCGATGAGAACAAACTTGCCGGCCTCGATGATCTTGGTTAGCGCGCCGATGAAACGACTCTTTTCCTGCGCGTTCGAGAAGCGAAACTGACCCGTCTCTTTGCGAATGTCCCGCTCGTGGAGGATGACGATGTCATGCCCGAACTGCGCGAACTTGAATGACTCAAGCGCTGTAACGACGGACCGGGCGTAGTAGGCCTTATGAAAGATGCAGAACGAAAGGACGAAGACCGGATAGGCTTCGTCCACTGTGACCATGCTGTGATCGCCGCTTTCATCGACGTAGACGATATAGCTGCTGAACTTCGGCTTCTCTGATCCCCCCGCCGTGGCGGATCGCGAAACCGCCTCAAAAAGGGGCAGCTGAGTGGATGAAAGCTGCTTGGGCTCGCTCATGCGCACAGAATAAGCCGATTGTGCCGTGCGCAACATAGGCGAGAAACCGCAGGGGTGCGCCATGCCCGGTGCGGTGGCGCCCCTCTTAAACCGGTGGGGCGGTCGTCTGCATCAGGGCGTCCTTGCGGCGGACGTGTTCGCGCCAGGCGGTGTAGAGGCCGCTGGCGGCGATGAGGGCGGCGCCGGCCAGGGTGTTGGCGCTGGGGGTGGCGTGCATCAGCCACCAGCCGAAGACGACCGCGCCGACGATCTGGAGATAGTCGAAGGGGGCTACGACCGCGACCGGCGCGGCCCGCAGCGAGGCAGTCATCAGCAGCTGGGCCAGGCCGCCGGCTATGCCCGAACCGATCAGCAGGCCGAAGGTGGCGGGGCTGTGCATCTTGCCCACGAAGATCAGCAGGATCGCGCCCACCACGGACGAGGCGGCGAAGAACCAGAAGACGATGGCGGCGACATGTTCGGTGTCGCGCAGCTGGCGCAAGGTGACGGTCACCCCCGCCGTCAGCAGGGCGCCGGCCAGGGCGAAGCCGATGCCGGCCAGGGGCAGAGCCTGGGCGTCGCCGGAGATCAGGGCGGCGGGCCGCATCACCACTATGACCCCGACGAAGCCCACCGCCACGGCGGCCCAGCGGCGCGGCCCCACCGCCTCCTTCAGGATCAGGAAGGACAACAGGGTGGCGAAGATGGGGGAGGTGAAGCTGAGCGTCGTGGCGTCGGCCAGGGGCAACAGGGTCAGGGTCTGGAACAGGCACAGGATGGAGGCGATGCCCAGGGCGCTGCGTCCGAACAGGGCCCAGGGGCGGCGCGTCGTCAGGCCCTTGAGCCCGCCCGGCTGGGTCAGGACCCAGATCACAACGACCGGCAGGCCGAAGAAGGCGCGGTAGAACAGCATCTCGGCGGCGACCACGCCCTCGAACGAGGCCAGTTTCAGCGTCGCCGTCATGATCGAAAAGGCGCCGGCGGCCGCGATCCGGAGGGCGATGCCCCGGGCGATGTCCTCGGCGTGGCTGCGTCCCGTCATGGTCTGGCGTCGATCCTCCGTCGCGAGCTCCAGGGGCCGCGTGTGGCGTGAGGGAGCCTTTAAGCACGGACGACGTTAACCGTTACGAACCGGCAAGCTTGGCCAGGGCGATTTTTCGTTTTTTCTTTCGGAGGAGTGACGAGGTGGAAAATCTAATCGATCAGATCGGCGACTTCCTGAGCGGAATCGCCGGTCTCGCCAGCGCCGGCTTCGACGGCGTCAATCAGGTGATGGGGTTGATCATCGCCCTGATCGCCGCTCTGCTGATGGTGGACTGGCGCTCCCTCGCCTCGACGGCCCTGGGCGCGACCTTGGTTCATCTGATCGTCCTGGCCATCCTGCCGGTGTTGGACGGCGGCGACTTCGCCCTGCCGGCGCTTATGAGCGTCGGGTTCTGGATGACGGCCCTGGCCCTGTTCCTGGGCTACGCCATCGTCATCGCCATCTTCTTCCTGATCAAGTCGCTGCTGACCGGGACCGCTTTCGGACGCCGCCGGGTCGTGCATTGAGGCGACGGACTGGGTTTAGGCCTGCCTGAAGCCCAGCACGTCCTGCATGTCGTAAAGGCCGGGCCGACGGGTGCGAACCCAGGCGGCGGCGGCGACCGCGCCCTTGGCGAACAGGGAGCGGTCGATGGCGGAGTGGCTGAGGGTCAGGACCTCGTCCTCGGAGGCGAACAGCACCGTATGTTCGCCGACGATGCCGCCGGCGCGGATCGAGGAGAAGCCGATCTTGCCGCTCTCGCGTTCGCCCTGGACCCCGTCATAGGGTTTGGAGCGGATGTCGGCCAGGTCGGTGAATCGGCCCTCGGCGGCGGCCTCGCCCAGCATCAGGGCGGTGCCGGAGGGGGAATCCACCTTGCGGCGGTGGTGGGCCTCGGTGATCTCGATGTCCCAGTCCTGGGCGTCCAGACGCTGGGCCGCATGCTGGACCAGACCGATCAGGATATTCACGCCCAGGGAGAAGTTGCCGCTCTTGACGATGGCGATCTTCTCGGCGGCCTTCATCAGCTCGGCCTCCTGTTCCGGAGTGAAGCCGGTCGAGCCGATCACCAGACTCGGACCGCCGCGCGCGGCCGCAGACTGGGCCAGGGCGACCGAGGCGTCGGGCGTGGAGAAGTCGATGATCACGTCGCACAGGGAGATGTCGGCGGTCTCGCCCCAGTCGAAGCGGGCGGCGACGACCACGTCCTCGCGGGCGTCCAGCACCTGGGACACCGCTCGACCCATCCGGCCGCGATAGCCGGAAATGCCGGCGTGGAAGATGGCGCTCAAGCCGCGTTCTCTTTCGACCCGTCCGCATCCTGGCTGCCCAGAATGTCGGCCCAGAAACGCTTCGCCTTGCCGGCGAAGCTGGAGTTCCGGGGGTTCTGCGCCTCGCCGAAGGACAGGGCAAGCTCTTGCAGCAATTCCTTCTGACGGGGGGTCAGGTCGGTGGGGGTCTC
>Ga0208958_1004107_pt1 | contig 10708 bp, 12 predicted proteins | sample RifOxyB1_FD_184032 | JGI IMG/M metagenome (GOLD analysis project Ga0208958, IMG submission 184032) | Soil microbial communities from Rifle, Colorado - Rifle Oxygen_injection B1 (SPAdes) | ecosystem: Environmental > Terrestrial > Deep subsurface > Rock core/Sediment | place: Rifle, Colorado...
CAGATACCCGCCGATGGAAGACAACGAAAGCACGACGCTCGACAACACGAGCACCGTCAGGATCATCGCTTGCCCTGAGCGAGCCGAAGGAGCTTTGCCTTGACGCCTATGATTTTTTGTATGGGAAAAATTTTTCATAAACAATGATGTTTATTCGAAACGCATCGGATTGGATGAAGTGCAAGGCATGGGAAAGTCGACGAGGGAAACGTATTTACTGATACGATGACCGAGTCGACAGGGACCCATAACGCAGCAATTCGCCAATCCAATGCGTTTCGCTAGGAATCCGAGGGACACGACCCCATCCCACATCTTGCGCTTACTGTCGTCTGAATGGTAACGGGGTTCGCAAACGCCTCGACCAAGGGATCGCTGCTGGTAATGGCAAAGCTCAAAACGATGCGCGGCGGATAAAGCGGAGCAACTTCCGTATCGTTGTGCAGCGCACGGAAATCGACGGCAGAAACCTTGATCGTGTCCGCGGTCATGGTGCGATAACAAACGCCATTGGCGGCATCGAACTCGCCTTCGTCGCAAACCGTTGCCGGCGGTGTCGTCGGATCCCATGCGGCAATGCCGACGCCTTTTTGGATGGACTCGTCTTTCAAGCGATACCGCACCAGCACATTGCCGGCGGTCACAAACTGGATCTCTCCATTGCCCAATGCGGCGCATTGCGCCTGTACGGAAGGATCGGCGGCCGAAAGATTGGCGGTATTGGTGCAGAAATTATATCCGGTCCGCATTTCGCGCGTCATTTGTTCCAATGTAATGGCCATGTTGTCGTTGACCGCCATGAGCTGCAACGAAACACGCTGAATGCGCAACGAGCGCACGAAGCTCCCCGAAGCGATCGTAACCAGAATGGCAAAAATGCCGAATGCGACGATCAACTCGATTAAGGTAAAACCTCTTTGCATTTTTTGTTTTTGTTCAAATGCCATATTCATGATCAATGCCACGCATAAAATGTGTCCTCCAATGCGAACGACTGCTCTCTGCCGGCCCACCGCACGGTGGAACGCACGCGCACGCCGATCTGCGCACCATCCATAATCGGAGTGATCTGCACCGTTCGCGAAAAACCGCTCGCCGTTCCGCCCGCATAGCCATAAACGGAGCCATCGAACAGCAAGGACGTAGCGCCGCTCCCCGAACACGACGCCGATAGCGCAGAACCAAGATCGTCAGTTGCGTAATCGAGCTCATAACACGCAGCCGCATCGAATCCGCCGGCGTTCCACGCACCGGGATCGGTAAGCGCATTTGAATCAAGTATGTTTTTTACCACTTCGACCCCCTCTGCCGCAAGATAGGTGGCAACATATTGGTCGTTGATCGTTCTGGTAAGTTTGATCGATTGAGACATAAGCGCAAATACGCCAAGCACGCCGACCATCAATACGCTCATGGATACCATGGCTTCAACAAGAAGAAAGCCCATTGTCCGCCGGCTGGCGGATCGGGAAAAGCCGCCCGATTGTATCAATATGCGTTGCTTCATGGGGTTGGTTCAAACTCGGTTATCTGTCCGAACGAATTTATTTTTACGCCTCGGGAAAGTCCGGACTCGACGCCGGAAACCGTTATGGTCGCCGATTGCACGACCGCTCCTCCTTCATTGGTGATAATGACATCGCCGGAAGGCGGAATAAATACGATATCGCGCATACTTGCGGCAGTCAACGCGACCGCGGCATCGAGTACATTTCGCTCAAGCGTCTCGCTATCGCCATCATACACATGATTCGCCGAAACGCATGAACCGGGAAGCGGCTCGCCTAGATCCTTGAATAGAATAATGGTGCGCGCGGCAGGATCGACATGCACGCCGTAGGCACAAATGCGCTCCACGCTTGGGTCGGTCTTGGGTATGGTAAGCCCGGCTGAGCGTGCCCGTACGAATGCCGTCAGCACCCTTGCGTGCTCGCGGGATACCAGCACCTGCCGCCCGGCGGTTCTGTTATACATGGCTGCGATCGAAATCAAGATCAAAACAAGACTCATGACAACGAGCGTTTCGATTAGGGTAAACCCATTTGCATTCTTTTTCGCGCGCTCCCCATTCATCATGTGACTATTATACCTTAATTGCCGCACGGTATCCAACCAATCGCACGACGCCGAACGAACCAAAATGCGGAATATTTTCGCGAAATCCACGCATCATATCATAATACAAATCCCGCGCAAAAAGCGCGGGATTTAAAAATAAATTGCAAAACCATCAAAAAATTATTTACTCTGTCGAAAGACAAACCGATCGTCGGCATTCCACCTGATGCCGGGATGCGCACTGTTCGTGCCGAGCCACAGTTCACCGCCACTACCAAACAGGCTGAACACATTCAGGCTGTCATCGGGACCGGCAAGCTTCTTCATGGCGACCACCATAGACTCATCGCCGTCATACTGCGACCTCAAGTGGGGGGCATCTTCAGCATGGCACAGTTCCAAGCCAAACCCTTCAGCCCTTTCGCATACCTCTTCAAGAGTAGCAGTGTCTTCAAATCCGAGGTCTTTGACGGATGGCCTTACAAAATCGACGCGTTCCTTTGACTCGGAAGTCTTAAAATCCTCGCCGTCTAACAGCTGATTGGCAAGCACGCCGATCTTTCTTCCTTTTTCTTCAAGCTCTGTCTTAAGCTCGTCCTTTGATTTCCCTCCGGTTTCGATCGTTTGCCATGTCTCGAATTGCTCTTTCGACTCGGCAACTTCTTTTTTCTCCTTGATCTCTTCGATTGGCGCATTTACACTGTCAAGTTCGGCATTGACTTTCAATGCCTCCTCGTGTGCCTCGCCTACCCTTTCATCAAATGCTTTCTTATTGAATCCTTCCATAGATGTTTATCGTTTGAATTAAATTAATTCGTTACTGTATTAAATATAAGCATACTTTAACATTTTTGTCAAGCCAACTTCACCCGCTCGGCTGACACTAAACCCAATGCCACTCTACTATTTCAGTATATACGCAATTTGCAACCATAGAAAGCCCAAAAGCCCCAGCTCGCGATTTTTTCTCACCCTATTCCCCTTTCTTCAGTCAATCGGAGCCGCTGTGTGGGAACCCAAACGGAAGCGCAGTGCGTAGCACGTGAGCGGGTTCCCGCATGGCGATTCTGCCTGCCCCCTCCCTTCAAGCCAAGCAGAGCTGCTGCAGGGGAACCCAAACGGAAGCGCAGGATTTTGCCCCACAAAATCCGTGAGCGGGTTCCCCTGCAGCGGTTCTGCTTGGCGCCCCCTCCTTACACCACACCGAACGAACCAAAGTACAGCGACATGATACGGAAGCCGAAAAAGAAAACGGTTGCCGCGCCGATGACCAAAAACGGACCAAACGGAACCGCATCGCCCATGGTCTTGCGTCCGCGAACCATAAGCCCGACCGAAACGATGGACCCGATGATGAACGAAAGCATAAGCACCAGCACGATATCGGGCCAGCCAAAGATAAGGCCCAGTGCGCCGGCAAGCTTGAGGTCGCCCCATCCCATCGCACGCCCTCTACTCAACCCGATAATAAGCCCAAAAAATACCAACCCGACAAATGCGGCAAAAAAATGATTGACCCAAATGCTTTCGCGAAATCCAAGGATCATGGCATAGTGACCCATAAAAGAGCCATGCAACAAAGAAAACCCGCCAAACCATTGTGTGACTCCGGCAAGTGCAACCCCGATGGCTGCCAAGGCGATTGAAATAAAATCAGGAATGATCATATGGCGGAAATCTATGACCGCCAATGCAATGAACAACACGAAGACCGCGATCCAAAGCGCGGACACCGCAAGATGCACAGCGGAAAGCGCTCCGGCGACGCCGGAGAAAAACATATATGCCATCGATTCAATACGCATCGGCACCGCAACAAACGCAACGGCCGTAAACAATTCAACGATGGGATATTGCAACGATATGGAACGCTTGCAATGCCGGCATCGCCCCAAAAGAAACACGTAACTCAATACGGGAATAAGTTCATACCACGCAAGTTGCGTACGACACCGCAGGCAATGCGAGCGCCCGCCAAACAAACGCATGTTCAAGAATCCCCTGTCGGGATCGTAACGCAACGTTGCAACGTTTAGAAAACTCCCGATAATAAGTCCAAAAACCGCCAAGATCGTGTAGAAAAGGAATGTCATGTTGGTAAAAGATATAAATATGCCCATGCAGGCGCATGGGCATACGGGAACCCGTTAGAACGAGCTTATGCAATAGTACCCGTCGTTGGTATCGTTGCAAACGACGCCATATTCGGTAGTATCGATCTCATTGGCATCGGTAAGATTTTTATGGGCCGGGTCAAGCAATTGCGCGCGCAACACATAGCGTTGAAATGTGCCGGGCTGAACGCCATACGCATAGGAACGGGTGACGCCAAGCGGGTCCTGCGGTATGTTGGTAGCGACGATGTTCTGCGCCTGCAACTCGGTTTGCAATCCATCCCATGTGGTTTCGTTCGGGTACTTGCCGGTCTTGTTGTAATAGATCTCGAGAAATGTCTGCACTTTGCTCAAGTCGGAAATGCGCTTGGTATCGGACGCCGATTCACGGACGCCGCGCACGCTGACAAGCGCAACCGATGCAAGGATGGCGACGATAGCGATGACGATAAGCATTTCAACCAAAGTGAAACCCGCTGTAAACGTATTATTGTGATGCGATTTTTTCATAAGAAAATGGGCGTTGGTCAAAAGCTGTCTACTCTGCTATGCGCTGAATGACTTTACTAAATTATATATCGGAACGAGTATGGATGCAAACAAGAATCCGACAAAAATGCCGATGATCGCAATGATGAGCGGCTGAATAAGCTCGCCAAGCCGGCCCATAATATCGTCAACCTCCCGGGTATAGAAAATCCCGATGCGACCGAGCAGTTCATCAAGACGCCCCGTGGTCTCTCCGATGGCGATCATTTGACTGACCAGCGAAGGAAAATAAAACTCGTATTGCTCCAACGCAGTGGAAAGCAGCTCGCCTCCGCGAACCCGGTCGCTGACATCGTGGAGTATGTCATGGAATACATTACTGCCGATGGATCGCGATGTGATCTCAAGCGCCTGCGCTATGGGGATGCCCCCCTGGATTAAAATGCTCAACGATTCGGCAAATCGCGCGATGTACATTTTTGCAAAAAGATTTCCAAACACGGGCGTGCGCAGTACCACCTCGTCGATCACTACTTTACCCTCTTCGCTGCGGGCATATTCCAAAATAAACATGGTCAAGGGAACAACGACAAGGATCACGACCCACCACCAGTTGATGATGAAATCGCCCCCGACCAAAACGGCCTGGGTATACCATGGCAGTGCGGTTCCGGACTCGAGCAGAATAGGCTTGATGTTCGGCAAAACCATAGTGACCATAAGCAACACGATGCCCAAAAACATGACGAGGAGGATGACCGGATAGATCAGCGCATTGATGATGCGTGAGCGCCACAATTTCTGTTTTTCAATATAGGAGGCCAAATAAATGACGGCTTCTTCCAAGCGCCCCGTTATCTCGGCAGAACGGATCATGCTGATATAAAATTCGGAAAATACGTCTTTCTGCCGTTCAAACGCCTGCGACAAGGCAAGGCCGCTGTCGATGTCGGACGTGATCTCATGGATCACTTCTTTCATCATCGGGCTGCGCGTTTGCTTTTGCAGGTTCTTCATGGAGTCGCCGAGAGAAACCTTTGCCTCCATGAGCGTCGCAAACTGACGCGTAAAAATCATGAGATCGGTCAATGAAATATGCTTGAACGCGGCAAGCAGTTTGTCGATGGCGTTTTCCCGATCCGCGCTTTCAAGACTGAGCACATACAGACCATGGGAAACCAAAATATCCGCGGCACCCGCCTGCGAATACGATTCCACGAACCCGACTTGCAGTTCCCCGTCTTTATTGCGTGCTTGGTATTTGAATTTCATAGATAAGCGCCTTTTAATGTCATTCCGAACTTGTTTCGGAATCTCATACGCAAGCGGCGAGATCCTGAATCCGCCAGCCGGCGGATCAGGATGACACAACCCTACGATATCCTCTCTATTAATATGCGCAACTCGCTCGCATTCAACGAATATAGCTCAGCCTCTTCAAGCGCGATCTGCCGACTGCGGACCAATGTGGAAAGCGATCGGTTTAAGGTGACCATGCCTTCCTGCATGGACGTCTCGATAACAAGATCGATCTGGTATGCCTTTCGTTCGCGGATCAGGTTGCGGATGGCGGAATTGACGATCATGATCTCGCACGCAGGAACGCGTCCGCCATCGACACGCGGGATCAAACGCTGAGAGACGATGCCGATCAGCGTGGCGGCAAGCTGCGAAGCGACCTGGTTTTGCTGGTCGGGCGGAAAGCTGTCGATGATGCGGTCGACGGTCTGCGCGGCCGAGTTGGTATGCAATGTGGAAAAGACAAGGTGTCCGGTTTCCGCGGCGGTCATGGCGGTAGAGATGGATTCCTTGTCGCGCATTTCTCCGATCATGACGATATCCGGATCCTGACGCAACAGCGACTTCAATGCCATATGAAAATCGGGCGTATCGCTCAAAACCTCGCGCTGGGAAACGATTGATTTATCTTGCACAAACATGTATTCTATCGGGTCTTCGATGGTAATGATGTGTTCCGTTCGCGTATGGTTGATCTCGTCGACAAGTGCGGCAAGCGTAGTCGACTTACCATGGCCGGCAGGGCCAACGACCAAAAAGAATCCTTGCGAAAGCTTGGTAAAATCGTGCAGAATGGGCGGCAAATTAAGATCTTCAACGGTACGTGCTTCCGGCGGGATCAAGCGCAATGCCGCGGCCATGTAGCCCCGCTGGTAAAAAACGTTGACACGAAATCGCGCCTTGTCCTCGTAGGTATAGGAAAAATCGACTTCGCGATTTTTTTCGACGACCACCCGCTGTTCGGGAGTCAATAGCTCGGTCACAAGACCGGTCGCGACCTCAGGTGTAACGATTCCCTCCTTTTGCAGTGGAATCAGCAACCCATCGATGCGCAACATGGGATACTTACCGACGCCGATATGCAGATCGGATGCATTTTGTTTTGCCGTTGCGAGCAAAAGGTCATTCAGCTGTTGTTTGTAGTCCATAAATTCATGAATTATGAATTATGAATTATGAATTATGAGGGATTTGCAATTATAGTATGCGATTCCCATCTTCCATAATTCTTGATTCATAATTCGTTATTCATTGTATTTTATCACATTTCCACGGTTTCGCGAAGAACCTCCTCGATGGATGTCATTCCCTCAAGCGCCTTAAGAATGCCATCTTGATGCATGGTGATCATACCCTGCCGGCGCGCTTCATCGAGAATGGAGGATTCGGTCGCTCCGGCATTGATGATGCGCTCCATTTCGGGAGTCATTGCAAGCACCTCAAACACGGCAAGCCGGCCGGACACGCCCTTCCCCTTGCATGCCTCGCACCCCGGAGAATGATATATGGTATACGGTCCGGAGGTGGCAGACCCCGCACGCATATCGACGGGCAATTTGCCGAGTTCGCGCCCGATGATCTCGGCGATCTGCGGCGATGCGGGCTCGCCCACCTTGCACTGTTGGCACAACCGCGTAACAAGACGCTGTGCAAGCATAAGATTGAGCGCGGCAGGAAGCAGAAACGGCTGCACCTTCATATCGATAAGACGCGGAATGACGCCGACGGAATTATTGGTGTGCAACGTAGAAAGAACGATGTGCCCGGTAAGTGCGGCTTGAATGGTAAGCGCGGCAGTTTCTTCGTCGCGAACCTCACCCACCATGATCACATCGGGGTCCTGACGCAAGATCTGGCGCAATCCGGATGCAAAGTCATACCCGATCTCGGGTTTTACCTGGGATTGGTTCAAGCCATCCATGTAATATTCCACCGGATCCTCGAGGCTGACGATGTTTACATCGTCCTTGTTCAACAGTTGCATCAACGCATACAGCGTCGTGCTCTTACCGGAGCCGGTAGGGCCGGTAATCAAAATGACGCCGTATGGCTTTTCAATGCCCGCCTTTACGGTTTGCAGATTTTTACCGCGCAAACCAAGATCTTCCAATCCGCGCAGTCCGGTAGACGGATCGAGTACGCGAATGACGACCTTCTCGCCGACCGGAGTCGGAAAGGTGGCAACGCGATAATCGATATCCCTGCCGAACAAAACGGTTCGAAAACGGCCGTCCTGAGGCACGCGCGATTCGTCGATCTTGAGATTCGCAAGGATCTTGACGCGGGATACGATCAGCGAATGCAGTACCAAAGGAAACGCGGAAACCTCCCGCAATTCGCCGTCGATGCGAAAACGAATGCGACTGCGGTTGCGTTGCGGTTCTATGTGAATATCGGACGCCTTTTCCCAAACCGCCTCCTTGAGTGTGGTCGATACGATACGAATGATGGGCGTTTCATCGGCATTGGCCCCTTTTGTCTCCTCCAGCCGAACGGTCTGTACCGGGCCGGAACCTTTTGACGCGATGGAAGCGCTTGCCTTTACGGCTTCGTCGATCAGGCTTCGATAGGGGGAATAGCGACGCAACACAATCTCCCATAGTGACGGCGTAACGATATAGGCGCCCACATTCAATCGCCGTTGCTTGGCGATGAACTTTAACGCTTCCTGCGCCTGCGCATCATCCGGGTTTATCATACCGGCGACCAACAGGTCATCCTTGATGCTGATCGGGATGATCTTGTAATTCCGCACGCTCTCTTCCGGAAACAGCTTCAGTGTTTCGTCGTCGATGTCCTGCGGATCGATCTTCCGATACGGCACATTCAAAAGCTTGCCTTTTTCCATGGCAAGCTTTTCTTCGTCGACGAGGCGCTGTTCGTAGATCATTTCATCCACGGGCCGGCGCGCAAGCGCAGCGTCCTGCAACACCTTGCGTCCTTCCACCTCTCCGATCAATCCATCTTGAATTAGTGCGTCAACCAGTGCTTTGTTTTCCATATGGCTTATTCAATTTCAATCATACATGACAATAACTTTCAAAATTAGATGAGATGCAAGGCGCGGGGAAATTGTCGAGGAAGGCGTACAGCAGTACTCCGACCGAGACAAAGGGGCCCCGCAACGAAGCAGCTCGCTAATTTTAAAAGTTATCGAAAGGGGTTTGCTTTTCCAATTTCTAACTCACTCGGTACATTCATCGGTGCCTGGGTACGAAGGCTTTGGAACGCAGGGCTGTTCAAAATCGCCTCGGGCTGAAACTTGACCCTTGAAAATTCGCTTAGTGTTTTCTGCTCGGGAGTCGTCAGCTGCTGCACGGCTTCGGGATTGACGAAGAACAGATATATGATGGCAGAACCGATAATTCCAACAACGGCCATGAGCCCTAAAATAAAACCCCAATCGATATTCTTTTTTTCTTTTTCAAGTACGATCGCCATGGTAAAGATTAGTTGAGCTGATAATATGTCTCGGCTTCGACCGTTATTCCTATAATGCCGGGCGTGGCCGGATTTGCAATCCTGTCCACCTTCACGGAAGAAATGCTTGCAATACGCACGCCGGTTTCGATGCCTTGCAAAAATGACTGCATCTGCTCGTAGGTGCCGGTCATTCGAATGGAGTTTTTAAGCACGCCGATACCCTTGACCAGCGAAGACTCACCCGCCTTTCCCGCACTCGACGGAACGACCGGCGCGTTCACGATATCGATGGATACAATAGTCAACCCGTTCGCCGCGGCGATTACGGAAAGCTGATTCATGGAATCGGGGACGTTTGCGGAAAGCGGCAATGCCATGGATACGCGGTTTTGCACTTCGGACGATTGCCGGAATTCGGAAGAAGCCTGCTTTAGTCGGGTGAAAATGCTCGTATATTCGGCGTTCCTTTGCCGTGCCGCAATAAGCTTGCCCTGCTCTACTTTGATGGTGTCATATGCAGGCCCGATGAAGTTTGCGTACAGAATAAGCGCAAACGCAAAAAAGGTAAACGAGAGAAGGATGCTGGCGAATCGTTTTGATAGGTATTTCATAGGATACGGATCAACGCGTTGCGGTTATTTGAATTGAAAAATCGACGCCCTCGACAGGACTGATAAAACGGGCGCCCAACAATTTGACTTCAGTGACGGTTGAAACTCGTTTATACAGCTCAAGCTGCTGGACGACCGATGCATACGCCGGCGTTTTGCCGTTAAGCACGATGACGACGGAACGATCGGCAAACCGAAGATCCATCCCTGAATACGTGACCGCCTTGAGGGTGTTTTGTTCGATAAGCGAAAGATACGGCGTAGCCTTTCCCTGTTTTTTGAGCAATGTATCGATATTGCTCAATTGCGAATAAAAATTAAAGACCGATTTTTGCTCTTCGGGACTTACCGATTTGAACGTTGCTGAAAATGTTGCCTCCTCATGGGATAACGAGCGCTTCAAATAGATCTCCTCAAAACCAAACCGCATACCGACATAAACGGCTGCGACCGCAAGAAAGATGATAAAAGAAAGAGTCATCAATCGCCACGGCCAGCCGGCCGAGGCTTCGCGCTGTTTTGACAATTCTGTTTGCAGGACTGATTGGGTATAAGGCATGGGAATATATGGGAGATGGGAGATGGGAGATGGGAGATGGGAGATGGGAGATGGGAGATGGGAGATGGGAGATGGGAGATGGGAGATATATCTTATGCTCACACCTCACATCTCATACCTCATACCCCTTAAACCGCGGGAGGGGTTTCGACGAA
>Ga0208958_1004108_pt1 | contig 10696 bp, 12 predicted proteins | sample RifOxyB1_FD_184032 | JGI IMG/M metagenome (GOLD analysis project Ga0208958, IMG submission 184032) | Soil microbial communities from Rifle, Colorado - Rifle Oxygen_injection B1 (SPAdes) | ecosystem: Environmental > Terrestrial > Deep subsurface > Rock core/Sediment | place: Rifle, Colorado...
TTTTAGTCAAGTTTTCCAAAAGCCAATACAACCGGCCGGTATCTTTTGACGCCCAAGCCATCAGTCTCTGGTCGGAGATGAAAAAGTGGCGCGTTTTAATCGTCAGAGTTTGGCCTCTCATTATCATGTCGGTTTTTTTAGGGTTAATTGATGCTTTTTACTGGTCGGTGGGGGCGGTCTGGAACCAGAAGCTGTCGGTAATCCACCCTGTGGGGGGGTTTTTCTTGCCGATGTACACTTTTCCGACGTTATTTGTGGGTTTTATTGTGGCCCGAATGGCTGTCTATAAAGGTAAAAAACGTCGGGCGATCCGTTACTGGTTATGGAGTGCGGTTGTTTTATCATTTCTCTTTGTGACACCTAATGTTTACTGGCAGGTGGGGGTAGTTTTTGTTTCTTCGTTTCTTTTGGCTTTTGCCTATCCATTGCTTGAGGGGGCATACTCCGATGTGGTGGGTCGGATGGGCGGGGAAAAAAACCACATGATTGGCTTAACCAATTCATCGACCAGTCTGTCCTACATTATTGGCCCGGCCTTGGCTGGCTGGATAGTCAACTTCAGCAGTGAACGGGTGGCTCTCTCGGCCATTGGTTGGGTTAGTGTCTTAGTGGCTTTGTGGTTGGCAATAAAAACTCCCAAAAAAATTAAAATGCCCCAAACCAAGATTGAAACCTGGAAAGAGGAGGTTGTACCGGTTAAGTAACCAGTGTATATTTTAGTGTATGAATGGCAAAGTGAAATTAAATAAAGACCTCGCCTTAATTAAAAAATACAAACTGGTGGTGGTGGCTTATTCACATGTGGAGCGGGAATGGTTCCCGACAAGCGACTCCTACTATGCCGAATTGGAAGTGGAAGATCGAGCCAAAGAGGTGGCTGACGAAATTGAAAAGCTGGGAGTGGCAGTAAAACTTCTGCCGGGTGACCCGTATTTTTTGACTAACTTGTTGGTTGATAAACCGGACCTGGTGGTAAATTTGGTGGATACTCTGCGGGGGAAAGATCGTTTACAAATCTCGGTTCCCGCCGCCTTGGAATTATCCAACATTCCTTATACCGGGGCCCAGATGGAGGGCATGGTGATTGGTAATAATCGCAATTTAACCAAGCGGGTACTAATGTCTTATAACATTCCGACTCCGCCATATCAATTTTGTCGACGGGTCAATATGGAAATTGATGAGGAGTTGGGCCTGCCTTTAATTGTCAAATTAAATGAGGGCGGGGGCAGTGTAGGGATTGATGATCATGCGGTTAAAGAGAATTTTGAAGCGGCCGTCAAAAAAGCTTCCAAGATGATTCAAACATATCATTTACCGGTAATTGTGGAAAAGTTTATTGACGGACCCGAGATTACGGTCGCTGTTTTTGATGACGGTACCAAAAAACATGTCTTTATGGGAGAAAAGGTTTTTCGAAAAAAGCCGGATGGCAAGCATTTTTTTACCTCGGTCAATTCCTACGAAGACTTAAAGGCCTACAAATACAAGGAGGTGGATGATCATATGAAGGACAAAATAACCGCGTTGGCTGTCAGAGCCTTTAATGCATTGCACCACAAAGACTACGCCAAGTTTGATATCCGGGTGGATCTGGACTCCAACACCCCATACTTTACCGACAGTAATCCCAATACGGCTTTTGGCCCGGATTTAGGCCTCCCCTTTACGGAAGTGCTACAATTGCACAAAGTGAGCTTTGCCGATTGTTTAGCCTCACTCTTGACCAAATATGCCAAATCCGTTCAATAACCTGCCTGCCGGCAGGCAGGCGCCTTTCCCATCAATAAAGCGAGTGGCTCAGCGAACAGTGGCTCACTGTGGACCGGCCGTTCTGGAAATGCTTTTTTCCCACCTTGGCGTCTATGTGGATCAGGATGAATTTGTGGAAGCTACAGGCCTTAAACATCGTTTACAGCAGTTTGGCATGACGGTTGAGGAGATGGGGGTAGCCGTTTATAAAATCTATCCGTACTTCACTTTTTGGTATAAAGAAAAGGCCGAGATTACCGATATTGAGACGATTATTGAGGAATATAAGTATCCGGTGGGAGTAGAGTGGCAAGGGGTCTTTTTGGAGGATGAAGATGATGATAATGGCCACTATAGTATTGTGACTGCTGTTAATCCGGCACGGGACAGCATTGTTATTGCCGACCCATACATGAAGTTTGCCGGAGTGGACCGACATTTTACCGTGACCGAATTTTTGGATCGCTGGTGGGATGTCAATGATATCTCTGTCTTTGGTAAGACAGTGCAAAAAAGAGACGATCGGGTGTTGTTTATCGTCACCCCCGAGGAAGTTACCTGGCCAGAAAGCTTAGGGATGACGAAGTAGGTATTTTTCCAGATTATATTTTCTTAATACACCCGAAGCGGCCCTCCACCAGTGTTTTGGTTGGTCACCCCAGCGGATATTCATATAGGCAAGTAGTTCCGGACCGGTCGCAGTGTCGTCACATTCCGATTCCCCAGGGCGGCAATTAATTTTTGAAATTACACCTGTAACTCGTTTTCGATAATCCTGGAGTGATTCGGGCATTTTTTAGGGTTATTCCACCATAACCCTTTCAAAAAATTAAATCAACAGTTGAAATGACTGGGAGTAATCAATAGTCTATGGAAATATCAAATGGCCAAAAGAAACGTCGAAAGGCCTCTGCCGGAAAATATAAGAGTTGTCCATCACGTGGCCGGTGATGGTGGACCTTGGTTTTTAAGATTATTCAAACGGTCGCTCGATAAAAACGGCCGCCCCTCGACGCCATATAAACAAGTTGAGAACATTATGAATCCAGACGGCCAAATGGAGTCTGAACAACGAAGGTTGTTTAAAACAGCTCTAAAAACGTCAAAATTACGAACGAAAGATGAAAAATCAAAAAGGAGAACCCGGCCTGCAGTTGAAACAACCTTGATTATCTATGACCCGCCGGGAACTCCGGAAGATATATATAATGCCCCCCGGCGAATTGGATCGGATGGCAGAATTCACGAAAAACCGATTGAGTTGTGGGATGGAAAGAGAATTTATCGGCGGTAATACTTACTAATTTCCCCTTGATTTTACGGGGTATTTTTTTGTATCATACGCTTTTGGAGAAAAGAGGTGAGTATTAATGAGTTTATTTGAAAAAAGAACCAGTAGACGAGAACCCAAGACGGCTCAGGCGATAGCGCCTAGTGTTTCGGGAGGGCATTTTAGAGATCTACAGTTGCGAATTCAGGCGATAGAGGTTGAGCAATTGCCAAAGGTTTGCCAAAGGTGCGCTTCTTGCCCGGAGTGTATGGGGACGAGTCGTTGTAGTGAGGTGCTAGAAAGAGGATAACAAAATTCCTGCCCAAAAAATTTCTTACTTTAACTTAGAGGTCTCTTTGTGTGAGGTGGCTTTGTGGCACATGTTGCAGAACTTGTTAATAACGAGCTTTCCTTCCATATTGACCTTATTCCGCTCCGTCACGTAGTTTTGTGACTTGCAGACCGAACAGATCATCCCCACCAGTTCGCGCGCCCCCTTTTTTGCCATAGAGGTATTGTATCACAAAGAGCCTGAGAGTGGAATTGGACCACCGACCTTTCCCTTACCAAGGGAATGCTCTACCACTGAGCTACCCAGGCGCGTGTAACAAGCTTAAGACGCTAGTGCTGAGGCTAGGATTCGAACCTAGGTAGCCCGTACGGGCGCGAGATTTACAGTCTCGTGCGATTGGCCACTCCGCCACCTCAGCAAAAAGTCAATTATACCACTCCTGAGCCGACGGGAGGATTCGGACCTCCGACTTGCTGTTTACAAAACAGCTACTCTACCACTGAGTTACGCCGGCTTGTGAGTATTATACCAGGAGGTTTGAGGCAAATAACAGACCCCGCTTGACGGGGACAAGAGGAAGGTTTTCCTCGCGCAAACCAAGGCGGTAAGGGTAGTGGTTAATCCTCGGATTAACAACATGCCCCTCACCAAAAATTATTTCGGTGAGGAAAAAATTTCCCTGGAACTTCCCCGAAAAACAGGGTCTGGTGTCATTATACAAAGCCGGTCAAGAAAGTGAATAGGAAGTTTATTATAGGGAAAATGGTTAAGCTGATCAAAGACTGGCCATTAATGAGGGGGATGATTAGACCCAGCAACAAAAGACTGCCGTACCGGCGCATAATTGTTTCAAACTCATAAGCATCCTTTTGGGGTAACAGACCGGTGACAATTTTTTCTCCGTCCAAGGGGTAAACAGGCACCAGGTTAAAAATGGCCAGTGAGAGGTTTAAAAGAATGATGGGGGCCAAGAGGAAATACCCCCCCATGAAACGAATAACTAGGGTTAAAAATAGACAGACCAAAAGATTGGCCAAGGGACCGGCCAGGGAAACCAGAGCAGCGTCTTTTTTGGGGTTTTTGAGGTTATAAGGGTCAAAGGGAACCGGTTTGGCCCAGCCGAAAGCCACCAAGCCGGGCAAGAGGGCGGTGACCAATAACAGAGTTGACCCCACCGGATCGTAATGCTTAAGGGGGTTTAGGGACAATCTACCGGACAAACGGGCGGTTGGATCACCTAACCGATCAGCCGTCCAGGCGTGAGCAAACTCGTGCACGGTAATGGCAACGGCAAAAGCTAATAATCGGAAAAGTAGGTCAAAAATCATATTTGTACGTTACTAAGCGTTGTTTGAATAAAGTAGAACTTCCTTGTATAATAGCGGATATGAGTTACGTTTGCCAGTTGTGTGACAAGAAAACCGTTCACGGACAGTCCCATACCCATCAAAGGGGTGTGGCCGGGAAGCGGTGGAAGAGTCGAGCCCCGGTGACCAAGCGGCTGTTTAAGCCCAATTTGCAGGACGTGGATGTAATTATTGCTGGGGTCACCGCCAAAATGCGGTTGTGCACCAAATGTATTAAGCGGATCAGAAATTACAAGAGCATCGGGGACATCAAGAATATTGCCCTACAATGAATTTTTCTCTGCCCAAAATCAATTTACCTCTACCTGACTTGCCGTCTTTGCCCCCCATGCCTTCTTTTGTACCTTCAGGAAAGAATTTTGTCAATGAAGCCTCAGAGACAGTTAACGCTGATTTACAGCAAACCTTAAATGTGGCGGTTGAGAATGCCAAAACAAATCTGGTAGCGGCCGGAGAGGCCATTGCCAAAAGTTTTTACGAGCGGGCCTTGTCCTTGGTGATAATTTTTGTGGCCTGTCTGGCAGGCTTACTCCTTTTGGCTTTTGTGGTTAAACTTATTCGTGATGGCGTAAAGCGCCGAAAGGACTCTCAGGATACCCTTCCACAAACTGTTTGAAAGTCACCTCATTCTTGCCTTCCAACTGAACGGTATCAATGACCAGTTTCGCCTCCTCAAGGTGCACTTTCAAGATTTTTACTCTCTGGGGTATTTGGGTGTAGATTCCCGGCCAGGGGGTTAGGGCCCGGAGATATCGTTCCACAAAAGCCGCATCGGGGACGACCTCATTTTCGGATTTAATGAAAGGAATTTTAAAGTTGGCAGTAGGTGTTTTGCCGGTCAGGGCATCTTGGAGAATTTCGATCGGTAAAAGGCCATCTTCCCGGACCAGCTCTCTGGTAAAAATGGCTGCCTCGTGGTTTTGGGGTTTGGGACGGATCTTGCCGGTAGTATAGGCCGGTAACATTTCTACTAGTGCTTCCGCCCCTCGATTAAATAAGCGGTCGCGCAGGGTCTGGTAGGTATCGTTGGGTAAAACTTCCTCGCGAAAAGAAGTCATAATGTCGCCATGATCAAGGTCTCTGTCCAGTTTAATAATAGAAACGCCGGCCATAGTTTCGCCCATAGCCAAAGTAGCGGGGACGGGGGAAGCGCCACGGAATTTTGGCAATAGAGACGGGTGTAGGTTTAAAATACCGTGTTTGAGAGATTTAATGACTAACTCTGGAATGATTTCTCCGTATGAAGCCAAAATGCCCAAGTCGGCTTTGATGCCGGAATCAAGCCACTCTTGGGCACTGTAAAACTTGGGGATGCCTCGTTTGTGGGCCCAATGGTCAACCTCGGAAAAAACCTGCCTGCCGGCAGGCAGGTTTGTTTTACCGTCTTTATCGGTGTAGGGCTTTTTGGTGACCACTGCGACAATCGGACTTTCAAATTTGGTTTTGAAATGTTTGTTAAGCGCTTCCAAAATTGGAACCACATAATCAGGGGTGCCAAAAAACACAATTTTCATTAAAGTTCTACCTCCTCCCACTTATCGGTTTTGGGGTCAATTTTGTATAAGGGTTTTTTTTGCTCCAAAATGCGGTCAACAAACAGGACGCCATTTAAATGGTCCACCTCATGCTCAATAATTTGGGCCGACAGACCCCGAAAAACCTCAGTGTGTGCTTGCCCCTCAATGTCTTGGAAAGAGAGGGTGATTGATTTGTTGCGTTTGACTGGGCCATAATAGTTCAACAAAGACAGGCAACCCTCCAAAATATCAGCTTTCTTTTTTTCGGAAGGGGTTAGGGGAGGATTGTCTTTTTTGGTGATTTTAGGGTTAACAAAAACGCGGATATCACGCCCAATAAGAGCGGCAAAAATTGCCTGGGACTTGTTAATTTGAGGGCCGGCCAAACCCACGCCATCCGGTTCAGCCTGGGCTGACAGGGTATCCACCAAGTCACGAGCCAACTCAGTCAGTTTTTTGTCAAACTTGGTAACCGGCTTGGCCGTAAGACGTAGAACTTCGGCTTTCGCCCCCACAATCGGTCTAATCATTGGTATATTTTACCACTATTTTTGACCTTCGTGGTACAATCCCCGGAAATGGGGAAGGATGTAATGTTTGAGAAACAAGTAAAAGAGATCCAAAACAATTTTGGACTGTTGGCTCGAGATATTGCGCTGGTCAAACCAAAAAGAAAACTTGTGGTTTTGCCACTATTTCTTAAGCTGACAATTCTTGCTTTTGACATCGTTGTTGACAACGAGGCGCGGCAGATAGCCAGATTGCCTCTGGATAACGAAGCTCGGGCTGAAAATAGAATTAATAGAACAAGGAGATTTTGGGAATCTGGTGAGCTAGACGAAAGGCGTGTTCAAGTCGTTGGATATTTTGCCCAATCCATAAAAGGGAGTAAACGAAAAGATTGAGACTTTGGGTTATAATATTATGGGATACAGGGGTTACCCCTGTATCCTGTAGTTATTTCAGTTTGGATTGGACGAATAAGTCTCTGGGGGCGATGTGGTCGAGAATGTACTGATACTCAGCCTTCGCTTTGTCTTTTTTGCCTAAGCTTTCATAAACTGAGGCCAAAGACAAACGGGCCTCTTTATAATCCGGTTTTAACTCCACCGCCCGGGTCAATTCAACAACCGCCAAATCAAATTCTTTTTGGGAAAAATACAAGTTGCCCAAGTGGTAGGCAATTTTGGGGTCAGTGGGAGCCAATGGCCTGGCATTCATTAACGACACCATGGCTTCATTGATTAATTTGGGGTTAACTAAAGAAAGGGTCGTTTCCAAAGAAGCCTGATTTCTGGCGATAATGACGTTTTTGGAGGACAATACCTTGGCTTTTTTGATGCTAGTAATTGCTTCCTGTTGGTAGCCTAGGGCTGTTTTAATATCACCGGCTTCGTAATATAAAAGGGCCACTTTGGAATTAACATCTCCCTTTTTGGAATAGTAATCCGAGAAGAAGGGGGCGTATTTAATGGCTTGGTTAATGTGAGCCAACGCCGATATAGGTTGGCCCATTTGGGTTTGGCGATTGGCTTGGGCATAACTGTAATCGGCCAGCCAATAACGAACAATAAGCAACAAAAGAGGGAGGAAAAAGAGAGCAGAAATAAGGGGGTTAAATTTGTCATTTGTGGATTTGTTATTTGAATTTTTGATTATCAGGGCTGGGTATAAAAAGAAAAATAAACTGGAAGTAGTAGTAGAAAAGCCGAAAAAATGAGCAATGTTTAGGCCGACCCAACCCGCCAAAAGTGGACGGGTATAAGGTGCGTTGGCCGAAGTCATGTAATACAAAAACACAAAAGTTAAAAGCAGGTAGCTGGTAAGCCCGACCAAGCCGTTATTGGCCAGATAATTTAAGATTTCGTTGTGGGCCTTGTTGTAGGTGAAATTCCACTCGCTGGTTAAGTTTTGCTCCATTGGTCTTTGGGCCCAGTAGCTATAAGCAAAAGTTTCCGTGCCGGTACCAATTAGGGGGTGGGAGAGGAAGATGTTCCAAGCCCCTCTCCAGACAATTTTTCGAATTTCCCAGGAACTGGTCCCCGGGCGGTCCAGAGCCGGGATACGTAAGTTGGTGGGGGTAATTGACTGACGACTAATTGTCAAAAAGAAAATGATTAACCCCCCCAGGGCCAGAATTACCCCGATTTTGAAATAGCGGTGAAAAAATTTTGGTCCCAGCCAATAGACTCCGCCAACTAATAGGAGTGCCATGATACCCGATTGGGATCGGGTAAAAAGAAGGGTGAGCAAATTGGCGGCCAGTAAAACTAGCCAACGACGGTTTTGGCGCGAAAGATACCAGATTAAAGGAGCTGTGGTTACCAGGTAAGCGGCCAGCCAGTTCGGTTGGCCCAGAGTGGAAAAAATTCGAGCCGTCGTATCCTGGATCCAGAGGTGTTTATCGATACCTAACTTTTGCAAAAAGCCGTAAATAATTACCGGAATGGAGCCTATGGCGATAAAAATTATTAGTCGGTTGATCTTTTTGACATCCAAGTATTGGGTAGTAGCCCCGAAAATAATCAGGTAGGCGATGGTGGATAATAAGCCACCGTTAAAACGGCCGTAATAGCCAAAGAGCGAGGTGACTTGATCTGAAGAATTAATTGTGGAGAGGATTTGACTACTGAGAAAAATGGTTAAAGCCATTGGTAGCCGGGGGCGACCTGTTGTCAAAAGTAGGGCGGCACAGGTGTAGAGAAGGATGATTTTGTTAAACTCGAAAGGTTCTGAAGTGGACGTATAAAAAATGGCAGGCAAGAGAATAACCAAAAGTGATAGAATGTAAAAAACCAATCTTTGCTTTGACACAGTTACTTGATTATACTGTAAACCCAAATCAATGCGTAATATTTTGTCCAAATTGAATTTAAAAAACTTGAGTCTTCCCATCAATGCTTTTTGGGGCCGTTTTTCGCACGACATGGGTATTGATTTGGGAACAGCCAACACCTTAGTGTTTGTGGCCGGTCGGGGCATTGTCATTCGTGAGCCGTCGTTTATCGCCCGCAATCGGAAAAGCAAAGAGATTCTGGCTATTGGGCTATCGGCCAAAAAAATGTATGGTAAGACCCCCAAAGCCATTGAGATTGTAAGACCCTTAAAAAGCGGGGTGATTGCTGATTTTGACGCGGCCTACGCCATGCTCTCCCACTACATTAAAAAGGTTCATGCTAGTGACAGCCTTATACCCAAAATCCCCCGACCAAAAGTGGTCTTAGGGGTGCCGTCCGGAATTACCGAAGTGGAACGGCGGGCTGTGGTAGACGCCGCTCGAGCCGCCGGGGCCCGCGCTGTTTATCTGGTCGAGGAGCCGATGGCGGCGGCTATTGGCGTGGGTTTGGATATTGACCAGTCGGAGGGAATTTTCATTGTCGACATTGGGGGTGGGACGACGGAAATTGCAGTTATTTCTCTCGGGGGTGTGGTGCTGGGGCGGTCGGTGAGGTTTGCCGGTGATGAAATGACCGAAGCCATTATTAATTATGTCAAACTGAAATATTCGATTTTAATTGGCGACGCTACAGCTGAAGAAGCTAAAATCAACATTGGTTGTGTGAGTGTGGCTAAGGAAAAATACTTTTTGGCTCGCGGGCGTGACTTGGAAAAAGGTATGCCGGTGTCGGTGAAGTTAACCAGCACTGATATTCAGGAGGCCATCGCACCCGTGGTTCGCGAAATCGTTTCCGTTATTTCCAACCTAATGGAGGAAGTGCCGCCGGAGTTAATGAGTGATGTGATGAAATCGGGTATTGCCCTCTCGGGTGGTGGGTCGTTGATTGAAGGCTTAGACAGCATGATTGAAAATCGGGTGGGGATGCGAGTTTATGTGGTGGAGGATCCTTTGACGGCTGTGGTTCGAGGGTGTGGGAAACTATTGGATAATTTGGAGCTTTTAAATAAAATCCGCATAACTCGTGGCATGAAGATGTGATTAAAACCGTCTCTCTATTATACTTGTTGGGTTTATTGGTGGTGGTAACCGTGCGTTTGGTAGATATTTCGGTCATCAAACACCAGTATTACCGGGCTTTGTCGGAAGAAAACCGCCTGAAGCGAATTATTATTTCAGCCCCGCGCGGTCGAGTTTTGGGCCGGGGTGGTGAGGAGATTGTGGGCAACATCGATGTGCCTACCAAAGTGGTTTATGATCGTGAGAATGGTTTTGTTAAAGTGGCCGATGTAAGTTTAACCCCCCAGTATTCCGAAACCAAAAGACAATATATTTACGGGCCCGACTTTGCCCATCTGACGGGGTACCTGGGTTTGCCAACGGTTGAGGAGGGGGGCCCCGATATCTTGCGCGGTCGGGGTGGGTTGGAGGAGGCTTATAACGTTAATTTGTTGGGTGTCCCCGGAGAGGTAGTTTTTGAAGTGGACACCCGAGGCTTAGCCGTTCGGATTTTAGGGGTGAGAAAAGCGAAGCCCGGTCGGGATGTGGTCACTAATTTGGAGGTGGGACTGCAACGGAAGGTGGCCAGCTTAATGGCCGGCT
>Ga0208958_1004111_pt1 | contig 10688 bp, 8 predicted proteins | sample RifOxyB1_FD_184032 | JGI IMG/M metagenome (GOLD analysis project Ga0208958, IMG submission 184032) | Soil microbial communities from Rifle, Colorado - Rifle Oxygen_injection B1 (SPAdes) | ecosystem: Environmental > Terrestrial > Deep subsurface > Rock core/Sediment | place: Rifle, Colorado...
CTCTTTCTAATTGATCCAATACCTCTCTTTCTTTTTTGTATGTTGGTATAACCAAAGATATTTTCATTGTAATTAATAAAGGGACAGATATGAAATAAATATGTGCATTTAAGCAGTGTGCCCCAAAGGGGCAATCTACCTAATTAGATAGATTGCTTTGCCTTTAGGTTTTTAACTATAGCTAATACAGTCATTCCTGTAGTGAATGTTGCTAAAGCTGCAATGTAGAAGATACTAGTATCATCAAAACCTGTTGGTACAGGTATGTGAGGTTCATATGGTGTATAAGGACCATATGGATTTGAAGTATCTGCTAATACAGTAGAAACATTTACAAGAAAGAAAGTTGCTATAGTTAGAGCAACTGTGTATAACTTCCTCATATTTAAAAGGGCTAGTTAATTTAAATGCAATAGCATTATACAATATTTAGCCCCTTTAGTCTATACTATGGGTTGCATGCTCGTAAGTACAACTCAAGTATTTTACCTTTATTAATCATATCAGTGGAGTATTCAATTCCAATATATCTGTAATGCCAGCTCTCAAACTTGTATCCTGTAATAGTTTCGTATCCCTTTGGAAATGATATTACAAATCCATATTTGTATGAATTTTCTATTAACCACTTACTAGCCTTAGTATTTGCAAAGGAATCTCCTAGTGCATCCCCTATTTCATTACTACTAAAATCAATTACAGTACCCAATTGATGTTGACTATGACCTGGCCTTGCTGAGAAAGTATCTACATATGCTACATCGTTATTATTTTTAGTTAACCAATAGTTATATGTATCTACCTGTGTTTGATATGATCGATATCCAGATACAATACTTAAATCTATTCCAGCATTTTTAGAGTCTGTAATCATATTTTTTAAATCATTTATTAAGATTTTTCTTAGGTAGTAGTTCTCACCTCTTCTAATACCAGAGGTACTAGCTTTAACTAAATCTTTTGGAGCATATGTACTGGGTAATTTATACTGTTTGTTAACTAATACTAAAAGGTCATCACCATTTCTTTTCGTAGTAAATATTTCATCTGGATACTCCCACCAATTCTTTGTTGTAGTATCTGGATCTTTTTCATCTACTTCTTTCTCCTCTTCTATTACCTCATCTTCAACCTTTTCTATTACAGAGTTATCATCAGGGTCTTTAATAACCCATTCATTTTTTTCTTCTTCATCTTCCTGTTTTGTATTTATAATCATATCAGCAGTTTTAGCAGGTAGGAAAAACATCAAAACTAACATTATGATATATATCAGAGATTTTTTCATGCCTGTATTTTACAATATTCTCAATTAGTTTACCCTGTTTGCATATCTAAATATTCTTACAGGAGAATTGAAATATTTACATGTGTAAAGTATTAAATCTGCAGTGTAATCTGAGATATATGTGCTCTCTTCCTTGTCATATATCTCATATATATACTCCCTTTGATTCCAGTATATGCTTACCCTATCTCCCTTATTAGTTTTAGGTAGATTGTAGAAAGATATTCTGTTTCTAAAGTCTGTGCTCCAGCTTGTATATCCAAATCTATGAGCAGCTAGTATTATTGGTAATTGATCTTTTTCAGGAGTTCCATAATCGGTAACTATCCAAGTCCCTTTTAGCAATGCTTTTTTGTAATCTTTACTATCCGATATTGGTGAATTAACTTTAATACTGGGTATTAAAACAAAATGTCCCTCTGGTAAATCAGGATTGAAAGGGGGAAGAGTATTTTCTTCTTCTTTTTCTTTTACATCCTCTTCAGTTACTTCTTTTACAATCTTTTCTACATCCTTATCTACTTCATCTGGATTTAATCTGTACCAGATATATGGGGATGTAGGTATAGCGATTAATACAATAGTAATGAAGATGAAAGTAAAACCCATTACAGTATATGTATTCAAGAGATTTTCAAATTTACCCTTTCTTTTCATATATATACAGATTATCACATATATATGTTTGTAAGAAAATATGGAAGTAAAAAGTATAACGAAGGGTATTTATAGTTGGATATATACAAGTCAGTAATATCAGATATTAGGTCAGGAAATATATTTTCAGCTATGTAACAATATATTATTAAATTTTAAAGACAGAAGAAATGCTAAGAAAAACTAATGATGTACAGGATATATATATACTTTTAGAGAATCAATTAAGAGAAATAGAGAAACAATTAAAGGAATATGACAGAAATATATTAAAGATATTAAAAAAGCTCAATCTCCAAGATGGAATGGGTAATTATAATCAATACTCTGAAGATGTAGAGATAAGGGTTAGATCATATATGGATGCAGATTTAACAAAGACTTGATTTTAAAGTATTGCCATTGTAGCTACTCTATCCTCATTATCCAATTTCATCACCTTTACGCCACTTGTTTGTCTTCCAAGTGTAGGTATTGCATCTATCGAAGATCTAATGACTTTTGATTTTTCTGATATTACTACAATCTCTGCCTTAGGATGATCTAATATTCTTGCTACTACTACTTTACCTGTTTTGTTTGTTACTCTGAATGTAAATATACCTGTTCCTCCTCTTTTCTGTTTCGTATATTCTGTTAACTTAGTCATCTTTCCATATCCATATTCAGATAAAGTGAATAGTCTGTTTTCATTGCCTCTTATTACCCCCATACCTACAATGTAATCAGCTTCAGACTTAAATTTCATTGCTCTAACACCCCTTGTACTTCTTCCTAAAGGTCTTACATCTTTTTCACCAAATCTAATAGATTTACCCTCTGCAGTAATTAAAATTATTTCATCTTCTCCAGTAGTTGGTTTTACCCATATTAGTTCATCATTTATTTCTAATTTGATTGCTGTTAAGCCATTTGCTCTAATCTTTGTGAATTCGCTTAAATCTGTCTTTTTAATTATTCCTCCCTTTGTAGCCATTAAGAAATATTTAAAATCTTTTCTTTTAATAATTCCTTCCTTATCCTGTCCCTCCTGAATTTCTTCAGAACCCATTACTCCACCCTTAGGGTCTCTAGTTAATATAGAGGTAATTATTTCATTCTGATCTAATTGTACTAAGTTGATTAGAGGTATCCCCTTTGCAGTTCTTCCATACTCTGGTATTTCAAAGATACGCGTAATAAATACACGTCCTTTGTTTGTAAAGAGAAGTAGTTCATCATGTGTGTTACACAAAAGAACATGTTCAATGAAATCTCCCTCTTTTGTATCTCCGCCAGATATACCCTTTCCGCCTCTTTTTTGAGTTTGATATGTTGATGGTGGTAATCTTTTAACATATCCTGAGTGAGTAATGGTAATTAGGGTTTCTTCTTGAGCAATCATATCCTCTTCTGATATTTCGTTTATTTTTCCCTTAACTACTCTACTTCTTCTCTTATCTGCATAACTTTCTTTAATTTGGGCTAAATCTGAGCTAATAATTTCAAGTATTCTATCTTGGCTATCTAAAACAGCATTATATTCAATTATCTTTTCTTTAGTCTCTTTATAATCATTTTGTAATTTCATCCTTTCGAGTGCAGCTAATCTTCTTAGTTGCATATCCAAAATTGCTTGAGCTTGTACCTCTGTAAACTTAAATTTGTCCATTAAGTTTGTTTTAGCAGTTTCTTGTGTTTTAGAACCCCTAATAGTTGCTATTACCTCATCTAAAAAGTCCAATGCTTTAAGTAATCCCTCTAATATATGTGCATGATATCTAGCCTCTGCCAAATCATACTCATATCTCCTTATCGTTACTGTTAATCTGAAGGAAAGAAAAAGCTCTAACATTCTCTTGAGAGAGAGTGTAATGGGTTCTTGATCTACTAATGCAATCATATTTGCATTAAAGGTCTTTTGCATTTCTGTATATTTAAACAGTTTGTTTAAAACTGTTTTAGGTTGAGCGTCTTTTTTAAGAATAACTACTACTCTAATACCATCTTTATTTGATTCATCTCTTATATCTGCTATACCAGTAATTTTCTTATCTCTTACTAAATCTGCAACCTTCTCAATCATATATGCCTTGTTAACTTGGTAAGGAATCTCTGTAATTACAATTTGGTATCTACCATTCTGACCTTCTACTATGGATGCTTGAGCTCTTTGTAATATTTTTCCTCTCCCTGTGGCATATGCATTTAATATTTCATCTCTGTCATATATGGTACCCCCTGTAGGGAAATCTGGTCCAGGTACTATATCAATCAACTCTTCTGGAGAGATATCCGATTTAAAATCAGGATATATTACTTCCCCACTTTCTTTAACCCTATCTAAAATTTTCTGTATATCTTTACTGTAATCTAACTGTTTCGTATCAACGTAGTTTTCTAAATAGTCTTCAGGTTTTGAGTTTAGTGTTAAAGGAATTACTTCTTTACCCTCTTTCGCCTTTCTTAGTTCGTTGTAAATGGCTACACCTTCCCACATATTCTTTCTCTTAATCATTTCTTGTAGCGCATCTATGAGCTCTCCAAGATTGTGAGGAGGGATTTGAGTTGCCATACCTACTGCTATACCTTGACTTCCGTTGGCCAAAAGATTTGGGAAAAGAGCTGGTAATACCGTAGGTTCTAATCTAGTACCATCATAGTTAGGAAGAAATGTTACAGTCCCTTTATTTAAATCTTTTAAAAGTTCTGGAGTAATCTTACCCATTCTGGCTTCTGTGTATCTCATAGCTGCAGCAGGGTCTCCATCGATAGAACCAAAGTTTCCTTGCCCTTCTACTAAAATATATCTAGTTGAAAATTCTTGAGCTAATTTTACTAATGTTGGATATACTACACTCTCTCCATGAGGGTGATAGTTACCAGAAGTATCTCCTGCTATCTTTGCACACTTTCTAAAGTGTGAAGATGGTGAGAGACCTAAGTCATTCATAGCTACAAGTATTCTTCTTTGAGATGGTTTCAAACCATCTTTTACCTCAGGTAACGCTCTAGATACAATCACAGACATAGAGTAATCTATGTAGTTTGATTTCATTTCATCTATAATTGAACGAGGAGTTAATTCTCCAGGTTTAAATGTTAGGTCGAAATCTAAATCAGCATCTTCTTGTAAAACCGAAGGTTCTAAAGAATCTTGGTTTTCTATCTCTATCTTCTCTTCTGCTTTTGTTATTATTTTTTTATCTATTTCAGACATGAATTTTAAACATCTAAATTAGCTCTTTTCGCATACTTTTGTATGAATCTTCTTCTTGGAGGAACCTCTGCTCCCATTAACATTTCAAAAACTTTCTCTGCCTCCTCTGCATCATCAATCTGGACTCTTTTCAAGGCTCTTGTTTCTGGATCCATTGTAGTATCCCAAAGCTGTTGAGGATTCATCTCTCCTAATCCTTTAAATCTATTAGCAACGGGTGATTTCCCAGCTGCTTTTGCTTTCTTAACAAAAGCATCCTTCTCATTATCATTTAGGAAGTAATATTTCTTTTTTCCGATTTCTACTTTATGTAATGGAGGTTGAGCTACATATATATAGCCACCATCTATTAAAGGTTTAAAAAATCTAAAAAGTAAAGTAAGAACTAATGTAGTGATATGTAAACCATCTACATCAGCGTCACTCATTATTATTACTTTGTGATATCTCAATTTACTGATATCTAGTGTTGTTCCTATTCCCACTCCCAAAGCAGTAGTAATGTCTTTAAACTCATTATTACCTAGTACTCTATCTACCCTATATTTATGTGTATTAATTATTTTACCTCTTAAAGGTAGTACAGCTTGTGTATGTCTGTCTCTTCCCTGTTTTGCACTTCCACCTGCAGAATCACCCTCTACAATGTAGAGCTCTGAATCAGCTGGATTATTACTTATACAATCTGCTAATTTACCAGGTAATGTAGTACTTTCTAGCGCACTCTTTCTTATTACAGCATCTCTTGCTGCTTTTGCAGCAGCTTTTGCTTTGTAAGAAAGTATAGCTTTATCTATGATTGCTTTTGCTTCTTTAGGATGTTCATCAAAATATACAAGTAATTCATCTCTGATAACCTTGGCTACCGCATTCTTTACCTCAGGGTTATTTAATTTTATCTTAGTTTGTCCCTCAAATTGAGGATTTGCAACCTTTACTGATATTACAGCTGTTAACCCTTCTCTAACATCATCTCCATTTAATGTTGTAGTAAGACCTTTAAGTAGTTCTGATTTTTGTGCATACGTATTTATTGCACCTGTTAATGCTGTTCTAAAACCAGAAAGATGAGTACCACCCTCAGGATTGATAATGTTGTTGGTGTAACACTTAACATTCTCATCCATACTGTTTGTGTACTGTATAGCGGCTTCAACGACAATCTCATCTTGTTCTTTATTAACATAGAATGGGATCTCATTTATTAGCTTCTCATCTATGTTCATAAAGAGAACATATGATTTAATACCATCCTCAAAGTAAAGATCAAAAATCTTAGGAGCTTTTCCCTCCTCTACTCTTTCATCCAATATCGAAATTCTTAAACCTGCGGTTAAATATGCATGTTGTCTACACTTTTTTACAATCTCTCTAAAATCAAAATCAGTTTCAGTAAAAATCTCATCATCTGGCATGAATCTATGTTCAGTTCCATTTCCTTCTTTAGTTTTCCCTACCTGTTTAACAGGAGCTTGAGGAATTCCACGCTTGTATTCTTGTTGATATATTTCTCCCTCTCTTTTTACAGTAGTTATCATCCATTCTGAAAGTGCATTTGTACACTTCATACCAACACCATGTAAACCACCTGAAACTTTGTATGCACCCTCTTCGAATTTTCCTCCAGCATGAAGATTTGTCATAACGGTCTCTAAAGTAGACACTTTTGTTTGAGAATGAATTTCTACTGGTATACCTCTACCATTATCTTTTACTGAGATAGAGCCATCTTTATACAGATTAACCCATATTCTAGTACAGTACCCAGCTATTGCTTCATCTACAGAGTTATCTAATATTTCCGTAAATATGTGATGCAATCCCTCCCTATCTGTGGAGCCAATGTACATAGCAGGTCTCTTTCTTACTGCCTCTAACCCTTGTAATACTTGAATATTGGATGCACCGTATTCACTTTTGTTCTTTGCCATTATTTATTACCTTTAAATTAGTCTGAATGTGTTGTATTCAAAGTCCAGTCTATATTCTATATATTATAGGGGAAAATGTTAAGAGGCAATTTGTCTTGTTAAATCAAGATAAAGGCTCTCCAAGATTAATCTCCTATTACCATTTGCTTTCACTTTTTTTCTTGCATTGATAACCCTATTTATACTCTCTGATGTGTTTTTAACATCTACCCCTTCACCAATTTTACTCTCTAACTCTGTTTGTAAATGCGACTCTAAATACTCAAGTAAGAGTAACGTATCATTTCTATCTTTTGAAATTCCCTCTATTCTCTCAAAAGCTCGTAAAAGGTCAAGCTCTAGTATATTATCACATTGCACTATTTCTGTCTTCTCCTCTTTTGTGTAAAACTTAAAACATCTAGATATTACGGTAGGTAAGAGGTTTCCTTCATTGCTAGTAGCAAGTATGTATGCAGTAGTATCACTACTTTCCTCTAAAGTTTTTAAGAAAGAATTTTGGGCTTGAAGTGTTAGTTTTTCTGCATTGAATATGATTGCAACTTGTACTAACTCTTTGTATGGAGTAAACATCATTTCCCTCTGAAAATTTTTTACATCCTCTATTCCAATACTTTTAACATTCTCACTGGATAGAATGTGTATATCTGGAATCTTGCCACTGAAAAGATCTTCATTTATATCTCTTCCCCACAGCTTCTTTAGAAGTATTTCTATTCCCTCCTTTATATTTTTCTCTTTATTCCCTACAATTAGATATGTCATTATGATACATTTTAACATATATACTATGTAATTTGATTAAATATATTAATGGGATTAGTGATAAAAGTGATTGAAAAAGGGGATGTTTGGGACGATTTCGTTAAGAAATCTCCTCTCTCAAATTTTATGCAATCATGGAATTGGAGTTTGTATCAAGAGGAGGGTTTAGGTAGAAAAACTTTTAGATTAGGTTTTTACAAACGTGAGGAGCTTTGGGCAGTTGCATCGTGCTATGAAATATCACAAACATTTGGGAAATATATTTACTGCTCTAGAGGTCCAATACTTAAAGAGCTTAGCTCTCATCTTTACAAAGATGTTTTAGAAGCACTAACAGAATATTTCAAAGAAAAGGGATATGTATTCTTAAAAGTAGATCCCGCTATTCAGGAATCATTGACTGAATCTAAGGTTCCCCTTTCACTTGGTTTTAAAAAATGTATTAACTATGTTCAACCTGAAACCCCATGGTTTACAGAATTAATTGGAGATACCGAAGAAGAATTGATGGAATGGTGTAAGAGTAATGGAATGGGAAAGAACTATCCAACATATATTAGAAAAGCGAGAAGATCAGGAGTATCTGTAAGATTTTCTGATGAACTTCCAGACTGGAAGCTTTTTACTCATTACCTACATCAGAGTGCAGATGCTAAGGACTTTGTAATAAATGATGCAGACTACTATCTTAAGCAATTAAGGTATTTGGGGACCAAGGGGGAAATTAGATTGGGTATTGCAGAGTACGATAGAGAACCAGTTGCAATGCTAATACTCTCTTTTTATGGCAATGAAGTTTCCTGTTTATACAGTTGTCAAACAGGAATGAGAAAGAAGATTAGAGGCGCTATGTTACTTCGATGGGAGTGTATGTTGCTTGCCCAAAAAGAAGGCTTTAGGTACTTTAACTCTTGGGAAGTCCTCCCTAATGAAAAATATGTTCCTACAAATCCTAGATATGGTTATTCCAATTTTAAAAGAGGATTTGGGGGGTATTTAGTGAAATATCAAAGAACAATGGATTACCCTTTTAGTAAAGGGAAGTATTTTCTTATTACAATTTTAGATATGTATCGTAAAATTAGATACTATCGTGAAAGGTAAATTTTCCTAAATGTGTTATCAATTAGAGCTATCATAGTTATAGGTCTATGATACTACTCTGTCTACTGCTATTATATGATGTAAATTGTTTAACTGCCTTTTAATTGTGGCCCAAGATACGCTACTTACATACCTACAAAAACAGGGAATTATTAATGAGTTAGATGCTACCAAGGTTCAGGTAGAGAGAACACGTACTCCTAAAAGTGAAGAGATTATAATTAGGGAGATGGGTTTAGCTACAGAAGTTGATATAGCTAAGGCTAAATCAGCAATCTTTAATATTCCATATGTTGATTTAAAAGAGATTTCAATTTCAGACAGTATTATTGCGGAAGTACCAATTGATAATCTCAAAAAATACAAAGTAGTTCCTTTTGAAAGAGATAACGCTTCTGTAAAACTTGCGATGTTAGATCCTTTCGATATACAAGCCACCCAAGCACTACAAAGAAGATATCCTCCCAACACAAGATTGATTGTGTATATGACAACAGATGAAAGTATTAATCATGTACTTGATAGGAGAATGGGTGATGTAATGAGTACAGAGGTTACAGAAGCTTTAGAAGATGTTGACGTACCAGTACAAGAGATAAGTGAGGATCCTAATCTTATTGATAGCATAGATTTAAAAAATGCTCCGGTTGCAAGAATTGTTAATTCAATAATGCAGTATGCAGTTATTTCTAAAAGTTCAGATATCCATGTAGAACCTATGGAAACCAGATTAAGAGTTAGGTTCAGAATCCATGGAATAATGACAGAAAGACTCTCTTTGCCCAAAACACTTGCACCTGCAATTGTTTCTCGTCTCAAGATTATGTCAAATCTTAAAATTGATGAAAAAAGAGTTCCTCAAGATGGTAGGTTTCAGGTAAAGATTAAAAACAACAAGGTAGACATTCGTGTTTCTGTTATGCCAAATATCCATGGCGAAAAGGTAGTAATGCGTTTACTCGAATCAGATACTTCAGGTATAACACTTGAAACTACTGGTTTAAGGGGTAATGCTTATAAAGTTTTTTTTGATGCCTTGAGTGTAACTAACGGTATTGTACTTGTTACTGGCCCTACTGGTAGTGGTAAGACTAGGACCTTAGCATCTTCACTTATTAAAATTAATGATCCAGGTGTTAATATAATTTCTTTAGAAAACCCTGTAGAAATTAGAGTACCTGGGGTAACTCAGGTACAAATTAATCCCGATGTTGGGCTAACGTTTGCTAACGGTTTAAGATCAGTATTAAGACAGGACCCTGATATCGTAATGGTGGGAGAGATTCGAGATGAAGAAACAGCCCAATTAGCTGTTCAGGCATCTCTTACAGGTCACTTAGTACTGTCTACTCTACACACTAACAGTGCACCAGCAGCTATACCAAGATTACTCGATATGGGTATTGAGTCATATTTACTTGCGTCTACATTGAGGGTAATTGCTGCTCAAAGATTACCAAGAAGAATATGTACTCAATGTATGGAAGCTGTTCCTGCACCTCCAGAAGCTTTGAACACTCTTACAAGTACTTTGTCTGGTATTAAAAACTTTGATATTATTCAATATACTAATAAAGTGATAACGGCTAAAAAACAAAGAGGAGAAAAAGGAGCTTCGGCGTTGAAAGTTCCAGAAATTGGACCAGACGGAAACCCTATTATATACATATATAAAGGGGCAGGGTGTGACAGGTGTGGTGGTTTAGGGTATTCTGGAAGAGTAGGAATTTTTGAGGTATTGGAT
>Ga0208958_1004113_pt1 | contig 10681 bp, 10 predicted proteins | sample RifOxyB1_FD_184032 | JGI IMG/M metagenome (GOLD analysis project Ga0208958, IMG submission 184032) | Soil microbial communities from Rifle, Colorado - Rifle Oxygen_injection B1 (SPAdes) | ecosystem: Environmental > Terrestrial > Deep subsurface > Rock core/Sediment | place: Rifle, Colorado...
ACTCAGTTCCTATTATTCTTTTTCGTATAACAAAAGATCTGACTCCATCATATCCTTAATCAAATCATCAAGCGTACATTTGGGTTGCCAATGAAGTTTGTCGAAAGCTTTAGACGCATCTCCCACCACCATCTCAACTTCTGTCGGTCTAAAATATTTAGCATCAATTTTTACAACTTCTTGCCCAATAGGAATCTTAAATTTCTCATTATTACATTCCACCACAAAACCAATCTCATTCACGCCTTTTCCCCGAAAACCAATTTCTACACCAACATGTCTAAATGCTTTTCTTAAAAACTCCCTGATTGAAGTTGTTTTTCCCGTAGCTATTACAAAATCATCAGGCTTATCGATTTGAAGCATCAAATACATTGCTTCAACGTAATCCTTAGCATGTCCCCAATCTCTTTTAGCATCAATATTTCCAAGATAGACACATTCTTTCTTTCCAAGAGCAATTTTTGATACAGCCCTAGTAATTTTCCTCGTAACAAAATTTTCACCACGCATGGGGGACTCATGATTAAATAAAATACCGTTGCAGGCAAATAAACCATAAGCTTCTCGATAATTTACCGTGGTCCAATAAGCAAATAGCTTTGAAATACCATATGGTGATCTTGGGTAAAAAGGTGTTGATTCTTTTTGAGGAACCTCACAAACCATCCCAAATAATTCCGAAGAAGAAGCTTGATAAAATCTTATTTTATCAATTAGATTCAAACTTTTAATCGCTTCTAATATTCTAAGCGTACCGATGGCATTTACGTTAGCAGTATATTCAGGAATTTCAAAGCTAGTGCGAACCTGGCTCATGGCCCCGAGGTTATATATTTCGTCTGGCTGCACTTGATGAATAATACCGGTGATATTTGCAGTATCTGTTAGATCCCCATAGTGAAGCTCAAGTCTGCCTTTCTCCTCATGAGGATCCTTATACAAATGATCAATTCTATCTGAATTAAAAAGAGATGTTCTCCTTTTTATTCCATGAACTTCGTAGCCTTTATTTAATAACAGCTCCGTAAGATAAGCACCATCTTGTCCGGTAATTCCTGTTATCAATGCTTTTTTCACTTTTTATCCTTTCAGCAAATTCAAAATAATTGTTTTTAATCTATAATACCTTGTATCGCCCCTGCGTATCTATCTGACAAAATTTCCACCACAAAGAATTGTTTCATAAATATTCATATGCGAGAGCTGATCATGAATATTTACAAATCTAGAAAAATCTTTTGCTAAGAAACTTTCAATTTGTTTAAACAGACCTGGTTTAAATTCCTTATCGATAGAATCATTAATCTCAACAGGATTAATTGCGACGCTCCCAATGTCTTGGATCTGTAGCTTCTCCATCGGCCTAAAAATCAATCGATGTTTGAGAGTGATCATTTCAACACTCCATCTACCAGGAGATGACCAATTCGCTTGATACGAAAAAAGTGCATTCGTTAGAGAAACACCTGAACCCGCAAAAATAGAAGCACGCGGGTGCCATTTTAAAACTTTCTCACCAGCGCTATATGAACTCATTTGTTTAGGATATCCCCCCAAGAAAAAGGCCATATTGATCACGTGGGAAGAATTAGCAACCAGCCATGCTTCAAATGTTTCTTTAGGCTTATTTAACACTTCAATTGTATGACTCCACTCCGTGAATTCAAAATTAAATGAAGTGACTCCACCATCCGCGTGAATTATCTCAATGGCCTTATCGGTCGATGAATAAAAACGCCTATTATAAGCAAGAACAATATTGGCAGATTTTGTTTTTGCCAGTTCAGACAATTTTTTAATTTGTTCCTTATTTGTGCCACCTGGTTTTTCTAATAGGACTGATTTCACTCCAAAATCCAGAAGTTGAGTTGTCGTTTCAAATAACTGCTCAACATTTGAGGCAACAATAACTTCTGAAGGTTTATCCGGTTTTTTTTCTAGGAAATTCTTTAAACCACCAACAATAGCTTCATTTCCAGTAGCTTCTCTAAATTTCCTAACATTTTCTTCACCTCTTCCAATGGTAACAAAATCCTTTCTAAGATTCTTTAAAACTTTAGCATACTCAATTCCCATGTATCCGGAGCCAATTATCCAAATCATAAATACGTCCTTTAAATAATCATTTTAATATTACAACTTCTTAAGTAATCCTTACCACTTCTACAAATTCACCTTTTATTGTCGACATAAAATCTTGCAATGATTTTAAAAAAATCACATGTTCTTTCATAGACTCATCGTAAGTCGGCAGATGATCTTCGCCTTTCATTATCGCATTATAAGTCATCAAGGTCAGCTGACTTTGATAGGGATTGGTAAAATTCTTTATTTCAACTTGGTTAGTTTTTTTATCAAAAATTTCACAAATCCCCTTCGCATCGTTAACTAAAAAAGCAAACTCACTTGTTTCAATTTTCATAATACCTGTATTTAAATCAGGATCAGAATTTAATTCCAAAGTACTTCCATCATTAAATTTGCAGCCTAAAATCCCTTCAAACTCAATATAACCGCTTCGTTTGCTTTCAAATATTTTTCTATTTAACCTGTCTGAACACACCTGCACCAACTCTGAACCTGTCAGATATTGAATTAAATCAATAAAGTGAACTGAATTACACCCAATCCCCCAACTTTTATTTTCATATTTTGCCTGAACTGCGTTCCATTTGTAATTTTTTTTCAAATACCTATTAAATTCATAAAATCTACGTGGCGTATTAACCCACACCATGACCCCACTTTCTTCAATTAGAAGTTGTGCTTTTTCATATTCATCTAATTTAGGGAATAATACTTTTTCTAAAATAATATTTTTAATTTTAAAAAGTTCCAAAGAAGTTTTTAAAACCTCAAAACGAACACCTGAATTGGTGGCAATAATGGCTAACTCAAAATTATTTTTTTCTACTTCTTTTAGGTTTTTAAATAGAGATATTTTATGCTTTGTATGGTTGCTTATTTCTTCAAACCTGGCTTTCGCAATTTTTAACGAATCATCAAATGGGTCAACAACAGAAAAATCAAAACTCTCGGTACATGCAGCAAGAGATTGTAAATGTCTCGAACCCAACTGCCCAGCTCCCACCAATAGAATATTTTTCATACCTCGTCCTTCTTTCTAAACATTGTAAATGTTGGATTTAAATTTTTTTAAGTTTTCTGGATTTGAATACCAGTTTATTGTTTCCATCATTCCGTTATCAAGCTTATAACTTGGATTAAAGCCAGTTAACTCCCTTATAAGTGTGTTGTCTCCCCACAAACGAAAAACTTCAGAGGTAGAAGGACGAATTCTTGCTTCATCTGTAATAAATTCCACATCACTATTCATCAATCTTTTGATAAGTTCGAGAGTATCTTTCATTGATACCTCATAATTCGAGCAAATATTTACCGTCTTTCCTATCGTATTATCAGCTTTAGCCAACTCTAAAAAACCTCTACAAGTATCTTTAACATAGTTAAAATCTCTCGTTGGTGTTAAATCACCCAATTTAATATTTTTAACGCCGCTGGCAATTTGGGTAATAATTGTTGGGATAATCGCCCGAGCTGATTGCCTTGGTCCAAAAGTATTAAAAGGACGCGCAATAGTAACGGGAAGTTTAAATGCATTATAATAACTCATGGCAATTGCATCGGCGCCAATTTTGCTTGCACTGTAGGGAGATTGAGGTTGAAGCGGGTGTTTTTCTGTTATTGGAACAAATTGAGCTGTTCCATAAACTTCACTGGTTGAAGTGTGAATAACCCTTATATTTCCATTTTTCAAAGCAGAATGACAAATATTCAAAGTGCCATTAACGTTGGTTGAAATATAACTTTCAGGGGCCACATAAGAATAAGGAATTGCAATAAGTGCCGCCAAGTGAAAAATACAATCCATATCTTTTACCAACTCATCACAAAATTTTGAATCTCTGATGTCGCCAGAAACGATCTCCACCTTGTCCTTGCAGTCAATATCTTCCAGCCATCCCCAATAATTGAAAGAATTATATTGTGACAGGGCCTTTACTTTATATCCTGAACTTACTAAAAGCTCGGTTAGATGTGATCCAATAAAACCATCAGCACCAGTTACCAAACATCTTTTCATTTTTTCCCTCAGTTAATACGTCATTTTTTTTTGAATAAGTTTTTTATTAATTTCAATTTTAGCAAGAAAGTTGACCATCTTTTCTCCGCTACCACCATTACCATAAGGATTTTTAGCATTTTTACAGATATTTTGAAACTCTTTTGAGCTTAGTACATAATTAACACTTCGATAAATATCATCACTTTCGTTAGAACAATCGTAAACATTTTCCCCTCTTAAACGCCCATCTTGTCTAGAACCAATATTTACTACTGGACAATGGAAAATTGCTGTTTCTTTTAATCCAGAAGAAGAATTACCCACACAAACAACTTTAGCATCCATTCTTTGGGCAAGGGCCAAAACACCATGATAATTTTTCATTCCTAAAGATTTATGTATTTGGATGTTTTTCAAATTTTTTTCTTGAAATTTTAAAATATGATCAATAATAACTCTTCCGCCTGCATCATTGTTAGGATACGTAATAAGAACCTGACATCCTTCAATGACCAGTTTTTCAAGCGCCACCAAAGCCTTTTGAATTTGCTCTTGTGCTTGCTCGAATGCTGTTGTAACTGAATGCAAAGTAAATAAAACAATAGGCCTATCAAGAGTTAATCCATATCTTTCTAAAATAGTATCCTTATCTGAATAATTTTTTTCTAATATCAAGTCAATTGAAGGTAACCCAACATTACAAACACGCCAAGGCTCTTCACCTAACCTCAAAACACGCTCATAAGCTTCTTCGTTTGTTGTAAAGTGAATATGAGAAAGTTTAGTCATCGCGTGTCTGATTGAATCATCCAGCGCTCCTCCTTCAGTGAGGTCTCCGCCTTCGATATGAATAACGGGAATATTCATTTGTGATGCCGCAACCACCGCAGCAAAACCTTCAAAACGATCCGCATAAACAGCAACAAAATCAGGTTTTAACCTATTTAAAGAAAGAGCAATTTCTTTAATTCCCTCACCTATGGCCACTGCTGTCGAGAACAAATCATCTCTTTTTAACCTGACCGCAGGAGTTTCATGGATTTCAAATCCGTCATTTTTTATTAAAGAAAGAGTATCACCAAAATCACTATCAAGATGAGCACCAGATACGATAAGTCTATACTCGAAATCAGGATGCAAAGAAAGGGCTCTTAACAGGGGGAGCTGCAAACCATATTCAGCTCTATTTCCTGTAAACACTCCAACCGTTATCTTTTTATTCATAGTATTCCTAATCTTTAAGCAGTATTTTTAACCCTTCCCTCACCGTAATTTCAGGTTTCCAATTCAAATCTTGCATAGTTTTATCAATATCTAAGACCACGCATGATGGGTCCGTCTTCATTTTCGCAATAACAGGCACATTCTCTTTACCAACAACTTCCAAGGCTGTCCTTGCCATTTCACTTACAGAAGTTCCAACCCCTGTCCCGAGATTATATTTTCCATCTAATCTTTTTTCAATTAAAAGATTTATTGCATGGGTAACGTCATCAACCCATATAAAATCTCTTATGGGAGTAATGCTTTGTAATTCGATAGCTTTTTTATTTTCTTTAATTTGACTTATAATTGCAGAAACAACATTTAGGGGGGACATTCTAGGCCCATAAATATTTGCAAGTCTGACAACAACGGAATTCTTTTGATTTAAAAATATTTTTTCTACCGCACGTTTCGCTATAGCATAATTATCTTCAGCCAAATTCTCATCTGATATTTTACAAATACCATCTGGACGATCTGCGTAGACTGCAACTGAAGATGCGTAGATATAATAGCTGTAATTATTTTGAATAACATCTTGTGCCACTTGAAAAACTTCGCCCCTATAGTCAGCGCTGGATTGAGAATTAATAAGCATTCTATTATTTGACTCAGCTAAGTGAATCAGGACATCTCCCTCGGGAAGTTTTTTAAAATTCTGAATACGCACAATATTATCTTGTATAGAATTAATTGATCGCGAAACACCAATAACATCATGTCCGACGTCTCTTAAATAATTCAAAAGTGTGCTTCCTATAAACCCAGTCGCTCCAGTTATAACAATTTTCACTTATCCCCGCCTGCAATATCTATTTTTCGCAAAAGCGAATCAGCACCAATATCATTTGCTGCATGTAATCCTAGCAACGATTCAAATCTTTCAGCCTTGAATTCACCTACTCCAGGTCTTTTAACCCATAAATTATCTCTGGTAAAAACATCCCCCTTTTTAATGTTTTTGATTGCAACAACAGAGGCGAAGGCAAAATTAATTGTTGGTTGCTCCTCTATAACAGCACCTTTTACACCTCCCCGAGCTTTCTGGAGAATCTTCGATGCTTCAATCAACTCTTTCAATTCTTTTGGGTCCATTGAGCACATTATATCAGGGCCTAATCTTTTTTTTGTATCGGTAAAATGTCTTTCTACAATTGATGCTCCAAGCGCAATTGCTCCGATACATGGATAATTAGTTATTGAATGATCAGAAAGACCAACAATCGCATCTGGAAAACATGTCTGCAATTCTTTCATGGCCTCAAGTCTAATAATTTCAGGAGGTGTTGGATAAACATTCGTACAGTGAAGTAATGCGAATTGAATTTTATGTTTTCTTAAAACATTCACCGCTTTAGAGACACTTTCTATCGTATTCATTCCCGTGCTTAAAATGATGGGTTTCCCATACGAAGCTATATGCTCAATCAACGGATAATTATTACACTCTCCTGAACCTATTTTATAGGCAACCACCCCCATCTTCTCAAGCCTTATAGCCGCTGCTCTAGAAAAAGGAGTACTAATAAAAATCATTCCTTTTGATTCAACATACATTTTCAACTTGAGTTCATCATCTTCGTTTAATGCACACCGGGCCATGATCTCATATATTGACTGGTCAGAATTCCCAGGAATAACTTTTTTGGCTTCAGCAGACATCTCATCATCCACAACATGAGTTTGGTGTTTAATGATTTCAGCACCAGCTTCATAAGCAGAATCAACCATCTTACAAGCAGTTTTGAGCGATCCCTCGTGATTTATACCAATTTCCGCAATAACCAGCGGAGGATAATTTTCTCCTATAATTCTTTTTCCAATTTTAATTTCTGGTTTCTTCATATTTCCTCATCAGAACTTCTGCAATTTCTAAATCAAAAAAAGTATCAATATCAATACTTTTTTCTGCTGGCATAATATATGGAATAATATTTGTCTGAGGTATAACTCTTTTTTTCATAAATTTATCTACTGAAAAAATATAAATTGCTCCATTGGGCATATAAATTTCTGGCAGGTCTTGCCTTCTTGAAAAAGGTGCCTCTAACGAAAAATATCCCTCTAACTTTTTTTGTGAAGTAAACTTAAACCCCTTGAATGGATGCTCTGCTGGCCTATATACGCTAATAAGAGCGTCGCATGATGTATCTGACTCATATATTTTGATTGCTTCCTCTACATCTTTTTTTGTTCGAAGCGGTGATGTCGGTTGTAACAAAATTATATGATGAAAATCAAGATCTTTAACACGCTGAACAATTGTATGATAAATAACTTCTGATGTTAGAGTAGCGTCCAAAGATAGTTCCTTTGGCCTTTTCAACGGAAAAGCTCCATGATTTTTAGCAACAGATAAAATTTGATCATCGTCGGAACTCACCGTAATCTCTCTAACGCTCTGAATTCCTACAACCGCATTAATTGCGTAATAAAGTAAAGGATTACCCATCAAATTTATCAAATTTTTATGAGGAATTCCTTTAGAGCCACCTCTAGCAGGAATAATTGCCAAATATGTCAAAAACTCACTCCTTGGTATGCAATTAAAACGTGCTGATACTATCAAATGAATGTAGCATCATCAAGAAATGACTTTTTATTATTCATGAGATAGTATCTGGCAATTTTGATAATCTTAATTTATAACAAAACTCTATCTACATAGGTGTATTTGTGATGCATAGTAATATAATTCGCTTTATCAGAAATTTATACAACGGAAAGGACATCGTTCCCCTTCATTCTCCTGTTTTTATTGGAAACGAAAAAAAATATTTAAATGAGTGTATCGATTCAACATTTGTTTCCAGCGTAGGAAATTTTGTAAACAAATTTGAAGAAATGATTACCCAAATTACAGGTTCCACTTACGCTATAGCAACAGTAAATGGGACAGCAGCTCTCCATATGGCGCTCATACTTGCAGACGTTTTACAAGATGATGAAGTTATTACCCAAAGCTTAACCTTCGTTGCAACAACAAATGCAATTAAATACCAAAAAGCACATCCTGTTTTTATTGACTGTTCCCCCCAAACACTCGGTTTATGTCCAAACGTACTCAACGAATTTCTTAAACAAAATACTTATCAAAATACCAAAAACCAATGTGTTAATAAATCTACGAATAGAGTCATAAAGGCCTGCTTGCCTATGCATACACTTGGTCACAGCGCTGATATTTTCCAGATTCTTGAAATATGTAAACAATATAATATTCTTGTTATTGAAGATGCAGCCGAAGCCCTTGGAAGCTTTATAAACAATCAACATTTGGGCACCATCTCAGACGTTGGAATTCTAAGCTTTAATGGAAATAAAATTGCCACTTCGGGTGGAGGTGGGGCCATAATAACAAATAATCCAGTCTTAGCTAAAAAAGCAAAACACTTAACCACTACCGCTAAATTAAACCATGATTGGGAGTATGAGCACGATGCAATCGGATATAATTATCGATTGCCCAACCTAAACGCAGCTTTGGCTGTTGCTCAGCTGGAGCAACTTACACTGTTTCTAGATAATAAACGAAAGATCGCTTACCAATACAAAACTTTTTTTGAAAATAATAATGACATTCATTTTTGGGAAGGCAAATATTTTGAAACTAGCAACCATTGGTTAAACGCAATTATACTTTCAAACAAAACAGAAAAAGATAACTTCCTCACAGAAACTAACCAGACAGGAATCATAACCAGATCATTATGGAAACCTATGCATCACCTACCTATTTATCAACATTGCGAAAAAACTGACATGACTAACACGGAAAATATTTATAATACATTTGTTAATATCCCAAGCGGAGTCGCTCTTGATTGATAAAACACCTATTATCTTAGTTGGAGGAGGGGGACACTGCCACTCATGTATTGATGTAATTGAGTCTACTAATAAATATATTATAAATGGTATAATTGATTTAAAGGAAAATATTGGGAAAAAAATTCTTGGTTACTCTGTTATTGGAGACGACAAAGATTTAGAAAAATTAACAAAAGATGGTTGTTGTTTTCATATAACTATCGGTCAAATTAAAACAACTGAAAAGCGAATTCAAATTAACAATATTCTCAAACAATTAAATGCCAATCAACCAGTAATTATATCTCCTTTGGCCTATATATCTCAGCACTCTCGAATTGGGTCAGGCACAATAGTCATGCATCACGCTTGTATAAACGCAAATGTATTTATTGGGGAAAATTGCATCATCAATACTAAAGCTCTTGTTGAACATGACACAAGGATAGACAATTTTTGCCATATATCAACATCAGCAGTTTTAAATGGCAGCGTTATCGTAAAAGAAAATGTTTTTATCGGTAGTAATTCCACCATTTTCAACAATATCACCATCCACCCCAATTCAATTATTGGTGCTGGAACAATTATCAAAAAAGATGTTAATTGTGATGAGGTTATAAAATGAAGAAGGTGTATATTATTGCTGAAGCTGGTGTTAACCATAACGGTAGTTTAGATCTTGCCAAACAACTTATTGATGCCGCTGCTAAAGCAGGAGCTAATGCTGTCAAATTTCAATCATTCAAAGCTGACAATCTATGCACCTCCAAAGCTCTAAAAGCAGAATACCAAATTATTCATGATACTCAATCACATTCTCAACTTGAAATGTTGCAAAGGCTTGAACTCTCTCAAAATGATCAAATGAACCTTTATCATTACACCAACAAGAAAGGTCTGGATTTTCTCTCAACCCCCTTTGATATTGAAAGTGCTAAATTTCTAAATACTCTTAATTTGAAATATATGAAAATTCCCTCCGGTGAAATTACTAATTACCCTTATCTAAAAGAAATTGCCTCTTATAAAAAACCTATCATACTTTCAACCGGAATGTGCACAATTGATGAAGTGAAAATATCCGTTACAACTCTACAGTCATTTGGAACATCTTTAAGTAATATAATTTTACTACACTGTACTTCTGAATACCCTGCTCCATTCGAACAAATCAATCTCAACGCCATGTTAAAAATGAAAGAGGAACTAGGTGTTGAAATCGGATATTCAGATCACACCAAGGGAATAGAGGTATCTATTGCTGCAGCTGCACTAGGAGCTATAGTTATTGAGAAACATTTTACCCTTGATCAAAACTTGCCTGGCCCTGATCATCAAGCGAGCCTAACCCCATCAGAATTATCAAACATGATTATGTCGGTTAGAAATATTGAAAAAGCTTTAGGGACTTCTCAAAAATCTCCCTCCGCTAATGAATTACTTATTTCAAATAACGTACGTAAAAGTATTGTTGCAGCTCAAAATATTTCTTGTGGTGAAAGGTTCACAGAA
>Ga0208958_1004118_pt1 | contig 10673 bp, 4 predicted proteins | sample RifOxyB1_FD_184032 | JGI IMG/M metagenome (GOLD analysis project Ga0208958, IMG submission 184032) | Soil microbial communities from Rifle, Colorado - Rifle Oxygen_injection B1 (SPAdes) | ecosystem: Environmental > Terrestrial > Deep subsurface > Rock core/Sediment | place: Rifle, Colorado...
AGGAACTGCATCGGACTTTGATCGACAGTGGGACTTCCTTGGGGGATATGGTCGGTGGGGCTGAAGATGTCAAAGGGGCTTTCAATGAGATTCGGGAAGCGGCTATTGATTTCAACAACAACTTGAAATGGGGCACGGTAGCTGCGGACCAGTTGAAAATCCTTGGGGTTTTCAACAATACGGTTTACACCCTGAAAAAGATGGGTGAAGGGCTGACGACTGCTGAAGAACGGATGCAAGCATATCAGAAAGCCACTTCATCGGCCTTGATTTATTCCAAGCTCCTGGGGGAATCTGCGGAAACGGTCGCCCAACAGATGGGTGACATGATGGAAGATTTGGGTTTGTCTCTTTCAGGTGTGACGGAGAAGTTTGCTGCAATTTATGATGCAGCCCAGTCAAGTGGTTACGGCACGAAACGTTTCTTTGGAATGGTTTTGCAGGCGACGACCGGCATGTCGATGTACAATGTTCGGCTTGAACAGACTGCCGGAATGCTCTTGAGCTTGAACAAGATTCTTGGGGCAAAGTTCGGGCCTGATTTCTTTCAGTCTTTGACGAAGGGCTTCACGGATGAATCCGTCAAGGACAGGTACAAACGTATTCTCATCACGGGAAAGGAGACTATGCAGGGCATTATGAAGAAGGATTCAGATGCAACCGCACAATCCTTTGTCCAGGGTTTGACAGGGGCAGTAGCTGATGCTGGGGGTACTTTCAAGGACATGTTTGCGGATGTTCAGGGTGATAAAGGTTTCAATGTCCCAGGGCTTGAAGAACTGGTGGCTTTGGCTGGACAGAAGGGCAAGACATCTGAAACGGCAAAGAGCCTTCAGAAACTTGTCGGCCAACTTAACCCGAAACAACAAGGGATGGTTCTGGCTAAGTTGCAGGCTACTAATCCGCAACAAGCTCAAATGTTGCGGACAATGATGAAACTTGAAAAGGGTGTTCAAGGGAATGCAGGGGATATGCTTCGGGGAATGTCAGAAATGTCTCCTGGGGCTGTAATGGTAGCTAAGTTGTCGGAAGTAGAAAAGTTCTTTGGTAAGTCTTTGGGTGAATTGAATGCAACGGATATGATGGCTGCAGAAGAGATGATGGGGATTTCCGGGGAACAAGGGAAGATGTTGATGGCCGTTTCTGAACGGATGAAGGGTCAGTGGGACACTCTGAAGGCCCAGACTGAACTGATGAAAACCCAAAGTCCAGAGGAGCTTGAGAAACTTCAAGAAGAACAGTTGAAGAAGTACGAGGCTTTCGTTGATGCTGAAGGGAAGGTCTGGAAAGGAACTCTTGAGAATGGGAAAATCAATAAAGACACCGTGACAGAACTGAAAGATCAAAAAGATTTTATGATGCGGACGGGTGAAATTGACAAAGCTACTATGGGGGTCATGTCCAAACAGGAAGCCCTAGCCCAAGAAATGGTAAGTGCTACAACGGATATGTCTCAAGTGTTGGAACAGGGTGTCCAGTATCTTTTGAATAAGATTTTCAATGTCACCCAAGCAATTTTGGACAGGATGCCGGGGGGTTTAGCTGATGATGAAAAGAAAGCACAAAAGGATGCTTTAGCTGAATCTGCTAAGATAATTGAAACCCTTGTTAGTAAACAGAAAGGTCTTTCTAAAGATGCTTCTGGTATTGAAATTGCTATGAATACCGCGACAACACCAGAAGAAAAAGAAGTACAGAAGAAAAAACTTGATAAAGTTAATGCTGAAATCAAGGCGACACAAGACAAGATTGACTTTGAGAAAGACATTGAAAAGAAGATTACTCAAAACACTTCAAGTAATTGGTTTGCAGATAAGACAAAAAAAGGATTTCGTGGAGAAGCTATTCAAGTAGGTATAGATGCCAAAAATGAAGCTGAGGCTAAAGAACGTGATAGGCACCTTTATGACCCATCAGGGGAAATTGCTAAGGCAAGGGCTGAACAGGACCAAGATTTACCTGAAAACAAGATTCAAGGTAGGCTTCTACATACAAGTTACGAAAGTTCACAGTATCTTGCTTATGAAACTTCAAATGCTACAAATGCAGTTCCTGAACCGACTGGGTCCCAGTCTAGTGATAAGACTGATAAGCTATTTGCCTTCCAAAGTGATCAGTTTTCCGAAGTCACTGATGCTGTTGTGACAAGTTCAGAAGGGGTTCAGGAGACAACTAAGGCACAGGCAAAGATTAAAGAACAGAAAGACAAGAATGCAGCAAAAAAGAAAAAAGATGAGGCCCTCAACATTGAGACTACTAAGTTAGCCCCGGCATATGCAAAAGCTAATGCAGATGAATTAGAAAAACGAAAAATAATGGAAGCTCTTTCCAGTGCTGGGGCTGCTGGAACACCCGAGCAACTTGCAGCTTTCGCAGAGGCTATTCAAAAAGGGGGGACCCCTACAATTTCCGGTTTGGACAAAGGTGCTATCGGGGATATTACTGGAATGGGCGTTGGGGCGAAAAATTTCTTGAAACCCCAAAAAGATTTCCTTGCTAGAATTGGTGGGGATGGGGGAATCCGGGAAGTTATGTCCATTAGTGACCAGGACACCATTTTCGGGGCAAAGCCTGGTGGTTCTGTAGACAAGTCCATTCGGAAAGGGGGCCGTAGAAGCCAAGGAGGGGCTGTAGCCGTAACGAACGTGTTCAACCTATACGACACGGGCCGGGGCGCCTTGAAGGTCATTCAGGATGCTCAGGATGCCGGGGCTTTAGCATAAGGGGTTCAGGAACCGTAGATGGGCAGTAATCAGCCAGTCTTCAGGTCGGCCTTTCAATCAGCCGATGATGAAACCAACTCAAACCTTGGTATCAAGCCAGTTGTCTTTGACATTCTTGGGCCTGACCAGGAAACGAGTTTGTTGCCGGATTACATGAAGATGGTTCTCCATGTCAACCCTTCTTCCATGGCGGTCAACTATACGAAGGTCATTGAACGCATCCAGACTAAGGGGGGTTTCGTTGAACAGCATTGGGGTGAAGGCTTGGATACCCTGGAATTCAATATGGCGACCGGTGGTTTCATGCGGCTTTATTCAGGACTTTCCAATATCACGGGGGGGACGGGTTCCATAGACACGGAAGGAACCCGCCGGGAGTCCATCGCATATGACAAGTACCTAGACCTTCTGGCCCTGTTTCACAACAACGGTTCCATTTATGATGTCACTGGCAAGATTGTGTTTCAAGGGGCCATCAAGGTGACATTTGATGGTGGTGTTTACCTGGGGTTTTTTTCCGATTTCAGTGTGGATGAAACGGCGGATAAACCATATCAGTTCACGTTGACATCTTCATTCACCATTTCACGGGAAATTTTGAAGATTCGGTCAACACCAGTTTGGAACAAGGATGCAAACAGCTTCTGGTTAGGAAATCCGACCCCCGATTGGGTGCCGGACATCTTTGATCCAGACCGCCTTGATCAAGGGAGCCGACGCTGATGGCTGCTGAAACCATAACGCTTGATGCTGCTGCTGCACAGAATGCTTCTCAAGCAGGGGCTTCTTCCCCCGGCTATGGGGAAACCCGGTCCAAGATTGCAGCTTTGGTTGTTCAGCATCCACCGGCGCCATCGGCCTTCAAGGGTGTGTCCGTTGGGCCGGAATATTCCCTGAACTGGGATGAACCTCAGGACCATGACCAGGTTGAACTTTCGGATTCCCTTTTGCGGAACTTGTCCCCTTTCGTTATTCAGGTTGAACTCCCGGCGGTGTTTGCCGACTTGGGAACCCCTGCGGGCAGTCAGGCTCCGGGAACCCCAAGGCTGGACATTTACGGTACAGCTAACGGTGGGCTGGCGACCTATGATGCTGCTCGGGCTGCCTTGCAGTCTTCGGCCACCATCGGGGGGTTGCTTGGATATAATCTTGGAACGGCTGTAGATACAGAAGAATTCGTAGTTCGTCGGAATGACGTTCAAGGATTGGGCCTTAAAGGGGCCTCTTTCGTGAATCCGCAGGATGTACAGGTTGGCACACCAGCACAAGAAGATTACTTATCTGCATCCGATATTCAACGGCAGTTGATCGCCATCCTGGAAGCCCCACCTTTGGTTCTTCTTATCAACCCAACTTCACTTCGGCTGAACATTACCAAGATTCAGCAGTACCAGGACCGAACCAGGTATGGCTATATGCTCCATACCTGGGGGGATGACCAGTTGAAAGTTTCCATTACCGCCGTTTGCGGGGCCTTCATTTCAGGTGGGAAAAATGGCAAGGATGGCCGGGGTGTATCAGCGGCCAGCAAACGGGATTCCCTTGCCTGGCAGAACATGATGAACCTGGTTCACTTCTACAAGAGCAACGGGTACATCTACGACACCATCGGGAAATCAAACGCCCATCTTCATGTCGGGGCCCTGTCCATTAGGTATGACAACTGGATTTACTACGGGAACATGGAGAGTCTGAATTTCACCTTTGAAGAAACGAAGAACCTTGGGGGCATGGAATTCAGTATGGAATTTGTGGCGAACCGGAAGCTGGATGTTTCTACCCAGTGGTTCAACGTGTTGCCGATGAAGTCCCCCATACCGAGCTTGTCCGACCCCAGGTATCAAAGTTCAGGGGGTTCGAACCGTCCTGGACATTACCAGTGGAACATCGGGGAAAATCGGATTGAGCATGAGGGGCAGGCGGAAAGTGACAATTCAGGAGTAGGGGTTGGGGAATTTTTCGGGGGGCCGGTTGCTGGGGTGAAAGCAGGCTTTGCCGCTTCTGTAGAAGCGGCTGGTGGACCCGTGGGGGTAAAAAACCAACCTCTTGGGACTGGTGGGGTTCAGGGGGTTGATACAGCTATAAGTAAGGAACAAACGAATGAAAAGAAGGTTCAACAGATAGCCCCCGATCAATCAAATCCTTTCGGAATTAAGGGGGGCAAGATTGCTTCCCCAACTTCTACAGTAGGGGCGTAACCGATGAGATCTGCAATGAGATCTGAAAATGTGAAACGTTGGAGTCAAGGAAATATAAAGAATAAAGCTGAAGGGGTTTGTTCTGTTGCTTACTGTATCAGGGTAACAGATGGGCCATATAAAACATGTAGTTATCATCGGAAACGGGGTCTGGATAATAAGATTAGAAAACAGAAGATGCCTAAGAAAGAAGGACAGTGTCGGGTTTGGAGTTGTTCTAATCTAACTCTTCCTGGTCTAACACGGTGCGAACCTTGTAGAACTCGTGAAGCTCTTTGGGCACAGGGTACTACATGCAAACTTCGGAGAGCTGAACGGCGTCAAGAAGTTAAGTTGGAAGTTTTAACTACTTATGGTGGGCGGTGTGTTTGTTGCGGGGAAGATACACTTGCCTTTCTGACTATTGATCATATTGATCGGTACAACGGCATTGGTCCAAAAACAGGAAATGCTTTATATCTCTGGCTCAAAGCTAACAGCTATCCTGAAGGCTTCAGAGTGCTTTGCATGAATTGCAATTTTGCCTTGGGTAAATTTGGCTTTTGTCCTCATGGGGACATCATTCAACCTTTCAAAGAACGGGAAGTATTGGAACGTACTCGAAAGACACGGGATTACCAACGGGTGTACCATCAAGAGCTTAAGAGGAGGGCTTTTGCGGCATATGGGGGTCCCCGATGTGTTTGTTGTGGTGAAATTCATCCTGAATGCCTTTCCATTGACCACATAAATAATGATGGGGCTCATCATCGGAGGCAACTGGCAGGCAAACCGATTTACCTATGGTTGTACGAGAATGATTTTCCTCCCGGGTTTCAGGTGCTTTGTATGAATTGCAATATATCCAAACGGGATAATCACGGCATTTGTTGGCATGAGGGGGGGAGGGCACACAATGGGGCTTGAATCAAGACCTTTTGTTGGGACATGGCGTTTAGGGCGAAATCAAGTAGTGCAAACAGCTCCGGATTCCCTTGTCTACATCAATGGGCAAATGTCCGTACCTGGCTGCCCAGTTTGTAATGGCCGTATCAACATTCAGGAATTCGTTACGGAAGTGTCGGTTGACCTTGGGACGGAACCTGGTTCCGCTTCAGCTAGTTTCACCTTGTCTGTCCCGGTTCACCATAATGAAACCTTGGCTCGGGATGCCCGATTCATTTTCAGGCCCGGTCTTGAAGTTCAGATTTACATGCGGGGGTATTTTCCGGTTGCCGGGATGTTCACTCATGGGGGAACCGAGAACAAAGAATTTAAGGACATCTTGGCTTATCCATACTATCCGACTTTCCATGGGGTTGTCATTCAAGTAGGCCATTCTTACTCGGCTGGGGTTCAGACAATCAGTATTCAGTGCGCCAGTATTTTGCATTTTTGGCAGTATCAACAGGTTTCAACGAATGCCGCAATCTTTGGACCGAAGCCAACAAATTCGGGTTTAAAATCTTCTGAACTCGGTCATAATTATTCCGGTCAACACCCTTACGAAATCATGTGGCACATACACAACGATTTCGTGAGTGCTTCCGCTGGTGTAGGTTTTGTCCTTTCCCAGCGGACGAATCAAACTGCCAGTTTTAACGGTGAAGCCTTACAATCAGTGACAGCAAAATATTGGGAGGAACGTTTCAAGTCTCGCTTTATCAAGCTCCGGATGCATGGAGCCACGGGAACGCTGTTTAACGCGGCCCAAGCGGCCTATGTTGGCAGGGCTTCCTCTGAAAAACTCTTGTCTGACTTCAAAAATCGGTTTGCAGCACCTAAACCTGGAACCAACAAAAGCCCCCTTTCAACAGCCAGAACGCTAGAGGGTGGGAAACCTGAAATAAGTTCGGCCCTTGATAGCCTCGGGGTTACGAAACCAGGTGGGGATGAAAACGGGGAATCTCAAGGTTTTGAATTGAACCTGGTGGAAATGAAGGCGTTTGTCAATGACATTTCTCAATATGGTGGATTCAACCTCTTTGAATCTACTTACGAATCAAAACTGGATATTGCTAATAAGGTTTGTGAAATCACGGGGTTTGAATTCTACCAGGATGTAGATGGGGATTTTGTATTCAAACCCCCGATGTACAACTTGGACACGTCTGGTTCACGGGTTTACCGGATTGAGGATATTGACATCATCAACATCAGTTTTGATGAAAAAGAACCTCAGGCGACTTACATCACAACGAAGGGTAGCCATTTCAAAAACTTAGCAGGCCACGGGGTTGACAATGAATGGGGCGTTCAAGGGCAGTACATTGACTGGCGTTTGGTAGCACAATTTGGCTGGCGCCCGAATGACTTTGAAACGGCCTATTATAATAACAAGTCGGCAATTTTCTTTGCCGCCATGAATCGTCTGGATACGTTGAATGCCCCTTGCCGGTCGGCGGCAGTGACGATTCCGATTCGGCCTGAAATCCGGCCGGGCTACCCGGTCTACATTCCGTATCTGGATGCTTTTTACTACTGCAACAATTTCAGCCACAGCTATTCCGTTGGGGGGCAATGCACGACGAATCTCCAGTTGATTGCAAAGCGGGCGAAGTTCTTTGCCCCTAAGGACCCGATGAAGACAGGTATTGGGGCTATTGACCTTTCCAACATGCTCCTGCCTCCTGGCCCTCTACAAGTTCAGGACAGCAACGGGCGCCCGGCTTTAGCTGGTTTCCCGAATGTTGTAATGTCCATTGATCCGGCAGGTATTGATCCACGGGAGGTCATGTTGGGGGGCAACATGTACATCCCGAGTGAAGATGCTTTGGCGGGCATTGTCAAGATGGCTTTGGACAAGAACATTATTTCTCACCCGGAAGGACGGACAGGTGGCCCGTATTACATTTTCCATTCAGGTTCGGATGGCCAGGCGGATATAGCGATTGAGTTCAGTAACAAGTTTGATCCAGATGATACTTCCTCAGTGTTGCAAGAAAATTTCGGTGGTGGCGGTCGTCCACTGTCGTTAAATGCAGCAGTAGAAGAATTGAAGGTTAAACATAAAAGCATTGAAGATACTAAGATTATTGCCCAGAAGGATATAGACAAACTGATAAAAGAACAGAAAGCCTTGGAAAAACAACTGGCTTCCGCGAAAACTGACGCTCAAAAAACGGCGTTGACCGCGAAAATACAAAAAAATCAGGATGCCATCAATCGGAAAGCATCTGCAGTAGCTATGAGTCAGAATATGATGGAAGAGGATTGGACTAAGACGGGGGAAGTTACCGCAATTAAAACTTTGTGGGCGCTCATTCAATCTGTTGTGGGGAATTCTTTCGGTGGGGATATTGAAGCATCTTCAACAACTTTCCTTTTGAGCATGTTGGCCGATAAGAAAGCATCTATCAGTACGGGAAGTCTGCCGGGTTCTTTCAGGTATTATTCAGCGTCCCATCCAGATCCGAGCCAGCAAGGTCTTCGGCTGGCTTCTGTTAATGCTACTGCTTCTAATAGCGGGATCAGTTTGGGTTCTTGTGAGCTGGACAGTCCGGCAACGGTGACAGGTTTTTCGCAGGCTTCTATATTGCAGCATCAAAGTGGTTGGACTCCTGAAGCTACTTTCGTAGATGGTATGACTGTTACGAACGGCATCAAAGTCCGAACTGGAGATCCGGCATTCAAGGATGGAAAAGTGATTGCAACATCTGAAATTCGGGAATTGATGTTCACCCCAGTCAATTATCGGATGGACAGTGTTGCAATGGAAACCTTGAATGTTGCAGATATTGGGATTGCTTCGGATTCCATTAGGATGTCCATAATTGCATCAGCCCGAAGCCAGGCTGCTACGAATGGGAAAGCCGGGGTGACTTTGGGGGATGTATTCAGTTCTTGGGTGTCAACAGTCAATCGTAATTTTCAGGCAGCCTTTGCTGCTGCTTCTGAGATTGGATCGGGCCTTCCTGTTTATGGGTTCATTGATGCTGTAGAATCTTGTGTGATTTCAAATGTTTCTATTTCTTTATCAGACATTCCGAAAGACCGGCTCATTGCAGGGAAAGCCTTTGGGGTTGCCGATTGGTCGGACATTTCTTTATGGAATCAGGTAGCAGAACAATATGCAGCTACTTTGTGGAATCAACAGATTGCCCCAAAGAATGTTGCTTGGCCGAAAGCCCTGAAGGCTGCCGGGGGCTTGAATGAAGAGACTCAGAAAAAAATCCTGACGACATTTTATACAAGCCTTGCAGGTTCGTTTGGGGTCAGGAATTCTGTTGTGTATAAAGAGCAACTTTCCAAAAAAACGAAAGCAAAAGAAAAAGGTCAAAAAGGTTCTAAGCACCCGACCAAGTTTGCCCCGGTTTTTCCCGTGTCCGACAGTCGGGGTTATGAGGTCGTTGGGTCTCAACGTTACGGCCGGGATGTTGATTCTGATTCTGGGGGGGTGTGGTCTGACCTGATTTCCCGGAATGTCTTGGAAGCCCTTGATAGCAGAACAGTTGATGATGTTGTGAACTTGGCTTATGGACAACGAAAAGGGCTTACTGGGGAACGGATGAAGCAACTGGTTCAGAATATTATGGCTCAGGATCCGGAATCGGATAGGACAATCAAGTTGGGTGCAATGGCTGCTAGAAACCAACTTGATGTCGGGCTACGCAACTGGTATAAGGATACAAAAGATGCCGTTACCAAGATACAACTTGTAAACGCTGCTTACACGTTGGCAAATTTAACCCCTACTGGGAGAAATACCCCACCTTGTTCATGCCGAACGGCAGAAGCCAACATTATGCTGGAAGATGCACAAAGTTCCAGTTTCGTTTCAGTTGTCGCCGGAATGGTTGTTTCCCCAACATCAGATGCCGTAACGCAATATGCAACTAAGGCAACAGCGGCTGCGGGCATTGACTGGAAGATGCGGCAAGATGCTTTGAGGGGAACTACAGTTGACCGGCAACGTAGCAGTACGGTAGAATTCTTTCGGAATTTGGATGAAACATTTGACCAGGCTTCTCAAGCGACGGCTGCTTTGACTCAAGATTTTGTAGCCGATGCCAAAGCTACTTACAAAGAAGCAGCACAGAACGTCAAGAATGAGTGGAGTAGGGACAAGAATCAAAGGTAAGAATGATGGCAAGTTCAATAACCCCTGCGGGGGGTGCAAAATTCCGGCAGAACCCCTACAACAGCGTTCCCCGGACAAAGCTCACGGAATCTCCCCAGGCTATGCGGAAAAAGGGCCAGAAAGGATCCCCCGATAGGAACTGGGGTTTGGGTGTTGCGGTCGTTACAGATATTGATTATGAAGAGTTTTACGTCACCCTTAAAACAATTATGGGTGCTTCCCAAGAGTTTAATCGGGTGCCGGTACCAATGACTTTTCCTGGGGCCGGGGCAAGGCATTTTTTTGGGGCAATGCCAGAAGTAGGCGACCGTTGTATCATCGGATGGATGCCACAGGAAAGTGGCTCCTCTGATGCTACAAGAAGTCCTGTTATTTTGTCTTGGATCATTCCGGGGGTATGGCCGGGCCGTGATTGGGTGACGATGGCTGAATTTGACCCCGAAGAATACGACATGCAAAGCCCAAGGGATCAAGAGCTCCTTCGAGGAACCTACCAACGGGTTCGTCATAAACTCCGGCACATGCAACCAGGTAACATTGTGGCTTCTTCATCCCAGGGTTCAGACCTTGTTTTGGATGAGGGGGTGACTTTGGCCAATCGCCGGGGAAATGAAATCCGGCTACGGGATCAGGACCAGGCATTCATCGTCCGTTCCCTGCAGCAGTTTCACGCCATGTCCGGTGCTCGTATTT
>Ga0208958_1004119_pt1 | contig 10673 bp, 12 predicted proteins | sample RifOxyB1_FD_184032 | JGI IMG/M metagenome (GOLD analysis project Ga0208958, IMG submission 184032) | Soil microbial communities from Rifle, Colorado - Rifle Oxygen_injection B1 (SPAdes) | ecosystem: Environmental > Terrestrial > Deep subsurface > Rock core/Sediment | place: Rifle, Colorado...
AGCACCCCCAGTGTTCCCATAATTTCTTTGCCACTTCTAGAAGAAGAAATTCCCATAGTGACGGAAAATATAGAAGCAGTTGAAGAAACTACGGCTTTAGTAGTAGAGCAGTTCTCGGATAGATTAGAGCAAATTGGCGGAAATTTAGCTAGAGCTTGGGAAACGGCCAGTTCAATAGTCACGGAGAATAAAGCGATACGGCAGTTGGCGGCCGCCGCTACGGCGGCCGCCAAAGAAGTAGCCCCAATTTCGGCCGCCGCCTCTGTAGCGGTGGTACCCAGTATGGCGGCGGCCTACATTTTATTAGTTACCCCTCAATTTTCCCAAAATATTTCTCTTAATTTATTTTGGAAAATTTTACAAATTTTAGGCATCATGCCTAGTCGTAAGCCAGCTGGTTTAGTCTATGATAGTTTCAGTAAAAAACCAGTTGCTTTTGCCTTGGTTACTTTTACAGGACAAACCGCTCAATCTTTTTCTTCAATTAAAGAAACGGCAGTGACAGATCAATATGGGGTTTTTCAGGGCGTGAAATTACCGCCTGGTGATTATTGGGCTAGCGTTTCTCATCAGGATTATAAATTTCCCACTCAAAAAGCGCGGCCGCCCTATTTGAGTATTAAAGAATTTTACAAAGCAGATAAATTTGGAGTTAAATCAGAATACGATCAACAAACTCTAATAGTACCACTGGATTTATTGCAAAAGAAAAAAGAACTGGATAAAACTATTTGGAAGAATATTAAATTTTTTGTTTCCAGCAATTTATTCAGACACTTTCATTATTTTATGTTTGTTATTTCTTTAATTTTGACTATACTTACGCCTTCAGTTATCAATTTATTCATTCTCTCGATTTATCTTTTATTGTTTTTTACTAAGCAAATCAGAATTCTATTAAATACTAAATTGACAGGCAAGATAGTCAACAACTTTGGCAAGGCTTTGGGCAATGTGATTATTAAAATCAGTGAGGAGTCTGGTTTGGTCTTGGCTTTAGCCAGCTCTGATATCCACGGCAACTTTAAAATTTATTTGCCCAAGAAAAAATACCAAATAGAATTTTCGCGAGAGGGCCATTATTGGGCGGGAGAGGCCAGGCCTATGACTTTACCTGAGGTTGATTTATCTAGAGGTAGCGAAAAAATAAATGTTAAAATGAAGAAAAGGTATCTATGATACAAGAAGCTGACAAAATTAAAGAGAATGAAAAAAAGGAAACAGAGTTGTGGCGAGAAAAAGCTGAGAATATCCTTTTTTTGTTGATAACAGAGAGATTAGTTAGCCAATTCAATATTGAATTTACCAAACTTTCTTTAGATCAAAGAAGCCTCATTTTGAGTACTATTCACGAAAGTCTTGTTAATTGTCAAATTTTTTCCAATAGAAAAAACTATGCAAAAATTTTAGGAATAAATACATCTGTGTTGAGCAGAATGGCTTTGGCCATGTTAGAAAGTGGGCATTTTAGAGTACTTAGGGGTTCATATGTTATTTTTGCTAATAACAGAGTAACCTTTGTTCATGAGCTAAGTCATTTTGTTGACCACTTAATTTTTTACGACATTAAAGGATTTTTATCTAGTGAAATAAATGCGAATAATGTAAAGCAAATGCGAATGGAAGTTTTCAGGACAAATGAAAGGCGCAAACTTATTCAACTGAGAGAAAAAATTTCTATCTTGGGATCTCTGACATCTTTTACTTCTGCACTGTTAACTTGGGAAAAAATACATTTGTCGCATGGATCAGATTCTGAGTATTTCTTTTATTGCTTGGTTGCGGGAGCCATTTACTCCGTATCCTACATAGCTAATTCTTGGAACTACTCAAATATTGACGGTGAGAAACTAGCCAGAGTTGCTCAAAAACGTACTAGAGAATTTTTTTAAAATAAAACTTTTCGCCACTCCTCCCACGGAGACAATTTAGTAGTCACCCTACTTTCTGCCGGAGCCACTTCCTCCAATTCAATTTTTACCACATATTCATCTGCCTTTTGCATCAATAGTTGGTCACGAATAATCTTTTCTTGGTTGTAACTTTCTTGTTTTAATTTCTCTTCCAAATTGGCCAAATCATCAGCCAAACCCTGTTTTTTATTTTGTAAGTTTAAAAGTTCTTGTCTATTTCCTTTCAGATCAAAAGATTGGCGATATAAAGATATTAAAATAAGGCCTATTACCAAACTGAACAAAACTACAAAAACTGGTGAAAAAAGGATCTTTCTCATTGTAAACCGTCTGGATTTGTGATATTATAAGACACTGAAAATTATGTCACACAATCTAACCGACGCCCATCGTCAGTTTATCAAATATTTAGTTGACTCTGGGCGCTCACAATCCACCGTCTTGGCTTATGGCAAAGATGTAGAGCAGATTATAGAGTTTATTGCTCCCAAGGGAAAGCAGGCGATAGATGAATTATTGCCTGGAGATGTAGAAGAGTTTAAAAAATCTTTACAAGATAAACGTTACACTTCTAAATCAATTGCTAGAAAATTAAATTCTGTTAAAGCTTTTTTTAGATATTTAATCGCGGAAAACATGGCCACTAGTAACCCAGCGGAAACCGTGATTCATCCTAAAATTGCTATCGATCCTCCTAAATTTTTAAGCAAAACCGAATATCGAGCTTTAAGAGACGCTAGCCGCGGTGACACCAGAATGTTTGCTATTATCGAGCTTTTACTACAAACCGGGATGAGGATTAGCGAGTTAGCCGAATTGCGCATGGAAGATATTGATTTTGATCGCAATACTCTTTTTATTAGACCTCAAGCTAGTAGAGAAAGCCGTAAAGTACCTTTGAATAAATCAGCCAAAACTGCCCTGCAAAGTTATTTGCAGATTAGACCCAAGGCTACCGAAATTATTGTTTTCCTGACTAAATCTTGCCGCCAATTCTTGGTGCGCAATATTAGAAGCGCTATTGATAGATATTTCAGGATTGCTGGCATCAGAGAAGCTAAAGTCAATGATTTGCGTCATACTTTTATCATTGAACAATTAAAAGCTGGTACGCCCCTGGTTTATGTGTCTCAATTGGTGGGGCATAAACGCATTACCACTACTGAAAAATATTTGAGATTAATCGAAGGTGTGCACACGCAAACTCAGGTGCAGATTGAAGAGCTGTAAATACTTCTGAAGTGTTAAAATGTTCTCATGAACAAACGTATCTTATCTGGCATTACGCCTAGTGGCAGTAATCTGCACATTGGTAATTATTTTGGTGCCGTGAAACCGCAAATTGATTTGCAAGAGCAAGCTGATTATCAGACTTACTATTTTGTAGCTGATTTGCACGCCTTGACCACAGTTAAAGATAAAGTGGAATTAGAAAAAAATATCACGGGCGTAGTTTTAGACTATTTAAGTCTTGGTTTAGATCCAGAAAAATGTGTTTTTTTCCGCCAGTCACAAGTGACTGCTCATTCGCAGTTAGCCATAGTGCTAGCCAACTATATTGGCTTTGGTCAGATGAAGCGGATGCATGCTTTTAAAGATAAATTGCAAAAGGGAGCAGACGTGGACGCCATCAACATGGGTCTATTTAATTATCCGATTTTGATGGCGGCTGATATTTTGCTTTACCAACCTTACGGGGTGCCGGTAGGTGAAGATCAAAAACAACACGTAGAGCTGGCGCGTGATATTGCGGAAAATTTTAATAAAGCTTATGGGCAAGATTTTTTCACTTTGCCGGAGCCACTGATTTCTAAAGCTACGGGCAAGATCGTGGGTACTGATGGTCAGCGTAAGATGAGTAAATCTCTCCACAATGTGATCGGTATTTTTGAAGAAGAAAAAATAATTGCCAAGCAAATTATGGCTTGTTTTACTGATCCTCAGCGGCTAAAGGCCACCGATCCTGGCCGAGTAGAAGGTAATCCGATTTTTATTTATCACGATTTGATTAATGAAAATAAAGAGGAAGTGGCAGATTTGAAAGAGAGATACCAGTTGGGTCAAGTGGGCGATGTAAAGGTGAAACAAAAACTAATTGCCGCTCATTTGCAGTATTTTGCCCAAGCTAGGCAGAGGCGGAAAGTTTTAGAGCAGGATTTAAGTCAGGTCAAAGCAATTTTATCGGCTGGAGCAGAGAAGGCGAGTGCAGTGGCTAAAAAAACTCTAGAAGAGGTTTATAAAATAATAGGAATTAAGAACCAATTGAACTAAATTAGTGGCGTTTGTGACATCTTCCTGTAATCTTTCTCCTTTATCATCTCTGGTGTATGCGAAAGTCACAGAAGCACCAAGTAGCTGGAAAACTTATGGATTTGGGAAATTTAGGTTTTGCTACCTTGGTTTTCAGCCAAATGATATCAGGTGCGAAGTTTAATATTTTGTTAGCTTTTTTAGGTGTTTTTGTTTTGATATTAACTTACTTGTGGGCTATAATTTTGGCCAAATGAATATGCTTGTACAAATACTAAATAGTCCAATCGGAGGCGGTGTCGGCACCATGTTGATGGGAATGCTGGCTGTAAATTTAATTGGCTTATTTGTTTTAAAATTTAATAAATAACTGCTTCATGTTATAATACCCTCAGTTATAAAATTCGGGTGGATCTAGCTTTTAAATGTTTAAGTTCTATCATTATTTAAGGGACTTAAAAATTAAGATCTAGATTTTCCCCCCAAAAAAAGAAAAATATGTCATATCCTAACTACCAACATGGTTTTAGTAAAGTAATTTCCGTGGGCGACAAAAAAATAAAAATTGAAATCGGTAAGTTTTCCGAGCAAGCCGCCGCCGCCGTTTTAGTTTCTTGCGGAGAAACAGTGGTTCACAGCACCGTGGCTTTAGGCCGTAAAGTTAATTTAGGCTACTTCCCTTTATCAGTCGAATTTATTGAAAAATTGTATGCCGCTGGCATTATCAAAGGCTCCCGTTGGGTAAAGCGCGATGGTCGGCCCAGTGACGATGTGATTTTAAAAGCTCGGGTCATAGACCGGTCTTTGCGCCCTCTTTTTCCTGATGGTTTAACCAATGAAGTGCAGGTCGTTAACACTGTTTTCTCTTATGATGGAGAAAATGATCCCGATATGCTCGGTCTCTTGGGCTCAGCTTTGGGGGTGATGATTTCCGAGATTCCTTTCACCGGTCCTTTGACCGGTCTGAGAGTGGGTTATTCTAAAAAAGAACAGAAATTTGTCGTTAATCCCACTAATACTGAGCGTCAAGATCAAGATTTAGATCTGATAGTTTCTGGTAATGCGGACTCCATCGTGATGGTGGAGGCTGGTGCTAACGAAATCGAAGAGGCTAGCATGGTGGAGGCTTTGCTTTTTGCCCAAGACAATTTAGGTAAAATCTGTGAACAGTTGCAGGAAATTGTGAAAGAAGTCGGTAAAGAAAAAGTAGATTTAATTGGTGATGAGAAAAGAGCCGCTGAGGTCAAAGTACAAGCTTTAGCCAGTGAGATTGCTAAAAAATACCAAAAAGAAGTTAACGAAGTGGTGTTAAAAGATGCTAAATTAATCAAAGCTACTGGCAGGGACGAACTTTTGCAGAAAATAAAACAGGAAATAGATAATGGCGACGACGATCTGGAAGTAAAGACGCAAAATATTGCATCTCTACCAGCTGCTATCTCAATCTTGGAAAAAAATACCACTCGGGCTATGATCTTGGATGAAAAAGTTCGTCCTGACGGCAGAAAAACTGATGAAATTCGGGAAATCCACTGTGAAGTAGATGTTTTCCCTCGTACTCATGGCTCGGCCATGTTCAAACGTGGTGCTACTCAAGCAGTGACCATCACCACTTTAAATGATCCTTCTTTGGGACAACTCATTGAAAGTATTCAAGGTGAAGAAACTAGATATTACATTCATCATTACAACATGCCTCCTTACGCCTCTGGCGAAGCTGGCTTTTTGGGTTATCCTAAGCGTAGAGAAATTGGCCATGGTGCTTTAGCGGAAAGAGCTCTAGTACCCATGCTGCCTTCTCAAGAGGAATTTCCTTATGCCATTCAAGTAGTATCTGAGATCATGAGCTCTAATGGCTCTACTTCTCAAGCTAGTGTCTGCGGCTCTACCATGTCTTTGATGGCCGCCGGTGTGCCTATTAAAAAACCAGTAGCAGGCATTGCTATGGGTTTGATGAGTACTGCCGACAGTAAGGGGAAAATTGCTAAATATGTCATTTTATCTGACATTCAAGGTTTGGAGGATCATGTGGGCGATATGGATTTCAAAGTGGCTGGTACCGCTGAGGGTATTACTGCTATTCAGATGGATATTAAACTCACTGGTTTAAAAAGAGAAATTTTAGAAGAGGCTTTATCTCAAGCTAAAGAAGGTCGAATGCATATTTTAGGCAAAATGCTGAAATGTATTAGCGAACCAAGAACTCAGATTTCTCGCTACGCTCCTAAGATCAAACAAATTGTCATCCCCGCCGATAGGATTGGTGAATTGATCGGCCCGGGTGGCAAGATGATTAAGAGCATTATCGAAAGATCTGGCGCTCAAGTGAATGTGGAGGAGGATACTGAGAAAAAAATTGGCATGGTCAATGTTTCCTCTCCAGATCAAGAAAAAATTGAGGCGGCAGTGCAGATCATCGACAATTTAATGTATCAAGAGCAGTTGGGTGATGAATTCGATGGCATTGTGACTAGAGTAGAAGACTTTGGCGCTTTCGTCGAATATTTGCCTGGTAAAGAGGGCTTGGTGCATGTGTCACGCATGGCTACTCAATATGTGGCTAAGGCCTCAGAAGTAGTGAAGTTGGGTGATGCGGTGCACGTGCGGGTGGCCGAGATTCGCGATGATGGCAAAATTGCTTTGTCGATGTTGACTGAGGAGGAGGAAAGACTAGCTAAAGAAAAAAGTCGTTCTAACACCACCAGCCGCCCTCAGTTTAGAGGTCGACCAGATTTTTCTCGGGAAGATAGAGGGCATTATTCAGGATTTAGGAAGCGCGACAACTAGGTTATACTGGAGGAGTGAAAGTAAAAAGACTTATTCGCGATAGTGTGTTTTCTATCTTTGACTTTTCGGTTTGGCCCAAGTTGGCCAGTGACTTGGGGTTAAATATCGCTGACGTTGGCTCGCTCCAAATTTTAGAGCGAATAATTCTCTCACAGCTCAAAACCACTCTCCCAAATCCACTTTTTCTCGATCCAAATTTATCTTTAAATTTGTGGGCGCCAACCAAGCAAAATCAAGCTATGGCTTTGCTTTTAGATCAACCATCAGCTGAGCGCGATCCGCTAGCCAGCCCGATTTTGGTAAAAGACTGGAGCCTGGAAGAAATCAAAAATAATTTAGCACCAGCCGTTTTAACTTTTTATTATCATCCACGGGAAGAGGCGGCCCTGCACAAAAAACAATTTTTAGCCGAAATCAAAGACTACGCCGATCATCAAGGCATCGATTTAATAGTGAAGCTGATTATTTACACTCCAGCTCATGAAAAATTTGATTGGGTAATTTTCCAAAAAGACCAATTACAAGCAGTGCAGGAGCTACGAGATCTAGCTAATTTATTAGTTTTACAGTTTCCCCACGATCCTTTGGCCTGTGCTACTTTAACTACAGAATTAGATATTCCTTGGCTATTGACCGATGATAATTATCAATATGATGATTTCAAAAATAATTTACGAGAAGCGATGGAAAACGGAGCTGCTGGTTTTGTAGCCTATTCTTCTCTAGTGGGAGAAAGCAAAACTTTGAAAAAAGAAGATCATTCACCAGATATAGAAAAAATTTTAAATTTTAATACTACCACTTTTCAAGATCGGGTGATTGAATTAAGCAGAATTGCCGACTCATTTAATAATTAAACCTGCCTGCCGGTAGGCAGGAATTTAAAAATATGTTTACCTTACCTCCTCTCAACTTTTCTTATCAGGCGCTTGAGCCTTATATCGATGCGCAAACGATGGAAATTCATCATAGCAAGCACCATCAGGCTTATATTGATAAATTTAATGCGGCTTTGGAAAAATATCCAGAATTGTTGGCTAAAAAAGCAGAAGACATTATTACCGATTTAAAGAATATACCCGCAGAAATTAGCAAAGCGGTGCAAAATCACGGTGGCGGCTACGTGAACCATAAGTTTTTTTGGACGATTTTAAGCCCCGAAAAACAAACTATTCCTGCTCGATTAGAAACAGATTTAGTGAAAAATTTTACCAGCGTCGACAAATTTAAGGAGCAATTTGAGGCGGCGGCGATGGGGCAATTTGGCTCGGGTTGGGCGTGGCTGGTGAAAGATAAAGCGGGCCAGCTGGAAATCATGGCTACCGCCAACCAAGATTCACCTTTATCGGTAGGCAAGACGCCTCTGCTGGCAGTGGATGTCTGGGAGCATGCTTATTATTTAAAATATCAAAATCGTCGTCAGGAATATTTGACTAATTTTTGGTCAGTGGTGAATTGGGAACAAGTTGAAGACTATTCTTTGAAGTATTGACCTGTGTTTATAGCCACGGCAAAGTAATCACTAAGTTGTTGAGCAGTGATTTTGTCGGTAACCAAATTTTCGCGCAAAATCATAATCGCCCTATTTTTGCGGTCATCATGATTGGGGCTAGAGCCGACATCATGGAAATAATAATTGACCTCAGTTTTTCTCCTAAAGGGACTATAACCAGCAGAACATTCTAGTAATATTTTCTCCCGCTGGTAAATTTTAATACTAGACTTTGGTTTTTTATATTCTGTACCCAAAGTAAGTTTTATTGACAAATAACCTTCATCTAAAAGAACTAGGAAATCAGTTCTATTATCATCTAAAATGGCTTGGAAAAATTTTTGCAGATTTTTTTGATGACAAATATCAAGTAATAGTTTAGAAATAACTCCCAAAATTTTTTTAGCTTCTCGCTGTTCTTTACGTTCTTGTCTTTGTTTAGCTCTATCTTCGTTTCTAGAACTTAGTGCAGCCGTTTGTAAAACCATTGCTAAGTTCACATCATCATGATGCTTTTTTTTCCCAGTCATTCTTTCTAAGAATCTCATATGAACATTTCTAATATTACAACATAATATATCACACTAGTAAAGTAGTTTGAAAATCAAGTCTTGCTTGAAAGGGCGAATTCTAATAAATTTACTTATATGCTACAGCTGATCCTAGATGTAGAGACGAAAAAAACTTTTGATGAAGTAGGCGGTTTTTTCCCCGAAAAATTAGGCATTTCTTTCGTGGGTGTTTGTATGCGAAAGAATTTTTCTGAGAAAGGGCAAATGTTGTCTTTTTTTGAAAAAGATCTAGGCGAATTATTTCCACTTTTGGAAAAAGCTGACGTGGTGGTGGGCTTTAATATTGATGGTTTTGATATGCCTACTTTTTTGAATTATTATTCGGGAGATATTAGTAAAATCCCTACTTTGGATATCTTGTCACGGATCAAAGATAGCGCCGGGCACCGGATCAAATTAGACAGTGTAGCTCAAGAAACTTTAGGTGTGGGTAAGTCTGGCGATGGTTTGGACGCGATTAAATATTATCATCAGGGTCGCCTAGAAGAATTACAAAAATATTGTTTGCAAGATGTCATTGTCACTCGAGATGTTTATGATTATGGCTTAAATAAAGGGCATGTGAAATTTAGAAATAAATGGAACAGATTAATTGAGTGTCCGGTAGATTTTTCTTTCACGGCTAGCAAAGATGCGGGGGTGCAGATGAGCTTGATTTAACTGTGGTAAAATTCAGGCTATGGCCAAATTAAGTATCAGTAATATTAGCATCAAAGTTAAAGCCAAAAAGATAATCGACGATCTTTCTTTGGAAATTAAAAGTGGGGAAATCCACGCCCTGATGGGCCCTAACGGCGCTGGTAAAAGCAGTTTAGCTCAAATTTTAGCTGGCAATGATCATTATCAGATCACCGGTGAGATTATTTTAGACCAACAAAATATTTTAGATCTTAAGCCAGAAAAGCGGGCACGTCTCGGTTTATTGCTGGCTTTTCAAAATCCCGTAGAAATCCCCGGTCTGAAAATAGAATTATTTTTGCGCGAAGCCTATCGGCAAAGATTTCCCGAGCGAGAAATTAGTGCCTTAGAATTTAGGCAAAAATTACAAGCTTTAGCCCAAGAATTAAAGATTGATGAACAGTTAATTTTCCGCAATTTAAACGAAAACTTTTCTGGCGGTGAAAAAAAGAAACTAGAGATTTTACAGCTAGCAATTTTGGAGCCCAAATTTTTGATTATCGACGAAATTGATTCTGGTTTAGATATCGACGCTCTTAAAAATATTGCCAGAAGCGTTAGATTGATAATTAGCAGATACAATACTGGACTGCTAATTATTACTCACTATCAACGTCTGTTAAATTATTTAACACCCGACTTTGTGCATATTTTGTCAGCGGGAAAAATAGTCAAAAGTGGTGATCTCACTTTAGTAGAAAAGTTGGAAAAAACTGGTTACGAAAACTTGATGTGAGCTTGATTTTCCACTGTAGTAGCCTGAGAAACTAAAGTAAAAATAGCTTTTCTTTGAAACTGTTTAATATTTTTGGCTCCTGAATAAGTAAGGGCAGATTTCAAGCCGCCAGCAATTTCATTGACCAATCTCACTACCGAGCCTTTTACCAAGACTTGAGTGCTAATGCCTTCGGCGGCGCGGTGTTGACTGACGCTGAGACCATTGTCATTCATGTAGCTTTCGGAGGCCTGGCCGCGGGCCAG
>Ga0208958_1004120_pt1 | contig 10669 bp, 9 predicted proteins | sample RifOxyB1_FD_184032 | JGI IMG/M metagenome (GOLD analysis project Ga0208958, IMG submission 184032) | Soil microbial communities from Rifle, Colorado - Rifle Oxygen_injection B1 (SPAdes) | ecosystem: Environmental > Terrestrial > Deep subsurface > Rock core/Sediment | place: Rifle, Colorado...
ATGCAATGCCTGCGTGACATCGCCGGCAGCCCCGAGCGCGGGCGCGAATCGCGATGGCGCGGCGCGGATGCCGAGCACTGTGCGCGCCGGCAGGCCCGCGGCGCGGCACAAGGCCACCAGCAGCGAGTTGATGTCCACGCATTTGCCGCAGAATTCACCGGCCGCCAGCATGGCAGGCACATCGCCCAGGCCGCACCAGGCGACATCGAAACGGCGTTGGGCGTGCGCCAGAACCCAGTCGTAGAGCGCGCGGAGCTTGTCCGCTGGCGAGTCCATGCCCTGCGTGATCGACTCGGCACGGATGCGGACCTCGCCCGCGACCGGCAGATGCGCGCTCGCTTCCAGGTAGCGGCGCGCCTCCTCGGGTAGCGGGGCGTCTGCGCGTGCCTGCGCGAGGTCGTAGTCCGCCTCCTGCGTTTCCACCCGCGTGGCCACGGTCAATTGGGGATCATCCTGGACGCCCGGCCAGTGTACGAACAGAATCGGTGCGCCATGCACCGGATCGTGGTGGAGTGCAAGCTCGGCATGGTTGCCGGCGCTTTCAAGCGCAAGCCGGCGCTGCTGCGGCGTGTCCTGCGGCACGGGAAGCCACAGGGCGAGATCCCGGAAGCGTCCCTGCAGCGCCAGCTGGAAACTCAGATCGGTATGCACGGTGGACTCCGTTTCAGTGCCCGGCCGGGCGGCTGGCGCGCGCGTGGGCCTCGAAGCCGCCCTTGGCTTTCCAGCCTTCGATGCCGTCCTGCAGCACTTTGACGTTGTCGTGGCCCAGCAGGCGCAGCGCGAACACGGCTTGGGCGGACAGCGAGCCGGAGTTGCAATACATCACCACCATGCGGTCCTTCGGCAACTCGGCACGGCGCGCCACCGCCTGGCGCCAGTCGATGTTGATCGCGCCGGGGATATGCTCCTTCGCGTACTGCGCGGCGTCGCGGGCATCGACGATGAAGACCTTCTTCCAGTCCTCCTTCGGGATCTGCTCCGGCCAGATCAGGCTGCTGCCGTACTCGGCGAAATCCATGTAGCCGGACAGCGCGTCAACCACGGCGGGGTTTTCTTCAGCATGGACCGGCCCGGCAAGCAAGGCGAGGCTGGCAAACAGTGAAATCAGTGTTTTATTCATGAGGCATTCTTCCTATTTATTAATGAATGATTATTCGACTGCGGGATTAAGACGCGGGTGGGTTTCCTCGCACGCCAGCAGGACGATCAGACCCGAGACGAACATCGCGGCCGCGGTGAACCAGAAGCCCGCCTCGATGCCGCCGGCGAGTGCCGCGACCGCGCCCAGCAGCAGCGCGCCGATGCCGTAGCCGAGGTCGCGCCAGAAGCGGTAGATGCCGATCGCCGAGCCGCGCCAGTTGGGGTGGGCGATGTCGGACACCGCGGCAGACAGCGTGGGGTACAGGAGCGCCATGCCGAAGCCCATCACCGCCGCGGCGAACGACCACCACAGCTCGCCTTCGCCCAACAGCACCAGCGCAACGCCGGCGCCGCACAGCCACATGCCCCATACGATCGGTTTCTTGCGGCCGATGCGATCCGACAGGTGACCAGTGAGGAACTGCGAGATGCCCCAGACGAAGCCGTAGACGCCGACCACCCAGCCGATGCCGGCGAGCGAAAGGCCGTGCTGGTACAGATACACCGGAAAGAACACCCACACCAGCGCGTCGACGAACTTCTCCACCAGCCCGGCCTGGCTGACCGACGCCAGACGCGCATCGCGCCAGGACATCAGGGTGAACACTTCCCAAGTGCCGGGCTTATCGGAAATATTGGCGGGGTAGCGCGGCTTCGGACCGGTCATCAGCCCGGCAGCGTGCTTCTTGCCTTCGGCATGCGCCCACGGCAGGGTGTCCTTCACCCACAGCAGGGTCAGCAGGCCAGCCAGAGCCACCACCGTAAGGCCGAAAATCATCAGACCTTCACGCGGCCCGTAGGCCGTGGCCAGATAGCCCGTCACGATGCCCGCCACCGCCACGCCGAAGTAGCCAGAGAATTCGTTGAGGCCGATGGTCAGCCCGCGCTGGTCGGCGGTGGTAAGGTCAAGCTTGGACGTCTGCGTCATCGACCAGGCGAGGCCCTGGTTCACCCCAAGCAATACGGTCGCCGCCACGATCCAGCTCCAGCTCGGCGCGTACAGGATCATGAAGGGAATCGGCACGGCGGCAAGCCAGCCAATGAACAGTACTTTCTTGCGCCCCAAGCGTTCGGACAGCCGCCCGGCGACGAAGTTGAGTGTGCCCTTGACGAAGCCGAAGGCGGTGACGAAGGCCATCAGCATCATGAACGAGCCCTTGGCCACGCCGAATTCGGATTCGGCGAGCGCCGGCACCACGGTGCGGAACATGCCGATGGTGAGACCGACGAAGAACACCTGCACCACAAGATGCGCGAACTGCGCGAGGTTGACGCGGATGCCAAACTGGAAATCCGGCAAGATGGTACGGGTCGTTGTCATTACAGTTGCACTCCAAATTTACGCAGAACGAATTCGCGCGGGACGCTCATGCGTCGGGCGCTATCAGGGTTTGGCGCGCGGCGGCTTGAGGTGCGCGCCGTAGCCGGATTTCTTGACGACTTCGATCAGCTTGGCCGGACTGGTCTTGGCGTCGTCGTAGCGAATCACCGCTTCGTCGGGGTCGCGGGTGACCTTGACCTCGTCAACGCCGTCGGCGAAATCCAGCGCGGTCTTGACCGTAACCGGACACATCGCGCAGTACATGCCTTCCAGCACCAGGGTCACGCTGCGTGGGGCGGCCTGGGCAGAGAAGCCGGTGCCCAGCAGGAGCGCGAATGCGGTCGCGGGAATGATTGTCTTCAAATGCATGGCGATTTCTCCTAGGCCAGCAGCAGGCGCGGCAGAATTTCAGGCAACAGAACAACTGTCGTTACCGTGGCGGCGACCGCCCAGAATGCAATGCGCTGCATGCGCATCAGGCGCGGGTTGGCGCACAGCGAGCCGATCGCGCACACCTTCTTCGGCCGGTAGAGCATGTAGCCGCTCCAGGCCAGAAAGGCCGCCGTGGCCGCGAGCAGGTAGGGCTTGAACGGATACTGCGCGCCCAGACCCGACACCCACACCCCGCCGACGCCCAGCAGCACCAGAACCAGCGGACCCAGGCAGCAGACCGAGGCGAGCAGGGTGCCGATCAGTCCGCCGGCCAGCCCCAGTTTTACTTTTCCGGCTTCGTCCATGGCGAATCCCTAGGCGGCGATGTTGGCCGCGACCATCTTGTTCATCTCGGCCGGGCGCGGCGGAATATCGCTGGTGAGGAAGCGCACGAACTCGTCCTTGCTGTTGATATGCAGGCCAGGATTGAAGCGCTTCTCGAAGCCGATGGTGGAAGACGGCTTGCCGGAAATGCCCGCGCCACACACGCTGCCCGCCTGATGGCCGGGGAAAATCTCGGTTTCGTCGGGCAGCGTCAGCAGCTTGGCGTGGAGCGAGTCGAACAGCATGCCGGCCATCGCCTGCTCGCGGCCAGCCAGATCGGGGCGGCCGGCGCTACCGACGAACAAGGTGTCGCCGGTGATGACGAACCAGGGCTGCTCGGCGCGGCGCTTGTCGGTCACCGTCAAGCAGATGCTGTCCATCGTGTGGCCGGGCGTGTGCAGCACCTTGATCACCACATTGCCGGCCTCGATCGTCTCGTTGTCGGTCAGCGGGGTGAAGTCGAACTTCACCACGTCCGCATCGCTCTCATGCAGGCAGTATTTGGCGCCGGCCAGCTTCGCCAGCGCACGGCCGCCGGAATAGTGGTCGGCGTGCACGTGGGTGTCGATCACATGGCTGATGATGACATTGGCCTTTTTGGCTTCTTCGACGAACCACTCCTCGTCTCCCGCCACCACGTCTACCGCCACCGCCTTGCCCAGCGAGCCGCAACCGAAGAAATAAGAGAGGGAAGATTCTTTTGTCGCAAGTTGTTTGAAAAACATGGAGGTCTCCTTGGATATGTAATGGAATAGAAAAGAGGTCAGGGCTGGGTCACATCAAGGTCAGGCCAGCGGCAATCCCGCCGCCTGCCATTCCGCCGTGCCGTCGGCGATCTTCTGCGCGCGGTAGCCGAGTTCTTTCAGCAGCGCCACCGCTTCGGCTGACATCATGCAGAACGGCCCGCGGCAGTAGGCGACGATGTCCTTGTCGGCGGGCAGTTCCTTGATGCGCTGACGGATTTCGTCGAGCGGCATCGAGCGCGCAAACGGCAGATGGCCGTTGTCGTATTCAGCGGATGGGCGCACGTCGATCACCACCACGTCGCCGCGTCGCGCCTTGCTCATCAGCGAACGCCGCGTTTCGGCGTCGAGCTTTTCCGGCGCGGCAAAAATCCGCTCCATTTCCACCTTGAGTTCGACCAGATGCTCTTCGGCCACCGTGCGCAGGTTGACCCACAGCGCGCTCACGTCGCTGCCGGACAGGCGATAGGCGATGAAGCGTCCGTCGCGCTCCGCCACCACCAGCCGCGCGGCCTTCAGCACCTTGAGGTGCGCGCTCGCCAGCTTGATGTCGATGCCGGCCTCGGCCGCCAAGGATTCCACGGTTTTCTCCCCCTGCGCCAGGATTTCCAGCAGTTCCAGCCGCTTGGGGCTGGAGACCGCCTTGCCGATACGGGCGACTTCTTCGTAGAGAAGGTCTTTGGTTTTGCGTTTATTCATATTCTAATAATCTAACGATAATTAGAATATGTCAATAGGCACAAAACAACCATTCCTTGCAAAAGGTACCGTACCCACCAGGAAGGGCAGCTCTTCGGCCTTAAAAGTTACCAGTAACTTCACGGTCCCTGCCATGCAAAGATGGGGCGGTTCAATTCCACGTCTCACTAATACATGTCCGCAGTTCGGATCAGGTTGCTCTTGGCCCTTGCGCTGTCGCTGGGGGTTCACGCAGGCCTGCTGACGCTGTGGAGGATCCAGACCCCGCCCCATCCCCCATCGGCAGTCCCGGAGCCCTTGCAGGCAAGCCTCATGGTCGCGCCTGTCCAGGAGATGAAACCTGCCCGCATCGAACAAGTGGCTTCCATATCTGCGGACCATTCCGCGAAACCTCGCCCCCAACCCGCCATCCCGACGACGCCAGTCGTGGAGGAAATGGAACGTGCTCGCGTCGCGGATTCCGCCTCGCCCCTTCCCACGCCAGTGAAAGAGCTTGCCAGCATGCCGGCGCCGCCCGCGCCCACCGCGGAGGAATGGCAGCTCGCCTCCACCTACACGCTCAAGAACAGCAAGCGCTACCGATACAACTGGGGCCAGCAGGTGCGCAGCATGATGGGAACTGCAGTGGAGGGACTTCAGCAGGGCCTGGTTCGATTCCGTATCGAGATCGCACCCGACGGAAAGCTCGCTAAGGTGGAAGTGCTTTGGTCAACCTCGGAGATAGCCGAAAAGCTGGCCCTGCAAGCGATTCGATTCCTGCCGCCGCTGCCGCCCACTCCGACGGGAAAGCCGCTCGTCTTCGAGAAGACCATCGCATTTGTGCCGTTCGAGACGGGCTGGCCGCCGATCTACAAGTACGACTGCCTTCCGGATCCCCCGTCTTTCAATAACCCGTTCGCGTGGAACGGTTCCGCGCCCCAGCGCGCTTCGCAAGACCATCATGAAAACGCTTCGTCATCGCGCAGCGCGGACTCACAGACCGAGTGCCCCGATGCCGGGCCGGACTCCATCGAAGCGGAAGAAAAGGACATGGAACGCCAATTCAAGGAATGGGGAGCGGTGCGATTGAATGGGGCCGATTGATTTTTTTCGGGATGACGGATTTGGCCGAGGACTTGCCGTTCATGCCAACCTTTAAGTATATGCCGTGCCTGGATGCCGGTGGGTGAAATCAAGCCTGTGGACATTGCAGTCACAAGAAATACGGTACAGGCAATGAAGCCGCAAGGGGCTACCTTCTGCTACTTGTGGATGCTCAAAGATTCCAGATTCCTGCATACCGAGACGCTCCATAACGGCACGCGACCTGCGGTTGTGGATGGTGGTGAAGGAGACAATCTCCGGCAGAGCTAGTGACTGAAAGCTACGCGAAGAGCACCTTTTGCAGCCTCAGAAGCGAATCCCTTACCCCAGTACTGAAACGCCAAACGCCAGCAGCGCCGGTTGCGTCGTTGTTGAACCGGGCATCGAAGCTGGATAAATCCAGTTCGTGATCGATGAGGTGATTGAGTGCGTGTTCGAAGCTGCCCGTAAGCAGTTGCCGTTGCAGATCTACGGCAAGGAAACGCGGGCTGGGTGTCGATGTGTTTGTAGCGCGCCATGCGGTCGGTGCCATCATGTATTCAATGACGCGATGTTGATGCAGGCAGGGGGCTAGGGCAAGATGCGGAGATTGATATTTTTGGGGCTTTTTCTACAGCCTCGTTAGGGACACGCTGAACAAATCAGCGATTGATCGATGACGAACCTGTTCAGCCGAAGTGTTCCAGAGAGCGTGACGATTCGAGGACCGATCCGCTCGTTGAGCCCCTCAGTGGCTCGGCATTTCGCGCTTGACCGGTGGAATTCACCCGCTTTCGCTATCTCAGGACGCACCTTGGGCGTGAAGTGCAAACAACCGCCGCTTGGCGATCAACAGATTCGCCAGGCCAAACAGCGTGAAGAGTTGTGCGGCGTTCTTCGCCAGTCCGCGGTAACGTGCCTTCTTCAATGCAAACACGTTCTTGACGATGTGGAAGGGGTGCTCGACCTTGGCCCGGATGCTGTCCTTGAGTTGCTCGGCCCGTTCACGCAGTCGTCCGCTCTCGCTGTCCGGCAGCGCACGGCGCTTGCCCGGCCGCAAGGCCACGTGCCAGGTCACGTCACTGTCCTGGTTCTCTTCCCGCTTCTCGACACCCTGATAGCCCGCATCGCCTAAGACCGTCGTCTCTTCGCCATGCAGCAGGGCAAGGGAAGGCGGATCAGCTTGTATAGCATGCAGGGGATAGGCCTCAGAAGAGTTCCTGTTCCAGGGTCTGGTAAACAAAATTAGCGTTGATCCAGTGGTTAAGTTCATAAAGCGGCCACGACTCGAATTCCTTGATGCCCGACATCCGCACCGCGTCCTGCAGGGATTGCCCCTGCAGGATGGCGGCGCGGATTTTTTCCGTCAGCGTGTCGACATAGCGCCGTGTATTGCTGACCATCGGGAACGGCGCAGTCTGGGGCGCGCCGTGGCCAGGCACCATCAGGCCGACATCGGGGAATTTCTTGTCGATCCAGTCCTGCATGGCGTCAATCTCGTTCACGTGACCATCGCCGATGAAGGTGACCCGGCCATTGAAGGCCAGATCGGAAATCCACAGGATACGGTCTTCCTTCTGCCACATCACCAGGTCTCCGTGTGAATGATGGGAACCCGTGTCATAGATCTCGAAAGTCTTGCCGCCGAGCTTCACCGATACATGCGCTGGATTGCCACCGCCGATCAGGAGGTCGGGCACGACGGCATGGAAGTGGTACATCTCCCTGGGCAGAAATACCTTGCGGTAGGCGACGGAGCGCTCGATCGTGGGCGTATAGACATAATCCTCGGTGCCGGCGTGGCTGATGATGCGGATATCCGGAATGTCGGCGAAGGCCGAAGCGCCAAAGTAATGGTCGGGATGTGCGTGGGAAATGACGAGATAGCGTATGGGTTGACTTGTCACTTCACGGATCGCGGCAATCATGCGGCGGCCCAGGCTGGGGGTGCCCAGCGCATCCAGTACCAACACGCCGTCGCGGGTGACGACAAAGCCGGCATTGCCGTTGAATCCGCGGTTGACCCCGTCGACCTCGGCGATGTTGCCGAAAAAGAAATAGGTATCCGGTGCGATCTTGTAATAGGGCAATGGTTGGGCATCCGGAACGTTCGCCTGGATGACGTAAACCGGCGGACGCGGGCTGTTGATCGCTTCCTTCGGCATGAAGACCTTGGCTGGATCGGTGCCGAATCTCTGGTTGATGTCCGCGCCCGCCTCTGGCGGTACCTCGATGGGAACCAGCCTGGCGGCCGTCGCGGCAACCGGCAAGAGCAGGCTCAGAACCAGTGTGATCGCTCGCATGATGGTCTCCTCATTCAATTTTTACGCTTGATGGTAAGCGAATGATTTGAAAGAAGACAAACCCTTTCAAAAATCAGGTCTGCTGCGGATATGGCAGCATTGCGGCCCGTTCGCTTGCTGTGGAAGAAAAAAAATGGGCAACCGATAATAACTTACGCACGGGTATGTGCATGGCCTGTCACGCCACATTCCGGGCGCAAGAATCTTTCCCTTCTTATCTCCGCCTGCTGCTCGACCACATGGTCAAGGCAGTAAACGAGGGCCAGGATCTGCACGCGGCTACCTTTCCAGATAAGCGTGCTGGGTTACGCCGGTCCTTCGGCCAGCGCCACCAATCTGATCTTCAACCTCTACGCCACGCCGGGCGGCGTCTGGCGCTACGCCCGCGACGGTCGCATGGCCTGGGCCGCTGGCCCGGCTGATCATCCTGGGTACCCGGCCGGCGGTGGTGCTGGGTTTCTACCTGCACACCCTATATTTTCCGGACGTGGCCCGCTTCAAGCTGTTCGTCGGCGCCATTCTGCTGTTCCTGGCCTGGCGGCTGCTCTCGGAGTTCGCGCCCTGGGCGAAGCATCGGCACGCTCCGGGGCCAGCTGGTGGCGGGCACGCCGCGCCGGACTGGGCGTTGGGAACGCCGTTTGGTCTGGCGGTCTGGCGGGGATGTACTTGAGCGCGGCCACACAAAAGCACATCCCACAAAGGGTGCTCAAAATCGGGTTGGGGATCCTGCTGAGCGGTCTGGGTGGAATGTATCTATGGCCGTTACGTTGATCTGCCCGCCACGGGCACGACCGTCAGCCAGCACGCAGGATGCACTCGGATTGAATTACCGCAACTGACTTTGCAGCGGCTACACAGACGCGTTATCACTTGTGAACAGTGTGGGCAATAATCGAGCCATTGATTTTGAACCTACAGAGCCCGCCTGCATCACCTCGGTACTGCACGTGCATTGGCCATCTGTGTCGCAATACGCCTTTCAGCGTTCTCGTCTTGGCATGAACCGTAGATACTATTTACCTGCACCATTTACCAAACCGACAATAGCGAAGCACATCACCATCGATCCGGGGGAAAATCCATGCACATGAACCGTCGCGAGTTCCTGCAACTACTCGCTGTCGCCGCAGCGTCCGGCATGGCACTGGACAGCAAGTCCGCCCTGGCCGGCAACGCGCCCGCCAATTTCTACGACGTACCGCGCCACGGCAACGTCTCGCTCATGCACTTCACCGACTGCCACGCCCAGTTGACGCCGGTGTGGTTCCGCGAGCCCAACGTCAACCTGGGCGTCGGCGCCTCCATGGGTAAGGCGCCGCACCTGGTCGGTCAGTACCTGCTAAAGCAATACGGCATCAAGCCCGGCAGCGCCGAGGCCCACGCATTCACCTACCTCGACTTCACCGAAGCCGCCAAAGTCTACGGCAAGGTCGGCGGTTTCGCCCACCTGAAAACCCTGGTCGACAAGCTGCGTGCGCAACGCCCTGGCGCCTTGTTGCTCGACGGCGGCGACACCTGGCAAGGTTCGGCCACCTCGCTGTGGACCAATGCGCAGGACATGGTCGACGCCGGCATCAAGCTGGGCGTCGACATCATGACCTCGCACTGGGAAGCGATGTTTGGCGCTGAGCGCGTGATGGAAATCGTCAACAAGGACTTCAAGAAGGCCGGCGTGGATTTCGTTGCGCAGAACGTCGTTACCAACGACTTCGGCGACCAGGTGTTCAAGCCCTACGTCATGAAGGAAATGAACGGCGTGAAGGTCGCCGTCATCGGCCAGGCCTTCCCCTACACGCCGATTGCCAACCCGCGCTACCACGTGCCGGACTGGAGCTACGGCATCCGCGACGACAGCATGCAGAAATGGGTGGACGAGGCACGTGCCAAAGGCGCGCAGGTGGTCGTGATACTGTCGCACAACGGCATGGACGTCGACCTCAAGATGGCCTCGCGCGTCACCGGCGTCGACGCAATCTTCGGCGGCCATACGCACGACGGCGTGCCGCAACCGGTCAAGGTCAAGAATGCCAAAGGCATCACGCTGGTGACCAATGCCGGCTCCAATGGCAAGTTCCTCGGCGTGATGGACTTCGAAGTCAAAAGCAAGCGCGTTGAGAGCTTCAAGTACCGTCTGCTGCCGGTGTTCTCCAACCTGTTGCCCGCCGATCCGGCGATGGACGCCTATATCAAGAAAGTGCGTGCACCGTATGAGGCGAAACTGAACGAGAAACTCGCCGTCACCGACGACTTCCTGTATCGCCGAGGCAACTTCAATGGCACCTGGGATCAATTGCTGGTCGATGCGCTGATGGAGGTCAAGGGCGCAGACGCTGCCTTCTCGCCCGGCTTCCGCTGGGGCACCACCCTGCTGCCGGGCGACCCCATCACCATGGAACGCCTGATGGACCAGACGGCGATCACCTACCCCTATACGACGCTCAACAACATGACCGGCGAGACGATCAAGTCCGTCATGGAAGATGTCTGCGACAACCTGTTCAACGCCGATCCCTATTACCAGCAGGGTGGCGACATGGTACGCGTGGGCGGCATCGAATACACCGTCAACCCAAATGCGACGATCGGCAAGCGCATTTCCGACATGCGCATCAAAGGCAAGCCGGTCGATGCGCACAAGACCTACA
>Ga0208958_1004121_pt1 | contig 10668 bp, 9 predicted proteins | sample RifOxyB1_FD_184032 | JGI IMG/M metagenome (GOLD analysis project Ga0208958, IMG submission 184032) | Soil microbial communities from Rifle, Colorado - Rifle Oxygen_injection B1 (SPAdes) | ecosystem: Environmental > Terrestrial > Deep subsurface > Rock core/Sediment | place: Rifle, Colorado...
GCTATGAGCATCCCGGGAAGAAGTTGGATGAGGTGGAAGAGGAAAATTATTTTTTCAAGTTATCGAAGTATCAAGACAAAATTATAGAATTAATTGAAGCAAATGAATTAGAAATAGTGCCGGAAGAAAGAAAAAATGAGGTGTTAAGCTTTGTTAGGGGAGGATTAAAGGACATTAGCATTTCAAGAAGTAACGAGCGGGCAAGAAATTGGGGGGTCCCAGTACCGGGAGACGATAGTTCTAGAATTTATGTATGGATGGATGCCTTAAATATCTATCAATCAGGAATAGGTTTTGGATGGAATGAAGAAACATATAAAAAACTATGGCCTGCCGATCTACATGTAATAGGTAAGGGAATTATTAGATTTCATGCAGTATATTGGCCGGCTTTTTTAATGTCGGCTGGGCTTAAATTGCCTAAAAAAATATTTGTGCATGGTTATTACACAGTGAATGGGCAAAAAATGTCAAAGACGCTGGGAAATGTTTATGATCCGATGCCGCTGTTAGAAAAATATGGCGCAGATCCATTGCGGTATTACATGCTAGCTAAAACTCCACCATTTACTGATGGGGATTTTTCAGAAGAGAAGTATATTGAAATATATAATGCCGACTTGGCTAGTGGGTTGGGAAATTTGGTGTCACGAGTTACAAACATGATTGGTCGGTATTGTGACGGATTAGTTCCGGCAATAGACGGCGTTGCTGACGAGCACCCCCTGCGGGTTGATAATAAAATTCACAACTGGAAAAAGGTATGGAAAGACATTGATAAATACGTTCCCGAGTTTAAATTTGATCAGGCGGTTGGATCGGTGTGGAAGTTTCTAAAAGAGGCTGATAGATACATTGATGACAATAAACCGTGGGAGCTGGCAAAAAAGGATCGTGCCAAATTAAATTGGGTGCTTTACGGATTGGCGGATAGTCTACATCAAGTTGCTTGGCAAATTTATCAATTTTTGCCTGAAACTTCAGTCGGTATCGCGAAGGCGTTTAGTATTAAACCTTTGTTAGTTGATTCACCAAATAGCAAAGATTCTTGGACCAACCTGAAACCAGGAACTAAAGTTGTGCTGGAGAAACCATTGTTTCCCAGAATAAAATGACGGACGTACACTGTCATCTGGATAACCAGCTCCTGGGAAATTACACACCAGAAAGCGGGCTGGTGTCAATTACAAACGGAACGGGATGGAAAAGTTCGGAAAAAGCTATTGAACTGGCAAGTAAAGATTCAAGCGTCTGGGCATGTGTAGGACTGGCTTATGAAAAAGGGTTTAAGCTTTCTGAAGCAGAAAAAAGATTAGAAAACCTAGCCAAGAATGACAAAGTGGTGGGAATTGGAGAGTGCGGATTGAATTATCGGCAAGACACAGACGACGAAACAAAGATATACCAGCATAAACTTTTTCGAGCACACTTGGCTGTGGCGCAACGATTAGGACTGCCGGTTGAGGTACATAACAGAAATGCTGATGAGGACATTTTGAAGATATTGGACGAATTTCGAGATGTGAAAATATTGATGCACTGCTTTACTCGAGGACGTGAATTTATGAATAAATGCGTTGAAAACGGTTTTTACATGAGTTTTGGCGGATTGGTAACCTACGCAAACAATTCCAGAATGAAAACGATGGTTAAGGAAGTGCCGTCCCACCTTTTGCTACTGGAAACAGACTCCCCATATTCGGTACCAGCCGGGATCAAGGAACCACACAATACCCCGACAAATGTTAAAATCGTGGCTGAGGTGGTAGCTGAATTAAGGGGATGCTCTGTGGCAGAATTAGAAGCGACTACCGATGCCAATGCCAGGCAACTATTTTTTAAATTAAAATGACCAGAAGGCGATTGTTGGAAATTGTCCCAGGATTTGTTAGCTGGAACCTAATATTGTTTCTTGTTTGGGGTGGTTATTTTTTCCCAGTTTTGACTGCTTATTTTATTTTGGCTTTTGACGTTTTTTGGGTTTGGAGTGGTTTTGAAATGACCGTGGCTGCTATGTTGTCACACTTGCGAATTGAGGCTTCGGAGAGGCTTGATTGGATGGGAGAAGTAAAAGGATTTGGAGATTGGAAAAATGTACGACACATTGTGATGGTAACCATAGCCAATGAACCCGTGGAAATTTATCAGGGCATACTTGAGGCTTTGGCTAAACAAACATTTCCTTTAAAACAAATAGCCGTGGTAATGGCAACAGAGGCCAGATATCCCAAGGGGAAAATTGAATCGGAAAACTTAAGAAGGGTGTGGGGGGGGAAATTTGGAGCTTATTTAGTAACATCACATCCGGCTGACATCCCGGGCGAAGTCAAAGGTAAGTCGGCCAATGAAGCTTGGGCAGCAAAAGAGGCAAAGAGAGTTTTGATAGACGAGCGAGGCTGGGATATGCGTTATGTGACCATTACATCAAACGACGCAGATGTAGTTTTACATAATCAATATCTGGCGTACTTATCCTTTAAATTCTTGGACGACCCTCAAAGATATCGTAAGTTTTGGCAACCGGCGGTAGTTTTTTACAATAACATATGGAGAATTCCGGCTGCAACCAGAATTATTAATACCTTTTCCAATGTTTGGCAAATGGGAGTTTTGGTAAGAAAAGACAGATTAATTAATTTTTCTAATTATTCCGCTTCCTTAAAAATGATTGACGAAGTGGGTTATTGGGATACCGATGTCATACCTGAGGATTACCGAATTTTCTTTAAAGCTTTTTTTAAACTAAATGGTGAAGTTGAGGTAGAACCTATATTTTTACCTTCAAGCGCAGACGCAGCTGAGTCCACCAATGTGTGGCGTACATTTGTAAACGAGTACGAACAAAAAAAGAGATGGGCCTGGGGAGTGTCTGATTTGCCACTTTTTATGGAAATGTATGCCACTCAGCCTAGAGTTTCTTTTGTTAATAAAACACTGAGAGTATTAAGGGTTGCCCAAGATCACTTACTGTGGCCGGTAAATTGGTTTATTATTACGATCGGCGTGTCGGTGGTAACGGTGATCAATCCTGCTTTTAAACGAACATCGTTGGGTTTTATGCTGCCACAGATTTCTTCCGGAATTTTAACTATTACGTTGGTTTTTCTTTTGATGATGCTGTTTATTGAATTCAGACACAGACCTCCAAGACCGAAGAACATTCCCTGGTGGAGATCATTTTTGGCACCATTTGAGTTTCTGCTGATGCCTATTTCAGGATTCTTTTTTTCGGCTCTTCCAGGTCTTGATGCTCATACGAGATTAATGTTGGGTAAATATATTGAATATAGGGTAACAGAAAAGGTAAAGTAGAATAAGTGAAAAAGATATTGGTGTGGATTGAAAAAAATGAGTGGATGCTGGTGGTTGTGTCTGTGGGAATTCTGCTGCGAATCCCGTCACTATTTGAGCCGCATTGGTATGGAGACGAGGAGATTTATTTGACGATTGGTCAAGCAATAAATTCCGGATTGAAACTTTATCAACAAATACATGACAACAAGCCGCCGTTGTTGTACTTGATGGCCGCCCTATCGAACGGAGAGCTGTTTTGGTTTAAGTTTTGCTTAATGATTTGGAACACTCTGGCTATAGTAACTATGTATAAATTGGCCAGAAAATTAGGATTTGTAAAGAAGAAAGCAATTGCAAGTGCCGGGATATTCATGGCTCTAACAAGCTTGCCGTTTCTTGAGGGAAATATAGCCAATGCAGAAATATTTTTTTTACTACCAGCAATGCTGGCTGTAATAATTTTGTGGGGCAAAAATATCTCCTTAAAACATATTTTTGTGGGCGGACTGTTTTTGGGAATCGGAGCTCTGTTCAAAATGCCGATACTGCTGGAGGCCGGGGTGTGGCCACTATACTGGCTGATTTTTGAACCAAAGCGATGGTGGAGTAAATCACTAATACTGGCAGCCGGAGTACTGATGCCAATTGGACTGAGCTGTGTATATTACTGGTGGGAGGGAAGCCTGAAGGCTTATCTGGTGGCGGCGTGGGCCCAAAATTTGCCTTATTTATCGTCATGGAAAGCAAGTGGCTCCGGCGATGGAATTTTTTCCCTGAAAGGTCGTCTGGTGGTATTAATTGCCCTGCTGGCTCCAATTTTAGGGTTGGGAAAGAGATTGGGCAAAAACTTAACATTTTATTTAACCTGGTTTGTGATTGGTCTGTTTTCGGCTTTATTATCAGGCAGGCCTTATCCTCATTATTTAGTTCAGATAATTCCAGTGTTATCCCTGCTTGTACCGGAACTTTGGATTGGAGAAAAATACGGAAGGAAGGCCGCGGTTTTAGCTATTGTTTTGGCTGTGATAACTTTTAATGCGTATGGATTTTACAATTATCCCGTGATTCAGTACTACCAAAACTTTTTAGAATGGACATGGGGCAAAAAGGATCGACATAATTATTTTGAATGGTTTGACAGACAGGTTAATGCAAATTACGGGGTGGCGTCATTGGTAAGTCAGATAAGTTTCCCAGGGGACAGGCTATTTGTGTGGGGAGATCAACCTTCTATTTATGCGCTTTCCAGAAGATTGCCGGCTACAAAATACACAGTTAAGTATCATATTAAAGATTTTAAGGCGGAGGGCTATTCCATATCTGAAATTGCAAACTCTTTACCTAGGGTGATAGTGAGTTACGGAGAAGAGGACAGTTTGCCAGGTTTGCAGTCGGTGTTGTTGTCGCGATACATGTTGGTAGCAAAAATCAGCAACGCTGCAGTTTTTAGACTGTATAATAGTGTCGCACATGGAAAAGATTGATTGGTATAAGGTTTGTCAGAAGTTTTTCTTGTGGCAATGGGTAATCATGGCAGCAGCCCTGGCTTTTGGGATAGGTGTAGGAATAGGATTGGGAAAAAGCCTGCCAACCCAGATTCCCTTGTATTATAGTCGACCTTGGGGAGAGGAGCAGCTGGCAGGAAAGGCTGAGTTGGTTGTGCCATTGTTGGGAATAGTTTTTTCGGTTTTACTTTCAAGTTTTTTGGTGAAAAAAGTCGGCAGTGATAAGGTTCTGGCAGCTTTGATCCTGGGATCAACGGTAGTTGCGGAAATGATGTTGCTACTGGCGATGATTAGGATAGTTGTGTTAGTTATTTGAAATTTATGATGTTTGTGTGGCAAGTATTATTAGTGCCGCTGCTGGTTTCGGCGGCTGTGTCTTTTGTGGTTACCAAGTGGGTGATTAATAACGGCAAAAAACTGAAGATTATTGATGACCCCAAAACCCACGCCTTACCCAAGGTGGTCCATAAAGAACCAGTGCCCAGGGGAGGAGGCATTCCGATATTTGTGGCAGTGGCTTTGGGATGTCTGGTTTTTTTACCTCTAACGACCAGAGTGGTGGGGATCGTTGTGGCTTTGGCACTATTGGCCGTAGTAGGTTTTTTAGATGATAGATATGAGGAAAAAATTTCTCCTTATGCCAGATTGTTGGTAAATATTTTGGCGGCCTTGTGCGTAATTGGGACGGGGGTTGGGATTGCTTTTATAACAAGCCCGGTGGGGGGAATTGTTCATCTTGACTGGCCCAGATGGTGCTTTTCGGCTTTGGGAAGCCAACATTGCCTATGGATATTGTCCGACGTGTTTGCCCTCCTGTGGCTAGTTTGGATGCAAAACATAGTCGGCTGGAGCAGTGGGGTTGATGGGCAATTGCCTGGATTCGTGATTACGGCCGCCATAACGATTGCGGTTTTGGGGATGAGGTTTGGAACTGATACTTCACAGGTGGCAGTGATAACTTTGGCGGGAATGAGTGCGGGAGCATATTTGGGGTTTTTGCCTTGGAATTGGTGGCCGCAAAAAATAATGCCTGGCTATGGAGGAAAAAGTATGGCGGGATTTTTACTGGGACTTTTGGCAATCATGTCAGGGGCTAAAGTGGGGGCCATGATATTGGTTTTGGGAATTCCTTTTATTGATGCGGTAATGGTGATAATTAAAAGAGTACGAGAAGGCCGATCTCCGGTTTGGGGAGGGAGAGAGCACCTCCATCATTATTTACTGGATAAGGGGTGGGGCAAAAGAAGAATAGCGTTGTTTTATTGGTTTATGTCGATAGTGTTTGCCATCCTGGCGCTACAATTGAAAGCCGGACTGAAGTACTTTACAATGGCGACAGTAGTGTTGGTTATCGGAGGAACAATTTTGTGGTTACAATACTGGTCAACTTATTCAAAACAGCCAGACCCAGACAATGGGTGAAGAATTTCACCTTGTTTGCGGCGCTGATATTTACCGGGCACTTATACACTGCTCCTGTATGGATTAAGGATTTGGGAATAATAGCTCAAGCAACCGTGGCTTTTACTTTGGTCGCTATTGCCATCTATTTTTTGAATGACATTAAAGACATAAAAGCGGATCAGGCTCATCCGTTTAAGAAAAAAAGGCCTATTGCAGCCGGCAAAATTTCGATTCCCCTGGCTTGGTCTGTTTTTGGAATTGCGACCGTGTGGGGGTTGTTTTGGTCTTATTCCTTGTCTCCTTTATTTTTTGCTGCGACTGCGGGGTACTGGGTGCTGCAAATAATGTATTCCTTGTGGTTAAAAAATATAGAGGTAGTGGATGTGTTTGTAATTGCTTTGGGATTTTTTATAAGAGTGTTTGCCGGGGCATTGGTGATTAATGCTCATTTGTCTATTTGGTTTCTACTGTGCGTGATTTCTACTTCACTGTTTTTGGCAGTAGGGAAAAGACGCGCCGAACTGGCAATATTGACCGAACAGGCAGCCGCAATTCAACATCGCAAGGTGATGGGAAAGTATAGTGCCGACATTTTGGATTCATATTTATCCATGTTTGCTACGGCGGCATTTTTATCATGGGCGTTGTTTACCTTTAACTTTTACGACCAGACCGAACTGACAAATCCACAGCCAAGTTTGGTTCTGGTATCCAGAACTTTAACTATAAATAAATGGCTAATGACCACAATTCCGGTAGTCATATTTGGAATCATGAGATATTTAAGAATTATTTACGATGGAAGTCGAGCAGAATCCCCTGAAAGAGTGATACTTAGCGACAAGCCGCTTCTGGGATCTGTTTTAACCTGGATTTTGATTGTAGTGGGGGTACTGTACTGGTCTTGGTTTTGACTTTAAATTTTTTGGGCGTACTCGGATGAAATCCAACCTGAAGAAGTAGCTGAAAGCTCGGCTTTGATTAAATACCAACCACTGACTGAATCCAGCAGGGGATAGGTTTCTCCGGGATTAACTCTTCCTACTTCGGCAGAATTCCTGTTTGGAGCCGAACGAACACGCAAAAACCCGGTGGGGGTAGAGGTTATTTTGACGGTATTAGATCCGGGAGCTGGCGTCGGAGAAGGTGTTTTTATAGTAGCCGATGAAGTAGCGTCGGAAACTTTGGGTGTGGGAGAAGGAAGCGGACTGGGTGTGGGACTGACCGGTAGGAGTTGGGCGGTAATTTGGAGGACGTAGTCGTCCATGGCTTTGGCGTTTATGGTCCTAGAAGCGTATCCCGGAGCTGAGATTTCAATTTGATGATCAAGCGGGCTGAGAGTACTAAGAGTCAGAGGGGTAAAACCCTGTGGTTCGCCGTCAACAAAAACAGAGGCTGAATCGGGATCAGAAGTGACCACTGTCAAAGAAGCCGGCTTCCCCGGGGAAGAGGTAAGAGTAATAGTCTCTCCAGCAGATGAGGTGCCATCTGCTCCAAATTCTCTTTTTATTACCGTATAAATTTTATCGGTAAGGCGAACTTTGGTTTGAAAGGGGGCTTGAGTGGCTGAAGTCTGCTCAGGAACAATTTTCAGAGTGATTTCCCCCGGGGGGAGAAGTTTTTCAAAGGGGGTGCTGCCTTCCTGAACATTATCTATAAAAACCAGGGCCGTAGGAGTGGACTCTATTTTCAGCCCTGCAGTTGGTTGTCTGGCTTTAATAAACTGGGAAGCAATGATGCCAGCGACAATGCCAACGCCGGAAAAGATCAGAACTAGGGGTAAATACTTTTTCGAAATCACAAGCGTAATATAACACAAAATTGCTATAATTCATCAGTATTGCACGTTGGCCGGATGGCGAAGTGGAAACGCTGCGGTCTGCAAAACCGCCACTGCGCGGGTTCGATTCCCGCTCCGGCCTCTGGGAAAATGAATCCTGAGGCTTTCACTGAAAACTTGCCTAAGGCGGGTCTGGTGTGTAACGGAGTGGCTATTGCGGCCTTATTTGTGGCTAAATTGATCTCCGTGTCAAATAATAGTGAAGCTGCCTGGGGGCTGGGGGCAATTTATACTGCATTTACGCTTGCGGCGGTCGCGATGACTTTTATTGATTTGGGTGTAATAGTCGGCGCGCACAGCAAAGGCTACAAAATAATTGACGGCAACGAATCGATATTTTCTGATAGATCTGTAAACTTATTGGCGACGGCGGTAAATGTTTTTCTGGGAATGATTAATAAGTTGGTAGTGGTTAATCCCCCATTTTGATAGCCAAATGTAACCCGAAAATGGGGGAGACCTTATGTCTTCGGTTTATCTTCGGAATGGTTTGACTTTGTAAGGGGGATTGGATATACTGCGGAGCAGATCTCCGCGTATGTAGGAGATTTTTTTTAATCTTTATGAACAAGGATTGGAAGGCGTGGATTATGCACAAGGCCGAACCCCTGCTGGGTCGGGAGACTACTCCCCTGCCGGTTAAGGAGCTGGCCTGGAAGGCCGTCAATTTTGCCGTGAATTGCGGCATAAGCCATCCGGTTAGTTTTGCCTTGCGACCCATACTGATGCACAGCAATCTGAGGCTAATGGTGGGGGTGAATTTGGCAATCATTGTGGTTCTGGCTGCCGTATTCGGGCCTATCCCCTCTCTGGCTGAAAATGCAGGCGGTCCACTGGCTATAACCATAGCCACCGAAGGCGAAGTTAAGCTAATAACTGAAGCGACAGTGGCATATCCCCTACCCAGTCAGGGTTTGATATCACAAAGGTTTTGGCTCCTGCACGCAGGTATCGACTTGCCCACCAGCCCAGGGACTCCAGTAAGCCCAGTCATGGCGGGTATGGTGACCGGAGTTGAATTTGGACGATTTGGGTACGGTAACAAAGTGGTGATTGCACACAAAAATGGTTATTCTTCTTTGTACGCCCATTTGTCCAAGGTGAGCGTCTCGGCCGGAGATAGCGTAACCACAAACTCCATAATTGGTGAATCAGGAAATACCGGCAGATCCACCGGACCACACTTGCACTTAGAAATTCATTTAGAAGGGAAGGCCATTAACCCGGCACCGATTTTGGGTATTAAGTAAGGGGTTTTCTGCCAACAAAACAAGCCGGTGTTTTGATGATGTCTTTATATGTTTCTCCCCGGTTATCTAGAAGTAAGATAAAGATCCGGGTCTATTTTTTGATACACCGGCTTCTTATCGCCAATTGGGTTGACCTTAGTAGTCTTCACCCATGCCACCCATACCAGGAGCGCCACCCGGGGTTGGAGCATCTTTTTTCTGAGGAATTTCAGTAACCAGGGCTTCTGTGGTCAATATCATGGTGGCAACTGAGGCGGCGTTTTGCAGAGCCGACCTGGTAACTTTGGCCGGATCAATAATGCCAAACTTGGTCATGCTACCTGTAGCACCGGTGGCCACATTAACACCAAAGTCGTCGTCTTTGGATTCCAAAACCAGTTTGAGATAATAACCGTCATCCATGCCGGCATTTTTAAGAAGCCATCTGAAGGGTTGTTCTAATGCATGACGAAGAATATCCAGCCCGATTTTTTCGTCGCCTTCCAGTTTCAGGGCACCGAGAGCTTTAGCCGCACGAATCAAAGTGACTTCACCACCGGGGACAATCCCCTCTTCGACGGCGGCTTTAGTTGCGCCTACTGCATCTTTAACTCTTTCTTTTTTGTCGTTTAGTTCGACTTCAGTAGCAGCTCCCACATTTATTACGGCGACTCCTCCGGAAAGCTTGGCCAGTCTTTCTTCCAATTTCTCCCGATCAAAATCGGAGGTGGTGTGAGCAATTTCATCTTTAAGCTGTTTAATTTTGGCCTGAATTGATTTGGGGTCGCCTTTGCCGCCGATGATTCTGCAGTTGTCTTTGTCAGCCCAGACTTTATCGGCCTGACCCAAATCTTCAATTTTTACACCTTCAAAAGTGCGGCCGGTGTCTTCTGAAATAACTGTTCCCCCGGTTAAAGCGGCAATGTCGGAAAGCATGGCTTTTCTGCGATCGCCGAAGCCAGGAGCTTTAACGGCCAAAATATTGAAGGCTCCACGGAGCTTGTTGACCACTAAAGTGGCCAAGGCTTCACCGTCCAGGTCGTCGGCAATAATAACCAGGTTTTTGCTGATTTTGATGAAGCTTTCCAGGAAAGGAAGCAGGTCCTGGATGGAAGAGATTTTTTTGTCAGTAATCAAGATGTAGGGCGATTCGACTTCAGCTTCCATCTTTTCAGGAATGGTGACAAAGTAGGCGGAGGCGTAACCTTTGTCGAATTCCATACCGTCTTTGTATTCGATATCGATAGTCAATCCCTTACCTTCTTCAACTGTCACAACACCGTCACGGCCTACTTTTTCCAGGGCTTCGGCGATTTTTTTACCAATTTCCTCGTCGCCGGCGGAAATGGTAGCGACCTGGGCAATTTCTTCCTGGGTCTTAAGGGGTTTGGACATT
>Ga0208958_1004123_pt1 | contig 10662 bp, 6 predicted proteins | sample RifOxyB1_FD_184032 | JGI IMG/M metagenome (GOLD analysis project Ga0208958, IMG submission 184032) | Soil microbial communities from Rifle, Colorado - Rifle Oxygen_injection B1 (SPAdes) | ecosystem: Environmental > Terrestrial > Deep subsurface > Rock core/Sediment | place: Rifle, Colorado...
ACCGGTTCTTTCTTTGTTTTCTCCCCTATCATCTCAAAAGCTGAGTAGATTTGTCTTTGAACCACACTTTTCTTCCCGTCAACCATGCTTCGGTTAACCAGCTTTGCAACCATCACGTCGTTATAAACTGAGTCTGGGGCTATCTTTCTGATTCGTGGTGCTCCTCTTCTTGGCATCTTAGTTCGCCCCTCCTTCAGCAGCCGACCCACTAGCACCACCAAAACTCTGCCGTTTGGCCCCATATCTGGATCTCGACGTTTTCCTTCCCACTACACCTTTTGCGTCAAGTTTTCCTCGCACAACCTGATATCGTACTCCAGCCAAATCTTTCACCCGACCACTTCGTACCAAAACAATAGCGTGTTCAGCAATATCATGTCCTTCCCCGGGAATGTAAGCCGTTATTTCTTGTTTGTTTGATAATCTGACCCTCGCCACTTTCCGCAAAGCAGAGTTTGGTTTTCTTGGCGTCATCGTCCGGACAGAAAGAACAACTCCCCTTTTAAAAGGCGCCGAATATTCCTTAAACTTCCTATCTTTCGCGTTAAACCACTTCTTTAAAGCCGCGGTCTTGGTCTTCTTGGCCTGCTTATTTCTTGGCTTTCTAACTAATTGTGAAACTGTTGGCATTATTCAACTACCTCCTCAATCATTCTTTCTTTTTCAATCACTGGCTCATCATCAGTCAACTTGTGCACCGGGATCAGTCGACCAATAATCACGTTCTCCTTTAATCCGATTAAGTTATCCTTTTTGCCCATCAAAGCGGCATTTGCCAACACATCCGTTGTTTGTTGGAAACTCGCCGCGCTAAGCCAGCTCTCTGTATACATCGCCCGTCGAGTAATTCCCAAAATAATCTGTTGCGCCGCCGCCGCTTCCCCACCGGCCGCCAAAACTTTTTCGTTTTCTTCTTCAAACTTACCCTTTTCAATTTGCTCACCGGGCAATAATTGCGTGTCTCCCGCAGTCAAAACCTTTACTTCATCACTCATCTTTCTGACAATCACTTCAAAGTGCCTGTCATTAATAGGTACACCCTGACTCTCATAAACCCCCTGCAATTCCTGCACCAAATAATCTTGTGCCGCTCGCAAACCGCGCACCCGCAAAATATCTTTCACATCCAGGTATCCCCCAGAAAGTTGCTGTCCCACCTCCACTTTTTGACCACCCAGAACTAAAAGCTTACTTGTTTTTGGAATCAAATATTCCCTTTCTTCAGCCAATTTTCCTGAAGATTTGACCGTTACTTGCCACCCTTCCGGCAAATCTTCAACTTTCACGACCCCTGCAATTTCAGCCAGAGGTGACAAACTCTTAGGCATTCTAGCCTCAAAAAGCTCTTCCACTCGAGGTAGTCCTTGCGTCACATCCACTCCAACCACGCCTCCGGAATGTTTCGTTCTCATCGTCAGCTGAGTTCCTGGCTCACCAATAGACTGTGCCGCCAATACTCCCACCGGCACACCCGCGTGAACCATGTCCTTCGTTGAAAGATCCCAACCATAACACTTCGAACACATCCCGTACCTGCTCGCACAAGTCAAAGGCGAACGAACAACTATCTCTTCAATTCCAGCCTGATTTATCTCTTCCAGATGCCCTTCGGTAATTATTTCCCCCTTCGATACAATTTTTCGGCCTTTCTTCTCGGTAATATCCTCTGCCGCTACTCTCCCAACTACTCTCTTAAGAAATGTATTCTCACGCACCGATCTCTTCACTGTTAACCCCTCTTTAGTTCCACAATCTTCATCTCGAATAATTAAATCATGAGCCACATCAACCAACCTCCTCGTCAGGTATCCCGCATCCGCCGTCTTAAGAGCCGTATCTGTCAAACCTTTTCTCGCTCCACGGCTTCCGGTTACATACTCAAAAACACTCATTCCTTCTCGGAAATTAGATTTCACCGGCAGTTCAACAATCTTCCCCAAAGGATCAACTACCAAACCAATCATTCCAGAAAGCTGCTTTATCTGCTCTCTCGAAGTTCGCCCCACCTTCGCGTCGACCACAATTTTAATTGGAGTTCCAGGCTCCACCAGTTCCCAAGTTTTGTTTGCAATCTCCTCCGTTGTTTCAATCCAAACACTCTCAGTAAGTCGTTTCTTCTCTTCCGCCGTGATCAGCCCTTGCCCAAAGTTCTGCTCAATTTCGGCTACTCTTTCGTTTGCATGCTTGATAACTTCATTTTTTTCCGGCAAAACTGTCGCGTCCGTAATTCCAAAAGATAACCCTGACAAAGTCCCTCCCAAAAAGCCCAAGTCTTTTATTGCATCAATTAAATCAATTAATTCCTGATGACTCACGTCCGTAAATGCCTTATTTACCACATCCTTAATCACATCGCTACTCACATTCTTGTTTATGTAATCAAAACCTTCAGGCAAAATTTCATTAAACATTAATCGCCCCACAGTCGTCTCAATCACTTTTGCACCCATACGCACATTAATCTTTCTTCTTAAGTTCACTCTCCCCACCTGATAAGCTAAAATTGCCTCACCACTGTCCCCAAAAACAGTGTCAAGAGATTCCGTTCTCTCATCCATATAAGTCAGGTAATAAACACCCAGTGCAATCTCCTTACTCGCTGGCGCTGCCATCGGTGATCCGTCAGCCGGCCTCAACATGTTTTTATCCGACATCATCAATTCTCTAGCCTCAGCAATCGCGTTCTTCGAAAGTGGCAGGTGAACCGCCATTTGATCTCCGTCGAAATCAGCGTTATAACCTTTACATACCGCCGGATGAATTCTAATCGCATTGCCACCAATCAAAACTGGATAAAATGCCTGGAAACCAAGTTTATGCAATGTCGGAGCGCGGTTAAGTAGCACCGGATGATCTTTTGTAATTTCCTCCAAAATATCAAACACTTCACTTGGTCGCCTCTCCATTAGGTTCTTTGCACTCTTCACATTCGGTGCAATTCCCCTTGAAATCATTTCCCGAAGCACAAAAGGTTTCCACATCTCAAGCGCCATATCCTTTGGTAATCCACACTGATTTAACTTAAGTTCAGGACCAACCACAATCACACTTCTTCCAGAGTAATCCACTCTCTTTCCCAGAAGATTCTGCCTAAATCTTCCCTGCTTACCTTTCAGCATGTCGCTCAAGGATCTCAAAGGCTGTCGCCCTCTCCCCCGTCGTGTCGCCTTTCTCTGGCTTGCATCAATCAAAGAGTCAACACTCTCTTGCAACATTCTCTTTTCGTTCCGAAGAATTATCTCCGGCGCTCCCAAACCAATTAAATGCTTCAGTCGATTATTTCTATTAATCACTCTACGATACAGATCGTTCAGATCACTCGTTGCAAATCTTCCCCCAGAAAGCTGCACCATCGGCCTAAGATCAGGTGGCAAAACCGGCAAAACCTTCAAAATCATCGAGGTGGGGTTAATTTTTGCTAAACGCATTCCGTCAACCATTTTCAGTCTCTTTGTGAGCTTCACATATCTCGCTCCTTTGCCCTTGATGTTCGTTATTTCTTCGCGAACTTCCTTCGAAACCTGATCAAGATTTATTCTAGAAAGCATTTCAACAATCGCTTCAGCCCCCATCCTCACCTCAAAAAACTCATTAATCCCATACATCATTAGTTTGTCGTATTCTTCTTCCGTCAAAAAGCCCATGGGCGTTAAGCCTCGTACCAAATCAGTTAACTTCGCAAATAATTCTCTTGTCTTTTCACCAGAAACTCTTTCATCCTCCAAAAGCACCGTTTCTTTCTTTCTAAAATCAAGTCCAATCTCCTCCAAAGCCATCGCCAATTGCTCCCTATCCTTCACCCTTGATTTAACTTTTTCTTTCCTCTCCACGGCATCCGTGCGCAATAATTCCTTCTTCTCATCATAAACCACTTTCATTTCATCCAGCTTCTCTCCACACACTTTATCCAAAACTCCCAAAGCTTCTTTTCGCCCCTTTTCATCCACCTGCATTACCAAATATCTCGCGAAATAAACCACTTGCTCCACCGCTCTCGGTGGCAAATCAAGAAGTAAAGAAACTTTACTTGGGGCTCCCTTAAAGTACCAAACATGGACGACCGGTGCTGCTAGTTCAATATGCCCCATCCGCTCCCGTCGAACACGAGATTCAGTGACTTCCACACCGCACTTATCACAAGTTACTCCTTTATAACGAATCCGCTTATACTTCCCGCAATAACATTCCCAATCCTTTGTTGGCCCAAAAATTCTCTCGTCAAAAAGTCCATCTTTTTCTGGCTTTAGTGTCCGATAATTAATTGTTTCCGGTTTTACCACTTCACCCCTTGACCAAGCTCGAATTTCCTCTGCCGAAGCCAATCGAATTTTAAGTGAACTAAACTCCTCCAAACTTTTCAGTCTCATCAAAGGATCTGTCGATTTTCTTTCTGCTTCCTTGGTTTTCCTATCAAACTCATTTAACTCATCATTTTCATTATCTTCCTCTGCTGAGCCCCTCATAATCCCCTCAACATCAACCGCTAATCCCAAAGAATTAAGCTCGCGAATCAAAACCTTAAATGACTCCGGCACTCTCGCCTCGGGGATCGGTTCTCCCTTCACAATTGCTCCGAAAGCCTGGGCCCTTCCCACAATATCATCGCTTTTAATCGTCAACATTTCCTGCAAAGTGTGTGCCGCCCGGTGAGCTTCCAATGCCCAAACCTCCATCTCCCCCAACCTCTGTCCACCCATTTGGGCTTTACCACCCAAAGGTTGCTGTGTCACCAAGGAGTATGGCCCTGTCGAACGCGCATGGCTCTTATCCTCAATCATGTGCTTCAGCTTCATAATGTAGCCAATACCTACAACCGTTTCTTCCTCAAACGGCTCACCAGTTCTTCCGTCAAATAACCTCGTCTTCCCATTTGCCGGCAAACCAGCCTCGGTTAATTCCTTGGCAATTACACTTTCAGGTACCTTATCAAAAACAGGTAACGCTCCCTTTTCACCTTTCTCGGCCAATGCCCAACCTAAATGAGTTTCCAAAAGTTGCCCCAAATTCATACGAGCCAAAACGCTCAAAGGTGAAATAATTAAGTCAACCGGTGTTCCATCATTCATGTAAGGCATATCTTCCGATGGCAAAATTTTTGCAATCACCCCTTTATTTCCATGCCGTCCCGCCAATTTGTCACCAACCATCACCTTTCTGAGTTGAGCCACCTTTACGATCACGCTCCGCGTCACCCCCGGCCCCAATTCATCACCCCGATCTTTATCTAAAATACTCACATCCACCACAATTCCACCCTCACCATGAGGCACTCGCAATGATGTGTCACGCACTTCTCTTGCCTTTTCACCAAATATTGCCCGAAGCAATCGCTCCTCGCTTGTTAACTCTGTTTCACCTTTAGGAGCAATTTTTCCAACCAAAATATCATTTGGCCCTACTTCCGCTCCAACAACCACAATTCCATCTTCCGCCAAATTAGCTAATTCATTTTCCGCCACATTTGGGATATCTCGAGTTAATTCTTCCGGCCCCAGCTTCGTCTCAACCACATCGGCTTGATATTCCTTTATATGAACACTTGTTAGCAAATCATCCCGCACTAATCTGTCAGAAACCACAATCGCGTCCTCAAAACCATACCCTTCAAACGAGGCATAAGCCACGACCATGTTTTGCCCCAAAGCCAGTTCTCCCTCCTCACAAGCCGGTCCATCAACCAATAAATCTCCCTTTTTCACCTTCTGACCAACCTGCGCTCTAATCTTCTGATTATAAGAAGTTGATTGGCTTGTCCTCTTAAACTTTGTTAAATGATAAACAATCGCTTTTCCATTATCTGTCACTTCATAATCTGTTCCCTCTGAATTTACATCAATTTTTTTGTCTAATTTAACCTCAATCCGATCAGAATCAGCGTATTCCACTATCCCCGGATAATCCGCCCGAATGACTCTTCCCATCGCCTCCGCAACCACTCCTTCCATCCCTGTTCCCACTACCGGCGAGGTAGGAGCAACCAAAGGTACTGCCTGACACTGCATATTACTTCCCATTAAAGCTCGATTACCATGATCATTCGGCAAGAATGGAATCAAAGCCGCACTCGCTCCAAACACCTGCCTTGGTGTTACGTCGATTAAATCAACCAAGTCTGCCGACCCTTCCAAAAAGTCACCATGGTAACGATAAGCCAACCGCGCGTCGGTAATTACTCCATCATTATCTACAGTCACACCCGAGTGTGTTATATGTTGATCTCGTTCATCGTCTGCCGTAATATAAATCGTCTCATTCGTCACTCGCGCCACCGTTTTGTTTCCTTTTTTAATCTTCTCTACTTTATGATACGGTGTCTCAATAAACCCGAACTCATTCACTTTTGCATACAACGCCAAATAAGTAACAAGTCCAATATTTGGCCCCTCGGGCGACCTTACGGGATCAATTCTTCCATACTGACTTGAATTAATATCACGAATCGAAAAGCTCGCTCGGTCACGATTTATTCCACCCGGCCCCAAGACCGAAACACGACGTAAATTATCAATTTCGCTCAAAGGATTCGTGTCATCCAAAATTGTCGATAATTGATTTGATCTGAAAAACTCATTAATCGAGGCAATTAAAGGCCTCGCGTTTATCAAATTTTGAGGTTGTGGCTTATCATCCGGGCTAATTAAGCTCATCTTCTCTTTTACGCTCCGCTCCAATCGCAAGAGTCCCACTCGAAAAGCATGTGTCCCGACCAGCTCCCCAACTCTTCTTAGTCTTCTATTTGCTAAGTGATCAATATCATCCACATTCCCAGTTCCGTTTTGAAGTCCAATCGTGTATGTCAAAGCCCCCACCACGTCTTCTCTTGTCAAAACATGGTTCTTCTTCTCGTTCGAGACGGAAAGCCCAAGTTTCTTATTTACTTTATATCTCCCCACCTTACCCAAGTCATATCGTCTAGAATCAAAAAACAAACTCGTAAATAATGCTTCAGCATTCTCCAAAAGTGCCGGCTCCCCAGGTCTCATTTTTCTATAAATCTCAAGCAAAGCCTCTTCTCGAGTTTTCGTTGGGTCCTTCGCAATCGTCGCATGAATATATTTATGTTCGCTATCTGTATCTACCCCTTCAAACAACTTTTCTATTTCATTATCCGTTTCAATTCCCATGGCCCTCAAGATCACTGTCGCTGGCAATTTTCTTCTCTTATCAATTCTTGCCCACAAAATATCTTTCTTTCCTACCTCAAATTCCAACCAGGATCCCTGAAGCGGTCTGACCTCCGCCCCATAAAGCATTCGTCCACTTGAGCGATCAACATCACCGTAAAAATAAACACCTGGTGATCGCACCAACTGGTTAATCACTGCTCTCTCAATTCCATTCACCACAAAAGTTCCCACCGCCGTCATCTGAGGCAAATTACCAAAGAAAACTTCCTGTTCAACCTGTTTACCAGAAATTTTGTTAATTAAAATTGTTTTGATTCTAAATGGAGCGGCGTATGTGAGGCCTTTTTCAATTGCTTTTTTAGGAGTTAAATTTGGAGAATCCATCACGTACTCACCCAGTTGGAGCTGCCAATTCTTTCCCGTAAAGTCATCAATCGGCGTAATCTGCTCTATTTCTTGTGCAATTCCCTCTTTCAAAAACCACGCCCAACTCTCTCTTTGAACTTCTGACAAGTCAAGCTCTGGCAGATTATGCTCGACTTTTCCAAAATTTCTCCTTTTTGTGTAACTCATAAAAAATAAACCGGACGCAAAAGTCCCGCCAACGAAAGCGGGATGAGCCTACTCCAGTACGCCTATAGGCAATTATATTGAAATATCACACCCTGTCAAGCCTCAACTTACCTCAAATACATTTGCACGTTTTGATTGTGTTCTTCCAATGTCTCCGCATAATGAATCACCCCATCAGTATCATGAATGTAATACCAGTATTCTGTCTCTTCTGGATTTGCAGCCGCGTTGAGCGAAGTTAAACCAGGATTAGCAATCGGCCCAGGCGGTAAACCAATGAATTTATAGGTGTTATACAAAGAATTAATTTCAAGATCGGCTCGAGTAAGTGGTCTTGGCCACCACTTACCGGGTTCGCCCAAAGCATACTGAATCGTGGCATCGGCCTGAAGTGGCCAATCATTATTCAACCTATTCATAAGTATTCCCGCAACCACCGGCCTTTCCTTCGCCGTCAAAGTCTCCCGCTCAAGTATCGATGCCAAGATAACCGCTTCCTCACTACCACCAGGAAACTTCTTCTCAAAAGTCGATCTCATTACATTCACCACCCGCGACGCTTGTATATCTTTTGGAAATAAATACGTATCCGGGAATAGATATCCTTCCATTCCAACTGACTCTGCTAAAAACTCCTTTCGAAGGCTTACCGCTTCCTCATCAGTTAATCCCAACCCTTCAATAAACTTCTCGACCACTTCTTCTCGCCGAAGCCCCTCAGGCACTGTTATCCAAAGCTCAGTTGGCCCTTTAAGTAATGTTTCAACAATCTCACCCAAAGTCAGGTTACCCGTCAATTCAAATTCACCAGGCGGCACTTTTGTCGCCAAACCATACACCTGTAAATAAACTTTAAACGCAAACGCACTCTTAATAAGCCCCGTTTCCTTTAAATTCCTACCAATTTTTTCTGCACCCGACCCCTTCGTAATTAAAAAGCTCACATTTTCTTCATTTTTGCTTGGTGCTCCCGTCGCCCCCTTCCACCACACCATCCCCGCCAAGAGTCCCCAAAAAACCAATCCAACAAACCCAATCACCACTACAGAAATTTTCTTCACTGGGTTATTCTAACTAAAAAGCTAAAAAGCTACAAGCTAATAAGCCAACTTATACTTCTTCCAAAAGCGCCCTCCGATAGGTATTTTTCTTTATATCGTGAATAAAAATTCTGCCACATTTACACGTCACTTTTTCATAACCCTTTTTAAAAGGAGACTTCTTACCCTTTCTTAAAGGCATTCCACATCCCACACATTGTCCCTGGCTCATAAGCCAAGCCTGAATCGGAGCAATCACATTTTTAATTACCGGCGCCATAAAAGGATTATACTATTTTTAAATATTTTCATCCACCCAGGCCTGAAGCATAACAGTCGCCGCGTAGGCATCTTCCATTTCCCGCCGTTTTTTCCTCCCCTTTCCCGCCTCAATACTCATTCTCTGAGCATCTTTTGTTGAAAGCGTCTCATCCCAATACTTCACCGGCACACTTGTCTCTGTCTCAAGTTTCTGACCAAACGCCCTCTGCCTTCTACCCATCTCCCCCTCACTCACTCCCACGATGATTTCTTCGATTTCTTCTTCTTTGGCAAGCACTGTCAATTTTTCAATTAATTCAATCTCGCTATTATGTCTCACTACCATTAATGGCTCTGCTAATTTTCCCACGCACATTGCCACTCCCGTCTTCCTCTCCCCCAAATCAATCCCTAATATATTTGTCATTGTTCAGTATACCCTCTCTCCCAACGGCACCAAGCGAGCCCGCACGATCAATCTTTTGGGGCGCAAAGGATGCCCTGGCGGCACGCACGTCACTAGTGTCAAATAGCTATCGTCCGTATTTTGGGCCAGTATTTCAATATCTGTTGGCATCACTTCAAAAATATTCTCTACCACGTATTGATAATTAATCCCATCATAATTCGCCTCAATCATGTCTCCCTTCTCGATCTTTGGCAAAGTGGAAAAAATCGTTAAGTAATCCTCAGGGTCAAAAAATTGAGGTAATACTGAATGTCCAAAAACTACCCCATTACCACGCTTGCCCGGGTAAGCCGTTCCCGGATACTGAATCAAGCTTTCGCTTAAATCCTCTCCACCCACCGCCACAGCGGCATTTTTGATCTTCAGTGTCGGAATTGATAATGTATAAAACCGCACTCCACCTTGCGCCTCCATAACTTCCGCCGAAGGAGGGTCACCAACAAACCAATTGCTCGCCTTTGTTAAATCTGTCTCTCCTTCTGCCGCTTTTGCATAAATCCCTTCCTCTTCCGCAGGAATTGGCGATAAGTATTCACCAAATCTCAACATACTCATAATCTCATAGCCAACAATGGGATATATCACCCAAACCAAAACCCCCACTCCAGCTATAGCACTCAAAAAACCCAAAATCTTTCTCATTCGCCACTCTTATCAGCCACGACCTCTATGTTGATATGTTTTGTCAACCAAGGAATTATACCCAGTTTTCCCGGTAACTGCGGCTTCACCTTAATCTCCGCCCGGCTAAAACCAGGAATTGTCGTCAAATACTCCTGGGCTCTCAGAGGATATTTCCCAGCAACCTTACTAATTACTTCGTCTGGATTTACTTCTGGTAAAAGGTTTGCTTCAAAAGTCACATCAAAATCCCAAATTCCATCTCCCTCACCTTCAAACACAAAATCCGTGTTTATTTGGCCATCAAGCAAAGTAAATCCTTCCGGCACTTGATCCCCAAACATATTTTTCGCCAAAGATACTAATATATCTCTTGAAACCACCAAGCCCACCACATCCATTGTCAGTTCCAAACTCACCGAGTTTGCTTCATCTCCCGCCTCCCCGCTAAAATCACGTTTTGTCACCTCTTTTCGTATGGCTTCCTGCACCATCTCAACCCCACTACCAGCCTTAGCTGTAAGTTCGGCCTCTCCTTCACTAAATAATTTCTCTGTCACTTCATCCTCTA
>Ga0208958_1004124_pt1 | contig 10657 bp, 11 predicted proteins | sample RifOxyB1_FD_184032 | JGI IMG/M metagenome (GOLD analysis project Ga0208958, IMG submission 184032) | Soil microbial communities from Rifle, Colorado - Rifle Oxygen_injection B1 (SPAdes) | ecosystem: Environmental > Terrestrial > Deep subsurface > Rock core/Sediment | place: Rifle, Colorado...
GGTCGCGACGGCGCGGCGCTGGGTCAGACGTTGCTGGCGCAGTTCAGCACCGAAGCGGCGTGCCTAAGTATCGACAAGAGCGGCCAGATTGGCACTGAGAAAATCGACCGCGAGCGGGGCATTGGGTCTTCGTCGCCGATGGCGTTTACCTTGCTCGATTGCGACACCGTCCGCACCTGGCTGCAGCGCTGGGCCCACAGCACGACGCTAACGGCCACGGCCAGCACGACGGCCGGGACGCTGAATGTGGTCGACACCACCGGCTTTGCGGCTACCGGCGCCGTCTGGCTAGGCGTGGAGCGCATCACCTACACCGGCACGACCGCAACATCCTTCACTGGCTGCACCCGCGGGCAGTCGGCGGGCTTTCCCTACCAGCACACCTATGGAACCGCCGGGCAAATCGTTACCGATGCGCCACGGATCTGGCGCGGGCGACAGGTCACGCTCTGGGCAAAGCCGGTTGACCAGGGTGGGGCCATTCCTGGCAATGCCCTGGAAACCGACGCCGTTGTGGTCTGGCGCGGCCGGCTGATTGACGGACCCAACCGCCAGCGCGACGGGTTTGCGTTTGAGGCAGAGCAACTTGACCGCGTGCTAGAGCGGCAGCTTGCGGCCAAGGTCAGCGGGACCGTCAAGGAGAAAGGCGGGAAGTACACGGTCAACGCCGGCGAGCAGGTATCGCTCACCGTGCGACTCCTTGACGCTGCCGGCGCTGACGTGGTTGGGCCCTACGCCATCACCTTGCAGCCCTGGCAAGGGACCGGCTTAGTTGACGGCGACCCGGTTAGCGGCGCGGAGATCCGTAAGGCGCTGGTTGACGCCTATGCTCAGTGGGTTGCGGACAATACGGCGACCGGGATCGGCACAATGGCGTGGGGTCAGGGCAACAAATCGGGAGGCGGCAAAGGGCAATGGTACTGCTCCTTGTCCATCACGTTCGACGCACTGGTTGAACAGGTGCTTGTGAAGACCGATTACGGCAGTTCGTTTGTCATGTTCCCCGGCGGTATGCAGGCGGCAGCCTACGCGGCAACGGGCTGGGTTACCTGGGACAACCCATTCGACGGCGCCGACACCCCAGCCGCGTGGGGCCTCACCATCACGCTAGACGAAGGCACCGCCGCAGACGTGCCAGCCTCCGGCATTCTGAGCGTTGACGTCAAGGGATTGGGCCCCGCCACCGTCGGCTACACTGTCGCAGCCACTGCCGGCGCAGACCTGTACCTCACCACAGACGGCAGCGCGGGCTTATTCCCGGTCAACGCCCCCGGCTTAGTCGGCTCCAGTTGTGAAATCATCCAAACCGATAGCGGCACGTTCAACGCGATGATGCTGCACACGTTGGAATCAAGCGGCACGGCTGCGGAGCGCGGCACATCCGACACCCTGCCAGAAAACCAGGGCTACGGAATCGACGAATCGCTGATTGCCGAAACGACCTTTGCCGATCCGCTGCTCGAAATGCTCGGCAAGGCGGCGCCCAACGGCGGCAGCTTTGCAGACATGTTCGGTGGTGCGCTGGGTCTTCTGCGCTTGGCTGTGGTCGGCAAATCGACCGGAACCGATTGGAAGCTAAGCCTGATCAGCACAAGCCCAGACGGAGCGCCAACCGCCGATCCCATCACCGATGCAGACCTGCTCTCCCACGGCGGCGACCCGCTGGCCAGCATCGCCAAACTGGACGCCCCCAACAGCGTCCGCGTGATCATGCCGTTCGGGCCCGATGTGCAAGACGTGCTGGAAATGAACTCCGGCGGAATGCAGCAGGTTCAAGGCCGGCGCCAGGTCGAATTCACGGTGCCAGCCGACGACCGCAAGAAGTTGATGACGCTGGCCAAAAGCATCATCAAGGGCCAGTTTGCCGCTGACCAAACCGGGCAGGCGATTGAGTTGACGGTTGGCCCCTGGGTCGCTGCCGAGCCCGGAGACGTGGTAGCTCTGACGCTGACGCACCCTGGACTGTGGACCTGGGGCGGCGGCATTGGCGCCACCGGCTACACTGGGACCGGCCGCGTTGTGGGACGGCGCATGAACCCGTCCACTTGCATTGCCACCTTGACGATCCTGATCGACGGCGCCACCTCTGTCTACTCGCTGAGCCCCGCCGCGCTAGTGTCCGCGTTTGGCGGCATTGCAACAGCGGTGACCAGTTTGACGGTTCCGCTGGCCTACCTGACCACGATGCAGGCGGCGCTGGCGCAGTCGTCGCCGTTCTGGGTCCAGCACTACCAGCCAGGCAGCGATGCGGACGGGCAGTTGCACCGCGTCACCGCCGTTGCCGAATCCGGCGGCGCCTGCCTGCTGACGGTCGACACGCACACGGGCGGGCATACCGTCGTCGTTGGTCAATCGCTGCTGACGTGGCCCAAGACCAGCGGCAGCATCTCGACCTATCAACGGTATTTCGCGCACGTCGACGACGGCAGCGCGTGGGGCTAGGATGCCGATCACGACCCCTGCCAGCCTGGTACTGACCAATAAAGCGAAGCTTCTGGCGCCGGCGATGGCCCTGGAACCGCTCAAGTCGGTCATGAAAAATATCAACTATCTATGGAAGTTCCACACGCCGCCGTTGCTCAGTGTGGTCTACAACACCGATGCGCTGGCCAGCCGCGACACTGAGTACCATATCCCGATCCTGCCCAGCGCTGACGGGCTGGATTACGTCTTTGTCCACCGCTTCGAGTGTGACCAAGCGACACAGACGGTCACCGTTTATGTCGACACCTGTACCACCTATGCAGGCGCTGGCACCGCTTGGACCAACGTCTACAGCACGGCAGAGGTTACCGCGGGCGCCAACGTGGTCAAAATATCCACCTCGGCAGCCTACACAATCGCGGCAAACGTCGTCGCCATCCGCTGCCGGTACACGGACCCCGGTGCAGCTGGCAAGACTGACCACGGCGTGACGATGTACCCTGCTCCCGGCGACGCGGTAGCGGCCAAGAAGACTAGCGGGTTTCAGTCGTTTGACAGCGCTGCACTGGATGCTGCGACGGGTGCGGCGATCACAGAGGAGCACATCAAGCGCTGCGCGTCGTCGTCGCGGGCGGTCGCGGAGGATCGGCGGCAGTGTGCTTTCGCGTTTGTGCAGGAGTACAGCAGCGCCCCGCACTTTGTTTGCTCGGATGCGATTCTTGGCAGTGCGGCTAATGGGTATAGTTTGCCGGCTGTTTGGGCCAGGTTGCCGCAGTTTAGCGCACACACCATCACGCTCCGCTGCATTGCGGAGGTTAGCGCCGGGGCGACCGCTGCAAAGGTCAAGCTTGGCATTCAAGCTGGCGAGTCAACCACATTTGCGGCCAGCGGGTCTATTGAATCCGGCACGATTAGCTTGTCCACCTCTAACAGCATTCTGGCAGGTGGCGGCAACTTCGTCCTAAGCGCCAACAACACCGCCGGCAACTCAACAAGGATCTTCGCCCTAATCGGCTGGTACACCCCAATCGTGCCGCAAGACGACATCGTTGCATGGGCCAGCGATAACTACCCGAGCGCAAAAGCCTACCTGCTCGCCACCGCAGCCAACCGCGTTGAAGCGCTGGCCGTTCTGCCCTACTGCGGCACGGCGCACCTATTCGACGGCCTAACCACGAACCTGCGCACCCGCTACCTTGGCGCGCTTGTGGGCCCCGGCAGTGAGCGCGCCCGCGCCAACGTCTCCCGCAGTTGGACCGCCGGCACCAACACGTCAACATATGGGCCGTCGACCATCACTGGCACAACCTCCGCCGTTGTGACGCAAGTTGAGTGGCCACTTGAGAATTCATCGTCCCCAACCGGCACCTTTGGCACGCTTGGCGCCGCTTCTGACGTGGTGACCAGCGGCGACACCGATAGCGCCACCTCTGGCGATACCACGATTGACCTCGCGCAGGGGACAATGGTCCCGTATATCGAAGAGTTGACGGTGACGGACATGGCCGGCGTTGCCGTCTTTGTCAGCCGGCAGCTTGAAGCGTTTGGGGAGGTGTAGCCATTGCGCCAAAGCCCCCAATGCGGCAAACTGCAGACTCAGCGGGGCTAACACGAACCCCGCAGAGGTGACGACATGGGCAACTTTTACCGGGGCGGAAAGCTCCGCAGCGCCGAAACCTTCCGCCAGACCGGCACGCGCACGCTCGCAGCGGCCACCGAAAGCGACCTATGGGACGGCGCAGCCGCAACCCGTCCATGGCCGGCAGCGGAACAGCTGCGCATCGTCTCTACAAGCGCCGAAGACGACAACGTAAAGACCCAAAGCGGGACCATCATCATCGCCGGCACCATGGACCCAATCGTTTCCCAAAGCGATTCGATCACCGTCGCCGGCACGATGCAGCCCGCCTTGCCGCAGATCGATGAAATCACGATCACCGGCGCGATTGAGCCCGTGCTCACTGACGAATGGGATTGCGTCGCGGCCGGCGGCATCAACAACGGCGACATCTGCCGGTTGACCCTCGACGGCGTCCACTTCGACACGATGATCAGCCCCGCGATTGCCTCCGTCGCCGCGCTTGTCGCTGCGGTCGCTGACGCGGCCATGCTCGGATCGTTCGACACTTGGAGTGTGCTGCCGGGCGGAACTCTGGACGCTGGCGACATCATCACGCTGACCATCCCCGGCGCCACGGCCAGCCCCTATACCTACACCGTGCAGCCCGCCGACACCGCAGCCCTGGTGTCCAGCGGCCTGAAGGCTCAAGTCGACGCAGACGGCGGCGCAACCTACACCGCCGCGGTTTCTGGCAACAGCCTGCTGCTGTCCAAGAACGCCCGTGGCGTTGGCGCCGCGGTCACCTGCACTTGGACGACCGATCCCGGCCTTGATGCTACCGCCACTGTTGCCAACGACGTGATCGGCGTTGTCGCTCAGACCGCTTGGACGGTCACCGATGACACGGTCGACGCGGTCAATTGCCTGCACACCGTCCCCGGCGCCACGGCCGGCACGGTTGCCAGTAGCTTCACTGTTGACGGCGGCGCGGCCTCCACCTTCATCGCGACCCACACGGTTACCGGCGCGGATGCCGACATTGCCCGGGTGACGATTGATGGGACGCCGTTCTCTTACACGGTGTTGGCCGGCGATGCGCTGGCGGACGTGGCCACAGGGTTGGCGGCAGCAATCCACGGTCAGGTGGTCGGCGCCAATACCTTCACGGCGTCCGCGGCTCTGACCGTGATCACCCTCACCGGGACCGATGCCCAGGCGTTTACCACCGTTGACGCCTCGGTCAACAACCAGGCAGTCGGCGCGGCTCTAGCCGCATCCCCGGCAACCACGCAGGCGGCAGCAGCTGCGGACGTCGCCCAGGTGACCCTGAACGCCGTTCAGTACAGCCGCACCATCCAAGGCGCGGACACCACGGACACTGTTGCCACGGCCCTGGCCGCGACCTTGAACGCACTGCCGGAGGTTTCCGCAGCCGCGGTCGGCGCAGTGATCACTGTCACCGCCGCAGTCGCCGGCACGGCTGGCGCCTACACGCTGTCTGATTCCAGCGTGAACAACCAGGCGGGCGGCGTCGCGTTGTCCTGCGCGGTCGCGTCGATCGACGTTGGCGCGGACCCTGACATCCTGGAAGTCAGCGACGGCACGACGACTTACAGCCGCACGGTCCTGACTGCCGTTCTTGCGGATGAGGTCGCGGCGCTGGCGGCGCTCATCAACGCCGATGCGGCCTACGTCGCTTCTGCGGTCGCCGGCACCATCACCGTTTCCGCGGCCGTGCCTGGCGTCGGTTTCACCTTCGTTGACGCTTCCACAGACCTGCAGACCGCCGACCTCAGCGTGACGATCGACAACACGGCAAACATGGCCAACGGCGGCGGCACGGGCCTGCGGACCATGCGGGTTGACTACCTGGACGCGGACGGCGTGCGGCAGTCGGAGACTATCACCATGGACGGCTTGACGCCCGTGCTCACCACTGCGACCGGCGTCACCGCGATCCTATCCTTGACCGCCTTGACCGTCGGCAGCACTGGCGCGGCGGTTGGCGCGGTTTCGGTCAAGGACTTGGCCGCCGCGGTTATCTTTGGGACCATTGCCGCAGGCACCGTGCAAGACGACGCTGCTTGCTACCGGGTGCCGGCGAGCAAGGTGGCGTTTGTCTCCGCGGTCGAACTGTCCGCGGGGGCCGTGGCGACCACCGTCAAGCTCAAGAGCGACGCTAACCCTGTGACCGGGGCCGTGGTCTCCGGCGCGGCCTTCACTTGGGGCAGCGCCATTGCCGGCACGGACCCCGCGAGCGTGACCCCGCCGGTATGTTGGGGGCCGTTCCCCGCGGCTGCCAAGATCTGGCTCACCGGCACGTCGGCTGCAGGCACTGCCTGCCAGGGTGCGATCAACGGCTACCTTGAGCCGGCGTAATGAGGCAACCAATGGCCGTAACATCCGAAGAAATCAGCGTCTCCGCCAAAGTCAGTAACAAAATGTGGCAAGTTATCGCCACACTATCCCTAGTAGCAGGCGGGGCGGTTGGCGGCGTCGGGATGTTGGGGGCCAAGGATTCCACGCCGGCAGCGGTTGCGGTCGACCACACGCCGGAGCTTCGCGCCAATATCTCCGCCGTGGCCAGCGCGACAGCGGAGGCTAAGCGCGACGGGGAAAGGACGCAGGCGGAACTAAAGGAAGTGGTCAGGCGGTTCGCTGATGCCCAAGAGAAGCAGGCAACGGCCATGATCGCAATCAGTAAGTCAATCGCCAACATAGAGGGTCAACTCAGCGTGACCGCTCCCCGCCGCCGCTGATTTGCTACAGCCGCTGTAGTTTTTGCTACAAGAGAAAGGCAAGCCCTACTACAGACCTGAGACAGTTGAGACGGTACGCTACCGGCAGAGGTGGCGTTGTGCGGCTGTTTGGCCTTGGGGTTCTGTTGGTGGTATTGTGGTTGGTCTTGGGCCCGATTGCGTTGGCCTTGCTTTGGGGGATTCGATGACACCGCTAGACCGCGCGCTCAAAGGCGTAGAGCTCAAAGCCTTCCAAGCCGCCAACGGCCTTAAGCCCGATGGCATCGCCGGACCCAAAACCTGGGCGGCCATCTGGCGCAGTTTCGGCTTTGAGCTCGGCGAGCCCATGATCCACTACCAGAAGCGGGCCAAGCCAGTCGCCTACGCCGTCCAACACCACAGCGACACGCGCACTGTTGCGGCCATGGTTGGAGCTCTGAACGGCAAGAAGACCAAATCGACGCACATCAGCGTTGACCAAGCGGGCATCAAGAGGATGCACCTTGATCCGGTCCTCTTCGTTGCCTGGCACTGCCCTGGCGCGAACCTGCAATCGGTCGGCTTGGACGCGATCCACAAGCGCGGCGACGAATTCACCCCGGCGCAAATCAAGGCGCTTGGCGAGGTCCACCGCGACCTGGCCATGGTCTTTGGCTATCCGCCAGTGGTCAAGGTCGGGCGGGTGGTCAAGGTGCCGAAGGGCAAGCCGGTGTTGCCCGGGCAAATGCAGGTCGGCGGGCAGTTGCTGCCTGGTGGCGGTGTCGGCATCTATGAGCACGGCCAGATCCAGGGCACGCTTTGCCCTGACGGGTTCCCTACGGCGGCTTGTCTTGAGGCGTGAACTCTGGGAGACGGCCAAGTTTTGCGTGGCGGTGCAAGTCGCCGCCGGGCTCGCCGCCGTGACCCTCTGCGGCTGCTACGTCTGGCTGAAGGTCTGCCGTGCCCCTACGCCACAACCTGCCCCAAAGCCCAAGAGCCCAAGAGCGTGACGACGCCGGGCATGGTCTTGGCGTTGAGCTCAACTTGCGGCATCCAATCCTCGGCCATCACCTGGATCTCCCACCCCGTGCGCGGCTCCTGGTAGACGGGATAAGCCGTGACCCAGATCCGCAAGCCGTTCTGGGTCTTGGTCTGGGCACCGCCACTGCCGTCCTTGCCGCGGGTCCAACGGTGGTGCGGGATGAGTTGGCGGAGTTGGGCCATATCGCTGTCGGTCATGTGGTAGGGGATCATGGGGTTCCTGTTCGAGTTCGTGGTTGGATGGACCCTTGGGCGCATTAGCCCTTCGCTGCCTCTGCCAGTCGTGCGCAGGTGACGCAGCGCAGATCCGTTCCAGTTGGGTCTTTCAGTTTCTTGTAGGCGTAGCCGTGGTCAAGCGGGTCGCTGCTGCATAGTTTGACGTAGGTTCCGGGGCCGTACTCTGACGAACTACAGCCCATGATTGTGGCTTTCCAGCGCCACCAATGCGCGAGGTTGCCAGGCTTGCTAGTGCCGTCCTTGGCCTTGAGGATCTTGAGCATTCGCCGTTGTCGGTCTTTCACGCTTCCCTCCTTGGGCGCACTAGCCGCGCCAGTTCCTTAGCCCTTTTCCGCAAGCGTCATCAGGTCCATGGCTTTCCGGTATTGCTCGGGCTCGACAAAGACGCGCTTGCCCAACTCCACACTCGACAGCGCAGTGACGCTGATCCCGAGCAACTCGGCAGCCTGCGCCATGTTCAACCGCGTGGTGTGGACACGGTGAGCACGCAAAGCTGCACCCTGTTGCCGGGATTGCTCGGTTGAAACGATGCTGGCGACCGGCGCAATTCCGCTGACACCTTCCCCGTCTACGAACCCGTAACTGTGGTCAATCTGGTCTGACGCTGGCTTTGTTTCAAACACGGAAACCTCCAAACACCGCCTTGACCCGAGCCAAAAAGCTAGGCGGTGGCGGCAGCGCGATTTGCGCCTTGATGGCGACGCAGGCTTTCTCGGCACACTCGGGGCAAAAGTCCAATGTCTCCCACACATCCGGCACAGCGAAGTCACCGACCACCGCGCGAAACCGGAACTCGGCAGCGATGGCGTTCGGCTCCATCCGGCGCTCGCAGAAGTCGCATGTGTAAATCGTCTTTCGTTCTAGTCGCATTCTTCACTCCTTTCCGTTTTGGAAACAACTGGCGGGGCGGGCGTAAACCGCCAATGCGTTGCCCCGCCGGCACCGTTGAAAAACTCAAGCGTTCCGTCTGCCTTCACGGCATTCCACCGCCACATTTCCTCCGCGCCGACTCGCACGCAGTCCGTCAACCGCTTGCCGTTCCAGAGGTCGACGGGCTTCCACAGGGGCGGCAAGGACTCGGATAGCGGCACCCAATCATCAGCCGGAATCAGCACCACAGGCTTAGGCCCACCGCCAACCGTCCCCGCCAGCACGTTGCGAAAGTCCTTGGTATACACCCCGCGGTAGCCGCCACGTCCTGCCCACCTGTCGGCAAGTTGGCTCAGGCGGGACAGCGTTGCCTCCGCCGCCAGCATCCGCGCCTCAATCGCCTCCCGCTCAGCCTGCTGCGCAACCGCGTGCAGACGGTAGCTCTCCGCATCGGGGAATCCTGTGACGGTGCGCCAGGATAGGGCCTGATCGCGCCAGTTGACGCGGTGGGCTTCGCAGTCATCCATTGCCGGGAAGGCGGCGTCTCTGTGCTCGCAACTCACCCTCTCGCAGTCGCAGTTGACCCAGGCGTTGGCCAGGGCGATTGCGTTGCACCCCTCGCGGTCGCAGTTGGTGCAGCGGTCAGACATTGGAAACCTCCGTCAAATCCTCTAGCATCTTGCGGATCGCATCCTCACCATGCGAAAGCACATCAACCACGGCGTAACCACGGCGGCCAAGAAGCGCGCAGTGCCAGCGGCGGTCATCGTCGCCACGGCGAATGGTGGCGACCGCGTGCCCGTCGATGTAGAGAACGCGCTCAAAAAGCTCCCCGTTGTCCGGATTGCGCATGTCTTTCCAAACCCTAGCCATGATCCACCTCCCAAGCCCGCACATCCTGCACATCAGCCGGGCACCGTAACCCGTTGGCCAGCCGCTCAAACTCCGCCTCCGTCCGCGCCCGCACTTTGCAGCCGTCATGCTCGCAGACGTGCCAACCAGTGCGCTTCAGTAGCCGGCGCTTGTGCGGGCGTGGCGGGCGATAGCGCGATCGGAACAGTTGGGGCATGTCAGAGATTCCGCCTGCCGCCAGCATCAAGGCTGATAGGATTTCCGTGGTTCCACGCATTACAGCACCCCACACAGCCGCCGGGCTTCGGCGCGGGCATCATTGGCGCCACAGTCGCATCCGTGCCACTCAGCATCGTAGAACATCCCAGCGCATTCGTAGGCGTGCCATGTAACGGGCCACTCTTTCACCAACCCCGCCAGCGCCTTCAACTTCTCCGCGTTCGTCCCCCGGTCGCTCTCGCCTAGCGCGGCGTCTAGGGCATCTCGCCTTGCCGTGACTTGGCTGCGGAGCCATTGGGCGGCGGCTTCTGCGCTCTTGCAAGTCTCGCCACGGTCGCGGAGAAAGGCGTAGTAATCGTCGTTTCGCCCGTTTATTCCGACCCTGCCACCCCCGGCATCTGGGTAAGCCCACACCGCGGCAACCCCTTCGTGGTGCCACTCCAGCCCCGGCAAAGCCTGCCGGGCGGCGTCGAGTATGACGCTCATTTGACATCCAAGCCCAGCGCGAGGCGGGCCTTGGCGACAAGTTCCGGCCCATCGCAATGGAAGCAGCGGCCACCGTATTGCTCACCGGTGCATCCAAACTCGTGCAGTTCCGGCAACCCCGTCACCGCCACCCGCGCCGCCTCAAGAGCGGCACACAGGGCATCCACCTCAGACCGCGGAACGTACACCTCCCCGCAGTTGTGGCACTGCACCACGTTGTTGCCGGTGTTGGTGAACGCGGGGCCGAAGT
>Ga0208958_1004127_pt1 | contig 10651 bp, 6 predicted proteins | sample RifOxyB1_FD_184032 | JGI IMG/M metagenome (GOLD analysis project Ga0208958, IMG submission 184032) | Soil microbial communities from Rifle, Colorado - Rifle Oxygen_injection B1 (SPAdes) | ecosystem: Environmental > Terrestrial > Deep subsurface > Rock core/Sediment | place: Rifle, Colorado...
CCCACGCCAGCCACTTCTACAACTACCACAACAACCACTGCCACAGCTACCGCCACCCCCAAGCCTAGTGATCTTACCAAACCAACCGTTTCCTTAACCACAGATTTTTCTCAGGCTTTCGAGTCAGCCCCACTTGTAGAGGGTAATGCCTCTGATAATAACACTCTCAGTAAAATCGAGTATTCCATGGACAGCGGTTTAAATTGGCTTCCTGTTGATGATGTCGAAGGCCTTGGCACCAAATCAGCCACTTTTTCTTTTACCCCCGATCTCTCCGAAGACGGCAATTATGAAATCCGTGCTCGCGCCGTTGACTCCTTCGCCAATATTGGCGAATCAGAGCCCTTAACCCTCATTATTGATCGCCTTCCTCCCAGAGTAGGAGGCAATCTTCTCTCTATGGGTCCCCTTCCTCTTCTTCCCAACAAAGACGGCATTATTATTACGATGGCCAATCTTGAGCAGCGTATTACCTTCTCCGCCGTTGGCGGTCCAACGAGTATCGATCTTTTGGCAAATGATCGTATGTATTCACTCTCGCGCTCAGTTGAAACCGGCCTTTGGACCGGTACCATTGTTTTTGATTCCCCTGGCCTCTATCAGCTCAAAACTCGAGCCGTCGATGGTGCAGGCAATATCACTGAACGAGATATAAACGCCGTCGCTGTCCTTCGCTCTGGATCAATTATTGATCGAGAAACAAACGAGCCTGTCGAAGGCGCCAAAGTCAATCTTTATTATCAAGATCCTGAGAGTGAAATCTGGACTCTCTGGGACGCCAAATCTTTTGGACAAGAGAATCCTCAAAATACGAGTGAAGAGGGGCACTATGAGTTTTTCCTTCCACCGGGTACGTATTATTTAGAAGTCAAAGCCAAAGGCTACGCCACTCTGACAAGCCAAATTTTCACGGTTGGAAAACCAACCGCATTTAACGCCGACTTTGAAATGAAAAAGGCTCGCAGTATTAGCATTGGTCCGTTAGTTATTACTCTTCCAGATTTTTCCTCTCAGAGAGCCCCCGTAGTCATCACCACTCCGAACATCGAGTCTCAATTCGCTCAATCTTCCCTCCTTGGTCAAGAAATCGCTGACTTTTCGTTGCCCACCCAGGATTCTACCTTTCATCTGAGTGATTTCAAAGGGAATACTGCTATCCTCAGCTTTATCAGCAGTTGGTCGCCACCCGCCATTGAGCAAATTTCCATCATGGATGATCTTGTCTACGACCGCGAAATTGAAGGTATAACGATCACCACTCAGGAAAACCCCGGTAAAATCGCAGTTTTCCTTAAAAGGGGAGGGTATAAAGCCCCTATCGCTGTTGATCGGGACGGCGATCTTGTTGACACGTTCAAGCTTACTTCTCTCCCGACCCATTACTTCCTCAGCCGTACTGGTGTTGTCAAACGCATCGTGACCGGCGTTCTTACTAGTAGCGAAATCAAGGATATCTTAGCTAATATTAACTAACCATGTTTTTTCATTTCACAATATAACTATCAATTAAATGTTTCTCATTACCCAATTCCTTCTTATCACCGCCAACTTTACCCTTCAGCTTTTTGTTGGTCTGGTTTGCTTTGCCGTCGCTTGGTTGTATTACGACGCTTGGTCCGGTCGCCACGATCAGCGGGAAAGCACTAAAGCCATAGGCTTTTTGCTCCTTAGTCTTTCTTTTGTCATTGGCGCCATTGCCATTGAGCAATCACTCTTGGAAACTTCTCTCATAAGTATCAACACCGTTTTTGCCCTCACTGCCTTTTTTAGAATTACCGGCTATCTTGTTTTGATTTATGGCCAAATTACTGATCCTCTTCAGCCTCTTCCCGGTTACCGCATAAAAGCTGTTGCTCCGGCAGCCATTACCATTGCCGGCATCCCTTTACTAGATTTAGTTACTTACCTTTTTCCCATTCTCGCCATGATCACAGCCTATTGGTACCTTCGTCGTGCTACCCTTGGCCTCGAGCATCACTTAAAAATCATAGCCAAAAGTTTTTATTTTCTTTCTCTTTCCGAAGTTTTAGGTCTCGCTGCCACTTTCCGTGGTACCGACAACATTGCCATTGCTAACTTTGTTCGCCCTTTTGGCCCGGTTTGGTTAGCCCAGCGTGGCTTTTTAATTATCTTCGCTCTTATCCTTGGCCACTGGGTTTGGGGCTATTTAATTAAGCGTCTCGAGACTCAGCTCCTCATGATTTTTACTTCGATGATCCTCATCATCTTTCTCTTTACCGCTATTTTTTATACCACCACCTCGCTTAATAGCCTTTATGTGAACACTCTCCGGAGCCTCGAAACCAACGTCCAAGTGCTTAATTACTCTATCCAGGCCAAAAAATCTCAAGCTCTTTCTGACGCCGAGCTTATCGCTCAAAATACCGCCATTATTAGTGCCGTCAATGAAAACGACAAGGCCTCTCTTATCGATCTGACGACCTCTATGCTTCTTACCAAAAAACAATCTTTCCTAACTGTCGTTAGTAAAAATGGCGAAGTCTTAGTCCGCGCCGATGATCCTGAAAAAGCTAGTGGCTCACTCTCTGATAACCCCCTAATTAAAAAGACTCTCGAAGGCGACGGTGCCGCCTCAATTGTTACAACCGACGCGGTCATGTCCCCCGAAGTTTCTGTCCGTGCCGCTTATCCGATTAAAACTGGTGATGGTGTCATTGGTGCTGTCATGATCGGGACAAGCATTGATAGCGCTTTCGTTGATGGCCTTAAAGAAGCCACCGGTCTTGACGCCAGCATTTATGCCGATAATGTCCGCTCAGCAACTACCTTTGTTGCCCCGGATGGTAAATCCCGCTGGATTGGGATTAGAGAAGAAACCGAAAAAGTCAAAAAAACTGTCCTCGTCGATGGCGAGCTTTTTACTGGCTCTGTCAATATTTTGAATGTCCCTTACTTTGCGGCCTATCTGCCACTCAAGGACATTAGTGAAAACACCATCGGCATGCTTTTTGTTGGCGCCCCTCAGGTTTCTCTCTTGCAAGCCGCCAGCCAATCAATCGAGCTTACTTTTCTTGTTACCGTCGCCCTGCTTGTTGCCTCAATTTTCTCAGCCTATTTTGTTTCTCGCTACATCATTGATCAGATTAAATAATTTAGCTTAAAAACAAGATACTTAACCTTGACAATGACATCATACTATGCTCCCATGAAAGAACAGGTGAAAAACAAAATATCTCAGGGTAGCGTCTTGCTTGCGCTCCCTATATTAGCGGTTCTTGTCGCTGTAATTTCCTTTGTGTTGTTTAGGAATGATTTCAACCTGAAATTTAATAATCCACCTGAAGCAGACAAGGCAACCGTAGCGACATCAGATAAAGTAAAACTTGTTTATGCGGTCCACTGGTCTGAAAAGTTCCAGACGGATGGAATATACGAGGGAGATAGCCTTAAAGTCAAAGGACTAAAGCAGTATCTTGATGAATACAGTAAGCTGAACCCGAATATTGAGTTTGAAATCCAAGTTATTGCGTACAATGACTACGCTGATAAATTAAAGATATTAAGTGACTCTGGAATGTCCCCCGATATTTATCAAATCTATTCCCCGTGGGGTGTTTCTTACGTCCAAGAAGGAATCTTAGACAAACCACCGAAAGATCTGATCGAGGATATCAAGAAAAACTATATTTCAACCGCAGGTGCCACTATTAACGGAGAGATATGGGGGATACCAACAGAAATTAACGATTATTCTCTGCTCTATAACAAAAATCTTTTTCGCGAAGCAGGTGTCGTCGATGCCAAGGGCCGTCCCGATTATCCCAAAACCTGGAATGATTTGGTTTCAAAAGCAATAAAGCTGACTAAAAAAGATGGGGATGGGAACATCACCCAGTACGGCATCGCCTTCCTGAAAGGCAATGATTGGCAAGTGGTGGATCCGTTTCTTTCCCTTCTTTTTTCAAACGGGGGAAAGTATCTTTCGGATGATTATAAAAAGGCCTTATTCAATAGCCCCCAAGGCGTGGCCGCCCTAGAAGCAGAGCTCGAACTTTTTGAAAAAGGAGCCACAGATACAAACGGAAACTTTTTTGATTTTGGTAAAGGCAAAGTGGCTATGGTCATTGCCCCACCATGGACAAAAGCTGGTTTCAAAGCGTCATTTGGCGACAGTTTTGAATCAACAGTTGGTGTTGCCCCTTTTCCTTATCTCACTAAGCCAGCCGTACTTCAGTATTCCTGGTTTATGGGGGTCATGTCAAAAAGTCAACACAAAGAAGAAGCTTGGAAATTTCTCAAATGGTTCTCATCTGAGCTAAACCCTCCGATTATTGGTACGACCCGCTACGGGGACCTACTTGCCGAAAACATTGGAGCGATTCCTTCCCGAAAAGTAGATTTTGACGGTCACAAAAAGTTTCTGAAAGATTTTTTCACCAGCGTCTACTTAGATCAAATGAAATACGGAGTAGCCGAACCAAACGTTGCTGAAAGTAACAACATTAAAGCGTCCTTGATGAAAGAAATTGAAAGCGCCTGGTCCGGCCAAAAAACAGCCAAAGAGGCCTTGGACTCAGCCGCTGTTTCAATTGATAAAATTCTAGGGCATTATTATTCAAGGTAATCATCTTCGATTAGACTAATATGAATATATGAGTTCTATTTTTAACTCGTTAGTTTTTAAAATGAGTTTTTATGTCACGCTAGTGATGCTTGTCTCCTTAGGTATTATTTCGCTTGTTTTTACTATCTCTGAAAGACAAAAAACCTCCAGAGATATTATCCGTAGCGGTGAAATTTTCGCCAGTTTTTCCACCAGGAAAATTTACGATGATTACGTTCAGTATTACACCCATCCTCGGCCTGAGGATTTCGAGAATTTTAAAGACTTGGTTCAAAACACCCTAAAAAATAACCCCGATGTAATTGGCGTCAGTATGATTGCTTTGAATGGCCGGATATTATTTGATTCTGAAGAGTTCAAAACCGGCAAGGCGACGGAGGAAAGAAGTGTCGTAGACGAAGAGCTTTTGATGATGATTAAAGCAGAAGAGATTTCAAGCAGAACCATTGACTCAAAAACTGATGGAAGAGCCACAGAAATAATTGTTCCACTCCAAGAAGCCGGAGGCGGACACATCCTCGCCATGCGCTACCTTATTTCGAATCAGTCTCTAAATACAAGAATGAACGAAGTTTACCGACAGATTGCCGCTGTCATTATTCCTCTGATGATTTGTGTTGTCCTACTCGCGACATTTTATGCCACTATTTTCACCCGTCCCATAATAAGACTAACTCAGACAGCAGACCAAATTCGTAATGGTAATTTTGGCGTTCAAGCTCCAGTTCGGTCAAATGATGAGATAGGCAGTTTGACTGAGACTTTCAATCAAATGTCAACTAAGTTGAAAGATTATTATCGTAATCTTGAGATGAAAGTTAATGAAAGAACTCTTGATCTTGAAAAAACAAAGAGTGAGCTCGAAGAACGCCAAGTTGCTATTTTAAATGTTCTTGAAGATGCCCGCGAACTTGAAAGTAGTCTCAAAGAGGAAAAAAACCGTACCGAGCTTATAGTGAGTTCCATGGGTGAAGGCCTTCTTGTTGTCGATAAAGAGTTTAATGTCGCCGCCATTAACCCCACCGCAGAGCGCCTTATGGCCGTTTCTCAAAGGGCAACCATTGGTCAACCCTGGGCTAAAATCATTTCAGCTTATCAGGGAGATACAGAAATCCCCTTCGAGCAAAGAACTTCAGTCTTAGTCATCAAAAAAGGTGTCACTATCCCTACTCGCCTCGAAGACAATCATTACTACCTAACGGTAACGGGCAGAAAATTTCCTGTCGTTTCTGTCACCTCACCCATTACCCGTGAAGGTAAAATTGTCGGTGCCGTCAAAGTCTTTCGTGATGCGACTGCTGAAAAAGAATCAAAGGCTATTATTGAACGCACGGTCCAAGAGCGTACCCGTGAATTAGCCCAGGAACAGGCCCTCAGTAACTCCATTCTTGAGCACGCCGGCGAAGGCATTGTTTTGACAAATGACGCGGGGCTAGTTACCTACGTTAACCCTGCTTTTACCAAGATGGTCGGGTATAAAATAGAAGATCTTAAGGGTAAGTCCTTCGCGAGTGAAATAAAGGCCTTTGATCTTAAAGAAGAGCTCATTCCACCTTCTCAGCGAAGCGACGCCGCCGCAGTGACCGCTGAAAATCAAGAAGTCAAAATGTTTCTTGAGACCACGACTAAGGAAAAGCGAGCTGTGGTCAGTAACGCCGCTCCCATCCGAGTTGAGGGGGAATTTAAGGGGGTTGTCCGAATCCTCCACGATTATAATGAAGACCTTGCCCTTCAGCGCCAAAAAGACGACTTCTTCTCTATTGCCAGTCACGAGCTTCGGACACCTCTTTCTGTTATTTCAGGCAATCTCGACACAATTCTTGCTGGTTACGGTCAAAATCAGCTTGGCCCCGAAGATACCCAGCTTCTCAAAGATAGCCTCACGGCCTCCGAAAGACTCATTAAAATTGTCGAGGATTTTCTCAATGTCTCTCGCCTTGATCAAGGCCGGCTTACCTTTTCTATCCAACCAGTTGATTACTGCAAAATTTTTGAAGATGTGGTGAGCGAGCTTAAATCCTTAGCTGATCCCAAAGGGGTCGCTCTTGAGCTATTCTGTCCCGCTAAAAACACCATGGTTATGGCCGACGAAGGCCTCCTTCGAGAAATCCTGACTAATCTTATAGGCAACAGCCTTAAATTCACCGAAAAAGGAGTTATTAAAATCGAAGGCCACATCAAAGGTCAAATGCTTGAAACAGTTATCACCGATACCGGGATGGGTATTAGCCCCGAAATGCAAGGGCTTCTTTTCCAGCGCTTCCAGCAGGCCATGAAGCGTACCTTAAACCGCGAGGCTGGCGGGACTGGTTTGGGGCTTTTCATCAGCCGCGAATTTGCTCGAAAAATGGGCGGCGACCTTTGGCTGGTTAAAAGCGAACCGGGGCAGGGAAGTGTTTTTGCCTTTAGCCTCCCTCTTGCCGAGGATGGTCGAGAGTACTAAAATCAAACTATGGCAGAGATAAACAAACAAAAGGTGCTCATCATTGAAGATGAAGATCTCATCGCCAGGATGTATGAAAAAACTCTTTCCTTTGACGGTTTTGAAGTTGAAGTCGCCATTGGTGGTAATGAGGGTCTCGAGAAAGCCAAATCCTTTAAACCCGATGTTATTCTCCTTGATATTATGATGCCCGAGCCAGATGGCATGGAAGTTCTCGAAACTCTCAAACGCCAGCCGGAAACTAGCGAAATCCCTGTCGTCATGCTCACGAACCTTTCGGGCAAACAAGATGCTGAATTAGCTATCGAGAAAGGTGCGGTAGAGTATTGGATCAAAAAAGAAGCTAAACCCAGTGATTTTGGCACCAAAATTAAAGAAATCATTAGCCAAAACAAAACCTCCTCTGGTAAAAACTGATTTCTAATATTAATATGTCTGCCGAACATGCCCGTATTGAACTCCTGGTTGGTAAAGAATTGGAAGAAAGGCCTCTTATATGCGAAGAATTAGCCTCTCTCTATGTCAATGTTTACAGCGCCCCCCCTTGGAGTGAATCAATCGGCACCCAAGCCGCCCGCCGACAAGTAGAAACGGTGCTCCACCCATCACCAGACGTAATCCCTCTGCTTGCTTACTCAAGATCGGGTGAAAGCGGGCACGTTAACGCTTTTAGTTCAGGCTTTGTTTTCACTCCATCAAATTCTCAACGGATGGATGAATTTTTAATTAATTCCCCCTATTTTGGTTCTCGCCTTGGCCCAGAAGCCGCCCAGGAAGCGCTTTCGACGTTTTGGAGGACACTGGTAAACGGTCAAAAAGCTGACCCCGCAATTTTCATTGCCGATACCCTCCGCAACCTCGATGACCCACAGAGTCTTCTCCCTTACTTTTTATCCGGTATCGATATCCTCGAACAAGCTCGCGCCATGGGTGCTCGTCATTTGGTTGGTGTCACCATCGAAGAATCACAGATTTACCAAATCCTTGATCGTCGAAAGCTTTTAACTCGTGTTCATAAAACAGGCAACAGTTCATCGCACCCCGTCCTCGTTTTTGTTGACGATTTAGCTGCCCTTATCTCAACTTACACAGTACTAAGTCGCATGGCGGGCCAGGCATGACCAATGATTTTCAGATTGCTCAAATCCTCAGCCCGTACAAGCAATTCTGTGATGGTTTTGGCACAAACCACAACCCCTCATACCTTCTCGGCTGTGTTCTGGGGATCGGAAAAACAAAAATCAAACACAGCCATACCGGTTCTAGTTCCCTTGACGAAATCATTGCCTACGACCGCGCCGAGATTGAGGATACCTATCTTGGTCAAATCAATATGTCCATTGTCTCTTCTTTTTCAGGCCCCCAAGGCCTTATCTGGGGTTACGACCTTGTTCGACCGGATCGGCTCAAAATCCATCACCCCCTGGCGCCGCACTCCATCAAATCAAAGTACGGTTCCACAAAAATCTATAGTTTATCGCCTTTACTCGAAGCCACCCAAGCCCTTTTCGGTACCCTCAAACAAAAACATTTTCCCCTTCACCCGGGAGCACATGTTCCCTGCGCTGGTAAATACATCAACGAAAAAGGACCCAAACGCATTTACGCCGCCCTTGGTCTTGGTATCCCCGAAAACCGGATAGACAACGCTGCCCTTCTCATGGAGGATACAGGTACCGTCACTACCGACTACGGTCACATTTCTCCCGACGACAAGCGGAAAATTATTCTCGCCAATATTGTCCAAAGCATCACAACCATCGGCAACAATCAAAACATTTTCTATCGAGAGATCTTAGTTGAACTTAAAGATGTCTATATTCAAGACAACGAAATCGGTTGTGCCCTTGTCGCCGCCCCCTACTTTCTACTGGCCCAAAACGCCATTCCCAAGCACGACCCACAAGCCCTCTTCACCACCCGTCTCGACAACTGGCAAAAAGCCACAAGAAAGTATAATCTGAATAGCAGATGAAGCTGCTCTTACTCATTTATTTGCTCACGGGGGTCTTCAACTTCACCCTGGGAATTATCGTTTGGCTTAAAAATCCGCACAATCGCATCCATCAATCCTTTGTTGGCTTTATTCTCGGCGTTGTCGCCTGGATTATCTCTCTCTATTTTTTATACTCGATCAAGCAGGAAAGCATTTTGCTTCAGAATATTGGTCGTTTTAATTATGTCGCCGCTGTTTTTCTCGTCTACTTTCTTTTCATGCTGACTTATTATTTCCCTCGAATTGTCTTTCAATTCAAATCTCTCCACCTTAAGATCCTTCTTTTCGAAACCATCATCCTCGCGCTTAGTACTCAGTTCACCCCTTTCATCGACGAACAAGAGCTCATTCAGGATGGCTCTCTCGTTACCCATTATGGGCCGCTCTTTTTTTGGTTTGTGCTTCATTTTTCCCTCCTTTTATTAGCTTCCTTAACTTTTTTGTTTGTTAAATATCGCCATCTCAAAGGCACCGCTAAAAACCAACTTATACTTCTACTCATTGGTGTTTTTATCAGTATGGTTTTTTCCATCATCACCAATCTTTTTCTTCCACTCATTTTTGGCTATTATGACCTGCAAGCCATCGCCCCCGTCAGTACCGTCTTTCTTGTAGGTACCATCGCTTACGCCATTGTTCGGCATCAATTTCTTGATATCACCCCGCTCATTGCCCGGGCTGTTTCCTATTTCCTGCTTCTTTCCGTTTTCATCGCCACCTTTGTTTTCTTCCTGTTTGCTAGCACTCGGCTTATCCCCAGCCTCCAGGTTACAGAACTCCAAATCATAGTTTTTTCACTGATCACCTTCGTCGTTATGGTTATCGTCAATCCGTTCCGTCGCGTTTTCGAGCACGCCACTGAAAAAATTTTCTATAAAAGTTATTATGACGCCGAGCAACTCATTCAAAACCTAACCCAAATTATGGCGAGTACCATCCAAATTGACACCCTTGCGACCCAGATCCTTGACTCGCTTTGCGACCACATCAACATCACCAAAGGCAGCCTCTCTATTCTCGATAAAAAGGGCAATCTTGATGCAGTTTATAAAAGCCGTCTGGGCAATTATTCCTTTCCGTCGACCGGCGACCTTTCTCTCCTGGCCAAGGGAAGAAAACATCTCGTTTTTGATGAACTTGAAAGCGAACAAGAAAAAAATATCATGCGTAAAACACAAATTTCCATTTTTATCCCTCTCCAGACCACTAAACAAACCATCGGCTACCTTGTTTTAGGTGAAAAAGCTTCGGGAGATATTTACCACGCCAAGGATCTCTTAATCCTCAAGATTCTTGGCCCTGAGCTTGCTGTTGCCCTTCAAAACGCGCAGAGCTATCAAGAAATTCAAGAGTTCAGTCGTACGCTCGAAAGGAAAGTTGAGGAACGAACCCACGAACTTCGAGAAACTCAAAAGCGGGAATTAGCCAAAGCTAATGAGGTAATAAAGCTAAAAGACGAATTTGTCTTTATCGCAACTCACGATCTTCGGACGCCTGTTACCGCCTTCAATGGTTACATTGATCTAATCAATCACAGCAAGGATCGATTATCGGCCGACACTCGCGAAAACCTTGCTGCTATAGCTGAGGCCGGCGACCGCCTGAATCAACTCGTTGATGACCTCCT
>Ga0208958_1004128_pt1 | contig 10651 bp, 9 predicted proteins | sample RifOxyB1_FD_184032 | JGI IMG/M metagenome (GOLD analysis project Ga0208958, IMG submission 184032) | Soil microbial communities from Rifle, Colorado - Rifle Oxygen_injection B1 (SPAdes) | ecosystem: Environmental > Terrestrial > Deep subsurface > Rock core/Sediment | place: Rifle, Colorado...
CCTCCTGATTTTTTAGTAACACCATATGTTCTGATAGCAGATGATACTTTAACAGATGTAGATCGAAAAGTATACTCTGTTATATACTGGTTTACTAATTTAAGAGGAGAAAAATGTTTCGCTGGAAATGACATCATTGCTGAGATAGCTCGATGTGGAGAAAGTAGTGCAAGACGCAGTTTAAGAGTTTTAGAAAAAGCTGGATATATCGAAAGAGTATTCAAAACAAACAAACATTCAGAACGTGAAGAAATCATTCCTTTGATAACTATGCAAAAAAGTAAAGAATGTAAACATTTTAAAAAAGAAAGGTTGATCACGCATGATCAACCACTAGATCACGCAGGATCAACCGAGGTTGATCACGCGAGACCATATAATAGTAATAATACTACAGAGAGTAGTATTATTACAGAGCAGAGAGATAAAGAAAAGCATATAAATAATATCGGCGTCGCTCGTTCTACGAACGCCGCCAGTATGACAAAAGTAGACTCTGTCTCTGGAGAAAAGACTATTTCAGAAGGAACTCAAGTTAATGAACTCATTAATTCATTCCAGCATGTTAACACTCGTTATGATCAATTCTTTAAACACAAGACTCAACGTGATGCACTTCAGCGTCTTCTCAAACAATTCTCTTTTTCTCAACTTCAAAAAGCAGTGAATATTCTTCCACAGACAAACGGACAGCCTTTCGCACCGGTGATTACTTCTCCAGCGGAATTAGAAATAAAAATGTCAAAATTGATTTCGTTTGTGAAACGAGAGAAAATAAAAGCAGAAACACCTAACCCGAAATATCGACCAATCATCAATGTTAATAAAAAATAGTATGAATAAAATAACAAAATATAAAATCGTGTTAAAAGATAGATATGAAATACCTCTTGATGAAGATGAAGTTGAAGCAGTGATTGATTCTGTTTCAAAAGGAGGGCTTATTAGAACTCGTGCAGCAATTTTTGATGCTTCAACATTTGCAAGACTTGTCGTAGATGAAAAAAGAACTGAAGAATGTTTGATAAAACGAGTTGATAATGATGGTAAGATTTATTATGAAACAGAAATGTTAGAAGACGTATTCAAAGATAAAAATATCATTGACAATGATATTCTTCCAGAGTCTAAAACAAAACAATTAAATTGATTAATTGTACATTACGTGAATAGTATGGTATAATGTGGTTAGTGGTTCATTGAAAGAGGTATATTGTGTGATCGTGTCGCATAACAACCCGTCAACGCGGGTAGTGCATATTCAAAAGTTATAGGTACTGGAGAATAGTTATACGCATGAAACAATCAATTACTTACGTTGAAGTGTGTGGCTCCAAATAAACTGAATGAGCCAATATCGACAAAGATTAGATACACAAACTCGAGAATGTGTATTTAATCTGGTATTTCGTGCAATGAGCGGCTGTATCGGTCGCGAGCACCACTTTTGAAAGTAGGCTTTCAAGAGTGCAAAAATAAAAGCTGTAATCGATATCGTATATGTGAGTACAAAGTAATCTCGCCACGATCACACAGTATATCTCAAATTATTATCTTACAAGCTTGGTGGTAACTGATGAGATACTTCGGCTAAAAAAGTGCTCGTCTAAAATATCCCCAAACTTGTGAGATAATAGAAATTGGGTGGCAATCGTACAGTTACTTCACCTTTTAAGTGAGTGGTCGCAGGTTCGAGTCCTGCTAATTTCTTCGGAAGTTATAGCTCAGTTGGTAGAGCACTACGTTACTGTACAAATTATCCCCCACTTTCTGTTATTTGACAATTAAATAATAGAAATCAGGCGGTTACTCAACAGATACTTCAAGGTACCGGCGATACATGTGCGATTCATGTCGTCCCGAATATCGGGATGTGGTGTAAAAGTAACACACTGGTTAGCAAATACTCTGTTGTAATTTATCCCCTGACTTCTGTTATTTAACATTTGGCGGTAATCATTTAGTTACTTCAAAAGAAAAATTCAAAATTTTTTAACAAAAAAACTAATTGAAACTATCCCCAAATGTTAGATTGCAGTCGAGCATCTAATTTATAATTTAGCCGAAGTATCAATATGTCAAAATTTAATAAAAAGGTGTCGTCAACAAAAAAGACGATAAATTTAGCAGGTGGCAAAGCATTCGCAATGTCTCCAGAAATAGAACTTATTCACGCAGTTCTAACTACATTTCTTGAAGACAAATACTATGAAACGGGTGATGATCGAATTCAACGAATCCGAACATTAATTGCTGCAAACAAACCAGAATTTGTTGCAAACTTAGCAGTCATTGCAAGAACTGAATTTAATCTTCGAAGTGTTTCGCATTTGCTAATTGGTGAATTATCAAAAATTCATAGAGGAGATGATTTAATTAAAAGAACAATTGTTGCTGCTGCTGTCAGGCCTGACGACTTGTCTGAAATAGTTGCATATGTTGGAAAACCACTGTCAAAACAAATAAAACGTGGTGTGCGAAATGCGATATTAAAATTTGATCGATATCAATTAGCAAAATACAAAGGAGGTGGTAAATCAGTTTCACTTGTTGATTTATTTAATTTGACACATCCGAAAATAAAACATGCTGATAAAGAACAAAAGAAAGCATGGAAAGATTTAATCGAAGGCAAACTCGCATCATTCGATACATGGGAAACTGAAATATCAAATTCAAAAGAAAAAGATAGAAAGAAAATTTGGGAAAATCTAATTAAGGAAAATAAACTTGGCTATATGGCATTGCTTCGAAATCTTAATAATTTAATTAAGTATGATATTTCAGAAAAAGTTGAAAAAATAGTTATTGACAAACTTACGGATGAGAAAGAAGTCAAAAAATCAAAACAACTTCCTTTCAGATTTATGACTGCCTATGAGAATGTGTCAGGTAATAGAAAATACACAGATGCTATTTCAAAAGCAATGGATATCGCAGTATCAAACACACCAGAACTGTCTGGAAAAATATTAATTGCTATCGACGGGTCAGGTTCTATGAATGGCGAACCGATGGAAAAAGCATCAATATTCGGTGCAACTCTTGCAAAAGCAAATATAACTGCTGATATAATTTTGTATGATACTCATATTAAAGAATTAACGATAAGCTCTAGAACACCTGTCATAGATATTGCAAATAAAATTAAAGAAGAAACAACAGGGGGTGGCACTCAAACTTCACTTGTATTTGAATATGCTGAGAGTGAAGCATGTGTATATGATAGAATCATTATTATTTCAGATAATGAAAGTTGGAATGAACATTCTGTCCAAGCGGCGTATCAAAAATATAAAAAATTAGTAAAAGCAGATCCATTTGTGTATGCAATAGATATTCAGGGATATGGCACTAAAGATATTACGGGAAGTAAAGTATTTCATTTGACTGGGTGGAGTGATCGCTTGCTTGATTTTATTGGTAATATCGAAAAAGGAGAAACTCTAGTTGACTATGTTAAAAAATATAAAATAACAGACAAAAAATAATATTTTTATGGCGAATGAAATATTTGCAAATCCTTTTTTAGGTGAACATCTTGATGAAGAAATAGAAGCAAAGAATAGTCTTACATATTGGTTTCCCATTCTTGAAAAAATTAGAATGCGTGTGCCAAAAACGATTATTGTGCACACAGGAGGAGTAAATCTTTTAGAACTAGTTGATGGAAAAATACCAGATGGCTATATGCAATTTCATAAAAGATTACTTGATGCGATCAGACAAATTGGATTTCCATGTTTCTTACGTTCTGGAATGACTAGTGATAAACATTCTTGGAAACGTTCTTGTTATATTACAGCAGAATCCGATTTGAAAGAGCATTTAACCACGATCATCGAAACCAGCATCATGGCAAATATCGCAGGTTATCCATTTGATACATCATTTTGGGCAATTCGAGAACTTATACAAACTGAACCGTTATTTCATGCATTTGAAGAAATGCCTATTACGAAAGAACGTCGTATCTTTATCAAAAATGGAGAAGTCATATGTAATCATCCATATTGGCCAGATGAAGCATTTGAAAATTATAAAGATAAAATTCCAGATTACAGAAAGAAAATGAAAGAACTTCAATCACTTTCAGAAGATGAAGAAAGAGAACTAAATTTGATGGCAAAATATATTGGCCGATTCTTTAAAGGTTTCTGGTCTGTAGATTTTCTAAGAGACGTAGAAGGTAAGTGGTATTGCATAGATATGGCTGTGGGAGAACGATCATATCATTTTGTAGAATGTAAAAATACTTAAAATCCTGCGGGTATTGCAGAATCTGATGAAAAAATTGATTTGACTCCCGCTGTAATTTTTTTTCGATTTGTTTGAGTACCTTCTTCAGAATAATTTGAAAGTTCTTTAACACCCAATAATGCAAGACACATTGACCAATAAGAATCTCCATGGCCTTTCGTTGATTGTATTGCTTCAAGTGAGTTTGTGACTGAACAGATTTGAGTTATGAGACGGTCATCATTAATAATCTCAATTTGACTTCTCTCAACAACTTTATCAAATGCAGCAGACATTATTTGTTTTATTTTTTGATTAAAGACGATAGGAATCATTATTCTTGGAAGAAGACCTTGCTCATCGAATGACTCAAATTCACCTCTAGTATTGTCATAATATAAACGATCAATTCCAAAATTTTGGATTACCATTTTTAAATACTCAAGTTGTGTTGGTGCAAAATCATAAAACTCCTTTCCGTTAGAATATGACCAACCGTCCATCCATTTCTGATGAATCATTACTAACTTGTTGTTTGGGCGATGTTCTAAGACTGTCAAATGTGAGGGATGTGCTTTTTTTCCAATATCAAATCCTGCAATAATTTCACCCTGTTTTGAATATTTCAAACGAGCTTTATATGATACTAAATCTAAATTGACTACTTTTTTCATCAAGTATTCTCGAGTAAAAAATCCTTCTGTTGAATATACTGGAGTACATAAATATTCTCTTTTAAAAATACGATCTGTTCGTTCAAGTCGTTTTTGTTCAAGTTCGGGAATATCCATCCATTCGGGCCAGAGAGCCTTTCCTTCATCAGTGATAGCAGGTAATATTTTGACAGTAAAACGTCGAGTAATATCTTTGTCAAAATAAAAGTCTTCATCGGTCTGCGGAGTCCCGGCACAATGCAATTCGCCATCGGGTTCATTCGGCATGTCAAGAATGTTTGATTTAAAAATCTCATTGATTTTTTTGATAATTGTTGGATTTAATTGATTTTCAGGATCTTGAAACGGGTCATCAACATAAACATAATCAGCATGGATTCCTCTTTTAAATTGAATAAGACCATGCGGTTCAAGAGAATAAAATGTTTTGTCATCCCAAGAATATTTGATAACGGATTCAGCAGTCGGTTTTCTATCTCGAATATGTCTAAAATACTGATTTGCTGAAATTGCTAATTTTATTTTTGAAATGTGGTATCCAGCTAAGTCTTGACTAAATGAAAAATATTGTGCTTCAATATTTTTTTGTGGAAGTTCAAACATCATTTTCCACATGATGTGCGCATAAAATGAATATGATTTGAAATGATTACGAGCAGATACTCGCATTGTTTTTTTGTTTTGAGAAAGAAGACGAGCAGTATTGTCGATATGTTCACCTTTAATAAAATGACGACTGCTTAATGAAAAAATATTATTAACGAAATAAACAAAATCAGTCGATGCTCGAGTTAAAACTCGAATTTCATCTTCTGAAAATGGAAGTATTTTTTCATCTGACATATAGTAGCATTATATATCAATCTATGAACAGATTGTACAAATATAGAATAATATGGTATAATAGCCTAAGAGTTCTTTGTAGAATTTGCTGCAGAAATTAGTTTTAATACGTCGCTAGCTTTGATTGCATCTTCAGCACTTGGTTTTGAATCAGTGATAGCTTGTAATTTGAAAAGTCTTTCTTCATCAAATCGAAGTTGATTGTTGAGTTCAATGATAAAACGCTTATCTTGGAATTTAGTTTTCGCTAACTCAATATCTAACAGTTTACGATTCTGTTTAAGTCTTTCACGAAGAGCATAAATTGCACCGTCGAGAAGATATTCTGAAGGAAACTTCCCTTTATTTTCGATTACCCAAGCTATAGCTTTTGTTATTTTTGCATTACTGCATTGAAAATGTTCACAAAGTTCATACATTTCCCATTGCAACACGAAGTATGCATGATAAATTCGTATATATTCTTGTTTAACATCATCTAACTTAACATATTGATCAAATTCCGGAATGTAGTAGTCTTTGTCTTTTTGTTTGTTTGCCATAATAGTAAATATTATATAACACTTATGCAAATTAGTAAAAGAAACAATAATATCATCATTTCATTCAAATACGATCCTTATCTTGTTGAAGTAATTCGACAAATTGGTGATCGTAAATTCGATAATCGAGCAAAATGTTGGATTGTTCCTATGTCACAACTTGAAACAGTGCTGAATCGTTTACCAACATTAGGGTTTGTTGCTGATGCTGAAATTTTAGAAGAGTTTGAAAAATTGAAAGCAATCAGAGATAAATTAGAAAAATTGCGAATGGGTGATTTTACAGAAACTGAAACAAGACTATTAGCAGAAACAGCATTGCCGCTATTTCAATTCCAGAAAGAGGGTGCTAGTTTTCTACATGCTGCAAAAAATGCTCTCAACGGCGATCAGCCGGGTCTTGGTAAAACTATACAAGCTATTGCAGCAATAAAAATGAGGAAATGCAAAAAGATTCTTTATTTTACATATGCGACTCTTAAAGCCACTGTCGAAGAAGAATTCAAATTACGAGCACCAGAGCTTAGTTCAATTATAATTAAAGGAGAAAAAACACAACGTGATGAGAAATGGTCTCAAGATGCTAATGTGTATATTGCTAATTATGAACTTCTTTTGCGAGATTTACCCGAAATGCAAAAAATAAAATGGGATGTGATTATTGCAGATGAAGCGACTAAAATTTCGAATCCAAAGGCTAAAACTACGAGAGCAATTAAAAAGTTAAATGCTACATATAGATTTCCACTTTCTGGCACTCCTCTAAGCAATTCTGTCCAGGATGTCTGGAGCATTATTGATTTTTGTGAACCAGGCGCATTGGGTTCATATTGGCAATTTGTAGACAAATATTGTGAAAAAGACAAATGGGGTTCAATCAAAAGCTATAAAAATCTAGATTTACTTCGAAAAGAAATTCACCCATATTGTATTCGTAGATTAAAAAAAGAAGTATTGCAACAATTACCACCCAAGCTTTATGAAAACATTTATATTGATCTTTCAGCATCAGAAAGAAAAATGTATAATGCTATCAAACAAGAATTAAAAGAAGAACTTAAAACACTCGGAATGACTGATCGAGGTGGATTGCAGAATATGATAACAAAAATGCTTCGATTAAAACAAGCGGTAAATAGTTTAGAATTAATAAGTGACAGTAAAGAATCATCAAAATTAGAAGGATTGAAAGAACTCTTACAAACTATTTGCACAGATGGTAATAAAGTTGTTATTTTTACATCTTTTAAAAAAATGGCATTGATTTTGATGAGAGAATTAGCAGAGTATAATCCACTTCTAATTGCGGGCGGTGTTAGCGAACAAGAACGGAATGAAAACAAAGACAAATTCAATTCAAATATTGAAAATAAATTAATAATTTCAACAGACGCTGGCACGCATGGACTCAATTTACAGAAAAAATCAAAATTTGTTGTTCATTATGATATTCCTTGGAGTGTGTCTAAAACTGAACAACGTGAGGACAGAGTCCATAGAATCGGTCAGACTGGCCAGGTTGTTGTGTATAAAATTATAGCAAAGGATACGATAGATGAATATTCATTACAAGTTTTAAATACAAAACAAAACACAGCTGAGCAAGTTCTCGGTGACAAAGATAGATTGAGAAAACGAAAAGTCTCAAGAGCTATGCTTGAAAAACTTCTTCAGTAGTGTACATTTTGTGAATAATATGGTATTATATGTATAGTAATGATAGTAACAATATGAAGGTCGAAAAACGTTTTCACGGGGGAAATCGAAAAGGTTTTCGTTGGGATAAAAATAGTGAAGAATACAAACGATATTTTGCACGACACAAAAAATCACGTAATCGCACTACTAGACGAAAACTAGAAGCTCTCGCGAAAGCACCCATATTGGGAAGATATTATAAGCCACAAATACGTTTAAAACATGAATAATACGCAAAAAGAGCAGAAACTTCTGACAGCTAGACAGATTTGGGCGTCAAAACGAGTGTACTGGATAACATCATATAAAGCACTTCTGAAATATATTTCCAAAGATTATGTAGATATATTCAAACCCATTCTGACTGGCACTAAATCGGGCACTAGATATTATGTCAAAGATGAAAATCTACAAAATTTTGTAAAGAAATTCGAAACAAACCAGCTGCATTAAATAGCAATGGTCTTCTGGGCCTACAGAGTCCTAAGCATTGAAAATAAGCATTAACAGTAATAATATCTTATATCAGTAACAAAAAAGATATGACGACAAACAAAACCATCAAAATTAAAAGTCAACAACCGCATTGCATCAGAACAAGTTTTCATAAGTCTTGTTCTGAAGGGATTGATGGTCCCTTTGTCAGCAATGCGGTTGTTGCTTTTTAATTATATGCTAGGATTAACGTTTGTCAATGAGAATAATATTGAATATCAGAGTGCTACAGAAGCAGAGCTTGTTATTAAAACATGTCCATTTTGTGGCGATGAGCGTTTCAAACTGTATGTAAATAAAACAACAGGTTTATACAACTGTAAACTATGCGGGCATTCTGGCAATCTATATATGCTTAAAGCGAAATACGGAGTTTTAGATGATATTGCTCAAGCAGACATTCTTCGTAAAAAATACAAACCTCTGATATTTTCAAACATTCAAACCAGTCAAGACGCTCTTGTTAAAAATGAGTCAGCAAAAAAATATCTATATCAGAGAGGATTTTCTGATAAAACTATTGAATTTTTTAAATTGGGTTTAAAAGAAGATTGGATTACAATACCACATATTTTTGAAAAAGAACTTTGGAATTTTAAAATGCGTCGCTGGCAAGGAGATAAAGCATTTAAAAGAGTAAGCGGCCAGCCTACTGTTCTTTTTAATGTCGATAATCTTGATTATTCGAAAAAAGCAGTTGTTTTAGTTGAAAGTGAAACTGATTGCATGGCAGCATGGCAAATGGGAATTGAAAATGTCGTGGGTCTCACAGGAGGAGCTCAATCATTTAAACCAGAATGGTTAACTCTTTTTAATAAATTCAAACAAGTTTTCGTTGTTCTTAATTCTGATGAAGCGGGACAAAGCGGTGCTAAAAAAATTGCTGAAAAAATTGGTTTTCCAAAATGTTATAACGTAGTATTGCCTACTAAAGATGTTAATGATTATCTCAAAGAAAAAGATGTTTCTCTTTTCAAAAAATTTATTAAAGAAAACGCATATCGATTTTCTATAAAAAGTGTTACACAGATTAGTGACTATGTTAATAAAATAGATACTTGGTTTGATGAAGATGGCTCACTTGAAGGTCTTCGTCTTGATAATTTTCCGAAACTTGATAAAATTTTAAATGGTTTCAAAGCAGAAGATTTAATTATTTTAATGGGTGATTCTGGAGTTGGCAAAACCACATGGATTCTCAATGCTGTTCTTCAAATGGTTAAAACAGACAAAAAATGTTTATTGTTTTGTCTCGAAGGTAAAATCAATTATTACATTTTACGCATGATGAGCATTCATAGTGGTAAAAAATTAGAAGAACTTCGAAGCAATGAAACAGAATGGGAAATATTGAAAGATGAATTTTCAGAGTATCCTCTTTATTTTTATTCTGGTTCGCAAGCAGAAATGGATCCGAAAAGAATGTCAGAATTATTGCCCGCTGCTGTAAAATTGTATGATATTGAATTTGTCGCAATCGATAATCTTCAAAAATTTGTCAAAGGAGTTCATGACATTTTCCAGAGAACTGGAGAAGCTGTTTCAATACTCAAAGATTTATCTGTTGATTTGAAAATTCCAATTTTGATGATTTCTCATATCACAAAACGAAAATATGATTCTAAATCACCAATTACAATGCATGATGCAAAATCATCATCAACTATTTATCAAGATGCTGACGTTGTTCTTATAATTAGTGTTCACAAGAATGGTGATTATGAAATAGTTGTTGAGAAAAATAGAATGGGTGAAGGAGGTATTCGAATTCCAATTTCATTAAATAAATCAATTGCAAAATATTATGAAACTGAAGGAGTGCCTATTGAAAATAGTAAAGAATCGCAAAAGGAAATAGATGATATGTGGGATAAATAATAGTTATTAACATAGTAAAATTGTACAAAATCTGTGCATATGATATAATATACACATATATGGCAAAAAGAAAAACAATTTCAACTGAAGAAAAAAAGATACCGTCATTAGAAGAAACTACTTTTCTAGACAAGACTGGAAAAGCAGTTAAGCTCGTTGATGTCATTGATAAAAAAATAGATTGCTGGCTTGCACAAGATAAAAAAGTTTGGATTCTTACACATGCTGCGGTTGAAAAGATTGCACAAATAGCAGGTATAAGTCTCAATTTTGAAGTATCAG
>Ga0208958_1004131_pt1 | contig 10642 bp, 11 predicted proteins | sample RifOxyB1_FD_184032 | JGI IMG/M metagenome (GOLD analysis project Ga0208958, IMG submission 184032) | Soil microbial communities from Rifle, Colorado - Rifle Oxygen_injection B1 (SPAdes) | ecosystem: Environmental > Terrestrial > Deep subsurface > Rock core/Sediment | place: Rifle, Colorado...
AAGCGAAGACCAACCCTCACCATCTTTCCGAGCAGATAAAACCACTGGGTTACACGCTCGTGGTACCTACGGCTGAAAGCATGAGCATGTCGGCTGACGAACACGCTGCTCATACTGGCTTGCGTCAGTCCAAGACAGAGAAGCTCGCTGAGATTAAAGATATGAGGTGGAGGGTGCTTTCTGTCCTTCCACTTGCCGCATTCAGCATCTTTGTTATGGGTTGGGAAATGGCAGCACAGTTCGGCTGGCTTAGCACTATTCCTGAGATCTGGTACGAGTTCTTCCACCATCTCCTGCCCATCTTTGCCACCTACACCATGGTGGTTGTCGGTAAGCCCTATCTACTCGGCTTCTATCGCTTTCTCCGCTACGGCAAAGCAAATATGGATACCCTCATCGGTATCGGTACTAGTGTCGCCTTTCTCTACAGCTTCGTCCTCACTGCCTTTGAGGAGCCGCTGCGTGCTTTCCTAAACGTCGAACAATCCTATTACGACGTAACCATAGTGGTAATCGCCTTTATTGCATTCGGTAAGTATCTTGAGGCACAGTCCAAACTCAGGACAGGCGATGCTATTCAGAAGCTTCTTGGCTTGCAGGCAAAGACGGCGCTAGTCGTGCGTAAGGGCATTGAGGTGGAGGTCCCTATAGAGCAGGTGGTGCATGGTGATCTTATAGTCGTGAAGCCAGGCGGGAAGATACCGGTTGATGGTGTTCTCACAGAAGGTAGCTCCTATGTTGATGAGGCAATGGTTACCGGTGAGCCAATCCCTGTTGAGAAGAAAGCAGGCGATGCGGTTGTAGCCGGAACGATGAATACGAAAGGACACTTTATCTTCAAAGCCACAAAGGTTGGCTCAGAAACTTTGCTGGCAAGCATTATCAGGATGGTGAGCGAAGCGCAGGGGAGCAAAGCGCCTATTCAGGGACTTGCGGACAAGATCTCAAGCGTCTTTGTCCCTATCGTTCTCGTATTCGCAGTTCTCGTATTTGCGGCATGGATGTTCTTTGGCATTCCTACATTGGGCTTTGCACAGGCGCTTACCCTAGGTCTCACATCCTTCGTGGGCATTCTTGTGATTGCTTGCCCATGTGCGCTCGGACTTGCTACGCCTATCGCCGTTATCGTTGGGGTGGGTAAGGGAGCTAGTGAGGGCATCCTTATCAAAGATGCGGCTACACTTCAGAAGCTCAGAAGCGTGAATACGATAGTCGTAGACAAGACCGGCACGATCACAAAGGGCAAACCAGAAGTAGTTGCTATAGAAACCTACGGCAATCACTCGGAAGGAGAAATACTTGGCATACTTGCTTCACTTGAGAATAAATCTGAACACCCTCTTGCAAGTGCAATTCTTGCGTATGCAAAAGAAAAAGGAATATCAGCAAGCTCAACTGATACGTTTGAGGTTATTGAGGGCAAAGGTGTTAAGGGGACGATAGGGGGTGCAGAGTATTTCGCAGGAAACCCTAATCTCATTGGTGATCTTAAACTCAGCTTCGATACCAAAACTCTTGAAAGTCATACGACTAAGGGAAGGACACCGGTTCTACTTGCTTCAAGCAAGGAGGTTATGGGATTGGTACTCATTGCGGATGCACTTAAGCCTGAAGCGGCCACAGCTATCAAGAAGCTGCATGATATGGGCATTTCAATCGTCATGCTTACAGGCGATAACAAACAAACAGCGTTCGCAATAGCCAAAGAAGTAGGTATTGATGATGTGGTAGCTGAAGCGTTGCCTGACGAGAAGCTTAATAAAATCAAAGAGCTACAGGCAGCGGGTCGTGTAGTTGCAATGGCGGGAGATGGTGTAAATGATGCACCAGCGCTTGCGCAGGCGGATGTAGGTATTGCGATGGGCACAGGTACAGATGTAGCTATTGAAACGGCAGGCATCACACTTCTCCATGGGGACATTGCAAAGCTCGTAAAGGCAGTACGCCTCTCACGCTTCACTATGGCCGGTATTAAACAGAACTTGTTCTGGGCTTTCATTTACAACTTGGTAGGGATACCGATTGCTGCGGGTATTCTCTATCCATTCTTCGGGCTACTTCTCTCACCAGTGATTGCAGGACTTGCTATGGCGCTCTCCAGCGTATCAGTGGTTCTGAACTCACTCCGATTAAAAACCGTTAAGCTCTAACCATGGATACCTACACCTTCCACGTTCAGGGAATGCACTGCAAGTCCTGTATCGCACTTACAGAGGGAGAGCTGATGGATCTGCCTGAAGTTACCCATGCACAATCCTCACTCAAGACCCATACCGTGGATGTTACCGGTGAGTTTGGAGAACGTACCCCTGAGCAGGTAGCTCAATTCCTAACGGAACCTTTGAAGCGCCATGGGTACTCACTCCATTTAGAAAGACAGGGGCATCAGGTACGGTGGGGCGATTTTACCTATGCCATTCCGATAGCAGCTGTATTCGTTGCCATATTTATCATTCTTCAAAAACTAGGCATCGTAAATCTGGCTGGATCAGGAGAGATGACCTATACCACTGCCTTTGTAATTGGCCTTATTGCCTCTGTATCTACCTGTATGGCAGTAGTTGGTGGACTAGTGCTCTCAATGTCAGCAAGCTACGCAAAAGAAGGCGAGGCAATACGTCCGCAGGTGCTGTTCCATATAGGCCGCCTCGTTTCGTTCTTTGTATTAGGTGGCCTTATTGGTGCAGTTGGTTCCGCATTCCAGCTCGGAGGGACCGGCACTTTTGTTCTGAGCTTTATCGTTGCCATTATTTTGCTCATCCTCGGCCTCAATCTCCTAGATATTTTCCCTTGGACTAAGAAGCTTATCCCTACGCTTCCAAGCTCCTTTGGAAAGGGTGTCAGGGGCCTTAAAGGGACTGCAGGTGCTCTCACACCGCTCCTTATAGGCGCAGCTACCTTCTTCCTACCCTGCGGCTTTACGCAATCCATGCAGCTCTACACGCTCACCACAGGTAGCTATCTTGAGGGAGCACTTACCATGTTCATCTTCGCACTTGGTACGCTGCCGGTACTTGCGCTCCTTAGTTTCAGCGCGCTCAGCATCAAGAAGATGCAGACCGGCGTGTTCTATAAAACAGCTGGCCTCGTTGTTATATTCTTTGGTCTTTTTAACCTCATGAATAGCTTGGTTGCTGCGGGGCTTATCCAGCCACTTATTAGCTTCTAACGTATACTTAATTTTATGAAAAATCTGCCAATAATCCTCTCGGTCCTAGTAGCTGCTCTCGTGATCGGAGGGGCTGTTGTATTTAGCCAGAAGCCAGATGGCTCAGGTCAGGTTGTACAGAATGTTTCTATGGAAGGAGAGAAGCAGGTGATTGAGATAGACGCTAAAGGCGGATATTCTCCTAAACTCACCACCGCTAAGGCAGGAGTACCCACTGTACTTCGTCTAAAGACGAACGGTACCTATGATTGCTCGTCAGCGGTAACTATCCCTGCTATTGGGTTCCGGAAGAACCTAGAGGCAACGGGCGTAACCGAAGTTGAGGTGCCTGCAAATGTGGCTCAGGGAACACTTGAAGGGGTGTGCTCTATGGGCATGTATAGTTTTTCAGTGAAGTTTATGTAGTGGAAGAATATGCGTCTCCGATTAATTACAAGTCGAGCAGCAAGATTAGTCCAGACTGGACTAATGAAGTTTGGTGCAATCTTAATTGGTAGTTTCCTTACGATTGGGATCGTACTTTGCTTTAGCTTTGTATCAAGTGCTTCAGGTCATTCTGGAGGTGAAGTTCCAGGCCATACCTGTGTCCCCTCTGAAGGGTCGGACTCATGTGCCTCAATCAGCGATCATATTTCATACTGGCAATCAATTTCAACGGCAGTTTTTACTGAGAGCTCTCTTCTACTTTTAGTTAGTGCTGCGTTGTTCTTCCTATGGACTTCGCATCGCAGTAAGTTTACAGAGAAAAAGTTTGCACCATGTAATCTGATCAAGCCAGGCATAAACCTTGGTCTGGTACTTCCGCGCAGTTCTCTCCAAGAAGCATTCGCATCAGGCATTATTCATAGTAAGGCCTTTTAAGTTTACCTAGTCGTCTTGACCAGCGTTAACTTAACTAGCTATGGACACTAAGACAAATACTAAAATATTAATTTCAGCAGTTGCGGGCATTATTCTTGGCGCGGGAGGAGTTATACTGTTCGGCCCGGAAAAACAAGCTACTCCCGTAGCTATGAATGTCCAAAACAATCCATCCGACAATTCCATGATGACGGCTTTGGAAGGAAAGAAGGGCGAAAACTTTGATCGTGAATTTATTATCCAAATGACTATGCATCATCAGGGCGCAATCCAAATGGCAGAAATGGCACTCCGCACCTCAAAACGACCTGAAATCATCGAACTCTCAAAAAATATTATTGCAGCCCAGAATACTGAAATTCAGCAAATGCAAGAGTGGTATCAGACGTGGTTTGGTTCGTCGATGCCAACGACCTCTTCAAATAGCGCTCAATCGGGAAGTGTGGAGCATGGTGCGCAATAATCGCAATTGAATAGCATATGGAAACTGAAAAAAAACCAAAGGTGGCTGCAGCTCTTGAAAAGTACTCTACGCCAATCTCAGTATTGGTAGGTGCAATTATTATTGCGTTTGCTCTTAGCTACAGTAATGGAGGAATTCCTCAGCAGGGAGTGGCAGGAAGTCCCAATCAACCTCAGCAAGACCCTATCGCCCAACAAAAGCAGTTGGATAGTATCGCACCTATAACTGCAGAAGATCACATTCGCGGTAACCCGGATGCGCCAGTAAAAATTGTGGAATACTCAGATACTGAATGCCCCTTCTGTAAGCGTTTTCACCCAACGATGCAGCAGGTAATGGAAGAATATGGTGCGGACGGGAAAGTGGCATGGATATACCGCCACTTACCACTTGACCAGCTTCATTCGAAGGCAAGAAAGGAGGCTGTCGCGCTCGAGTGTGCTGGGGATCAGGGTGGTGACGATGCTTTCTGGAAATATACAGATCGACTCTATGAAGTAACACCATCAAATGATGGACTTGATCCCGCTGAGCTCCCAAAGATTGCTGGCGAAATCGGGTTGGACGTATCGAAGTTCAATACCTGCCTCGCAAGCAACAAGTTCGATGCGCACATTGAGGCTAACGCTCAGAATGCAGCTGCAACTGGTGGAAATGGAACACCGTGGAGTATTGTTATCGGTAAGAACGGTAAGAAGTACCCGCTTTCAGGAGCGCAACCGTATGAGTCCGTTAAGCAACTAATTGAAGTTGCATTATTGGGCAAGTAAAAATGCTAGTGCAAGCGATACGAAAAGTCTTTCGGAGTCCAGTGTATGGGGCTCTTGCGGTGACCCTAAGTATGGGAGCCTTCATGCTTGCAGTATGGCTTCCGAATGTCAGCTTGATTACTATCGTGCTTAGTTCAGCTGATATACCTATCTCCCAGAAGATTGGAATACCACTCAGTCTATTAGGTTCGATTACTACGAACTTCACAGCACTTTCAGCCCTCTCGACTATCGTCATAGCAACTCTCTTTGGAGTAAATGTAGCTATGGTTGTTTATTTCTTGAGACGAAAGATTAGTGAAGTAAAACAAACAGGAATTACTGCCGGACTTCTGGGAATGATGAGTGGAATTGTAGGCATTGGATGTGCAGCTTGTGGATCACTTCTCCTTACAAGCGTGCTCGCACTGTTTGGAGCATCAAGTATATTGGCCTTCCTGCCACTCACTGGTGGAGAATTCGGTATTCTTGGGGTGATCTTGCTGGCGATATCGATTTATAGTATCGCTCGACGAATTCAATATCCCGCGGTCTGCAAAATATAATTGTAAATTTATGGAAAATGACCAAGTTAATGAGCATGTAAGTAAGAAGATACGAAAAGAAAGGAAGTTACAAGAGAAACTGGAAGCAAAGAAATCAGAGGTTCGAAACCGTCGTACGAAGAAATTAATCCAGTCGATGGCCCGGATCATATTTGGAAGCGCAATAATTGCGGGCATTGCTTGGCTTGTAGTATCTCAACCTAAGACCCCTGATTCGGAGGTTATTTCTCGTAATGGCCTTCACTGGCATCCTAAGATCGAAATCTATGTAAAAGGAGAAAAACAGGAAATTCCCCCAAACATAGGCATTGGTGCTGTCCATCAGCCTATCCACACACATGAGGATGCCACTGAAGGAGTAGTGCATCTTGAATTAGAAGGAATTGTCCGCAAAAGCGACATAACCGTAGGTCAATTCTTTAAGAGCTGGGGTAAGGATATGCGGGCATTTGGAACCAACATAAAGATGACAGTAAATGGCCAGGAAAATGTCGAGCTTGAGAATTATGAAATGCAGGACGAGGACCTAATTGAATTAAGATACGAATAAAAGTCATTTGACTTATATTTCGTGTATGGTATGATACTCTCTATAGAGGAAAGCATCAATTATGACTTGGGTACTAAAAACAGTAGGCTTTTTAATCGCCACAGCGGTTATTTTCCTATTATCATTTGCCACACTCCTCGCATTTGATCTCGTACCTGAGGAAACATCTACCCCAGTTACCGCTGCTACTCAAAAGGAAGAGAGGATGCTTGGTATAATTGAACAGGCAGAAGAACCTATTCGTATCGTTGCCAAAGACATTGGACTTGATGCATCGATTACTAATCCGACAAATAAGGATATTGCTACACTCGACAAAGCCCTTCTCTCAGGAGCGGTAAGGTATCCTGGAACAGCGCTTTTGGGTGAAGAGGGAACTGCGCTCCTGTTCGGGCATTCCAGCTACCTTCCTGTAGTACAGAACAAGAATTATAAGATTTTCAACAAGGTTCAGGAGCTCGAAGAGGGAGCGATAATAAGTGTATATTCCGGCACTCGCGAGTATCGGTATAAGGTAGTGCGTCAGGAACTAGCGAAAGCGACAGCAGATCGCATTGCACTCGAGGAGAATGGTAAGTTTCTTAAGCTGGTCACTTGTAACACCTTTGGGGCAAAAGAAGATCGCTTCGTAGTTACAGCAGAGTTTGTGGGTGTATACGAGGTCGAGTAACTAAGAAGGTAAATATCCCCGCAGTATGTCTTGCTGTCGTAATAGACCTACCATATTAAGCGACAGGCTATAATGCTTGCACTACTGTAATAACATGAGTACGCACTCGCATGAAAGTAATGGAAATATACGAACAGCTCTCTTTCTCAATATTGTCTTCACAATAATTGAACTCATCGGTGGTCTCCTCACAAACAGTCTAGCCATTCTTTCCGACGCACTCCATGACTTTGGGGACACTATTGTATTGGCTCTTGCGCTGTATGCCGAGAAGAAGTCGAAACAAGGGGCAGATGATAAGCGCACCTATGGCTATGCGCGATTATCGGTATTCTCCGCGCTTCTTTCAGGAGCTGTTCTCATAGGTGGTTCTTTGTTTATTATCTCCCAAGCTATTCCTCGGCTCCTCAATCCAGAGGCAGTACATGCTCCAGGCATGATGATACTGGCCGTAGTGGGTATTATCTTTAACGGTATTGGAGCGTACCGCTTAAAGAAAGGCGAAGGGGTAAACGAGAGAGTGCTCTCCTGGCATCTCTTTGAAGACGTATTCGGATGGATAGCAGTCCTCATTGGCGGTGCCTTGATTTACTTCTTCGACCTGCCGATCCTCGACCCAATACTGACCATTGGCTTCACGCTATTCATTCTATGGGGAGTTATCCGCTCCATGGGAGAGGTAAGCAATATTCTGCTTGAGGGTGTTCCACAGAAGATAAATCTTCAGATGCTAAAGATCGACATTCAAAAAGTAGATGGCGTTCTCGGTCTTCACGATGTACATGTATGGTCTCTAGAAGGTAAGACAAACGTCCTAAGCGGGCACATTGTTGTAAATCCACAGAGTGTAGACGAAGGGCACGCCATACAGCAGAGGGTAAAAGAGATGTTAAAAGATAAGCATGATATTGAACACGCAACGATAGAACTTGAGACCGATGCGAAGTGTGCAGAGAAAGTATGCTAAACGGTATTTCATGCTTTAAATAAGCCATATTTTCATCCCCATTTCTTCATGAAAACAACATTGACCACCCAATCAGGAAAGCTATACTAGTGGAACTGGTTAGATACGGTTGTACTCAAGAAAAGCCTGTTATGGCTTTTTTGTATTATGAAGAAACGCTGAACGTCCCTTTGTTTTCCTATTTTACCTTCAAAGTTTTTCTCCCGTTCTAAACGTGCTTTGAACAGGGATACATACAAGGTTTATGGTTTGGTAGCAGCGGTTCCCGCTCTGCTCCTTTTCATCCATACAATTGCGCCGCAAGCTCTAGACGGCTTCTTCCCGTTCCCTCACAGCGTACATGCTCAGACAGATGGGGAGGGTGGTATTTTGCACGATTCAAGTATTGATTTGCTTCGGGCGGCTATAAACTCTGACCCAAATCCTGACAAAGACGAACATGGGGTCGAAATTGCAGGCGGGTCGGCCCTCCTTCCTCATGGTGGCCTGCATGAAGACGATACGGCAGATCAGACCAGCCGGTCAACGCGTCCCAATAAGAATGAGATTTCCATCTACACAGTTAAGGAAGGCGACTCGCTTTCTGAGATTGCTGAAGAGCATGGCGTATCAAGCAATACCATTCTCTGGGCGAATGATATTCGTGATGCAAGTACTATCCGTATAGGCGATGACCTCATCATCCTGCCTGTGTCTGGTGTAAAGCATAAGGTTGCTTCAGGCGAAACGCTCCAATCCATCGCAAAGAAATACGGGTCTGATGTCTCAGACATAGCGCTCTACAACGGTATTGATGAAGGGACTGGTCTCAAGGCAGATGCTGAGATAGTTGTTCCAGGCGGTGCATTTCCATCTGCTACTAAGAAAGTGGCTGCATCGGGTACGACAAAGAAATCAGCAGGAACAGCATCGAAATCGAGCACAGCTGCTTCAACTGGTAAGTTTGGGAACCCTCTTCCTGGTGGAGCAATTACGCAGGTAAATCATGGGAAAAACGCAGTAGACATTGATGGCGAAACGGGAGACCCGATTTATGCTGCAGGATCGGGTACAGTCATTATCGCAAAGAGTAGTGGCTATAACGGCGGGTACGGGATTTATATGGTCATTGATCACGGTGCGGGTGTGCAAACACTCTATTCCCACATGTCCTCTCTTGCTGTCTCAGGCGGATCAGTAAGTAAGGGGGAGGTTATTGGGTACGTGGGCAACACAGGCAAGTCCACAGGTTCTCATCTCCATTTCGAAGTACGCGGCGCCATTAATCCATTTTAGGTAAATCTCGGAGAGTAATCGTTTTGTCTAATAGAAGTAGCTTACTTTTTAGGCATCCGAGAAGTTCGCGCTTTTCAATAACTGTTCCTTCTCGCAATAGATACTTCGCATAGTTTCGTATATCTATATCCTTAACCTCGGATTTCTCCCTGATGCCGAGTACCGATTGTTGAAACTTCTTGAACCGCTCCACCTCGGCCTTTATCTTCTCCTTAATTCCTATCTCATCGATATCTATCTTATCCATGAGTTGTACGAACTGCTCGATAAGGATTTCTTCGTTCAGATAACCGCTCTTGCAATTCTTATCCTTGGACTTGGTACATCCGTAGTAAACGTGTCTGTGAATATTTCCATTCTTCTGCTTCTTGAACTTCTCATCGGCCGTAACGCCTGAGCCGCATAGGCCGCATTCCATGAGACGTGTGAAGGCGAACTCTTTGCTTTCGGAACGAACAACCTGGCTCTTTACCTGTTCCTGCACCAAGTCGTAGAGCTCCTTGGAAATGAGTGGTTCGTGCTTTCCTTGATACCAACGTCCTGAGGCCTTCGGGTACTCGAATACCCCATAGTAGAAGGGGTTCTGGAGGATGATGTAGATATTACTCAAGCTCAGGTTCTTGTTCCCGGCGGCGGTCTTAAAGTTAAGCTCGAATTTCAGCCAGTTGTATATCTTCCGCCCGCTCCATTTCTCATACCCAACCTTCTCGAACATCTTCTTAACTATCATCGCCCTGTCTGGGTCGAGAATGCTCTCGCATTTCCTATCCATACGTTTCTCGTTCAGATACCCCGTAGGCGCTCGGCTTGGCCAAAGCCCCATCTCTACTCTAGTCTTCAGACCTCTCTTCACATTGATACTCTTATTGTCGTTCTCGAGTTTTGCTTGGGAACAGAGAATCATAAGGAGGAACTTCTCGTTAGGGGAGTTCCTAAAGTGCTGCCCATAAGTACGAATCTCAAGGAGCAGCTTCTGATCCATCAAATCTACGAGCGTTCCCAAATCCCCTGTATTGGTGCTCGTGTTCTCCGCAGGCGTGTCGGTTGCCCAGGCGCAGACCAGCACCCAGACGGCTGCTGAGATTAAGGCGCAAATAGCCGATCTGCTCAGCCAGGTCGACACGCTGCGCGCAAAGCTTAAGGTTGTTGAGGGAGGCGGTGTCGACACCGAAATTGCCAAAGCGAAAATTGCTACCCGCCTGAGCCAAGGTATGACAGGGGAGCAGGTGCGTCTTCTGCAGGAACTTCTTGCAAGCGATCCCAGCCTTTACCCAGAGGGTCTGGTTACTGGCTATTACGGTCCTGCCACCGTTGAAGCTGTGAAGCGTTTCCAGTCCAAACTCAAGCTTGAGCAAGTCGGTGTGGTTGGTCC
>Ga0208958_1004135_pt1 | contig 10637 bp, 14 predicted proteins | sample RifOxyB1_FD_184032 | JGI IMG/M metagenome (GOLD analysis project Ga0208958, IMG submission 184032) | Soil microbial communities from Rifle, Colorado - Rifle Oxygen_injection B1 (SPAdes) | ecosystem: Environmental > Terrestrial > Deep subsurface > Rock core/Sediment | place: Rifle, Colorado...
CTTGGTTCAACCTTAGCAGATTCAACTAAATTATTAAAATCAGATTTGCTTACGCCAACATTTATTAAATTTACATTATCTCCGTAACCCATATTTGTTTCACCTCTTTTCTATTATTTGCTATTCATACCTTGAAACTATATAAGTAGTTGCACTAGATATAGTTACTTCTGTACTAGGAGTTCCACCAATAGTTGATTTAAAATATTTTTCTGGAGGGACTGTAATATCTATTCCATTAATATTAAATATTCCAGTATTTACAGCATCAGTATTATATAATTCAATTGTTGAAATATTTTCAGAGAAAGATAGAACATTTGCGATGGCATCAGTTTCGGTGAGTTGTTCTTGAAGAGTATTACCTATTTGTTGTGTATATGCAGGATTAGTAGTTGTGAATATTTCTGTTCCACTTGAATTTTTGTTTATTATAGATAAACTAGTATTTTTTAAAACATTATAAATGCCACTTAACCAACCTCTGATACCAGATGCTCCTGTTGGTGCTACTACTCCTGTTGCATCTATACCATCTTCATTATATAAATCCCACGTTGTACCATTAAAGATATAATCTATTATATTATCATCTTCAGTAAATAAATGAAATAAATCCCCCATATCAGCATGAATTGGTTGATCGTCGATGGAGTCCGCCCAATAATGCTGCAAATGTTTATAGCGAGATGTACTTATGATAGTCATGTTTGTGTATCACCTTCTTTTTAATTTATTGTTTATTATTAGGATTTCACAAAAATAAAAACCCTTGATTTATAAGGGTTTGTGGGATTAAATATTGTTATAAAAGCTGAGTTTGATTATGATTTTGGTAAAAAATAAATAGTTTGTTAGACTATATTTTTAAATTTATTATTTATTTCACATTCTATCCATTCATTAAATTGCACTTCTGTATTATTTTTAAATCCATACATTTTATGAAATGAATAATTATCTAATGAATGACAATTATCACATAATGTTATTCCATTGCTTACATCTAATCTTCTTTCTTTACACCAACTATAAGCATCTTTATGATGTGCATTTAAATTTCCACCTTTATTATCACCACAACATTGACAAGTGTAATTATCTCTTTTAAAAACACTATTACGCCATTCTTTATATTCTAAATATTTTCTATCATCTTGACGTTCTTCATCTGTTTTATTTGGATTCCAGTTTGGATGATTTTCTCTATAACATTTTTCACATCTTACTCCATTTAAAAAATTTGATAAATTAATTTTTGATGTATTACCACATTCACAAACATAGTCTAATAAATCTTTACTATTTAAATATTCTTCACTTAGCAACCTACAGTTATTTTCCTCAAAAATATCATACACTTCTTGATATGTATATTTCTTATTTCCTCCACAAATTTGACATCTATGTCCTTGTAAAAAATCATAATAAGATATTTTACTTGGATTACCACAAGAACAAATATAATTTAATGGTGTTTTCATAGAAATATATTCAGTTTCTAATAGTTTGCAATTTTGTGATTTAAAATAATCAAATACTTCTTCAAAATCATGATCATATTGATAAGTTCCTGCACAAATAGAACATCTTCTTCCTTGCAAAAACCCATTAATACAATATTTTAATTGATGTCTATTTGGACACTCTAAAATTAAACTACTTTTTGAATTTTTATATTCTCCAACTACTTTGATAAATTTTCTAATTCTTCGATTTGTTTAATTACTAAATCCAATGGTTTTCTTGTTATTAATGCTTGTTTAGTTGACATACACTTTCTATTATTGCAACAATCTATACTTATTATTTTACGTTCTTTTAAATAATTATAATATTCTTTTTCGACAATTTCTTTATTACAAAAATCACATTTAACTTCAACTGGATAATTGCTACCTTTAGAAAGATCTTCAATTTTTATTTTAATTAAATCGCCTTGTGAACATATATATTCCTTATTTCTATAATAACTAACATTTCTATTTGTTATATTCATTTCAACAAATTTAGTAACTAACATATAATACCTCACTTTCTTTTCTCATAAAAATAAAATAATAGGGAAGAGGTGAAGCTCTTTTCAGTAGGTTAATTGCTCCTACCTATCCCAATTTTAATACAATATTATATTAGTAATTTATTAATACATATAAAAATTTAGTTTATTTCTTCAATTAAATAAAAATTTTCTTCTTCAATTTCATCCCATGTTTTTATCTTATCTATAAACATTTGTTTAATTAATTCATACTCATAATACTGTTTATTTCCATTATTATAAATATATATGCCGTTTTCATCTTTACCTAATTGATAGCATTTAATTAAACTAATATTAGAAAGAGGCCAAGCAGGGGAAATATAAGTTAAATTTATGTCTGAAATTAATACTTCCATAAATGTATCACCTCAATTATAATAATTTATTTACTGTAATGCATGTAGCGTTACATAAACTTTATCAATACCACCTGAACCATCAGAAACATCCACTGCATACAAATCAAAATCCATTGAAAGTTCAGTTGCATTTGTACTATTCATTGTTATTGTAAAATCATTCTTTGCTTTTGCCTTCTTAACATCAAATATAGAAACTACTGAAGCACCAGTTACTTGATCTGTAACAATTCCTTGCCCAACTACTCTAACATAACTAGCAAATTTATCAGCCGTAAAAGTAGTAGTAGAAGTAGTTGAAGGTGCAGAATAAGAATAAGTACAAACAAATTCAGTACCATCAGGTGCAGTTGTAGTATTAAGTGTAACAGTAGCAGTAGAAATTGAATATTTATTTTCTGTAGTGGCTGGCGTTCCTAATGTTTGCTCTGTTCCTACATCTCTACTACCATTTAATAAATAAATCTTCAGAGTACCAGTAACAGGAGTATGAGATAATGTAATAATTTGTGAAGTAGATGTTAATATTTCTCTAGTAGGTACATTTACTGCACCAATTGATACTGCTTTATTAGTCAACATAGCAATGGCACTTAAATCAACAAGTGGCATTTTAGTAGTCATAGTCATATCTTTGGTGTGATCAAAACTTAGAAGTTTATAATTACCTTGACCACCACGTAAATCTAGACGTTCTGCTTTAGACGTAATACTAGAATCTGATGCATAATCAACATAAAATAATTGTGCTCCTGTAGTATAGTTAAATACTGTAAAATTGAGTACTTCTTTGATACCAAACTGTAAACTCATAATTAAAACCTCCTTATTATTTTTGTAATTTGTTTTTTATATAAAAATACACGTATTTAACGTGTATTTTTAGTCTAAGTTATTCTAATTTTTCTGCCCAATGTTTAATATTAATTTCTTTTGGATCTCCTCCAGCTAAAATTGATTTATAACTCAAAAAATAATCATCTATTTTATTAAGTCTCTTATAAGAATCAATCAACTGGTATATAGTCAATTCCCCAACATTAAACACATTTATACTTGGATGTTTTGAACTCACAGCAGACATAATATCTACAATATCTTGTTCTTTCTTATGACTTTTATATTTATCTTTCATTTTTCTTAACTGTTCCATAAACTTTTTCTGAGCATCATTCTCAACTTTAACTTTATTTTTTTCATTATTAATACAATTCTGTTGTTTTAAAATATCAATAAAGAAATTAAAATTATTTTGATAAATAATATTATTTTGATCTTTACCAATTTGAAAATATCCTTCTTTAAAAATAATTTCTTCTTTTAAAAATAAATTTAAAGCATCAATTATTACTTTTCTTGATTCTTCTTGATGAAAAGCACTAGCAAATAAATATTCAAATGGTTCTATATTTTTATCTTCCATATTTAATAATTCTTTAATCGTATCAGAATCAATACATAAAATACTTAAATATTTATTATATTCAGTGAATCCAATTTCATCAAAAATTTCATTTAAAGTTAAAGGATATAATTTAAATAAACCTAAATTAACTGGTTTACCTCTTAAAAATTTTGATGCTAATTCTATATCATCCATTTATAACACCAACTTACTACTTAATTAAATGAAAAATCTTTATATTGTATATAACATCCAAAATAATTTTTGCTTACTTTTATATCTCCCATCCTATAAAACTGAAGACTTCCAATACCTAAATCATGTGTTTTATTAAATGTTTCGTCTATTTGATTAATAAGATAATCGGAACGAAGCATTGAGTAATCAGTTCTTTGTAATGAAAAATTACAAAAAACATAAAAATTAATCAAACCTACTTTATAAAAGGTATTTTCAAGTTTAAAATTATCAAACATAATAGTTATATAAGTTTTTTGTTCTGTCTCTATTTCTGGAATATAAGCATAAGGATAAATATTGTTATAAATTAAAGTATATGGTTCAATTGGAGGGATGCTTAAATCAAGAAAATTAGATTGATTATTTCCAACTGCTTTAACAATATTAGGATTTGATATTAATTTTAATAATATTTTATTTTTATAAGTACCTAATTCAACAAATCTACTCAGTAATTATTCCCTCCTTTTAAAAAATCTTACTAATTGATAAATTAAATCACCACCTACTAAAATAAATTCTTCAACCTAATCTCCTTACTAATAACTTTACTCACATCACTATCATCCACACCTCGTAATTCAATCACATATCCACTCTTTAATGCTCTAATACTACAATTACCACCATCAACCGCAATTAATTGGTAACTTGACACATCACCAATAACAGAAAAAGTAAAATCTTGTTCAACAAGAACACCATTATTATATTTTTGAATTGTATATAATTTTGTTTGTGTTATTATGATTTCATTATCAGGTAAACTAATAGATGTAAGAGTATAAGTATAATTATGTTGCTCATCTTCTACAATCTCAACATTAATAGTATCTTTAATAGTAATATCGTTTGACATAGAAATAGTAAATATCACACTACCTACACTATTCACAGTAACAATACCATTTTCATTAATAGTAGCAATAATCTCATCGCTTGAAGAATATAAAAGCGTAGGTAACGGTACAATCGCACCATTATCTCTTAATTCAGCATTAATAGTGAGTAATTGAGATTGAGCAATTTGAATATTATCACCATTTAATATTGAAATAGTATATACATGTTCTTCCTGCATTTCCTGACTATATTCAATCTCCATCTTCAAAATACCTGATTCAACTATATCGTTTATGTCTTTTATCTCATAATTCTGCAATCCTAATTTATAAATCTCTCCACGTTTAATTTGCCTTGTAATTTCATTATTAGGAATTTTTAATATAATAGTTGAATCAGGGACAGATATATAGTTATTTTCATCAGTACCTAAATCAATATTATTACTTACAATACATGGTATTTGATGTAGGATAGAATTTATGTATAGATTAAGTGTGTTGTTACATTTTACCATACCAGCAGTTTTATATGCTTGTATATCATCAATGCTTCCTATTACTAACCATTTATAACCATCATAATCAACAATAGAACCAGTATTAATATTAATATCCATTGTAACATGTAATTTTCTATCATATTTAGCTTGATTTAATGGATTAGTAAAATACTGAACTAATGCTCTACAATTTATTCCATCAACAATAACATCAGCACCTTCAGCACTATAATACCTTCTTATATCAAAATTTTCTTTTACTTCATTTATTGTTTCTTCTGCTGAATAAAATTGAGAAGTGTAATCTGTATTATTTAACCATTCTTGTCTTGTATTCATAAATCACAACCTCATATAATAAATTATATTAATAAAGAGTAGAGAAAGATAAAAATCTCTACTCTTTATTAATTATCAATTACTAAAATTCTGCTTTTGCTAATCCTTCAATTCTCATTGCAGAAGCATCTGCTGCTGCTTTATAATATAATTTTTTAAAAGGCACAGCAATATTTGTTCTTGATTCCCCTGCTTTTAAAACCATCAGATTATTAGCAGCACTTGCAGAGGCGATATCGAAGGACAAAGTAACTATGTTAATTGAATCGTTAACAATAAGATTAATAAATGCCATATTTAATTCTACATTTTGTTCAATTTCATTCGCAGTGAGAGAACGACCTATGAAGTTAGTTGTCATAATTTAAATTCCTCCTTTTAATTTTATTTTATTATTATTTATATGTTTTGATAAGATTCAATTCTTTTTCAAGAATAGTTTCTATATTATCAAAATCCCAATACCATATTTCTAAAAGTTTTATATTATTAATCTTTGTATATTCTTTCTTACGTCTATCATGTTCTTGTTGTATTTTAAATTCTTCTTCAGTTTGATTGCCTGCTGTTCCATCATGATATGATCCTTGATATTCAATTAATAAATTATATTTTGGAATATAAAAATCATAGGACAATAACCTATTCCCTAAACCAACTAATCCATCATATTTCATTTGTGGTATAAAATAATTTTCATTATATTTATTTCCATTAACTAACTGATTAAAATCATCTTGATCAATTTTAATAAAACCTTTCTTAATAAAAAAATTACTTATTTTTTCTTCACCTTTAGAATAATCACACTCTGGGCAACGATAATTACACTTATTTGAATCTCCTATTTTTCTTGGATAGTCTTTATGTTTACCATTGGGACATTTCCAATAAACTATCTGTTTACTCTTAGGAGAATATTCATAAGGTGACTTATTATTCTTATCAGACCATATTTCTAATACTTGTGAGTATACTGTTCCTAACGAATCTAAAGGATGAATGTTTTTACCAGCACAATATGGACATCTATTATGCCTACCTACAAAACCATTACATTTTACAGGATAACTTTCATGATAATCTTTCTCTTGACATTTAATATATACTTTTTTATTATATTGTGAAGGAATATCCCAAGGATTTATATTTATATTTTTATCATAATCCCAATATTTCTCTAAAAAATCTTCTCCTATATTATCTATACCCCATTGAGCAAATGAATTGCATTGTTTGCAATTTATATTTATTTGTTTCCCGCTTGTTAAATCAGCAATACCATTTAATTCAGAATTATGTATATTTATATTACATTTAAACCAATATTTTTTTGAAGACTTACTTGGAACGTCATATGGATTTAAATAATTTAATTCATAATCCCATCTATCTAATACGTCTTGACGATTATTATCTATGCACCAAGTTTCAAAAGACTTGCTATTTTTTAATTTCATTTTTGATATCTTATCACGACCATACAATTCCATAATACACTTATGACAATAATAACCACCATATTTATCCAATGACTTTTTATAACTTCTCCAACTTATATCTTTATTAGAATTACATCCACAACTATCACATTTTGCATTTACTAATGCTTTACTATTATCTTTTAGATCTTCAACTTTTACTATTATTTTTGTTTTCTGTGGAATAGTATTATTTTCTCTTCTTGGAATATAATACCCTAAATTTTCAAGATAACTAACATTAGTGCCATTTAATCCAATTTCAACTTCTTTAGTTATTAATCCCATACTTAACTCCTTTCCTATATAAAAGAGATATAAATGGGAAAAGACATATGTATAGGCATATGTCTTTTAATTACAATATTTAAGTTTGCAACCCTAAATATTAACCATATTTTTTTATTTATTTATATTATAATTAATCAACTATAAAAACTAATGCTTCTTTTGTTCCATTATAAGTACCTGACGACATATCTATAGTTGTTCCTTCTAAACTTGCTGGATTACTAACTGTAGGATTAGTTGCTGTAATAGTAGTCCCAAGAATCCCCATCATAATTTCAGTAGCACTATCTAGCGTTAAAGGCAATCCTAATTCATTGCCAATACCAACTTTAATAGTATCATTTGTACCTTCAACTGCATCAATAACCCAACCTGCACCAACAACTGTAGTAACAGTTTTAAATGCTTTTGTTCCTGCTACTGCACTTCCAGCGACAGGTGTAATTACTTCAGATATTTCTTCATCATCGTAATTAGTACCAGTAATTGTAACAGTACCAAGTGTATCTGTGGTAGCACCAGCAGTTGCAGTTACAGTAATATTTCTAGGAATATCTGGTTGAGATGCTATAGTATAAGATCCAACTTTCATATTAGTTGAAACAACAATTAAATCATCATCTGCTAAAGCAGGAGAACCAAGATTATATAATCTACATGTAGAACTTGCTTTAGTTCCTGCTTTATTAAGTTCTACTGCACTCGCAGTTACAGATGTACCTGCACCAGCACCTAATTTTAAATCTGCAATTGCTAAAACATCAACATTTTTATTAGTACCTAAAACTAATGCTTTTGATGCAACCGCAGTTCCAGCTACAGAATTATCAATTAAATTTAACTCGGCAGCAGAAGAAGTAACAGTGGTTCCACCAATTTTAGGCGTAGTAATATCTAATGTATTAACTTTATTGCTTGCGTCTGTTATTACTGCTTTTGAAGCTATTACTGTACCTGGTGTAATACCATCATATGCAGATGATAATGGTGTTTTAAAACTAAAATCACTATATCCCATTATTTATTTCCTCCTTTTATTATTATATTTGTAAACTTATATTACATTTAAAATATTTCCATTTTATAATTAGGTATTCTCTTGATGAAATTTGAAATGTCAAGAATTTTATTTCTTAAATCAGGATAATCATGTAAAGATATATTAAATTCTTTTTCAATCATATGCATAATATGATTTATTTTTAAGTATTCTTTATTACATAAATCAATTAAACTCATCTCTGATTGAGGAGTTTTAATAAGAATTTGTTTATTGTGATTATATTTATTTTTATTATTTATCATACTATCACCAACTTAATTAGAATAAGAATAAAATTCTTGTCTGAATGCATCAATTTCTTCTTGAAGATTTTTAATAGATTCATTTAAAACTTTATATTCTGCAACTTTATCAACAAGTTTATTAAAATCCTTTGTTCCCAAATAGGTTTTAGTATAATCTAATTCTGATTTTCTTTGTCTTTTTTCTTCTAACAACATATTTAATGCAATTAATTCAATTTCATCTTGATCTAATATTTCATCAAATTCTCCATCATAATTTTCATCAACAATATAAATTAAACTATGTGATATTGTTTTATAACATTTACTTACACCTGTTTTAAAAAATTGAAATACTTGATCTTCTTTATATGAATAATCTTTACCTGATTTAATAAAGAATGCATCATAAATATCTGAGAGGGGAGTACCAGCCATATTTATTCACTCCCTTTAATCATCATTTTTAAATGGTAAATTTGTATATTCAGATAGGAACTGGATTTTATCATAGTCATTTATTTTATTTTTTTTAGCATAATTAACTATTTTAGATTTTTCTTGATTAGTAATAATATTTTCAGTTACGTGTTTTTTGAATGTACTAAATGTTTTGTAATCAAAAATTTCTTTACATTTTTCATCAGTTAGGATTAATTGAGTTCTTTTTTCTTCTTTATTATCAAATCCAAGATGTTCTCTCATTTCTGGATTCTCAATTATTACCCTCGCATGATCGCCGTTGCCTGTTCCGATGAAGAAAAGATTATTATTTTGTACTTGTGTTTCAATTTCCATATTTGGGATATATACAGTTTGATTTGCTTTGATGAATTCATCTCCGTCCATACTGTATCTCTCCCATGAAATATTCCAATCGCATAAATTTTTAACCTTTGATCTACTATTCATGTCAATAGACATAATATTCATCCTCCATTATTTTACCCTTTTTGGTATTAATTAATTTAAAATATTTTCAATTTTTTTATCAATTAAAGATTTATAAGATTCATCTTTTTCTGTCCAATATGGAATAATTAAATATTCATACCCCATTTTTATTGCATAATCTTCTTTATACTTATCTTTATCTATTTGATATTGTAATTCTTCTTCAGGAGAAGTATTATTTTTTATAGCAGACTGTATATGCCAACTATTAATTATATAATGCTGACACCCATGAACTTCTATTATTAAATGTTTATCATTTGGGAATATTATTTCATTATCATATCTCAACTTAGACGATGATTTTATTTTTTTAACTTTTAACATATTTTTTGGACTAATAGTACAATTATTTTCATGTAATATTTTATAATTTAATTCTTCTAAATAAGTAACAGTCTTTGATTGTAGTTTAGAATAATTATTTTCAGCTACACAATAAGGACAATCAAATTCACAACTTTGAGAATTTCTTATTTCTCTTAAATAATCATCATGTTTAGCATCTTTACATTTCCAGTAAACTTGTTGACTACTTTGTGGTGCATACTCATATGGTGATTTATCATTTTTATCTGACCATAATTCTAAAACTTTTGGATATAAAGTACCTAATGAATCTAATGGATGTACTTTTCCATGTTGATTAGTACAAAGTGGACATCTGCCATTACTTGTGAATTCATTACAAGATGTTTTATAACTTCCATGATAGTCTTTTTCTTGACACTTAATCCACACTCTTTTATTTTTTGTATTATTTCCATAATTAATTCCCCAAGGATTTATATTTATATTTTTATCATAATCCCAATATTTCTCTAAAAAATCTTCTCCTATATTATCTATACCCCATTGAGCAAATGAATTGCATTGTTTGCAATTTATATTT
>Ga0208958_1004136_pt1 | contig 10636 bp, 10 predicted proteins | sample RifOxyB1_FD_184032 | JGI IMG/M metagenome (GOLD analysis project Ga0208958, IMG submission 184032) | Soil microbial communities from Rifle, Colorado - Rifle Oxygen_injection B1 (SPAdes) | ecosystem: Environmental > Terrestrial > Deep subsurface > Rock core/Sediment | place: Rifle, Colorado...
TAGGGATACGTTTGTAACCACTCATATCTAGCCTTTCTAGTCACAAGCCTTAGTGTGACAAATGAAAGACTAAGTGTCTAGCTTTTGGGGTACCGGTCAAACTAATCTTGAGAGATTAAATGCACAACATGCTATTTCTAGTACTACTTTAGCTATGGCTCAATATAACAAGGAAACAGGCCATTTGAAAATAGCAGTAAAAGGAGATTCTAGCGTTGTTGTATTCAGAGTTGATGGCACGTTTATTAGGTATTATGATCCTGATAATTCTCAATTGTTTTATGATCTAGATCCTGATTTAGAATATAGTCCGAGAGGTGAAAAAATTGAAGACATTGAACTTAAGCCTGGTGATGTGGTGATGATGTGTAGCGATGGGGCAGACGAAGGCCATTATGTGGGTATATTTGATGAACTGAATGTGCGCCTTGTCGCTGCTAGAAAAAAGCCCAATAGTAATGAAAGACTAGATCGGGTGGCGGCAACAGTTATGGGGGAGAAATTAGCATTGGGCATTGGAGACGACGTTTCTGTTATCATGCTAGAGCATAAATAGTCTCTCAGTTTGGGTAGTAGATTGTTTTCATGCTAAGATAGCCTCATGCTCCCGTTTTTGGTCACTACTTTTTTAGCTGCCATTATTACTCCAGTCATCATTTGCTTTTATAAAAAACATCACTGGCTCGATGTTCCGGAAAAAAATACCCATGTTAAAAAAACTCACCACCAAGCTGTACCGCGCGGCGGCGGCCTGGTCATATTTACGGCCGTGTTGCTGGCCAGCGTGCTTTTTTTAAATTTTGACCAATATTTAATCGGGATTTTACTGGGAGCCTTGATCTTAGCAGTAGTTGGATTTTTGGATGATATCTATGATTTGCATCCTGGCTGGAGATTATTGGCTGGTCTAGCGGCGGCTGGCTGCGTGGTGGGAGCCGGGATCGGTATCGCCTATGTGTCCAACCCTTTTGGCTCAGGCGTCATTCATCTTAATCAGCCCCAGTTGATTTTTGATTTTTTAGGAAAAACTAGGACTATTTGGCTACTCTCAGATTTATTTGCCCTGCTGTTTATTTTATGGAACATGAACATTGTTAATTGGTCTAAAGGCGTAGATGGGCAAATGCCTGGTTTTGTCAGCATCGCTTTGATTTTTGTCGGCCTTTTATCTTATCGCTTCATCGATGACCCAAACACTTTCAACACCGCCAATTTGGCTTTTATTAGTGCCGGCGCCTTTGCCGGATTTTTAGTCTGGAATTTCTACCCTCAAAAAATCATGCCTGGTTACGGCGCCGGCTCACTGGCCGGGTATTTCCTGGCTGTCTTAGCTATCCTCTCCGGAGCCAAAGTGGCTACCATGCTTATGGTCTTGGGCATCCCCACCGCCGACGCGCTGTTTACTGTCGGCCGCCGTCTACTGGCGGGCAAGTCGCCTATCTGGGGAGACCGAGGTCACCTGCATCATAAGCTACTCGATGTTTACGGCTGGGGGCGACGCCGGATCGCCATTTTCTACTGGCTATCCAGTTTGACTTTAGGTATCTTATCTTTGTATTTGAATACCTGGGGCAAATTGATTACAATGATGCTAGTGATCACCTTAGTGTTTGCCTTTTTAATATGGACCAAATTCAAAACTCGACCCTCTACCTAATTTTAAAAAGCATGCGGCCCAAGCAGTGGATTAAGAATCTGGCGCTTTATGCGGCTTTAGTTTTTTCCGGATTTTTCTTTTATGACCCTCGTGATGCCGCTCCTTACTTTGTCACAGTCACTTTCGCTTTTATTATTTTTTGTTTTTTAGCTTCCGGTATTTATATTATTAACGATATTTTAGATGTGGAGTCAGATCGTCAACATCCTTTTAAAAAGAAGCGCCCCATTGCTTCGGGAAAATTAAGCGTGCCCATTGCTTTATTTGCGGCTATGACTTTATTCGCGATAGTTTTCTTAGCTTCTTTTTGGCTGTCTCTTTTTTTTAAATTCATGGTCTTGTCTTATTTAGTTTTACAAATTATTTATGTTAAATACACCAAACACATCGCCATTTTAGATGTGATTTCCATTGCCGCTGGTTTTTTAATCCGGATTTATGCCGGAGCGGTGGTAGTTAATTTGCATATGAGTGTCTGGTTTTTATTGACGGTGATCTCCGCTTCATTGTTTTTAGCTGTCGGGAAAAGGCAAAGCGAGCGAACTTTACTTAGTGGTAAAATAGTTGGTGATACGCGTAAAACTTTAAAGCGCTATTCGCAAAGATTGCTCGATCAATATACCGGCATGTTTGCCAATGCCACTTGGTTGACTTACGCGCTTTTTACTTTTGAGGGTGATGCCACCATACCGCCTTATTCTTTAGCTACTTTTTATTCTTTTTTACCCAAGGCTTTGCAATCACAAAAGTTGCTGATGTTGACTGTGCCACTAGTAGTGTTTGGGGTGATGCGCTATTTGCAGTTAGTTTATGAAGATAATGAAGGTGAATCTCCAGAAAAAGTGTTACTGCGCGACAAACCCTTATTGATGACCGTTTTTATCTTTGCCTTATTAGTCATGTTTATTATTTATGGCTTGGGTTAAATGGCTCTTACTTTTATTGTTGACTGCATTTATTTGCAAACCTTATTTGCAGGCCGGATTTCCTTATACTCATGATGGAGAAAATCACTTAGCTCGTTTTGCCAACTACAAAATTGCCCTACGCGAAGGTCAATTTCCTCCGCGTTTCGCGCCTAATTTAAATAATCATTATGGCTACCCAGTTTTTAACTATAATTATCCTCTGGCCAACATTTTATCTTTGCCTTTTTCTTTTTTAAAAATAAATTACGAACTCACTTTTAAATTGCTGGTGGCTGGCTTTGTTTTTTGGGCTCTAGTGGGAATTTGGTTTTGGCTGTGTAGTTACTGGGCCTTGCTTTTGTTTGCTAGCTCGCCGTATTTAGTTAATTTAATTTATTTCCGGGGTAATATTGGAGAAATCATGGCGCTGTGTTTGTTGCCGTGGCTTTTTTATGCCCTTAATAATTTTTCTAAATTTAATAAATTATTTTTAATTTTATTATTAGCGCTGTTTTTCCTATCGCATAATATTGCCGTGGTATTTGCTTTACCAATTTTATTTTTCTATGCTTTTTTGAAATTTAAAAATAATTATAAATTATATTTAAATTTATTGAGTGTTTTTTTAATTAGTTTTTTACTAACTACTTGGTTTTGGTTACCCGCCATTTTCGAAAAAAATTTAGTGATTTTAGATCAAGCTAATTTGTCACAAGGTTTTATTGACCATTTTGTCAATTTGTCGCAATTACTTTTTTCTAAGTTGGAATTTGGTTTTTCGTATTTGGGGAGCGTGGATAGTTTGAGTTTTAGCTTAGGATTGGGGCAAATTTTGGTTTTGATTTTGGCGGTGATTTACCTCACCCCCTTGCCCCTCTCCTGTGGCTCCGGCGAATGCCGGAGACCTAGGAGAGGGGGGACCCCGGTGCACACCGGGGTGGGTGAGGTTGTATTATGTCTTTTGCTTATTATTGCTCAATTAAATTTTACCAAATTTATTTGGCAAAATTTACCTCTCGCTAACTTTATCCAATTTCCCTGGCGCCTAACTTTATTTTTCAGCATTTTAATTTTGCCACTTAGCGTTTTGGTTTTTAAAAATACTCATCGTTATCTAAAATTATTTTTAATATTTATTTTGTTTTTACAATTTTGGGGAATTTCAAAAATTAAAGCAGCTGATTATTTTCACAAAACCAATATTGATTATGATGCTTTTTCGCAAAGTACTAGCACTGCCAATGAAAATTTACCCAAAAATTTCACTTACCAAAAACTTTGGGACTGGCAGCCGACACCCAGTATTTTGACTGGTGCGGGAGAAATAAAAGTAGTGGAGTGGCGAGGGAGCTATAGAAAATATAATTTAGATCTTAAAGAGAAAAGCGTGATCGTAGAACCGACTATGAATTTTGCTGGCTGGTTTACCCGCCTAAGTTTTTCAGACTCTGAGTCTGAAAATTTTGGCGGGGAAAGACAAACTAAATTAGTTAACTACATTGATAACGAAGAAATTGCCGGTCGCTTAGCTTACGAATTGCCGGCAGGCAAGTATGAAATAGAAAGTAAATTTACCCAACATACTTGGCCCAGATTATTGGGTAATGGGCTGAGCGTAGCCACAATTTTAGCTTTAGTTATTTATTTTATTTATGAAAAAAGCAGAGTTTTATAAATTAGCTTCTCTCTTTTTGTTGTGGCGAATTTTTTTATTTGTCATCTCTTATTCGGCTAGATTTATTTTGCCCTATCAGCCCAGCTTTCCTTACTTTGATACTTTAGCCAATTATCACTTACCGCAATTTATTTATTCTTGGGCCAACTTTGATGGCGTGCATTATCTAACCATTATTCAGCAGGGCTATTTTGGTACTGGTCTCATTCAAGCCTTTTTCCCCCTCTTTCCTTTACTTGCTAAATTTCTAAATTTATTTGTTGGTAACACTTTGTTATCTGGCTTACTAATTTCTAATTTATTTGCCTTTTTAAGTTTAATATTTTTTTATTTGCTACTTAAAGAATATGGGATTAGCAGTCGATTTAAAGTATTGCTAATTTATTTATTATTTCCTACCAGTTTTTATTTAGTCGCTTTGTACAGCGAAAGTCTGTTTTTAACTTTAGTTTTCGCTACTCTTTATTTGGCGAAAAAACAGCACTGGTTGTTAGCGGGTATATTGGCTGGTTTGGCGAGTGCTACCCGAATTGTCGGAATTGCTTTATTACCGGTTTTATTTTTAGAATTATTTTTAGCTAAAAAAATTTCTCTCAAAAATATTTTGGCTTTGAGTTTAAGTGTGACTGGTTTATCGGCCTACATGTTTTATTTGCAATTTGAATTTCAAGATTTTTTATATTTTTTACACTTGCAAGATGATTTTGGTGCCGGTCGACAGGAAAATTTAATTCTTTATCCACAAGTAGTTTGGCGCTATTTAAAAATTTTGTATACCGCTCGTCCCTTTGACTGGAAATATTTTGCTTATGTTCAGGAATTCGCGGCTGCTATCTTAGGTTTAATTTACCTCACCCTCTCTTCCCTCTCCTATTGCAGGAGAGGGAAGACTACGACGAAAGTCGAGTCGGGTGAGGTTGATTTAAGTCTGATTTTATTTTCTGCCTTGTCTTTTTTAGTGCCTACTCTGACTGGGACTTTTTCTTCATTACCGCGGTATTTGTTGGCGTGTCCGGCAATATACCTCACCCTTAATCCCTCTCCTGTTTTGAGGAGAGGGAAACTAATAGGTGTGGTGTGGTTGTTTCTCTCTACTGTTTTACTAGTTATTAACCTGGTGTTATTTATCCAAGGCTACTGGGTAGCATGAGGGTATAATAGCCTCATGTTTCATCGGCGAATTTTACTGGCTTCTTTTGCTATTTTAGTATTAATTATTTCTTTTGTGACGACAGTGTATTTTTTAAAGGCCAAAGAAAAGGCAGAGCCAACTGGCAAAGTGCTGGGTGGAGCAGGTGGATATATCGAGGCCAAGGCTCCGGAAGACAAAAGCACTCTTAATGTACTATTGCTGGGCTACGGTGGCGCCGGGCATCAAGGCGGGCATTTAACCGATGTGATCCAGGTGTTGCATTTTGATTTTACCAAGAAGCTAGTGGCAATGATTTCTCTACCGCGCGATCTGTGGGTGAGGGGTGACCCACCTCTTCGGTGGGCAAGTAAAATTAATGCTTTATATGCGAAAAATACTGACTCGGCTAGCGAAATAAAATCAGCCATCAAGGAAATTACCGGTCTAGAAACAGATTACTTTGTCAGTGTGGATTTTGTGGGTTTGCAACGATTGATCGGCATTGAGCTCAAAGGTATTGAAGTGGTAGTGGGCGAAACTTTAGACGATCCGTGGTATCCCATCAAAGGTGAGGAGCTAAATACTTGTGGTCTGTCAGCCACAGAAGTGGCGAGCCTAAGTAATCAATATTCCGGCTTTGAGTTGGAAAAACAATTTGCATGTCGCTACGAGCATTTAAATTACAAAGAGGGAAAGGTAAAAATGGAAGGCGGCGACGTGCTCAAATATGTGCGCTCGCGTCATGGCTCCGGCGCAGGGGATTTTAGCCGCAGTCGCCGCCAACATGAAGTCTTATTAGCTATCAAAGATAAAGTTTTTAGCCTGCAATTTTTAGAAAAATTGCCCCAAGTTTTTGCGAGCTTAAATAAGCATGTGACCACAGATATAGACCTAAGTATCGCCGAACATTTCGCGCCGGCGATCAAGTTGGCTGATGGTTTTCAAGTGCAGACTATTGTTTTGAGTACTGACAATGTTTTTATTTCAGGTAAAAATAGTAGTGGACAGTTTGTGCTGGAGCCTAAAAAATCTTGGGCCGAGGTGCAGAGTTTTGTTAAAAAGGAGCTGGAGAGGTAGCTTAATATATTTTTCTTGCCACCAAGCAATAATAATCCTTACTGTCTTTCCAAAAATCAACAAATTTAAAATTTTTAAAATATTTTTTAATTAATTCTTTATTAAAAATAACATGCGACACTCCTTTTTCCTCTCCCTGAGTTGGCAGATAAGTATGTGCGGCTACTTTTTGCGCAGTTTTCACTAAATAAAGTCTAACTTTACCCTGAGAAATTCGGCCCGGCAAAGTGATAAAAATTAGACCTTGGGGTTTAAGTACTCTCTCAATTTCTTTAATACCTCGTAAAACGTCTTCTTCATAACCATGATTTAAAGTCTGGACACTAATGACGGCGTCAAAAACATTTTTTGCAAAAGGCAGCTTTCTAAAATCAGCCACTTGTACCTTAGCTTGGTTTTTAATTTTCTCAATCGCCACTAGTGCAGCATCAATGCCTTCAATGGTGAAACCCAATTTATTTAAGAAGAAAAGATTATTACCTAAACCACAGCCAACATCTAAAATTTTTTGCACCTGATTTTTTTTGAAAACATCGGCCACTTGAGCCATGTCTTCGTGAGGAGCTGACAGATCGTAGTACTGATATTTATGCGGTGATTTAAAAATATTATTCCAAGCTGGAAGTGACTGATTCATTTCTGGCGACCCCGACCGCAGCTTATGCGAATCAGGGAGTGGTTAGAATACTTTTTGTTTAAGCCTAATTTTAATCTAAACTTAGCCTTTATTCACTAAACAAAAAGACTTAATAAATTTCTTCACCAATAGACATGATTCACTATCTGCTGTTGGGCGACTTAACGAGCAATTTAAAATAATTTCTCTTACCGATTTGCAAAATACCACCAGATTTTATTTTAAGCACATCTTTATCGTCAATCATTTTTTCCCCATTCACACTCACGGCGCCCTGAGAAATTAATCTTCTAAGGTTGCTTTTGCTTTCCTTTGATTTCGCCTTTTGACATAGCTCTAGTAAACTAATTTGCCTGGTTTTAATCTTGATCTCAGGTATTTTGTCTGGCAAGTTATCACCTTGAACTGTTTTTTCAAAATGTGCTTCTGCCTCTTTAGCCAGCTTGTCATTGTGTAGCCACTTGGTAATTTCAAGAGCTAAACGCTTTTTGAAAATCATCGGATTTTCGCCTTTTTTAATTTTTTCCTCAATACTATCTAGTTCTTGATCACTAATATCTGTTAAGACTCTAAAATAATTTAAAATCTCATTGTCAGAAACACTCATCAATTTGCCATACATATTAGCAGGATCTTCTGTCAAGGCAATGAAATTACCATAACTTTTACTCATTTTTCTGCCATCGGTGCCATTAATAATAGGAGTTGTTAAGACCCACTTTTCTTTATCACGATAAATCTTTTGTAGAACACGACCCATCATCATATTGAAAAGTTGATCGGAACCACCAATTTCCAAATCCACGTCCATAGATACACTGTCATAACCTTGAAGCATGGGGTACATAATTTCGTGCCCATGAACAGGCTTATTATGTTTAACCCTTTCTTGAAACATGTCGCGCTCCATGAGTTGTTGTACAGTTACCTTAGCCATAAGTTTAATTACTTCAGGCATGGTCATTTTGTCCAGCCAATCGCCATTGTGCTTAATGGTGATTTTTGAAAAATCCAAAACTTTACTAGCCTGTTCTTTCCAGTTTTTGAAATTTTCCTCAATTTGTTGATCTGTTAACTCTGGGCGGGTGCTATCTTTACCCGTAGGATCGCCAATTTTAACAGTACCATTACCAATGAGAAGAATTACATCATGTCCAGCGTCGGCAAACTGCTGTAATTTACGCAAGACAACCGCATGACCTAAGGTCAGCAAGCTACCTGTCGGGTCAATACCTAAGTAAACTCTAATCTTTCTTTTACTCATTAAATTTTGCAGAGTTTTTTGGGAGGGCAAAATTTGTTCTACTCCTCTATTTAAAAGTTGATGGTTATTTTTTGTCATAATTCTTTAATAAATTGATTGATAATTTTTCTTACCTTCAATAGACTTTCCACATCCACCCACTCATGGTCTTCGTGCAAGCCATCACCAATTGGCCCGAAAACTACAGTAGGGATGTTCATTGCCGTACAATGCCTGGCGTCAGAACTGCCCAACGCTTTAGAAAACAGAGGTTTTATTCCCGCATTCTTAACGGCAATAGCCAATTTCTGTAAAAATTCATTTTTCTGGTGAGTAAAAATAGCTGATTCACTTTTGGCAATTTCTACAATGGAACCGGAAAAATGTTGGTTGAATTTATCAATGATTTGACTTGTAGAAACACCAGGACGATAGCGCACATCACAAAATAGAGTGCATTCACTTGGCACTTGATTAATAGCTACACCACCACTAATTTGAGAAAAATTAAAAGTAGTTTCCCAAGTGTAATTGTTAGGTGGGGGATTTGCTGAGAGAAATTGGTTTAGATCAGCTATCAATTTTAAAATAGCATTCTGTCCTAGCCAAGGGTTAGAGCCATGAGTACTCTTACCTTTAGCTGAAATTTTAACCTGCATAATACCCTTAGCTTCGTTATTCAGCTGTAGTTGTGTTGGCTCACCAAATAAAGCAAATTCCAAGTTGGGCATTTTAGGCAAAAGTAGTTTTGTGGTATTACCACCAATTTCTTCATCACTCACAATCACAAATCTCGTTCCCTTTTTAGCAGCTTTTTTAACTATTTCTGCATCTAAAGATAAAAACATTGCTACCATGGCCTTAGTATCAGCTGAACCGCGACCCCAAATTTTATTTCCATCTTCTTTTGTTGCAAAGCTTTCTTTGAGAGCCGGCACTACATCTATATGAGTGTTGAACATGAATCTGACCTCGCTACATATGGCACCCCATTCTAATGAGGGATGTTTACCATGCCAAAAAATTTTTGATTTTATGCCTTTTTCTTTTAGGAAGGATTGACAAAAAAGGAGAGCTTTTTCGTTAACTGGTATTTCAAGGCTCACACTTTCAAAGCTAATAAGTTTTTTAAGTAGTTTTTTCATTTTGATGCTCATCTAAACAACCCATCTATTCGAGTTAAAGCACCGGTATTTTGCTTACCAAGATCTCGGCCAATTTTTATTGGTGCTAAAAGAGTCCCTTCTTTCAATTTTCCTAGTAAAAGCACTGGGTGACCCTTGCCCCCCAAATTTCTATCGACTCCGCAAGGCACCCAGCCTGCTTCCAAACACCCTAGAATTAAGTCGGTGTTTTCTGGGCTAAGCTCAATTGGTAGGAGTGCAAATTTACTTTCTTTAAAACTAGCTTTTTCTGTGGTTTCAAGCTTATTCCCGTTCCTACTGGGTAGTACTAAAGCAAAAGGCTCGGTTTGTACTAAGTCAAATCCCAAGTTTAATCTATCACTATTGTGGCTACGTACACGACCGGCAAAAATATTATTACTCAATTTCATGGCCGCCTGCAGTAATTTTGAGGCAGCTTTATTTTCTGGAATAAAGCTATTTTCGCTATCAGCTCTATTTTGGCTAGTGGCCAAAGCGAACATTTCCTCTCTGAAGGGGTTACCATGTCCAAACATGGGAACCAGTGCATGCGGAGTCAATCCAAAGTCACCAAACAAAATTTTTTGTGTAGCTTCTCCAGATGGTATGCCCCTAAATTTATCAGCCACACGAACCTCCGCTACCAAAGGGGTACTACCCCTTTCTATTTGATCCAATCCGGCACGCATCATGGCAATGCCACCCAATCCCAAACCCGGAGAGATGGCGACAGCTCTCCCAAGTTCTACAGATCCATCAGATTGAAGCACTAAAGCAGACATGGCCACTGGTTCGTTGCGTTCCAAAATAAACCAGCAACGGCAATTACCAGATTCGATACTTAGCATAAGTTTCTGAGGAGATCTTGATATTCCATGTTCTGTGTACATAAACTGTAAAAGCTTAATCATCCATTTTGCCTGTAACTCAACAGGCAGTCCATCTTCAGGAGTAATGATTTGATGAATACCATTAAGCCTAGATTCTTTGACTTGTAATTTACTCTTCACGGAGCTTATTTCTGCGGTTTGCATATATTTCATTTTTTATAATAGTTAAGCGGCTATCCGAGGGTTATTAACCCTCGGCTGCAAAGCTTTGGGGAAGGAGTTATTGTCGAGTGGTAGACTTAAGTCATGAAAGGACTTAAGTCTACGGCACA
>Ga0208958_1004142_pt1 | contig 10629 bp, 14 predicted proteins | sample RifOxyB1_FD_184032 | JGI IMG/M metagenome (GOLD analysis project Ga0208958, IMG submission 184032) | Soil microbial communities from Rifle, Colorado - Rifle Oxygen_injection B1 (SPAdes) | ecosystem: Environmental > Terrestrial > Deep subsurface > Rock core/Sediment | place: Rifle, Colorado...
GATTCACTAGAAAATTTCAGAGAAACACTAAAAATTTAATAAATTTTTGTGCGCCAAAAATCTAAAGATTTTTGAGCGTTTTCGGTGCACAGGAAATTAAAAATTTCCTAAGTGCCTCGTCTGGGCGTTTATTTTAATTAACTTTTTATACTTCTTTTTCTTTGTTTATATGTGGTACTAAAAAATCCAACAGAATATGAGAAAGGGAAAACTATTGTCTTTTTTGTGAGACATGGAGATAGGGGGAACTTAGATGAAAATGATTTAATTCGTCCTGGTCCTGGCTTAACTGAAAAAGGATTCCAGCAAGCGAAAGATGTTGCAAATAAGTTTTCAAAGATAAAAAGAGAAATTGATGCAATCTATTCAAGTGATATGAAAAGAGCTGTTCAAACAGCAGAAATTATGTCTAAAAAAATTAATAAAAAAATAAAGATAATTCATGATTTTTCAGAAGTTGATAGAATTTTAGAAAAGGGCCATAAAATTAGCCTAAAATATCTAAGGGCACACCTAAAATTTAAAAGAGCTATAAAAAAGCTTGATGAAATTCTAGATAAAGAAAAAGGAAAAGTTATAATAATTGTTGCTCATGGGAGAATCATAAAATCAATATTGGGAAATAAACTAAAAATTGGTATAAAAAAAGGGAATGCTTTTTCATACCATAATTGCCATATCTCTAAAATAAGATTTAAAGGAAAAAAATTAAATTATATTAATTATTTCAATAGTCAGGAGTTAATACACTAAAATGGGCGAAAAAATGTCTTGGAGCAGACCTGTAAGGATTAATCTTGAAATCCTACATCTAAAAGCTTTAAATAAAAAAAAGATTCCAGAAATAACTGAAGCAGTCATAGATGAATCAAATATAATTCTCGAAGTCTTAGATGCAAGATTTATTGATGAGACTAGAAATTTAGATTATGAAAAAATGATTCTTGAAAAAAAGAAAAAATTAATTTATGTTTTAAATAAAATTGATTTAATCGATTTGAGTGCCTTAAAAAAGAGAAATGAAATTCAACATTTAAAACCATACGCGCTTATTTCAGTAACTAGAAAAATAGGGATAGACGATTTAAGAAATAAAATAATTATCGAGGCAAAAAAATTCAAATTCGAAAATGAAAAAGTTGTTGTCGGTATAGTTGGCTATCCAAATACTGGAAAATCTTCTTTGATAAATGCGCTAAGTAGAAGGGGTGCTTCAAAAATTTCAAAAGAAGCGGGTTTCACACGAGCGAGACAAAAAGTTGCTCTAGGAAAAGATGTTGTCTTACTTGATACTCCTGGAATAATTTCTGAAAGAGAATATTCAAATGAAGATAAAAAATCATTAGCCATGCAAGTACAAGTTGGAGCAAGAGGTTATGATAATATTAGAGATCCAGAAGATGTTGTTGCCTATTTAATGGAAAAACATCCCGGTGTTATTGAAAAATTTTACAAAATAAAATCTGAAAATGATATTAACATTTTGCTTGAAGAAATAGGGAGAAAGAAAAAATTCATGAAAAAGAAAGGAGAAGTTAATACAGATAGAACAGCCAGATTTATAATTAAAAATTGGCAAGAAGGAAGCATAAAAATTAAGTAGATTGTGGAAAAAAGAATGATAAAAAACTCTATTGAACATAAGGCACTAAAAAAAATACGAAGACCGCATATTTTATTTGATTTTAAATATCCTAAATTTTTTATTTTGATTTTAACAATTGTTTTAGCATTTATTATCTTTAAAGAAAGAAATATTCCATTTATAGATTCCCTGGTTCTTCATTCAGGATACTTTGGAACATTTGTAAGCGGAATTTTTCTTTCATGGGGGTTTACTGCAGCTCCTGCAACTGCCTTCCTCTTGATATTAGCAAAATCGCAAAATATTTTGTTTGCATCTCTTATCGGGGGGTTAGGAGCCCTTATCGGAGATTTGGTTATTTTCCATTTTATTCGATTTTCCTTTAAAAAAGAAATTGCCTGTTTTGAAAGAGAAAAAGTCATAAAATGGATTAGGAAAAAAATTCCTGAAAAAATAAAACATTATTTACTCGTAATCTTCGCAGATATTATGCTAGCATCTCCCTTACCTGATGAAATTGGTGTCACAATTCTTGCAACGTATAATAAACTTTCTGTGAAAGTTTTCTCTATAATGACTTATGTTTTGCATGCTATTGGAATTTTAATAATATTCTTAATTGGAAGGGCAATATAATTTTATCAATTCAAAAGCTTTAAATATGATTTTTGGTTTCTTGAATTGTAGCCGGGCGACTGCTATCGGTTGTAAGAAGATACAAAAACATTCCAAAAGAATGCTTAGGCTTACAATTGGGGAAGGTCCGCTCACCTTTGCTCAAATTTATGAGCAAACCACAAATGTGGAATTGGCTTCGCAAGAAGCATGCTGTAAGGCATATCCCTGGAACAGAAACGACACAGTTTCCGTCGAGTAATGAATCATGCGAGGAACTAAGAAACGGAAAATTTGATGAAACGCCGAAATTTGAGATAAAATTTTGGAGTCTGAAAAGATTGCCATATCGATTGGTGCAAGTTTAAATACGCTTAGTCAAATGCAGTAAAATCACTTCATCTTTAGATGATGGTTTACAGAAAGCGGCTTACAGCCCGACTACATCCCTTATTTTCTATCTAAAAAAATTTAAATACCATAAACTCTAAAAATAAACATGGCAGATGATAAGATCTCGCTTCCAATGGGTGGCGGCGGGTTAATGAGATATAGTGAAGAAGGTTCTAAGGGTATTAAGATTAAACCAGAAACCGTAATCGTTTTAATAGTCTTAGTTATTGCATTTGAAGCAGCCCTAAGGTTATTATAAACATAATCCAATAATAGATTAATAGACACTAATACAAGATATGGTGTTCTTCTTTCTTTTTTCTCGGTTTTCTAGTGTCACTGAACGATAAGTATTTAAATAAGTGGTACCTTAAACAATATACCGTTAAATGTACGATTTTATCAAATTTTCTGAAAATAAAATATAAGACAATGGTATCTAAAAATAATATATCAGGGGTATTTTTCTAAAAATGCACGAAGTTGAAAGAGAAAGAAAAATGGCTGAACACCTTTACTATGTCAGCTTAAAATATTCTAAGACCGGAGATGTTATTCTTAACTTAATGATGCGATGGGAGAAAATGATTGATAAATGCATAGATATCCTATTAAAAAAAGCGAAAAAGGAAAAGAAAATTTCTGAAATCCCAATTGCACCAAAAGCGAGAGAACTTGCAGTAAGACAATCTTTCAAGGATCCAATAGTTCAGGAAGTTATGGAATTATATTCTATGTTTAGGAGACTTCCACAATCTGAAAAATTCAAAGAACATGAATTCAGAAAAAATGTTGCATTAAAAATAATGGATGGCGGAAGAGAAATTGAAGCTAATATGGAAAAGCTAAAATCATGGAATGAACTTCTAATAAAATTTCTTGATTTCGTTAAAAAACAAAAATCAAAATAATTTGCTTGAGTTTGCTCCCATGTAAAATCCAAACTTTTTTAAACATACTCTCTTTTGTATCAATATGACAAGCATTACTAAACTTTGGGGGTTTCCCCATCTATTGTAAGAACATAATAATTAGCTTGTCCTTTCTAAATAACTTAAATTTAAAAATTAATGATTCCACATTTAAAGGTAGTTATACAAACAATGATGGTAGTGGCGTATCGGTAGCGTGTGAGGTTGTGGACCTTGCGGGCTGGGTTCGACTCCCAGCTACCATCCTTATATCAAAGAAATTTAATAATAAAGGAGGAAAAAATGGTAACTGAAACAGTCAAGGGTTTTAAAGATTTTATCGGAGAAGATGCATTAAAGAGAGAGAAAATCAAACAGATATTAGTCAAGACTTTCAAAAATTATGGGTTTGAGCCAACAGAAACACCAATCATTGAATATGAAGAATTTGTTAAAGGAAATAACCCTAATCAAAATGAAGGAGCAATTTCAGATATTTTCAAACTTAAAGATAAAGGAGAAAGAAATCTTGCATTACGTTATGAATTGACGTTCCAATTAAAAAGAATTGCTTTAAACAAAAAGATTCCATTCAAAAGATACCAAATAGGGGAAGTTTTTAGAGATGAGCCTATTTCTTCAAATAGATTCAGACAATTTATTCAATGCGATATCGACATTATTGGATCAACAATAAGGGATGATGCAGAAATTCTAAAAGTGACTTCTGAACTTTTAAAAGAACTAAAAATTTCTGCTGAAATTTTTGTGAGTAATAGAAGACTCTTAAATGAAATCCTTGAAAAAGCAGGAATTAGAGACAATAAAATTAAAGAATTAATAATCAAGGAAATTGATAAATTGGATAAACTTCCTGAAAGAGAAGTAAAAGAAAATCTAAAGAGATACAAGGCAGAAAAAATTCTTGAAATATTCAAAAAACCAGAATCATTTTTCAAAAAATATAGTAACTATAAAGAAATTGAAGAATTAAAAAAATATTGTGATTATTTTGGAATTAAATTTACATTTCAACCAAGTTTAGCTCGTGGATTATCATATTATACTGGATCCATATTTGAGGTAAAAACAAAAAATAAAGAAATGCGAGAGAGTATTCTTGGTGGGGGTTCCTATTTAATCAATGGTCTCCAAAGCACGGGAATATCTTTTGGTTTAGAAAGAATATCACAACTGGCAAAAGTAAATCTTGACAGTATAAAACTTGTTATTATATCTATAAATCAAGACAAAGATTCAATAAAAATTCTCCAAGAATTAAGACAAAACAATATTTCTTGCTTAATGATTGATAAAATTTCTAAAGCACTTGAATATGCAAATTCTAAGGCTATCCCCTACGTTCTTTTTGTAGGAGAAGATGAAATAAAGAAAAAGAAATTCAAATTAAGGGACATGAAGACCGGAAAAGAAGAAATGTTTTCTATCAAGGATCTTGTTGAAAAATTAAGCAAATAAATTCTTAGCGACGATATTTCCTCCAAATCTAACCGAAATTCCACGAAAATTTGCTGATTTTCAGGGCATTGAAATTTCAAAAAGGCATTTCAAAAGATTTATATACTTCTGTTGTCACTATAAGATAGTAATAAATATAATTAAAAACAAATGGTAAACGAAGAAATTTGCTATCTTGACATATATCAGACACCGGTAAAAGGAACAGCAATAGCTATATTTAATGATGAAAAACACAGACGTAGTTTAGATCTTTTATTAAATGCTCATGCAAATGCTCCATTTTATTTACTTGGAAATAAGGCTTTCACAACATACCATAGAGCTATGCAAGGGAAAAAAGCAACTAGTCTTTTCAATAGGGAACATTTTCCAGAAGAATTAGAAACAATAGTTAAAAGAATAGAAAATGGAGTAGAACCTAATGAAATATTAACATTATCTTGGACTTCTGATAAAAATTATGACCCAATTAGAAGTAAATTTTCAATAGTTGAAACAACAAAACAAAAAGAAAAACCAAAAGAAACCCTTAGGAGATTGTTTACTGTTTATCCTGTTTTAGCAATCCCAAAAGAAAATCCTGCAAATACCGGATTAGCAAAAAATAAAGATCTTAATGAGATGTATCTTTATGATATTTCTGAAGAAACTTTAAGAAATGGGTATGAAAATGGTGTTTTTGAAGAAAAAGAAGGAAATGGCCCACAAGTAATTATAAGCAGAAAAAAAGATGGATTACTGCACCTTTATTCTGGAAGAGCATTTAAGCTAGATGAATCTTTAAGACTTGCAAAATTCAAAAATGATGGAGATAGTTCAAAAGAATCCTTATCAAGATTAAAAAATATTCAAGAAAAATATTTTGCTTTAGTAAAAAAATATGAAAAAGAAGTTGGGAAAAGTAAACAATTAACAGAAGAAAAACAAGAAATAGAAAATGCTAATTTAGAACTATTTACAAGATATAAGGAAACACAAAAATTATATGAATCTGTAAAAGATGGAACAATGGATTTAGATTTAGCTGAAGAAAGAATGGAAAAGATTTTTGGAAGATGGAATCGTCCAGAAATTGTCGACCTTGGTAATGGGCTTATTATTGCCCACAACCTTAATGCAGAAGAATCAGATGTTTTTATACAACCAAGTAAAACCTTGGAAGAAATCAGCAAAAAAACAGATGATGGTGATAGAATAGCCACTACTTAAGATTTTATTATATAATATAGATAAAATTCTCTTTACGTTTACTTCTATAAAAACAAAATAGCGAGCCTGTTAAAAATTAAAATCAATAGTAGGCTCTGCTCTTTACCAAAACAAGAACTGCTGCTATTAAACCAAAGATTGGACCTACAATCATCCCCCATGGTGGGAAAATAAATGTAATCAAACTGAGTAATAATACCCAAATTGCGACTGGTCTTGGTTTATGATAAAGCCATTTCAATGATAACAGTAAAATCAAACCAATTACAATATTTGCTATTGCATACCATGTTTGACTTACGAAAGCACTTGAAAGATACCAAAAGATTGCATATATTATTCCAACAACAATGCTCAAAATAGCTGCTGTAAGAATAAGAATTCTTGCAGAATCAAGGACATGACTCTCTATGATTGTATCTCTTCTTCCAAGTTTCTGACTAACTGGCCTTACTTTTGCTCTAGATTTAACTCGTTTTGGCAACCTCTTTTTATTTCTTTTTGCCATAATAATATATCCTTTTCGGATTTAAAAAGGTTACTGAGAAAGATTAAAAATAGATTTAATGTTTAAAAGATTCACTAATTATTTCTTAATCCACTTCTTTAAAGTGTCTTTAGTTTCACCAAAACCATTACAAATAACTGTTGCCATTTGATCTCCATCTTCTCCTGTTCCACTACATATAAAACATTTTCTTATTCCAGTTGATTGCTGTGTTATTTTATCCTTACAAATAGGACAAGGAATAGAATGTCTATTGTTTATAGCATCTTTAGCAAGATATATTTCTCCACGACCATTACATTTAGGACATTGTCCCATTCTACCTTGATAACCCACCCCCTTACAATAGGGACATTGCATCTGTTTTATTCCGGCTTCAATATATTCACCAACAATAACTTCTTTTTTTCCATGACATATATCACAAGTGTCTTCCATTTTCCCCTTGCATTTCCAACAAACTGCAGGTCCCAAATAAATATCTTTTGTAATTCTTTCATTCTCCTTTCTCTCTCTCAATTCTCGATCTATTCTTTCTTCTGCAATTCTTCTTTGTTGTCTTTGTTCTTTCTGGTATTCTTGATAGCCAATATATCCCCCAACAGATGCTAATGCTAAGAATGCAGTTAATCCAATTATGCACCCAACTTTTTTACCTTTAGAGATCTTCTTTTTCTTTAGTTTTTGCATAGTCTCCTGAACAGGCCTTATATCAAGAACATTTAATCGCTCATAACTCCCTGGTTCATGGGGCTCTGGTTCATATGTTACATTATCTGGATTAAGAATTGGTTGACTAGATTCATTCTTTCCAATAAAATCTATTTTTGAAACATATTCTTCACCAAGTATTCCTTCTATAGTTAAAAGAATTACATCTTGATTAATTTCCCGATACTCTTTTGTTTTAGTAATTAAATTATAAACTTGATTTGGTGTTAAATCCCGAGTAGAATAAAAAGTAATCTCTTCCTTCAAATGTTTAATTGTTTCTCTACTAGTTACCTTACTTGATAAATCTCGACTCATAAAAACCCTAAGAAATAATTATTTTTATTCTTTTCTATTGGTGAACTACTAGCGGCCTATTAGAAATACAATTCATCAAAGCCCATTTTTAATTGTTTTTTTTAATTTTTCTATCAATTCCAATATCTGACATTTATTATTGATTAGGTAACTTGGATCTATCTTTTTCCCATCATATGCACAATTATTTCTCTTTATTCTTAAATCATTCATAAATAGAATTTCTGATTCTTTAAATTCTTCATAATTTATCAGATAGTCAATTAAATCCTTATGAGCATATTCACCAGTTGTTTTTAATCCATCCAGCAATAATAATGCACTCGCCAATTCCTTAAGTATTTCGTAATAATTTTCAGATGCATTTGTTGAAAATTTTTCATGGTCAATTGAAGAGACAAATTCTTCTCTTTCTTTAATTAATTGTAAAATAGATTTAACTTTTTCTTTATCGGGTGTTATTTTAATTATCATACTAAAACACCTGGAGATATCCTTTTAATATCACCCCATTTAATATATTGTTCTTTAATTCATTTGGAATCTCTTTCAAGGATTCCTTAAAAAATAAATGAATCTTTTTATCCAGTTTATCCTCAAATTTAGTAATATCCACTTTTCTTTCTTTTCCTAAAATAAATAAATCTATATCTGAATCTTCTATTGATTCTCCTTTTACAAAACTCCCATAAAGAACAATTGATTCAGGAGATAATTTATCCCACAAATAATCAATTAAACCAATATCATTTAATTCAAAAAGAATACTTAATTTTTTATAAAGTATAAAATTTGGGTTATCCCTTATTGCTGTATAAAATGGTATCTTTCTTTTAATTTGTTTTTTGATTAATCCTTCTCTTTCAAAATCCTTAAGATAATTCATAACCGAAGGTGGAGAGAGTTTTACTAACCTTGCAATTTCTCTTAACCTAAAGCTTTCAGTAGGTGAATCTAAAAACAATTTCAACAAATTATACCTGTTATATTTATTTAACATCTGTTATAATATTATAACACTTGTTTATAAATCTTTCTTCAACTGGTAAAGATTTAAAATTCAAAAGAACTCTAGAATTATTTCTGATTATTGGACAACTTGGATTCTCTTTGTATCACCTGTTTCTTCATGTCTCAACAAATCACGAAATCATTAAGATTTCGAGATACCGAAAATGGTTCTCCATTTTCTAGTATAAACTCCGCTTGTTGTTGGTGAACTAAATTGTGGAACAGTTGTCCCATTAATATCACGAAATCCCTAGTACCGTGCTTTAAAAATATGATTTGTCTTCAATTTCGGGATACTGAAAATGTGAAGCATTTTCGAGTATTATATTCTAATGTTCCTGCTTTTTGTCCAGCGATATACTTAATTTTTTCCTAATCTCTATAATTTTATTTTCATCCAATTTTAACAGAATTGACTTGCATCTTACCAAAAATTTTGGGGTTCTATTAATAATTTCTTGATAATTTTGATCTGAGATTGCCCGATTAACATAATATTGAGAATCTTTTCTAGCCTTAAAGGAATCTTCAATAAAATCTAATTCTTCTTCTGCAAAAAACTCTTTTAAAAAAAGTTTTGCAAATTCTATAGTGCATGCATGAATCTCACATTTTATGCCAATTTTTTGCAAGATCGCATATAATGCAAAATAAGATGTGTAATATGCAGTGGTTATTTTCCATTCTTTTATTTGATTTATTTCTACAGATAATAATGAATCTTCTGCTTTTTTTATATAGGCATTGGCAAGATTTTGGCTAGGTTCTACTAATTTAATTCCTTCTCTTTGATTAAAACACCAGTTAATTTTATCCATTTTCGAAAACCTCTTTTATAAATTCTTCTGAACCTAACAACACAACATGATTACTTAAAACTTCTTTGATTAAAATATCTTTTCTTAATTCTTTTTTGAAAATAACTGAGGGATAATATTTAATATTTATCTCGATGCCATATGCTTTAGATATTTCTTTTATTTTACTTGCATCATATTTGCCAATTATAAAAAGGTCTAAATCAGAATCTTTATTTGAAATCCCTTTAGCATAACTACCAAAGATTAAAGCAATCCCCTTAATATTATCAGATAACTTGGATACAATTTCCCTTATCATCTCGTGCATATCTAAAAAACATATTTTTTTGTATTGTTCTGTTAAAATAAAAAAATCTTCTGCTATTTTATTTTTATTTATCTTATATGTTTTGATTTTGCCTTTAATTTTTGATTCAAGAATCGCTTTCTTTTCAAGATTGTCTAAAGCAAGTTGAGCAGTTCTTGGGCTGATTTTTAATTCTCTTTGAACTTCCCGAATGTAATACTCTTTATCAAATCCTCTTGAAAATAATGAAAGTATTCTTAGATGATTTTCTGTTATGTTTACTTTTTTATACATATGTATTCTTTATAATACATTATTTATAAATCTTTCTAGAAGTTTAAGATCATAATATTAAGAATAGATTTATTTTACAACTTGGATTCTCTTTGTGTCGCCTGTTTCTTCATGTCTCAACAAATAAACTCCGCTTGTTGTTGGTGAACTAAATTGTGGAACTATTGTCCCATTAATATTGTATTCTAATGTTCCTGCTTTTTGCCCAGCAATATTATAAACACTATATTTTCCTGCCTTGTCTACTTTAATATGTCTTAAATCTCTTAATGGATTTGGCCATTCCTTAAATTTTCCCTTTGCAAAAGCCCCATCTAATCCTGCTGTTGCACTAAATGGACCATAAAATGTTTTTGCTCCTGAATAATCAACTTCTGCTAATTGATACCAGGTTTTTCCTTTTGCACATGCATCATCATAATACCAATGTTTTGGTTGATTTGAATTTCCATCTCCTGGTTGTGTTGCAATTAAATCATAATCCA
>Ga0208958_1004144_pt1 | contig 10627 bp, 8 predicted proteins | sample RifOxyB1_FD_184032 | JGI IMG/M metagenome (GOLD analysis project Ga0208958, IMG submission 184032) | Soil microbial communities from Rifle, Colorado - Rifle Oxygen_injection B1 (SPAdes) | ecosystem: Environmental > Terrestrial > Deep subsurface > Rock core/Sediment | place: Rifle, Colorado...
TTGTTGTCTGAGAGATTCTTTGCACATGACAAAGATTATTCCTTATCAGGCAAACTCGGCCAACAAAAAAAATCTAACAAGGCCTGTCTTTTGACAAAAAAAATTTACGTTATGGGTGAGCAGTTACGTATTAAATAAATTATACTAGAAGTATATTATGGACATATTGAAATTTGATGATTACAGACGGGTATTAAAGGAAATAATTGAAGAATTTCCTCATAATGGCCATGGGAAAATGAGAGAGATTGTTGATCCTTCTCCATGTGAAGAATTTTACTGCTTTAACATGGATTGGTTTAAAGTCAGTAATAGAAATCAAAATAACAACAACTAAACTTATGCTTTTATGAATTAACTATGGGTCTTATTGTTTATTCGACGGTATGTCTCAAGTATTAATACAGTCGATTAAAAATTGACAATCCTTTACAACCTTTCACTATTTTTTGAAAGTTAACTCTGACGAAAACTTTGACAAGGAAGAAATTCCCTTATCCAGTTTGAAAATAGTCTCTTGCTTGAACTTTTCAATTAATCTTAAAGCAAGATAATTCCCCGATACCAATAAAATAATTGCCGCCACTATTTCCACGACTCTTTTCATGCTTGTTCCTCCCGTGATTCACGTTTGATGATGGCAGCAACAACAGACCTATCCCACTTACCACCAGTTTTATTTTTAATATTTTTATCATTTAAATGTTTAGCAATTTGCCGCTGCGATTTACCTTCGCCACTCAATTTAAGAATAAGTTTAATCACACTCTGTTCTTTTTCATGAGATACAAGTTTTCCCCTAACAAAGCGAACTCCATATTTTTGCCGTAATGGCTCCAAAGATTTTGGCTTGATGATCTGGCCTTGTTTAATAGCTTCCAATATAGATGTTTTAGGCCAGGCAGATTCCGTCAACTCAACAATATCTCGCATCGAAAGGCCTGAATCGATATAGAGTTTCCGTAGAATTCCGTAATTGTCCGCTGGCGCATTTAAAAAATGTTTAATAAAAATAGATACATAATTGAGTTGAGTCAGTGGTTCGTCTAGAGTTTTGGTTGCCCGACCATTTGCGTTATCTTATTGAAATCAATCGGTTTTTATAGATTTCAATAAGATTTGAACCTTCTTCAAAGTACTTTTTAAATTCAAATGTTAACCCAAACGGGTCATCTATCGATTCTACCTTTCTACTCTTGCTACAGTGAAATGTTTATTAGAAAAATTTAGGTATTCAATATCTATTTTTTTATTTACCGTAGAAATCTTGGCATAAAAGACCGTATAGAGCTGATTTCTGTACATTGCAAGCTGATTTACATACAATTTAATGTGAAATAAATGTTTTTCTGCACATGGAGATGTTTTGTGTTTCAACTACCCAAAAAAACTGGCGAACTCAGAGATGCACCAATTAGCGTCCGAGTTAGGAAAAGTGTTGCTCAAAAAGTAAAGAAAATGGCAAAGGACAATAACTTGTCTGTCGCTGATGTCATTGAACATCTTGTTGAAGCAGTCTTTGAAAACCTTAAGAAACATGAAGATAAAAAGAAATAATAAAACGATTATGCACAATGCTTGATATGGGGTCATAAAATGACAATTGACTTTAATGATCTAAAAGAAAATTCAGATTATGAATTTAAACTCGCTGAAGGACAGTTCGGCCAAGGTGAACTTCCAAAAGATTTTTGGAAAACCTATGTGGCGATGGCAAATACTGATGGCGGAAATATCATTCTTGGCGTTCGTGAAGTCAAAGAGGGGGTCTTTGAAGTTAATGGTATTAAAAATGTTGAGCATGTTAAAAAAACGCTTTGGGACACTATCAACAACAAGGACAAAGTAAGTGCTTCGATTCTTTACGAAGCTGACGTGATGGAAGAAATCGTTAATGGCAAGAAAATTTTAATCATAAAAATCCCCAGGGCCGCCAGAAATAAACGCCCAATATATATTAATAATAATCCTAAAACCGGAACATATATTCGCCGTCACGAAGGTGACTATCAATGTACCGAAGATGAAGTAAAACGGATGATGACTGACTCAGATGTCACTCATCCTTGGGATGTTAAAACTGTTCAAGGATACACACTAAGAGACTTAGATCAAAACGCTATTCAAGGTTACAAAAATTACTTGAGAGCAAAAAATCCGACTCATGTTTTTTTACAAAGCGATGATTTGAATTTTCTTAGAAATATTGGTGCTGTCGCCAGAGAGACGGATGAGATCACCCACGCAGGTCTTATCTTTTTTGGAAACCATCAGGCACTTACTCATGGCCTTCCATACTTCTCGCTTGATTATCGAGAAATTTCAAAAGAATCAAATTTAAATGACTCACGTTGGGCAGATAGGGTCATTTCAGATGGTAGTTGGGCCGGTAATATTTTTAATTTCTATTTTAAAGTGGCACCGAAATTGGTGTCAGGTCTTAAGATACCTTTCAAGCTTGATAAAGATTTATCCCGAGTTGATGATACTCCTACTCACCAATCAGTTAGAGAGGCCTTAATAAATACACTGATCCATGCTGACCACACGGGAAGAGTTGGTGTACGCATCTTTAAATATCCTGATCGGTTTGAATTTTTCAATTTTGGAACTTTTCTTTTTCCTCCCAAAGAGGCCCTCCGAGGAGGAAAAAGTGAATGCCGCAATCCAACCATTCAAAAAATATTTGCTCTTATCGGAATTGGAGAAAAGGCTGGTTCTGGACTCATTAGCATTTTGCAAACGTGGAAAGAAAATCAGTGGAGAAAACCTCTTCTGGAAGAATTATTTGAAACCAATGAAACACGACTTGAACTCCGTATGATCAGTCTCTATCCCGATCATTTGATTGAGGGCCTTCAGCACAGATTCGGTACTACTTTTAACCAGCTTGATCAAACAGAGAAATTGGCCCTTGTCGTTGCCGAAAGCGAAGACAGGCTCACCAATAGAAGACTCCAAGACCTCTCTGATTTGCATGGCCGAGATTTGACCTACCTGCTTAAGGGGTTAGTTGAAAAAGGATTTTTATCACCTTTTGAGGACCGCCAATCGAGATATTACACAGTTAACTTAGGGGATAAGGCCCAAAGCTTAGGGGGTAAGGGGGCTAGCTTAGGGGATAAGAGTTATCTTGCCAAAGTCAGGGAATCTAAGAGAGTAAGGGCCGATATTATGGAAGCGGCCATATTAGAAATTTGTGTTGAAGAAAAAACGATAGAACAAATAGCGACAGAACTAGGACGAAAAGATAAAACAACGCTGAGGAAACATTTTATTTCCAAATTAGTTAAAAACGGCCGTCTAGAACTGAAACATCCTGATTCTATTAACCATCCACATCAAGCATATAAAGCGAAATAACTAATGATGACCGATGAGTTAATCAAACTGCAAAATAGGTTAACCCAATTGAATCAAGAACGATCAGAGATCTTGATCCAAATTGCCAACATCCAAAATGAGAAAATTAACAACTGCAGTAAAAGTTTTACAGGGATGCCAGCGTTCAATAAAATCCCTGATACTCCTGAAGAAAAACGACAATTATTTTTAAGTTTATTTCGATGTCGGAAAGATGTGTATCCAAAACTTTGGGAAAATTTATCTCAAAACAAAAAAGGATATTCTCCAGTCTGTCAAAATGAATGGGATGAAAAACTTTGTCCTAAAAAGAAAAAAACAAAAATTAAATGCGGAGAATGCCATAATCATGCCTTTTCTCCTCTTGATGAACAGGCATTAAAATCACATCTACAAGGACCGAACACTATTGGAACTTACGCCATTAACGATGATGATACCTGTATTTTTCTTGCTTGTGATTTTGATGGGGATGGATGGGAAAAAGATGTTACATCGTATAAAAATTCTGCCGCCTCTTTATCGATAGATGTCTCTGTCGAAATTTCCAGATCAGGAAACGGTGCTCACGCTTGGATTTTTTTCAATGATTTCATATCAGCAAAAATAGCACGGCAGTTGGGAACACTCATTCTCTCTAAGGCCAATGAAGATCGTCCCCAGATGAAGATGGCCAGTTATGATCGTTTCTTTCCCAACCAAGATTATATCCCCAAAGGAGGATTTGGTAATTTAATAGCACTCCCCCTTCAGCTTCAGGCCAGAGATAAAAATAGAACTGTTTTTGTCGATCAAAATTTTATTCCTTTTAAAAACCAGTGGGAATATCTCTCACAAGTGAAGCGACTAACTTTTGTTGATGTGAATCGCATTATAGAAAAACATTGCCCTAAGGCACCGCCTTTAAAAAACATGGATGACTCAGACGATTTTCAACTAATTGTTGATGAAAAAATAACCGAAGTGAATATTAGCAAAGACGAAAACATCAGGTGCACAAACGACATTCATATTACCCTTAATTCCAAAATTACAATTTCCCTAGATGGAATGCCTTCAAAAATTATTGCTAAGATAAAAAGGATGGCGACCTTCCCTAACCCAGAGTTCTATAAAAAAAATAGAATGAGGATGTCTACTTTTGGAGAACCCCGATTGATTTTCACGGGTGAATTACAAGACTCTCAAATCATCGTCCCTGCTGGACTCAAAGATTTGGTGATTGAATTATTCAAAAAAATTAAAGCGAAAGTCATACTTCACGATAACAGGCCAATGCCTCAGCTTCTTGACATAAATTTTAATGGTAAATTAACATCCATTCAAAAAAAAGCCACTGAGGATTTACTAAAATATGAAGCAGGAGTCTTAGTAGCTCCTCCTGGTGCTGGAAAAACAGTAATGGCCTGTTCGCTTATTGCAAAAAGGAAAGTTCCAACCTTGATTATCGTAAATAAAGATACCCTTTTGACTCAGTGGAAAGAACGATTAGGCACCTTCCTTAATTTAAATCCAAAGCAGATAGGTACTATCAAAGGAAGCAAAAAGAAACCGTTAGGAATAGTTGATGTCGCTATGATGCAAACGTTGACCTCATATCAAGAATTAAATGAACTACCTTCCTATGGGCAAATCATCGTTGATGAATGTCACCATATACCTTGTGTCACCTTTGAAGATCTTTTAAAAAGAGTGCCATCACAATATCTCGTTGGACTAACCGCAACACCATATCGCAAAGATCGTCTGGAAAAGATCATCTATTATTATTGCGGTCCTATTAGGCATGAGATTACTTCGAGCGAGCAAATCGAGATACCAAAAATTGTTAAGATTAAAAAAACAAATTTTAAATTACCCGAAGAGCTTGGCACTCAACCTCCAATTCATATCGTCTGGGAATATTTAATTCAAAATAAAGAAAGAAATAATTTAATTGTTTCAGATATTGTATCTGCCATTAATATGGGACGAGTTTCATTGATTATTTCTGATCGAAAAGAGCAGCTTAAAACCCTTGAAGAAAAACTACTGGCCAGAAATTTTGAACGAATATTCAAATTATTTAAAATAGAAAGTGGCGAAGGTAAAAAGAAAAGAGCAAAAACACTTGAGGAAATCTACGCTGCAACTCTGGCCCAAGAATCAATTTGCCTTTTTGCTACATCGTCATTAATTGGGGAAGGATTTGATCTTCCAAGGCTGGATACTTTATTTTTACCGATGCCTCTTTCGTTCAAAGGCCGAATGATTCAATATGCAGGACGATTGCATAGAAAGTCTGAAGAAAAGAAAGATGTTTTGATCCATGATTATTTAGACATAAATTTACCGCTAACTCTAAAAATGTATCGGAACAGACAAAAGACCTACAAGAGCATGGGGTATGTCTTAATTGAAAGTTGAAAGCAAGTTTTTCGCTTACCGGTAATTTCAATTCTTCTTGAGCTTCTATTATCAAAATTCTACCTAGTAATTTTCCTTTTTTTAAGTCGGCTAATATCGCCTGACTGTCTTAATTAGCCAACTTGTTGATAGCAAAATATTGGAGCAACTGTACTACTCATACCTGAGTTGATGTTTTACCTAAAATTTCTTTTTATCATCCAAATCTGAACCAATCTGAACCAATCCATGCATGAAAAACCATGAATTATGATGAAGCAAGATGAAATACTTATGGAAAAAATGTTAAAAATATGAATAAAAAATCAAAAAACAGTAAAAATATTTCTTCGCTGATAAATAATAATGGTTTAACTGGAGTTTATTGAGAAGAAAAATTATGAAAATGAAGAAACAGGAAAATGATTCAAAACCCATAGTAAATAAAGCTTCAAACCCGGATTTGGTTCAAGTCCAATTCCTTCGCTTGCCTCCCAAAATGTCCTAAGTTATCATTTTGAAATCCAGTATGGCATAGTTCGGGCCTTATTTTGTCCGAAAGCGAATGAATTCTAAAACATATTCAATAGGAAGTTAAAAATTTGTAGATCAAGTTATTTAATAAAAATTCTTTTACTTCTTACATAGTTTTTAAAAAAAGATAGCGTCGTGCGTTGGACTGAAGTATGTTCGAAATATAATATTTATATTAACGATGTTTCGAGGCTGGAAATAAATAAACACAACTGTTTTGGGACAATACCCCAAATTGCGAGGTCAATCAATATGAAAACATTAATGAATAAATTGTTAATAATTTCAACTCTAGCGTTATCGATGAGTTTATTCGCAAAACCTGACCAGCATACCTGCGAAAAAATACGCTCTTTGATGTTTAATGAATCAAATAATCGTTTTACATGGGGATGTACAGATTTTGTAGAACAAGGTAGCAAATTTGATTTATCAAGAGATATGAACCAGATCTTTATTAATGAATTAATTGAAAATGAGAAAGATAATGACCTTAAAAATAGTGCTACTGATGCTGTTAAAGAATACTTGACTTTACTTTCTTCCAGTAAGGTTAAACAAAAAATTGATAACTTATTTTCTAATATTTCACATACTTTGCGAGAGCCTGGCGCATGGAAAGCCTGTCCTCAAAAGCTTTCGAGAGAGTGTAATGTGATAGCTCTTTCCAAAAACATATCAGATAACAGAGGTAAGTATTTAGATGGAGTTCCTGCTCCAACTCTTTACGAGCAGAATGTTCAATCACAATTAGAATTACTCGAAGCGTTTGTAGAAACTTATTTACCTGAAATATTAGATGGTAAAACAGTTCACATTATTGAGAGCGTAGAACTTAATTTAGGAGATCAAGAGAAGCTTCATCAATATATTGAAAAGTTTAAATATGAACTTGATCAACTAGATAAAACATATGGAAAACTAAAAACAGCTAAGGACACTGCGATACGTTCTTTGGAAGAAATATTGAATAAAATAATTAGCGAACTTCCCAGTAATGATTAGTTAATCAAAGATTGACATAAAATAAATAAAATCCAGTCAAAGTGTGATATTGGGCAATAAATCATTTATATCGCAGATTTAAACTAGTTTCCAAGTTTCTTCTTCAGTTCTCATACCTGATGTGAGTTATGTTTCTGTTTTCACTACACATTTTTTAAATGCTCCATCGGAAAATTACGGAATTTTACGGAAACTCTATATCGATTTAGGCCTTTCGCTGCGAGATATTGTTGAATTTACGGAATCAGCCTGGCCAAAAACATCTATACTTGAAGCTATTAAACAAGGCAAGATTAACAAGAAAAAGTCTTTGGAGCCATTACGACAAAAATATGGGGTTCGCCTTGTTAGGGGAAAACTTGTATCTCATGAGAAAGAGCAGAGTGTGATTAAACTTATTCTTAAATTGAGTGGCGAAGGTTGGTCGCAGCGACAAATTGCTAAACATTTAAATGATAAAAATATTAAAAGTAAAACTGGTGGTAAGTGGGATAGGTCTGTTGTTGCTGCCATTATTAAACGTGAATCACGGGAGGAACAAGCATGAAAATAGTAGTGGAAATAGTGGCGGCAATTGTTTTATTGGTATCGGGGAATTATCTTGCGCCAAGATTAATTGAAAAGTTCAAGCAAGAGACTATTGTTAAGCTGGATAAGGGAATTTCTTCCTTGTCAAAGTTTTCGTCAGATTTAACTCGCAAAAAATAACGGAAGCGTACATTGAGTATCCCCGCTTATAACATTGCGCTGGAATTTTCATTTTTTCTACTGTCACTTATTGAAATTGAGTAAAAGATTTTTGGTTGGTGGAATTATTTAATAAAATGTAAATTAATAATTTTATTAAATTTCTCAATAAGGATTGGAATACTTATCCACTCACTCCTTCCTTCTGAATAAAAATGTGGTCTTGTTGTGCCAATAATTGCCTCAAGGACGGTAATCGATTCTTTCTTGTCTTTTGTTTTTTGAAGAACACTTAACGCTTGTAAAGCAACATCACTTTGTACTTGAAGATTATGCGCATTTCTTTGATATTCGCTTAATTTCTTATTCAAATATGCATCTTGGACTTGAGATGACATATTTTTCCAGTTATTTGGTACACCAATGTAATGTTTAGATTCTTTACTCCCAAAGTTTGAGATAAAAATAACATAATCTTTTTTTTCCAAACCATGATAATAGTATTTGGGTTTAATCCCTGATTTGAACTGTTTCATTACTTCATCTGCAATTGCTTTATTTGTTTTGGCAATAGTAGACATTCCGTCTGATGTTAGAGAAGACATTTCTTTTTGATACTTTTCCCAATTAAAATTATTATCTTTTTTAATTTTTTCCAAAAGGTTTTTTGCCATCATTCTTAAACTATATGAACTTTGCTCTACCTCATCATGGCCCATAAATTTAGAATAATAGCCTTTTATAGAGTAAGGCAAAGAGTCTGATGATTTAGAAAAACCAAAGTTGCGATCAATATTTTTAATGGTATTTATATGGCGTAATTCATGCCCGAGCGCAATATCTTTGGGATTTAAATCAAGGATAATTTCAGGATTCAGTGATATTTCAATGCCATCAGTTGAGCCAAGATTGAATGGATTTGTTGAAATTGTGAAATCAATTTTTAATTCCTTTGCTCTTTGATTCAAGGGATGGTCACCCTCTTGAATAATTTTAATAATTAAAATTTCGTTTTCTGTTTTTTCAATTTTAAGAGTTACGCCTGAATCTATTAAATATCTGGCCGTTCGTTCAGCTTTTTCTTTAAGTATATCCAAAAATCTTGTTTTTATAGCTTCTGGATGTTTATGTTTAAATAGCGCTAGATTTTGCCTAAAAGCTTGTTCATAATCTAGTATTTCTGTCAACGATTCTTTACTTTTAGAGATAACATTTATCGATGCTTTTTTTCCTAGTATTATCCCCTTTGTTGTTTCTTCTGACGTCAACATTGCCACTCCAAATGGAGTAATACTTGTTTTTTCAGTAATAGAGTTTCTTTCCATGTAGGAGTAATCAAAATCATCAATAATTAATTTTCGCTCACTAAATCTTGTAATTTTTGGGGATAAAACAGCTTTATAATTTGAACTATCCCAATCAGCGGATAAATGTAAATGTTTGGGTTCATTTATCGCTTTTAATGTCTTACTTGACCAACTATAAATGTTTGGTGATTGATCTTTCACCAACATTTGTTTTAAACAGGATAAAACGACAGGAGGCTTTAAAGTGTTTACTCCACAATAAGCGCTGAAAGACAGTAAACCGATTAATAATTGGATTATTAAATATCTCACTTTTCTTTATCGGTGCATGGTCAGTAAATTTTATTAAATAACTATATCAATAAGACCGATACGAGCTATTGAATATGTTCAATTAATATTTACAAGCAGTTACGATCAATTGTAGTAGCTATTGGTACTATAGTACTTAGAAACAGCAGATACTCTGGCCGGAATAAACAGTGGTAAATCAACTTTGAAGTACCACCGGCCCCTGTAATTGACTCCTAACTCACCGAAATTAGAATTGAACTTCCTTAAACTACAGACAAAAAAAATATGCTGTTTCTAACAAACGAATAACTTAATCAGGAATACAAACTTGATGAAAGAAATTCCCATATAGCAATTTATTATTTTACGTCATAAAATAAAATAGGAATTAATTTTTCATGAGGGAACCATATGAATTTATCAATAATTTTTTTTACAGTATCACTAATGATTTTTTGTAATTTTGTTTATGCTAAAACACTTACTTCTATTGATGAGCTTAAAGGTGGGAAGTATCGAGTGTCATATATGACTTTTAAAGATGATTTATCGGTTTGCCCAGTAGGATATTCCGTAGAGTGTCCTCCACTTGTTTTGGAAAATGCGGGAAGAAACTTAATATATGCATTATATGATTTTAATGATTTTTGTGTGAATAAAACAACAGGTTTTAAAGAACGTTGCAATTGTGTTGAAATTTTAGAAGATAATAACGATAAAAGACCACCTAAGTCTCCTATAAGGACTGCTTTAAAAAATGAACCCAAACTTAGTGATGCACTCCTGATGTTTACTGATAAAAGCGGTATTGATTATGAAAGTTTTATTAATGATAACCCTACTACCGATACAGCTTCAAATGGACAAGTCAGCATAAATTGTTCCAATTTTTCTGAGTGGCAAGAAAAAATTTCAAGAAAAGGAGGTAAGGTTAGCTAACTTTGGGGAATTTTTTTTTAACAAAACTAGTTAAATATTGTTTGGCCCCGTAGATCAAGTGTAGTACCATTTCTTTGATGAACATTAAAGAATTTACCAAATCGTTATTAAAC
>Ga0208958_1004146_pt1 | contig 10624 bp, 11 predicted proteins | sample RifOxyB1_FD_184032 | JGI IMG/M metagenome (GOLD analysis project Ga0208958, IMG submission 184032) | Soil microbial communities from Rifle, Colorado - Rifle Oxygen_injection B1 (SPAdes) | ecosystem: Environmental > Terrestrial > Deep subsurface > Rock core/Sediment | place: Rifle, Colorado...
GCTGATCGCGGAAGTGGCCGGCTTCGGTGACGAGCTGAAGGCCTCGGAAGTGAAGCTGGACGAGATCCGCGCCGAGATCGAAGGCATCGCCCTGGGCATTCCCAACCTGCCGCACGCCAGCGTGCCGGTCGGCAGCGACGAGGCCGGCAACGTCGAGCAGCACCGCTGGGGCACGCCGCGCGCGTTCGACTTCCCGGTGAAGGACCATGTGGAACTCGGCGCCCGCCACGGCTGGCTGGATGCCGACACCGCCGCCAAGCTGTCCGGCGCGCGCTTCACCGTGCTGCGCGGCCAGCTGGCCCGCCTGCACCGTGCGCTCGCGCAGTTCATGCTGGACCTGCACACGAACGAACACGGCTACGAAGAGACCAGCGTGCCGGTGATCGTCAACGCCGATTCCATGCGCGGCACCGGCCAGCTGCCGAAATTCGAGGAAGACCTGTTCGCCACCCAACTGGGCGAGCACAAGCGCTACCTCATCCCGACCTCGGAGGTCCCGCTGACGAACATCGTCCGCGACGAGATCCTCGACGACGCCCGCCTGCCGCTGCGCATGACCGCGCATTCGATGTGCTTCCGTTCGGAAGCCGGCAGCGGCGGCCGCGACGTGCGCGGCATGATCCGCCAGCACCAGTTCGAGAAGGTGGAACTGGTGTCGATCACGCGCCCGTCGGAAAGCTACGACGAGCAGGAGCGCATGACCCGCGCCGCCGAGACCGTGCTGGAAAAGCTGGGCCTGCCGTACCGCCGCATGCTGCTGTGCACCGGCGACATGGGCTTCGGCGCGGCCAGGACCTTCGATCTGGAAGTCTGGCTGCCGTCGCAGGACACCTACCGCGAGATCTCCTCGTGCTCGAACTGCGAGGATTTCCAGGCCCGCCGCATGCAGGCGCGCTGGCGCAACCCGGCCACCGGCAAGCCCGAGCCCGTGCATACGCTCAACGGCTCCGGCACCGCCGTCGGCCGTGCGCTGATCGCGGTGATGGAGAACTACCAGAACGCCGACGGCTCGATCACCGTGCCCGAGGTGTTGCGTCCGTACATGGGCGGCACGGACCGCATCGCCTGATGCTGTGATCCTTCTCCCCGCGAGCGGGGAGAAGGTGCCCGGAGGGCGGATGAGGGGCGCTCTTAGCGCGAGCTCTCCGCTTTCCTACGGCAGACGCGCCTTGAGCGTTGATGGCTGCGGAGGGCCCACATCTCCGTTCGCCCCTCACCCGCCTTCGGCACCCTCTCCCCGCTTCGCAGGGAGAAGGAGCGTCATGCCGTCTTGGGACGCCCCTTCGTCGCCTTTGCCACCTTGGTGCGCACCGTCGCGCGGTCCAGGTCGCGCAGCGCATCCTTGCCCACCCAGCGCCGCGCCGCGTCGTCGGACGCCGCCAACTGACTCGCCACTGCGATCGCTTCCGCATGCAGCGCGGCGTTGCGATGGCCGATGGCCCGCAGCGCCCAGCTCACCCCCTTGCTGACGAAGTTGCGTGCGTCGCCGGCGGCTGCGTCCACGTGGGCCAGTCCGGTGAGGAAGGGGGCATCGGGCGTGTGGCGGTCGTGCACCGCCAGTCCGGCCAGCAGCGCGAACGCCGCGCGTTTCTCGAACTCGCCGGGCCTGCGTGACCACGCCTCGATCCGCCCCCACGCATGCGGACTGCGTTCGAACAGGTGCAGGCACAACGTGTCGCAGACCGCCCAGTTGTCGAACTGCCGGCACCAGCGGTCCATCTGCGTGACGGTGAGCTGCGCGGGGTCGGCGACGAAGGCGACCAGCAGGCGCGCTTCGTAGATGCCGCTGTCCCACAGCGGCTGCGCCAGGGCTGGCTGGCGACCGATGCGTTTGCCCAGCGCCTGGATGTCGCGCATGGGCACGCCGAGGGCGTGGGTGTCGGGGATGCCATAACGCGCCAGCCCGGCGCGATGGGCTGGGCTGGCGGCGTTCGTCAGCAGGGCGAGTGCCTGTGCCGGGTCGATGGAGTCGGGCGGAGACTTCTTCGCGGCCATCGTCGGGGTGCGGGGACGGGTGCCGGCAGCATACCGGTCCCGTCCCGCGACCCGGGGCTCAGGCCGCCTGTCGCAGCGGCGTCGGGATGCTGGCCAGGGCGGCCTCGATGGCCTCGGCCTTGTGCTGCGGCGAATAGGCCACGCGCTCGGCGCGGACGAATTCGACATCGGTGATGCCCAGGAAGCCGAACACCTGCTTCAGGTAGGGCGCCACGAAGTCGATCGCGGTGCCGGCGTACTCGCCGCCGCTGGCCTCGGCCACGATGACCTTCTTGCGCCCAGCCAGGCCGATGGGGCCGTTCTCGGTGTACTTGAAGGTGCGGCCGGCCACGGCGATGCGGTCGATCCAGGCCTTCAGCGTGGACGGCACGCCGAAGTTGTAGCGCGGCACGCCCACCACGATGACGTCGGCGGCCAGGAACTGCTGCATCGCGGCCTCGCCGGCTTGTGCGGCGGCGGCATCGCCCCCACCCAATACGGCGTTGGTCAGGTGGGGCAGCGGGTCGGCGTCCAGGTCGCGGTAGGTGACCTCCAGGCCGGGCACGGTGTCCTGCCAACGGGCTACGATGGCCGCGGTCAGTTGTCGGCTGACCGAGTTGGCGGCCAGGGCGCTGCTGTCGATATGCAATAGTTTCATGGTGGTTCTCCGGTCGGGATGCGGCCTCAACCGCGTTGGAGAACACTGTAGGTCGTTGCATTTGTGGGATAAACGTGTTCAAACGTCACTGATCGTTCTAAAGGTGGACCTAATTCATGCAGCACGACCTCAATGACCTCTATTACTTCGCCATGGTGGTGGACCACGGCGGCTTCGCCGCGGCCGAACGGGCGCTGGGCATCCCCAAGTCGCGCCTGAGCCGTCGTATCAGCCAGTTGGAGACCGACCTGGGCGTGCGCCTGCTGCAGCGTTCGACGCGCCGCTTCGCGGTGACCGACGTGGGCATGAGCGTGCACCGCCATGCGCAGACGATGCTGGCCGAGGCCCAGGCCGCGCGCGAGGTGGTCGATCGCCTGAGTGCGGAACCACGCGGCGTGGTGCGCGTCAGCGTGCCGGTGGCGGTGGCGCAGATGCAGTTGCCCAAGATCCTGCCGGCGTTCCTGGACAAGTACCCCAAGGTGCGGCTGCAGCTGCACGTCAACAACCGCCGGGTGGACATCATCAATGAGGGCTATGACGTGGCCCTGCGCGTGCGCGCCAAGCTGGACGACGACGGCAGCCTGGTGATGCGCAGCTTCGGCCAGATCCAGGAGCTGCTGGTCGCCAGTCCCAAGTACCTCAACCGCGCCGGCCGCCCGAAGATGCCGGAAGACCTGGCCGAGCACGTCACCCTGAGCATCAGCGAGGACGAGGCGCGCCAGCGTTGGGAGCTGCACGGCCCCGATGGCGAGGTGCGCCGGATCGAGCTGAATCCGCGCCTGGCCGGCTTCGACTTCCCGCTGCTGCAGTCGATGGCGAAGGACGGTTACGGCATCACGCTGCTGCCGGAGACGGTGTGCGCGGAGGCGGTGCGCAAGGGCGAGCTGGAGGTGGTGCTGCCGGAATGGAGCCTGCCGCAGGGCATCTGCCATGCGGTGTTCGCCTCGCGCCGGGGCATGCTGCCGGCGGTGCGGGTGTTCATCGATTTCCTGGCCGAGCACCTGCCGCAGCAGATCGAGTCGTCGCGGCTGGATTGCGGTGGCAAGTGTTCGGAGGAGAAGGACAAGGCCATCGCGATGGCCATCGACAACACCAAGGCCGCCAAGGTGAAGAAGGCCTCGTAAGCCACGGCGGCGGGGTTCGTGCGAAAATGCGCCACGGCCTGCAAGGGGCCGGGCGCGCCGCCGGGGCAGGGCGGCGATGCACCGCGACGGGGTCGCGGGCAGTTCCAGACAACGGAGAGATGGCCGAGCGGTTTAAGGCACCGGTCTTGAAAACCGGCGAAGGGTCAAACCTTCCGTGGGTTCGAATCCCACTCTCTCCGCCATATCAGTTCGTAAGTCATTGATTTATAAATATAATTAAGAATGCTGCCGGACGTTGCCAACAATAATGCCAACAACGATCACGCCGCTTTCTTGTGCCGGCGCTTGAAGGACCAGTAGCGGAAGCGCTGCGCTAAGGTGGGATCAGCAAGCTCATTGACTACCTTGACCGTCTCATCATAGACCCCTGACGCGTTCTCCCTAATCATTTTCATGATCTCGATCCTGTGGTCGGTGATCACATTGTCCTTAAGCGTTTTCTTGTGCAGTTCACAGGATGCATCTGCGACGTTTCGCGCTCTCCATACAACGGAATAGAGTCGATAGTCGGGAATCTCGTGCAGGGGTATCGCTTCTAGAACCGTGCAAATACGTTCCCACCATTGGAATTGCACGAGAGAACTGTTCCGTCCGCTTCTGCTTTCAAACTCAGCGAGTGAATCTTCGGCTTGATCCAAAATGTCGCTGGCAATTGCCAAGTAGGCTTCAAGCTTCGCGCGCTTCTGTCTCTTCTCTTGATTCGTCGACATACGGGCGGCGACGACTATCGCAACAGCAGACAAGATTGCTTGCGCCCATGCAGCCCAAACTTCTGGTTTTAAGCCCGACCAATCCAGATAGAAGCAGTACTCCATAAGAGAATTCCTACAGGTGTGTGAGCGTTGGGATGATTGCTGCAGATGGGGACGCGGTCTAGGCTTGAAACCGCTGACAACAAGCGTGCCTAAGGCAATCCAGCACGTAGGATGGGTTGAGCGCAGCGATACCCATCATTGACGCTCTCCGAAGCACGCGTCATCTCCCTCCCAATCCCAGTCATCCGCCAAAACCCCATCGCGCACAAAGCGATGGAATGTCGAGTACGGCCAGTCCTTAACTCGCGCCACATGCCCGTGCTTCACCGGATTCCAGTGGATGTAATCCACGTGCCGCGCGAAGTCGGTTTCATCGCGCACCAGATGCTCCCAATACCGTCGTTGCCAGATGCCGCGTTCGCCCTTGTCTACGCGACTGGACCGGCGATGTTCGCCACGCGGTAGGTTGCGAGAAAACCAGGTCTTGATGAGTCGCCAGCGGAGCGGGAAGTCCGCATCGTCCGGCGGCAGCGTCCAGATGGCATGCAGGTGGTCGGGGAGCACGACCATCGCGTCGATGATGAAGGAGTGTCGCTGGCGTGTGTAGCGGAATGCCTCGCGCAGCAGATCGATATGGTCAACGAGTCGCGTCCTGCGACGGTCGGCGAGATTGACGGTGAAGAAGTACGTAGCGCCGGGGACGAAGGTGCGGCGGTAGTTGGTCATCCTTGACCTCTCAGATGGCGGTTGATGGGTATCGCTTCGCTCAACCCATCCTACGACTTTTCGGTAGGAGGCCCTTGAGACTCGGGTCGGCTAGACTCCGATCACGCCTAAACCAGTCACCATCCACATGGCTCTGACGCCCACCCCCATCACCGCCGCCATCGCCGGCCTCTTTGCCGGCATCGTGATGCCGCTGATCTGGCCGAAGCTGGGGGACGAGACCTTGAACTGGGTGTTCGCGTTCCTGCTGGTCATCGCGCTGCCAATGCACGTACTGGTGGTGGGCTTCAACCCGCCGCGCGAAGCGGGGCAGGGCGGATCGAACAGGGCGCTCATCAAGCGCGTGGCGGTGTGGCTTGCCGCCGCCGTGGCCGCCGTGGCGTTGACGAGAATCCTGTCGCTGTAACGCCGGTTGTCCTGGTCTACACTCGGCTCACCCGACGGAAAGGGGAATCCCATGCGCAAGACCGCCATCTTCCTGGCATTGATGCTGGCCGCCGGCACCGCCCTTGCCGACACCTACGCCTTCGGCAACCGCGTGGTCAGCAGCGGCGACAGCATCGGCAGGCTCGTCGAGATCGCCGGCAAGCCCGACCTCGTCACGCCACTGGAAAACGAATACGGCGCACGCGAAGGCGAAAACTGGACCTACTTCCGCGATGGCAAGACCCTCGTCTTCACCATCGACACCCGTGGCAGGATTCTTCGCATCACCGAATCCCGCTGATCCGAGCGCCGCGTTGCGCAGGCGTACTGCGCGTGGCGCTGCCAATATCGGCAGCGCATGCGTCGTGCCGCGCCCGTGTGCTGCTCAGGCGCACGATGAACGCGTCGCGCGTATCACGGCGGCGATTTAACGTTCTTAACATCACGTTGACCTGCGCGACGACGATGCGGACTACAATGCTGCATCGCATCAGTCGATGTCCGCGTCCATGCTTCGGGGACGGACGCACATCTGCAGCGCTTCTGCGCGTAGCGTGCCTCGCACGCGACACCCTGTTTCCTGCGCCGTTCTGGCGCCTCCTTCCGATGCGATGAATCCCCGCCGGCGTCCGTGGACGCCTTCGCGTCGTGCCTTGTGCGCGGCATCTCCCCACCCTGGAGTGCACCTGCATGAGCCTGTTGAAACAACCCGCACAACCTCTTCTCCTCGCCACTGACCTGGACGGCACCTTCCTGGCCGGCGATGCCGATGCCCGCAAACGCCTGTACCACCTGGTGGACGCCCATCCCGACGTCAAGCTCGCCTGGGTCACCGGTCGCGGGCGCGAAGCGATCCTGCCGCTGCTGGCCGACCCCGGCCTGCCCACACCGGATTACGTGATCTGCGACGTGGGCGCCACGGTGCTGCGCACCGCCGACATGCAGCCGATCCAGCCGCTGCAGTCGCGGATCGAGGCGCGCTGGCCGGGCGAGCACGTGGTGGCCGAGGCGATGCGCCGCTTCCCGATGCTGGTGCGCCAGGAAGTGCCGCAGGAGCGCCGCTGCTCTTACTACTGCCATCCGGAACAGCTGTCGACCATCCAGGCCGACGTGGAAGCCGTGGCCGCGTCGCTGGGCTGCGAAGTGCTTTATTCGGCCGACCGTTACCTGGACATCCTGCCGCGCGGCACCCAGAAGGGCAGCACGCTGACCGCGCTGGTGGACGTGCTGGCGCTGGAGCCGTCGCGCGTGCTGGTGGCGGGCGACACCTTGAACGACCTGTCGATGTACGGCGAGGGGTTCCCCGGCGTGTGCGTCGGCGAGTCCGAACCGGCGCTGGTCGCCGCCACCGCCGACATGGACAACGTGCTGCATGCGGACGCACCGGGCTGCGGCGGCATCCTGCAGGCGATGGCGCACTTCGACCTGATCGAGGCCGACGCCTACGCACCGCCGATCCATGCGCCGGGCAAGGCGGAACTGGTGATGGTCTACCACCGCCTGCCGTACGAGGAGCACATCGTCGACGGCCAGCGCGTGCGCCGGCCGCACAGTTCGCCCAACGGCATCATCCCCAGCCTGCTGAGCTTCTTCGGCAAGGGTCAGCCGGGCTCGTGGGTGGCGTGGACGGTGGACGATCCCAAGGCACCGCCCGTTGAGCCGCGCGCGCCGGTGGATGCCGAACGCTACCCGGGCCTGACGGCGGCGCACGTGCCGCTGACCAAGCACGAGGTGGACGTGTTCTACAAACGCTTCTCAAAGGAAGCGTTCTGGCCGGTGATCAACAGCTTCTGGGAACGCGCGCGCTTCAGCGAGGACGACTGGGCGCTGTTCAAGCGCGTCAACCGCCGCTTCGCCGAAGCCGCGGCGGCCGAGGCCGCGCCGGGCGCCACCGTGTGGCTGCACGACTACAACCTGTGGATGGTGCCGTCGGTGCTGCGCGAACTGCGGCCGGACGTGAAGATCGCCTTCTTCCACCACACCCAGTTCCCCTCGGCGGACATCTTCGCCATCCTGCCGTGGCGCCGCGAGATCCTGGGCAGCCTGCTGGCCTGCGACTACGTGGGCTTCCACATCCCGCGGCATGCGGAGAACTTCACCGACGCCGTGCGCAGCACGTTCCCGGTGGAGGTGACCCAGCGCGCATCGTGCGCGCCGCGCTTCATGACTTTCGGCTGCGCCGTGGGCGTGGAGGACATGGCCACCGAGCTGCGCATCGATGGCCGCATCGTCCGCATCGGCGCGCATCCCATCGGTACCGACGTGGGCCGTATCCGCGCCTGCCTGGAAAGCGATGAGGTGGCCACCGACATCGCCCGCATCCGCGACGAGATCGGACAGCGCAAGCTGGTGCTGTCGATCGAGCGGCTGGACTACACCAAGGGCATCCTGCAGAAGCTGCATGCCTTCGAACGCCTGCTGGACGGCTCGCCCGAACTGCAGGGCAGGGTGACGCTGGTGATGGTGTGCGTGCCGGCGGCCAAGGAGATGACCGTCTACCGTCCGCTGCAGCAGCAGATCGAACAGGCGGTGGGCCGCATCAACGGCCGCCTGTCGCGGCTGGACTGGACGCCGGTGCGCTTCTTCTCGCGCGTGCTGCCGTTCGCCAGCGTGGTGGCGCACTACGCGGCGGCCGATGTCATGTGGATCACGCCGCTGCGCGATGGCCTGAACCTGGTGGCGAAGGAGTTCGTCGCGGTGCAGGGCCTCAACGATGGCGATGGCGTGCTGGTGCTGTCGGAGTTCGCCGGTGCCGCCGCGGAACTGAAGGGGGCGGTGCTGACCAATCCGCACGACCCCGCCGATCTGGTGCGCAGCCTCAACCAGGCGCTGGCGATGACGCCGCCGGAGCGCGACGACCGCCAGCGCCGGCTGTACGACATCGTGCGCCATCACGACCTGTCGCGGTGGGGACGCGAATTCCTGGCGGCGGCGCAGGGGGCCTCCGATGAGGTAAATGCGGAAACGCAGATGCCGATCGCGGCTTAATGCATTTACGTTTGACGCATCGCTGCGCGGGCGGCCATAGTCGAAGCGGATTCGGGACAGGAGACCCACCCCATGCGCAACCTGCTGATGCGCAGCATGGCCTGGATGCTGATCGCGGCGACCGCGCTGGTGCTGTTCGGCCTGGCGCAGGCGCCGGAGCTTTGGTTGGGTCCGGGCGGGCGCTGAGACGAGCCACGACGGGCAAAAGAAAACCCGACCAGAGGCGGTCGGGTCTGAAAGGGGGAGTCCCCGGCTCCGGCAGTGCTGCTTGCTCAAGGCAGCGCCCGTTTCCGTTGCAGAGCGGCCGTTCGTGGCCTGCGCAGGGCGTGCTGCCGGGGACAGGGCGCATGGTCGCGCAGCATGTCGGGGTTCGCAGTCGGGCGTCGCCCCGGCGCGATGTAGGAAATTTCCTACCCTCTCCGTGCCGCGCGGCGTCAGCCGAACAGGGCGTTGACGGCGCCGTAGCCCATCGCCTGCGGGTCGGGCAACGAGGTGGTGTCCGTGTGCAGGAACTCGTCCACCTGCGCGGACAGGCGACCGTACATCGATTCGGCCAGCGCCGACCCCGTGCTGACGCGGCGCACGCCGAGGGCCTGCAGGGCCGCCAGGTCGTGCAGCGCCGGACGCAGCATCACGTTGAGCGGCAACCCGCAGGCGTCGGCGACGGCCCGGATGGCGTCCACGTCGACCAGTCCTGGCACGAACAGCCCGTCCGCGCCGGCCTGCCGGTACAACGCCGCGCGGGCGAGGGTCTCGTCTACCCGCCGTTCTTCCGCTGCGAGTCCGCGCAGATACACGTCGGTGCGTGCGTTGATGAAGACATCCGCCCCCTGTGCGACGCAGGCCTCGCGGATCGCACGGATCTTGGCGGCGAGCAGGTCGGGTGCGCCGGCGCCGTCTTCCAGGTTGATCCCGGCCGCGCCGGCGTGCACGACACGCAGCACCAACGCAGCGACGCTGTCGAGGTCGTCTGAGTAGCCGCCTTCCACATCCACGGTCAGTGGGACGCGGATGACGCGGGCGATGCGCGAAACCGCCTGAAGCAGGACGTCCGGATCGAGCCGGTCACCATCGGCATAGCCCTGTGCCCACGCCAGACCGGCGCTGGTGGTGGCGACGGCGGCCGCGCCGCGCTGTTCGATCAGTCGGGCAGTGCCGGCGTCCCAGGCGTTGGCCAGGCGCAACAGGCCCTGGCGGTGCAGGTCGCGGAAGCGGGCGGCGGCTTCGGATGAGGACAGCATGCGGGGCGTCTCCTTGAGTGAGCGCACAGCCTGCCATGCCCGGGGCGTCCGCGACGCGATGGGCGGACGACTTCAGGGCGGTGACGGCCCGCGTCTCACGCGCAGAGCCGCCATCCTTCGAACAGCCGCCAGCGCCCATCGCCGCCTTCGATGTTGATGGCGTAGTCCAAGCCTTGTTGCTGGCGTTGGGTGGCCAGCCTCACGGCGTAACTGAGCGCCGCGCCCCGGCTGGCGAAATGCAGGGGCGGCGATTCGTTGATGGACAGCGCGTACAGGCCATCCTGGGCGGGGGCGTGGAACAGATCGAAGGTCATCATGGGACTAAGACGGGTTGCTGCCTGTGACACAACCTACGGATCGTCCCGTGATGCGGACGCATGCGCGCCGGCGCCCCTTTTCGTGGGGTTAAGCCATGTGCAACCCGCGTGAGAAATGTGCAGTGCGACTGAACGGCCTACACATGGTCTTCGCAAAGGCCGGCGTAGAACGTGCGCCAGTGGTCGGGCCGGCGGATCCACCCCCTCCGTCGCCTGCGCAAACCCTGCTTCCGAGCCGCAAGGCTGACACCCAGGGCACCACGAGAGAACCGAACGCAGCGTACCGGACACCCCCTGTTCCTTGCTGCGCCTGGCGGTGGACCGCGAGTCCGACACCGTCGCCGCCCGGAGAGCCAGGCGTGTTCTCGCCCCCAAACGCGAACGGGCCCGCAAG
>Ga0208958_1004158_pt1 | contig 10596 bp, 9 predicted proteins | sample RifOxyB1_FD_184032 | JGI IMG/M metagenome (GOLD analysis project Ga0208958, IMG submission 184032) | Soil microbial communities from Rifle, Colorado - Rifle Oxygen_injection B1 (SPAdes) | ecosystem: Environmental > Terrestrial > Deep subsurface > Rock core/Sediment | place: Rifle, Colorado...
GAGCCATTACTGCTTCACAGACATTTCCTTGTCCATCAACATAGTAAAGGTGTCCTGGCTTTCTTGTTATTACCTTCTTCACAATTATTTTTCCCATTTGATTAGTAGTTTCTTATATAAAAATACTCGAAACCTTTTACACCTCCTTTCAATTCTATTGAGTTTACGAAAGAGTATTGACGACAAATCTTGCATTTGCCATCAGTTATCTTATTCTATAAATATTATTTACCTATTTAAATCTTTCTAACGCCGACGAGGATTTGCAGATTTTTGTATTTTCCCAACGGCAGTGATGGGAATATTTTTATACTTTCATTTCCAATTAATAAAAGGTGATATAATGGAACAAATTTTTATTCAATTGACAATTATGCTTTTTATTGCATTTGTAGTTTCTTATATTGTTAGAATGTTTAAACAACCGCTTGTCATAGGATATATTTTATCGGGGGTGATTATTGTTTTTTTGATTAATTTTGGCTTCACAGACCTTAAAGATTCGCATGAGATAATCGCTATTTTTTCCCAGTTTGGAATTGCATTTCTATTATTTATCGTCGGGTTGCATATGAATCCCAAGGTAATAAAAGAGGTGGGAATATCTTCTCTTTTAATAGGAGTTGGGCAAGTGGTTCTAACATTTTTATTTGGATTTTTAATTTCGTTTATCTTATTAAAATATAATCTTCTTGCTTCGCTATTTGTTGGAATTGCGCTTTCATTCAGCAGCACGATTATTGTTATGAAATTGCTTTCTGATAAAAGCCAGTTAGATTCGCTCTACGGAAAAATTTCAGTTGGAGTTTTAATTGTGCAGGATTTGATTGCAATTGCAATCTTGATGTTTGTGTCTTCGATATCTCACGGAGCAAACCTTTATTCATTTGCGACGAATAGCTTGCTTGGCGGGGGAGCATTAATTGTATTTTTATTTTTATTAGGTTATTTTATTCTTCCAAATTTAACAAAGAATATCGCAAAATCCCAAGAGTTATTATTTTTATTTTCTATCTGCTGGTGTTTTGTTATTTCCTCTCTTTTTATTTTTGCAGGTTTCTCGATGGAAATTGGTTCTTTAATTGCAGGAATTATTTTATCAATATCTCCATATAGCACGGAAATAATCTCAAAGGTACGGCCTTTGCGGGATTTCTTTCTGATTATCTTTTTTATCATCCTTGGATTGAGTATTGATATTTCTGGAATTTCCAAGGTGATAATAAATGCTTTGATCTTGTCTCTGATTACTCTTCTATTGAAACCATTGATTATAATGACGCTGATGACTTTTATGGGTTACACAAAAAGGAATAACTTTCTCGTCGGAACAACCCTCGGGCAGATTTCAGAATTCTCAATAATTATTTTGTTGCTCGCGAAATCAATTTCACTTTTTTCAGGAGCAATTAGTGAAGAAATAATTAACACAGTTGCGTTAACTCTTGTTATTACAATTTTCCTATCATCTTATATGATTATTTATTCAAATGAATTTTATAAAAAGATGTCATCATTTGCCTCATTATTTGAGAAAAAAAGAATTAGAAAAGATAGGATAATCAAGAAAAAATATGACGCGATACTTTTTGGTTACAACAGAATTGGATTTAGTATTTTAAATTCCTTGAAGAACATAAGGAAAGATTATTTAGTTATTGATTTCAATCCAGACACAATTTCTAATTTAAGCAAGTTAAGAATTCCGTGTTTGTATGGCGACAGCGACGATACAGAACTTTTGGAAGAACTTCCCCTCGACAAACTGCAAATCGCGGTTTCAACAATTCCTGATTTTGAAACAAATATTCTTTTAATAGAAGAAATAAGAAAAGTAAATTCAAATGCAATTATTATTGTTCGCGCTCATCAAATAAAAGAAGCAATGGAACTTTACCAAAAAGGCGCGAACTATGTTTTAACACCGCATTTTTTAGGAGGAGAATATGTCGCTAAGATGATATCTGATTTGAAAATGGATGAAAAGGGATACAAGGAAGAAAAAGATAAACACATCAAAATTCTGAAAAAAATGTCTGGAGAAGGACACGAGCATCCAGATGTTGAGAGAGATTAAGTATTTTTATTCCCCCTCCTCTTCATCTTCTTCTAATCCAAATAATGAAAAGATAAAATCAAAAAATCTTAAAATTATTTCGAGAATGATTATGAAAAACAAATACGCCAATACGCTCTTGAAGAATCCTGGAATTGAAATGAATTGATTTAGAACTCTTTCAACATTGAAAAATCCAGGGTAAAGAAGAGAAACTGCGAGCAGATTGAATGGAAGAAGTTTTGCTATGTCCTCGGATAATTTTTGTTTGTAATAAGCAGTCATTCTTATTGCTGCTATCACAGTCGCAGAAACCAGCAAAAGTGTGCTTGTCTCAAGTTTGTCTGTGAGGAAAATCAAGCAAAGAGTGAAAACTGCAAACCAGATAAAAATCAAAAACGGAAGTATGATTATGTATTCTAAAAAATAAAAAAGTCCTGCGAGCATTTTTTCAAATGAAGGATGCTCTGAACGATTATACTGATTAAGATTGAGTTGGATGATATTTTTATGCGCGATGAATCTTGAAAATTTCCAGATAATAATTGAATACAAAACTACAAGCATGACGAGGAGAATGAAATTAAAAAAATCTCCCATATACGACGGAAGGAAACTCAAAAACTCGTTGTAAAGTGAAGTGAGCTTTAATCCTATCTCTTGAAACACCTCTTCCATAAATTGACTAAGGAGATGAGATTTTTAAAAGTTTGTTTGCATTACTTTTGGCAGACATAAAAATAATCCTTTGTAAGATTGGGTTTTCTCTTTTTTTCAATGATCCCTCTAAATTCTGAAAAGATTAAATTAAAACCAATTTTCTTTAAATCATCTTTTATTTTTTGGGGTTTACTAAAATGCATAAACATCGGCGGTTTAAAATTAAGAAAACAATCCCCGAATTCAAAATCTTTTAGTTCCAAATATCTGTTTTTCAATTTAAAGAATTTAGAAAGATAATATTTCAGCTCTTCTCTTAAAAAGAAAAATTTAATTCTCCCTCTAAAATACTCTTGAGTGTTAGTTGTAAAGACGAAAATTCCGTGGGGTTTTAAGATGCGGTAAATTTCTTTCAGCGCTTTTATCCGATTTTCACGTCCGGGAATTGCTTCAATTCCATTGAAGGAAAATAAAACATAATCAAAGGAACGCGATTTGTATTTCATTTTTACAGCGTTGCCAAGTTCTATTTTTGCTTTTAATTTTGATTTCTTTAGATTTTCTTTTGCGAGATTTACCATTGCAGGAGTAATATCAAATGCAGTTATATCAAAACCCATCTTCACCAAGGGTATTGTTGTTCTTCCGCCCCCGCAACCCACATCAAGCAATTTGCCTTTCTTCTTAAAATATTTTTTGAAAAGAATTTTTTCTGCTCTCCACAAACCTACTTTTTTATAATGATTTAAAACATCTTTGTTAGAATAAGCTTGGATTACATTTTCTTTTATAATTTCTTCCATCATCTCAAAAAGAATTTCTTGTTTTTAATCTTTACTTTAGAATTTTTAATTCCAAACTTTTATATAATTGATTTTCTGTATTATTTTATGGAAAAGAAAAAAGAGAAAAAAAGGATTATTCATCTTGAGAAAGTTTCTAAATTTTATCAAATGGGGGAAGAAGTTATCAAGGCCGTCGACGGAGTTGACCTTTCAATTCACGAGGGAGATTTTGTTGCGGTGATGGGGCCGAGCGGAAGCGGGAAATCCACGATGATGAATCTCGTTGGAAGTTTGGATGTCCCGACAAAAGGAATTGTTCTTCTTAATGAAAAAAATATTTCTCATCTTAGTGAATCCGCTTTAGCAGAATTGAGAGGAAAAAAAATAGGTTTTATTTTTCAGCAGTTCAATTTAATTTCTAATTTGACTGTCAAGGAAAATGTTATGCTTCCGATGGATTTTCAGGGAATCAACGAATTTGAAAGAAATGAACTCGCAGAAGAACTTTTGGGAAAAGTAAATTTGAGTGACAGAATGAATTTTTATCCAAACCAACTTTCAGGAGGACAGCAACAAAGAGTTGCGATTGCACGCGCACTTGCGAATGACCCTGATGTGATTCTCGCCGACGAACCGACGGGAAACCTTGATACAAAAACCGGCGAGAGAGTTATGGATTTTCTTCAAGCGCTGAATAAAGAAGGCAAAACGATTATTATGGTTACGCACGATCCGGATTTAGCAAAAGAACACGCGAACATTGTCTATTGGCTTAAAGACGGAAAAATTGAAAAAATCACGAGAAGGAAATAATGGAACAATATTGGATGCCTAAAAAATTTGATGTTCTAATAATTCCAGATTCCTGATTGAAGAGAATTGCTTTTAAACATTTTGGATTGATTTTAGAATAACCCAAAAAATATAAAGTCTTTTTGAGATAATATTTTATGGTGAATTATTTTTCGTTTGCATCTAAAAATTTAAAGCATCGCGGGATAAGAAGTTGGCTCACGCTTCTTGGGATTTTCATCGGAATTGCCGCAGTTGTTTCTCTAATTACCATCGGGAGCGGATTAAAAGAAGCGGTTAATTCGCAATTCGGAATCAGCTCGGTGCAAATTATTTCTGTTCAAGCAGGAGGACTTTCTTATGGAGCCCCTGGTTCCACTGTTGTAAATCCATTAACAAAACAAGACGCCGAAGCGATTGAAAAATTGGGAACAGTTGAAAGCGCGATACCAAGAAATCTTGAATTAATAAATGTTGAATATAATAATCAAATAGAAATGATTTACGGAGTCAGCATCATTGAAGGAAGAGAAAGGGAAATTTATGAAATTATGGACCTTGAAGCAGAAATGGGAAAACTTCTTTCTGGGGGGAATAGAAACCAGGTTGCAATCGGATACAACATCGCCGACGGAGACAAAAATGGTTTTGATAGAGATGTTGAGATTGGAAAAAAAATTTTAATTCAGGACAGAGAGTATAATGTCGTCGGTGTTTTAAAAAAAAAGGGAAGTTTTATTTTGGACAATATTATTCTTATTTATGACAAAGAACTTGAAGAGCTTACTGGATATGGAGAAGAAGTGGATGTAATCGGCGTGAAAGTTAAGGACAAGGATTTGATGGAGAAAGCAAAAGAAGAAATTGAAAAGTTATTGCGCGATAGAAGAGATGTTAAAGAGGGCGAAGAGGATTTTGAAGTTTCAACTCCAGATGCAGTTTTAGAGCAAGTGAACAGCGTGCTGAATGGAATTCAAATTTTTATTGTTCTTATCGCATGCATCTCAATTGTCGTCGGAGCAATTGGAATTGTTAACACCATGGCAACGTCGGTGATTGAAAGAAAAAAAGACATAGGAATCATGAAAGCAATCGGAGCAAAAAACGAACACATATTTTTCCAGTTTTTTGTTGAGTCAGGATTAATGGGGCTTGCCGGAGGATTTATAGGAATTGTTTTTGGATTATTAATCGGGTACGCTGGAATTATTGCAATAAATAATTTTGTTGGAACTGAAACAAGTCCTTCAATAAATATCTTTTTGATTTTATTTTCATTGATTGGAAGTTTTATCGTCGGAGCAGCAGCAGGAATTGTTCCTGCGATGAATGCTGCAAGACAAAATCCAGTGGAGGCATTAAAAGGATGATATCAAAAGAAACCGCGAGATATTCGCTTAGAAATTTGAAACAAAGAAAAACAAGAAGTTTTTTTACGATTCTCTCAATCTTTATTGGTATATCAACAATTTTTTTGTTTGTGAGTTTTGGATTGGGACTTTATTCTTATGTCGGAGAATTGACTGAAAGTTCTTCAGCAGATAAAGTAATAATTCAACCAAAAGGCGGAAGCATTACAATGTTTGATAGCAATGTGCAATTTGACGACGATGATTTAGCTGCAATTAAAAAAGTTCCCGGAGTTTATGATGTCTCTGGTTCTTATTTCAAAACAGTTGAAGTGAAAGCGCAGGATAAAAGATTATACACTTTATTATTTAGTTATGACCCAAAAAAACCGCTTGTGATGGAGGTTTCAAATGTTGAAATTTATGTGGGAAGGGAATTGAGCGGAGATAAAAAAGAAGTTCTCCTTGGTTATAATTATGGGGTTCCAAATAAAATTTTTCCAAAGCCGATAGAGTTGAATGAAAATATAGAAATAAACGGAGAGAAAATGAAAGTTATTGGATTTATTGAAGAGGTCGGAACTCCGCAAGATGACGCCCAAATTTACATCGCGAATGATTATATGAGCAAGCTTTTTCCCGACGATAATCTTTCTTATGGATGGATAGTCGCAAAAGTTGATATAAATGATATTGAAGGCGTTGTTGCTAAAATTGAAAAGGCATTGAGAAACGAAAGAAATCTCGACGAGGGGAAAGAAGATTTTTCAGTTCAGTCGTTCAACGACATGGTTGAGGGATTCTCAACTGCGCTTAACATAATCGTCGGATTTATTATTTTAATTGCGCTGATCTCTGTTCTTGTCTCAGCAGTTAACACAGCGAATACAATGATTACATCGGTCCTTGAAAGAGTAAAAGAAATCGGCGTGATAAAAAGCATTGGCGCGAAAAATTCAGATGTCTTCTGGATATTTTTATTTGAATCAGGATTTTTAGGTTTTGTCGCAGGAGTTGTCGGAGTGTTAATTGGATGGGGATTAGCGTCGCTGGGAGGATTTATTTTAGATAATTTAGGATATGGATTTTTGCAACCAGATTTCCCATTGGTTCTTTTTGTGGGATGCATTGTCTTTGCGACAATCACAGGAGCAATCTCTGGAGTCTGGCCTGCGAGAAACGCGTCGAAGATAAATCCAGTTGATGCGTTAAGGTATGAATAAATTTGTTAGAAAAAATAAAAAATTAAATCAAACTTACAACTGTGCCATGCCTTTATGGGATTTAGCGTGGTGTTCTCTTTTTTTGATTCTTCTTCTGTGGAAATAATAAATTATTATTCCTAAAATTATTATTCCAATAATATATTTGTATGTAGCTCCGCCTTGATTAGCGTCGGAAGACACGAAATAATCTGGGTTGAACGATACGGTTTTTTCCACAGTTCTTCGCGCATTGATTGAATCGCTGTAATAAATTTTTACTAAGATGTCGCCTTCCTGCGCTTCTGCATTAAATTCTGCAGTGGTGTATTCGTTTGAATCCAAATCTCCAACGATGTTTGTCCTTGCACCTTTAATCTGAACATTTTCCTGCGCGGGAATTTCCAATGTCAATGCTTCAACATCAGATTCTGCGATGTTCAAAATTTCAAGTGTTAATGTTTTCTCTGCGAAATCATAATCTTTTATGAATATTTCAAAATCCGCGTGCGTGTCTTCAACTTCGATGTCAAATAATTTTGAAGTATAAAATGCTGTGAGGTCTTGCCCTGAACTATACCTAACCTCGACGGGATTTCCTCCATTGAGCGCGTTTGGGTCTAATCTTACTTTGTATGGAACCATAAGATAAGAACTAAAATCTTTTTGGAAAGTCCCGCCTTTAATCTGCACCAGCGAAGATTCTCCAGGGTCAAATGAGATTGGATATTTTTCAATCAACTCAAGCGTAACATAAGTGCAATCAGGGTTTTCTGTTCCTGTAACTTGGAAAACTAATTTTACATAATCTCCGGGAACAGCAGGATATGGGTCTTGATTAAGAAGCGTGACCGCTAAATCGCATCTTGCGCTAACAAAAGAAAAACTGACTACAACCAAAAATAAAATCACTAATTCTTTTTTCATAATTCTAATTGGAATTCTTATTTTATAAATCTTATTACATTCAATAAATTTAAATATAACTAGATTATAATTATTCTATGATTGACATAAAATTAATTCGGGAAAATCCAGAACTCGTCAAGGAAAATATAAAAAAGAAATTTCAAAACGAGAAACTCGCGCTTGTCGACGAAGTTCAAAAACTTGATGCGGAATGGAAAAAGTTGAAATACAAGGAAGATGAATTACGGGGCGACAGAAATAAAATTTCTAAAAAAATTAGTGATTTGAAAAAAGCCGGAAAAAAAGCAGACAAAGAATTGAAGGAAGCGAAAGAAATTCCGGACAAAATTGCGAAGCTCGAGGGCAAACGAAAAAAGCTCGAGGATGAAATAAAAGAAATTATGTATAAAATTCCGAATATAATTCACGATTCAGTTCCAATTGGAAAAAACGATTCTGAAAATGTCGAGGTTAAAAGAATTGGAGAGCCGATTGTTCCGAAATATGAAATTATTAATCATGCGGAATTGGCGGAAAAGATTGGCGGAGTGGATTTTGAATCTGCGCGCGAAACTTCTGGAAATGGTTTTTATTTTCTCACAGGTGAATTAGCAATTCTTCATTCGGCGATTCTTGCGTTCGCGAGAGATTATATGATTCAAAAAGGTTTTCAATATGTTCTTCCGCCGTTTATGATAAGAAGCGCGGTTGTCGACGGAGTTATGAGTTTCAAGGAGAGAGGCAACATGATGTACAAAATTGAAGGCGAGGATTTGTATTTAATTGGGACATCGGAACATTCAATGATTGGAAGATTTATCGGAAAGACAATTAACGAAAAAGATTTGCCGATAACATTGACGAGTTATTCGCCGTGTTTCAGAAAAGAAATTGGGAGTCACGGAATTGAGGAAAAAGGTTTTTACAGATTGCATCAGTTTGAAAAAGAAGAAATGATTGTGATTTGTGAGCCAGAAGATTCTTACAAATGGTACGACAAGATGTTGCAATACACGATTGATGTTTTCAGGGAGCTTGATATTCCTGTTCGGGTTTTGGAATGCTGTTCTGGAGATTTGGCTGACTTGAAAGCAAAGAGTTGCGACGTTGAAGCGTGGAGTCCGCGACAGAAAAAATATTGGGAAGCCGGAAGTTTGACGAATATGGAAGAAGCGCAAGCAAGAAGATTAAATATAAAAATTGAAAAAAAAGGACAGAGATATTTTGCGCACACCTTGAACAACACTGTTATTGCTTCTCCGAGAGCGTTGATAGCGATGTTGGAAAACAATCAACAGAAAGACGGCACGATAAAAATTCCAAAAGTTCTTTGGAAGTATACTGGATTTAAAGAAATAAAAATAAAGAAATAAAAATAAAGAAATAATCTATAAATTTTTAAATCAGGTTTTCCTAAAATAATTATGGCAAGAACAAAAGAGGAAGAGATTTATAATGAGTTTGTAGAAAAAATATTTACTACAGGGGTTCATGCGCTTTCTGAAAAAACCGGCTTGCCTGCAGGATATCTTCAGCATCATCTTGACGCTTCTAAAATTGAAAAACAAATTAGAAGTATTATGAAAACTTATATTGAAAAAAATGAAGGAACATTTAATGAATTTATCCACGACGCTAAATTTAGGGAAAAAATTTTTGATTATATTCTTCAGGGAGATGCTCTGACAGAAGTAGCGAAAAAGGCAGGGGGTTTGGAAAAAACCGCACGAAGTGAAAGAAAAGGGTTTTTTAGGAAAGCTATAGATGTCTTCAAGGAAGAAAAAGGGGAGGAGCATTACAAGGGAGTTAAGGATTTGCAGAGGTTGATTAGTAGTGACCCAAATTATTCTGCAGCCTTAGGAAAAGAAATCACCGAAGCTGTTAGCGTTGCTACAAGGGCTCATTATATTAAAAATGCAATTGAAGTAGCTTCAGCGAATGAATTAATCGGGAACAAACTTTACAGAGAATTAAAAGAAAAGACAAACGGAATTCTCTCCAGAACAGAAGGAGCAATACAGGAAGGATTCAAGGGGCTTGAAAAATATCTTACCCCGGAGGAGAGTAAATCAAAGTTATTTCCTTACTATGCAAGACAAACAACAGTGTTAATTCTAGGGGCGGTTTTAGTTTTTATTTTCAATCCGACTAACTTGAATGGCGCAGTGATTGGCCTGGAAAATTTTTCAGAGAAATCTGGGTTTTTTTTCGTCGGCATTGGCTTGATAATTCTTTCATTGTTAAGTTTTATTTTCAAGGAAAAAAATAATGACAAAGAAAAAAAGCGAAAGAAAAAAATCCAGAGCAGATAAATTTTTTTTGCTGAGTTGGAAAAAACTCGGAATAATTATTGGAAGCTGGTTTTTGGCTGTGCTTCTCCACAATGGAGTTTATGCGATTTTCATAAATTATTTTCCTATCAACTGACAATTTCCATCGCGATATTTATTTTCTGCGATAGATTTTTGTAGGTCATCGGGGTTAAGCTTTGTTTTATCGTAATTTGTGTAAAACACTTCCTCTAACGCTTCATCTTGAACATTTGTAGAAATTACGCCAAGAATAAAATCATCGTTTGGACCCGCCAGCGACATACTGATACCGATTGGAATCTCTTGCCGAAAATCCTCGTCGGTGATTTTCCCCGCTCGCGCTGCACCAAGAAATTTCTTTCCTTGCTCATACCCAAAAAGGAACAACCTTTCGGCTTCCTTTTGATCTTCAAAATGAGAGGCCCAAGTTGAACATGAAAAGGCACTCCAAAGTTCACGACCCATTACAGCGTATTCTTTTGAGTTTTGATTGTAAGAGGTATTTTGTGGCTTTGTACTTGCTGTTTCTGA
>Ga0208958_1004160_pt1 | contig 10593 bp, 17 predicted proteins | sample RifOxyB1_FD_184032 | JGI IMG/M metagenome (GOLD analysis project Ga0208958, IMG submission 184032) | Soil microbial communities from Rifle, Colorado - Rifle Oxygen_injection B1 (SPAdes) | ecosystem: Environmental > Terrestrial > Deep subsurface > Rock core/Sediment | place: Rifle, Colorado...
CGGCTGCACGCAGACAACGCAGGTCAGGTGCGTTTGCGAGTAGCAGCCGCCGGCCTTCTGGCAGTGGTAGTCGGCCCAGGTCAGCGTGACGCAATCGCCGTTCAGCGGCACTTGCTTGGCCTTGGCGCATTCGGCTCGCTGGGCATCGGGTGGAAGACACGCGGGCTCGCTGTCGCCGTATGGGTCAGTGACCTCGTAGGCGTCGAACGTGTTGACGGGGGCGTTTGCTTCACAGGCCGTCAGCAGCAGGGCTATGGCTAGGTAGGTTCGCATGGGGTTTCCTCGCGTTCGTGGCCGTTCAAGGCGAGTTGCGCGTAGGCCAGATTGAGCAAGCGCCTATGCCGATCGGCTTCCTCTTTCGCGATTGCGTCTCGCGTCCTACAGGATTCTTGGCACCGCTTGACCGCATCAGCGATCTCGCGCGCGCTTCCCGATGGACCGCTAAAGTTGACCGTCATTGCGCTCATGTGGTCGCCTCCGTCTTGCCAAACGTCGCAGCCAAGAATGCCTCAACCTCGCCGTTCAACTGCACAGCAGCAATCCGACCAAGCCGCTTTGCCCATCGCGCCGTCTTACGGATCTCGCGCCGCTCTTGCCTTGGAAGCTTCCAGATCGCTCGCGCGTCGCGGATGGCCATATCGTCAATCGAGCCGCCTAGTTGTATCAGCATGGCCTACCCCACCCCAAACCTAGGCTCAGTGTCGCCGTGGTCGATTGGCGTCAAATACTCCGCAAGGTCAATGGTCTCATAGCGAACCGCCTCCCCCTGCAACTCCACAACCCCCCGCCGCATAGCCTCCACAGCCACAGCCGAAAGCGTCACAGGAACGGCAGACGCATCCCGGATAGCCTCAAGGGCCTTGCGGGTGTCTTTAGGGATTCTGATTGAGGTGGGCTTGTCCATGTCCTACAGTGTAGCGAGGGGTTGGGGTGGGGTCAAGGGGTGATAACGGCTGGAGCTATCACCCACAATCACCCACCTATCACCCAGAAGTCACCCGGCGATTTGCCCATATACCTATGCGCTTAGGTAGCGTTTGGGTGATAGGTGACAGGTTGTATACGTACATGGAAAAAACCGATGCGATAAAAACGCTACAGAGCGCGCCGTAGATCTTTGCACTCAAAAACCGTCACCTATCACCCGGAACGCAGATGGAATGCTGTATTCATTAGGTATTGTTCGGGTAATTGCCGGGTAATTGCTGGGGTACTTCCTTGAAGCTATCACCCGGCTTGACGTCTCCTGTGCGCTGCGTTACGGTATCGACGTTGCCCACCTCGCCGCGTCGAACCGGTCCGGGCCACAGGAGCCGCCTTGACCTCTACCGCAAAGCCCCGCTTTTCAGTCTGCCCAGCACGGCGTATCGGCTCCGCGTGCAATGGGGTTCGACCTTCTGGAAAGCGGGGCTTTGCCGTTGAGGTGCTTTGTGATGTGCCCTAATACCACGGCGGCCGGCGCACCTTGTTCAAATTCATGCCAACACGGCATGAACTTTTGCGCCTCCCACAACCCCACCATGACCACGATCCGTGCCGCGGCACGTCACCAAAGAGAGCTTACCTATTACAGCGCCGACATCCAGAGAATTGACAACGAAATTGACGCGCTGCGCGAGCGCCGCCGCAAACTAGTCAAACTGGTCAAACGGGGGGCGCCCCATGCAGCCCGTTAGGCCGGCAATAGGCCAAGACGACAGCCGAAACGAGCACGCTGTTCTAGCTGCCATGCTCGCTGACCCTGAGCTTTTGCGGCTCGGCAGCCACCTGCTCAAGAAGAACTGGTTTGTGGACGGCCGCCACACTGACGTGTTCGTGACCGCCTTGACCATCGCGGCAGAGGGCAAGACCGCAGATCTTGTTGAGGTGGCGCATCGCCTGCGAGGCCATGATCTGGTCTGGCTTACCGGGCTATCCAACGGCGGTGATGCGGTTGGCTTTGAGGTGCGCTGTAAGGCCATCGCCAAGGCTCACAAGCAGCGGCTGGCCCTGGGCAAGATCGGGCTCGCCGACGCGGCCAGCCCGGAGCCGCAGCGGGCAGAGGCGCTTGCGCAGGCGTCGCAGGCCATCGCGGCAGTCAACGCCAGCGACGGCGATCGCGTAATTGACTGGCCGGTGACGGTCAAGGGCAAGCCTAGCAAGCTGCACCTTGAGAATACCGCAAAGCTTTTAGAGGCTTATGGCGTGACAGTCCGTCACAACCTTATGAGCCACCGGCTTGAAATCGACATTCCCGGCCTGACCTGTGAAACGGAGGTGCGCGAGAATCGGGCACTTTCCACACTTATTGAGTATGCCGAGCGGAACGGGCTGGCCGAAAAGCAGACGCTGTCCCACCTGCAGATCCTGGCCGTGCCTTACCACCCGGTGTGGATGTGGATTTCCTCGCGCCATTGGGATGGCGTCAACCGCCTGCCGGATCTACTGAGCACAATCGAGCTATCGCCAGGCAGTGACGCGGACCTGTGTGGGATGCTGCTGCACCGCTGGCTGTGCGGCTGCGTCAAGGCGGTGATGCCGCGCCGGCAGGATGAGACGTTTCGGCCGCAAGGCGTGCTGACGCTGCAGGGGGGGCAGGGGTTGGGCAAGAGCCGCTGGCTTGAAGCGCTGGCTCCACCGGGCAGCGGCTGGGTGCTGGCAGGCACAGCGCTGGACCCGCACGACCGTGACAGCATTTCGCAAATGACATCGGTTTGGATAGCCGAGCTAGCCGAGCTTGACGGAACGCTAGACCGCGCGCACATCGCCGGGATCAAAGCGTTTGTGGACCGTCCCAGCGATACCTACCGCCGTCCCTATGCCAGATCGGACGAATGCACGCCGCGCCGGACGATGATGGCCGGGTCTGTGAACCCAAAGGCATTTTTAGCAGACGACACGGGTAGCCGGCGCTGGTGGTGTCTGTCCGTGGTGTCGATCATGGCGGACCATGGGATCGACGTGCAGCAGCTTTGGGCCCAGGTCGCGGAGTTGGTGCGCGACGGGGCGCGATGGTGGCTGGACAGGGACGAACAAGCGCGCTTGACCGCGTCTAATTTGCGCCATACGGTCGCCGACCCACTGATTGAAGACCTTTGGCGCGTCTATGAGGCGGGCGACGATAGTTGCGCTGTGACGGTTGCGGAGATCTGGAGCGAGTTGCGCGACGGGCGTCGGACTTGGACGGACGCGCGCAAGCTCGCGCAGGCACTGGACCGCTACCGGACGGGCAAGGTCAAACACGGGTCTGATACATTTCGCCTTTGGAAACGCGGGCAATCGACGTATGGTGAGGGCTGATGACGATCCACCCCCGCCCCTACCAAACCGAAACCCTACAAGACGCCCGCAAAGCCTACCGAGCCGGCCACCGCCGCGTCATTCTGCAAGCGTCCACAGGCGCAGGCAAAACCGTAATGGCAACGCTAGTTTGCCGCAACGCCACAGCGACCGGGCAGCGAGTGCTGTACGTCGTACACCGCGACGCCATCCTGCGCCAAACGAAAAGAGCTCTAACCGCCGCCGGTGTGACGGTGACCACGCTACAAGCAGGCGGCACCGCAACCCCAATCGAGCCCGGAACCGTGCTACTCGCCAGCGCCCAGACCCTAGCCCGCCGCACTGTGCCCGATTTTGACTTCGGCGTTTGGGACGAAGCGCATACATTCTACACACTTCAGCAGCGAGTGCAGGGCCCGCGCCGATGGCTATTGCTGACGGCAACGCCCAGCCTCACCAGCGGCGCGCCGTTGTCCGCGATCGCCGACGCCATCGTGACCGGCCCCGCCGACGACTTCTTGACGGCCGCTGGCTACCTAGTGCCTCTGGAGGTCTACGGGGCTCCGTCGCCGGACCTGCACGGGGTCACACGCCAGCGGGGAGACTACCACCCGGGGCAGCTGCAGGCGGCACACCAGGCGCCGAAGTTGGTTGGGGCTGCGGGCGCATCCATGGCCAGGCACGGGCGAGACGGGGCGCGCTGGCTGCGGGCGATCGTCTACTGCGCCGGTATCGAGCATTCGCGGCAGGTGACAGCCGAGCTAGTGGCCTTGGGCTGCCGCGCCGTGCACATCGACGGGGAGACGCCGCCAGAGGTGCGCGCGCAGCTGTACGCGGACCTGGCAGCGCAGCGGATTGACGCGCTGGTGAACTATGGCGTTGCCATCGAAGGGCTTGACATTCCAGAGATAGAGTGCATCGCCGCCTTTCGCGCCATGGGCTCGCTCAGTGACTTTTTGCAGTCGCTTGGCCGCGGCCGGCGACCGAGCGCGGGGAAGGCGAGGCTAATTTACATCGACGGCGGCGGGAACTGCTACCGGCACGGCTGGCCTACGGTGGCGCGGCAGTGGACGCTGGCAGGGAAGGTGCCGGCAGTGGCCGCGCCGGGGCTGCAGACGTGCAAGGCGTGTCTGGCCATCTATGAGCCAGCGCCCACATGTCCGCGCTGTGGAGCGGTGGCGGAGGTTAAGCCGCGGCGTGGGCCGCAGACGGTCGGGGCGGAGCTTGTGCGGCTGACTGCGGCGACGGTGGTCAGCAAGAAGCAGATCGCCGAATGGACCCGTCAAGCCTCGCAATGGTGCCCCGCGCGGCCCGTCCCCAGCTGGGCAGCCGCAGACGAGGGCCTCTGGCGCGGTCTGGAGCGGACCCGGCAGCGCGAGGGGCATTCGCTTGGGGACGGGACGCAGGCGCATCCGGGGTGGACGGCGGTGCAGTGGCGGAGGATCAGAAATGCTTAGTGCTCCCTTTCCATGGTTCGGCGGCAAGAGCCGCGCTGCTGATCTGATCTGGCAACGGCTAGGCGACACGCCGAATTACGTTGAACCGTTTGCGGGTTCGCTCGCGGTCCTGTTGGCGCGACCCAAGCCGGGCAAGATAGAAACGGTCAACGATCTCGACGGCTTGCTATCCAACTTCTGGCGCGCGGTCAAATATGCGCCGGATGAGGTGGCGCGCTGGGCAGATTGGCCGGTGAGCGAGTGCGACTTGCACGCTCGGCACCTGTGGCTGGTTGGGCAGATCGAAGGGCTTGCCGAGCGGCTGATGGCCGATCCTGACTACTGCGACGCCAAGATCGCCGGCTGGTGGGTTTGGGGCTTGTGCTCTTGGATCGGCAGCGGCTGGTGTAGCGGCACGGGGCCCTGGCGCGCGGAGGGTGGCGTGCTGGTCAAGGGCGACGCGGGGCGAGGGATCAATAGGCAACTCCCGCACTTGGGCGACGCCGGCCGAGGGATCAATAGGAAACTCCCGCACTTGGGCGACGCAGGCCGAGGGATCAATAGGAAACTCCCGCACTTGGGCGACGCAGGCCAAGGGATCTTTGACCTCATGCAAACCCTATCCGACCGCCTCCGCAACGTGCGGATCTGCTGCGGAGACTGGCAGCGGGTGATGGGCGAGAGCGTGACCTGCAAAAACGGCCTGACCGCCATAGTCCTAGACCCGCCCTACCTAAGCGCGGACACGGCTGGCGAGCTGTACCGCACCGACAGCGCCACCGTGGCCCATGACGTGCGCGAATGGGCACTAGCCAACGGCGACAACCCGCTATTGCGGATCGCGCTGTGCGGCTATGAGGGCGAGCACGCGATGCCGGGGTGGGAGTGTGTGCCCTGGAAGGCGAAGGGCGGCTTTGCGAGCCAGGGAGACGGCAGCAACGTCAACGCCGGACGCGAGCGTGTTTGGTTCAGCCCGCATTGCTTGGGCGGGCGGCAGCAGGGGCTATTTTGAGACCAGAGGCTAAAGAGCGCGACCGATTCCTGAAAGCGGTCGGCACCATACCCGGCGTGCTGGCCCACAGGTGCGAGCCGATGGTCAACGGCTATCACGTCAGATCCCTGCCCGACGGCTTCCCTGACGTGCTCTTTGCAGCTGGCGGGCGGATCTACCTGCTGGAATGGAAGGCCAAGCGCGGGCGCCTGGAAGCCTCGCAGGAGGTCTACCACCGCGCGATGCTGGCCGCCGGCTATCAGGTGCTGATACCCCGTGACGCGAGGGCCTGCTGCCTGGACTTGGCCGCGCTTGTCGGCGGTGAGGTCGGGGCTGCGTTGGTCAAGGCTGCGGAATCGTTGGCGGAGTAACTATTTTACGAGGTGGTGAAAATAGTTGCGCGGATTAGTTGACACGTCAACGAAACCGCGTAGACTGTGGACATGGGCAGCACGGAGCGGCCCGGTAGACAGAGAGAGCCGGGGACGGCTAAAGGACTCGACACCATGAGCAAGCAGCACCTAGAAGACATCTGGTTTATGGCCCGCGAAGCGAAGCGCGCAAACAGCCCGATGGTTCAGCCGTTGAGCCGCATTCTTGCCGGAACCGCGACCGCCAACGACCGCCACAACGTGGCCCACATGGTGCGCTGCGAGCGGATTCGTTCGGAACTGAAAGGCGTAGACGCAAGTTACGATGTTGCTTTCGAGGCGGCAATCCTGGCCGCTTAGCTAATGCGAGGGGCGCGACTCACTAACGCGCACGGGGATGGGATGGCTCGGAATGTCAAAAGCGTAGAGGACACAATCGCCGGTATTCACAACGAACTTGTGGACATGTGCAATGCGGCGTGGCGCAGAGAGGTCCACGAGCAGTGCGCTCGCGCCGGTCTGGATCGCGCGGGCGGTTGGACGGTTGAAGATTTGGCCGATGAGGTCGCCAGGCTGCAACAGATCATTAGAACATCGCAAACCGCCTGTGAGTCTCTGCAAGATATTGACCCGATCCACTCAGAGGATTGCGGGTGTCGAGATTGGTCGGTGCGACGCTGTAACTGTTCGGCGCAAACACGGTTTAGAGCGATTCGTTTCGCTCTTGGCATGGCTGAGTAACCCCCAGCCGGGGCGCGACGGAGACGCGCAAAGGGTGGCAACCAATGGGCTACAACCTAACGATCGGCAACGCGGTTCTGTGCAAAGACGATGGCTATCTTCGGATTGACGTCGTTGACGTGACGCTGGAAGAAGCGCCAATCAATTCCAGCGACGACCAGAGCAATAGTTGCTCGCCAGGTTACGGTGTATGGAACGAGTTCGCAAAGAAAGCTGGCCTGCATGACGTGTTCTTCAACGGGGACGACGGCCTTATCGCGCACCATCCCGGCACAGTGCTCTTGGAGCAGAAGCACTTGGACGCCTTCAAGGCAGCCAAGTTGCCGAAGACCGCTGACGAATGGGACCGGCGCCGGCTCGCGTGGCTGATCTTCTGGTCGGAATGGGCGCTTGCGAATTGCGAGTTCCCGGCGTTTGACAATACCTAGACGACCGGGACCCACCCGGCACCACGTCCAGACGGGGGCCTCCAGCAGGCTGTCACCCGCGCGGAGCTAGCAACGCAGAGAGCTAGCGCGCCCCACTGACGGGGCACAACGCCCTGGGTAAGGCGATGAAACTGCCCGCGCGCCACGGTAGCTCCAACGGTAGAGCGGCGGATTGAAGATCCGCGCGTTGCTGGTTCAAATCCAGCCCGTGGCACCATCCCGCCAGCCGCCTCAGGACGGCGTGCCGCAGAACGCCACAAGCCTTTTGGCGTATCCAGTCGCGGCGGCTGGCGGGAACAGTGTAGGAGGTTACCATGGAATTTGCTAACGAATCAGACAGGCTTTTCATTGACAAGATCGTGACCCGATACCGCAAGGAATCGGCAAAGCGCGGCTACAAGTCCATTCGCGCGGATCAGCTGGCGTGCTCGCTGTCAGCGTGCCATGCCAACGGCTGCGCCTTGAACCTGCCCGGCTTGCTGGACAGTCGCGTGATCGACCTGTTCCACGATGTTGGCGGCATCCACGACACCGTTTCTCGCGAGACCGGCAAGATCGTTGGCCAGTTCTGGCCACGGTTCGCGGTTCAGCAGTAGACGCTTTAGCCCCGGTGGACGGGGAGAGAGGGACAGATGGTTTTTGCACAGAAGCATGGAGATAAAGGGATTCGCTGGGGCGACGAATCGGACAATTGGCTTTGCTGCGTGATCGGTAACGATGACGGGGCGCCGTCTGAACTGGCTCCGTTCATTGCTCTTTTCTCTCCGACCATTCCTGGCGCGACTTGGGGTGAATGCCAAGCCATTCAGGCGGCACACGCTCAAGAGGTGTCGGACCTTCACGCTCGGATGCGCGCGACCCTTGCCGGCTTGCGGGCGCGCCACATGCCCGCGGGCGCTTTCGAGGTGGCCCATGACCGCCGATAACCCGTTCCTGCTCCGCTGGCTGGCCGTGGTCGCCATCCTCGCGGCGCTGACTTGCTGGTTTGCGAGTACCGAAGACGGCCGGGAGCCTATCTGCGCCACCGATAGCAGGTGGCCTTGTCCGGGGGAGGTGAGGCGGTGAGGCTGTCAAACGGTGCAATCGACGGTTCGGCAATGGCGCTGACCTTGGCGTTTCTAACCTGGAGAAGCGCGCCGCTGACGTGGCAGCAACTTGTATTCATTGCGGTCAGCATGTTCGGCGTCGCGCTAATGTCCCGCACCGCGGAGTCGGTTTGGGACCACAACCCCGACCTACGCAAACGCATAGGTCAAACGCTCGGCTGGCTGTTCCTGGCCACGGTCCTGAACCCGCGAGCGTGGGCGATTTTGGCAGCGTTTGTCGGGGCATTCGCGGCGACGGTGTGGCTTTGGTTGCGGTGATTATCTCGGTAGCCCTGGCCACCGGCGGCGGTGTCGTGTGGCTGTGCTGGCGTATTGTGGCGGGTTGACCTGCTGATGGGGGGATGATGCTCGCCGACCTGCAGCGCTGGCCAGCCCCAGCCACCGCCAGAGCCCGCGCCGACGCTATTTGGCTGTCACGGCCGCGGCAGTTGAAGTTGGACCTGAGCGAGACCATTGAACTTGACCCGTGCTGGACGTGCGACGGGGATGGGCAGGTAGAGTGCGAGTGCGACGGCAAGGGCTGCGGCGAGTGCGACGGAATGGGGTTTGTGGACTGCGCCGCTTGTGGCGCGGAGGGGATTGAGGATGCCAAGCTATAACTACCATCAAATCAAGGCGATGAACTGGAGCAGGATCAAGCACGCGCTTGACAGCGGGAAGCACTACCTGCACCACCTCGGCAAGCCGGTGAAAGAGACCGACGCCATGCGCCTGGGCACCGCCTGCCATACTCTAGTCCTAGAGCCCGAAAACGCCGGCAGCATCGTGGTCTGCCCGCCGCACCTGGCGAGCGAGACGACCGGCAAGATGCTGACGAACAAGGACGTGAGGGCGTGGCTGCTTGGTCAGCCGGAAGGGGCGAATGTAATCACCCCGCAGCAATTCGACGCTGCCCGATGGATGCGCGACGCCGTGCTAGAGCACGTTGACGCCGCCTACTTGCTCAAGACTTGCACGCAGCGGGAGCGGGTTGTGCAGTGGAAGGCCAACGACCGCGACCGCAAAGGCTCCATTGACGCCTTCGGCGCGCGCTGCCTGATCGACCTGAAGACGGACGGCGAATGGGGCGACACGACGACGCCGCACAGCTTCTGCAATAAGGCAGATAAGCTGCACTATTACGGCGGCTTGGGAAACTACGCCGAAGGTCTGGAAGCCAACGGCGAGTTGGTTGACGAAATGGGCTGGATCGTGGTCGGGTCGAAAGCGCCGTACAACGTCCTTGTGATCATGCTGGACCGCGACGGCATGGCCCACGCTCGCGACGAAGCAGGCGAGGCTTGGCGTCGGGTTGTGCAGTGGGAGGCGAGCGGCGTCTACACGGGGACGCATCCGCGGAAGGTGTTGGTTGGCCCGCCGAAGTGGTGTGGTTGGAAGGGCAAAGAGGCGCCGGTTGATTTTGATGAAGCGCTTGAAGCGCTGGAGGAACTAAATGTCTAACGATATTCAACAGCCGCAGCAAGGGCGGGAACTGACTCGGCAAGAGGCGATCACCGCGGAGGGCCGCAAACTCGCCGGGATGCTGGCCAAGCGTCGCGACGAATGGACCACGGCGGCGCGCGACACTGGCATGAGCTTTGATGTGTTTCTTCAAGGCATTCTGACCGCCGTGCGCGCCAATCCCAAGCTTTTGGAAGCGGGCGCCGCAGCGATCATCAACGCCGCCGATCGCAGCCGAGCGCTTGGGCTCGATTGCTCCGGCGTCACCGGAGAGGCGTGGCTTGTGGGCCTCAACCGCAAGGGCGTGCCCACCGTCGAACTCTGGAAGGGGATCAAGGGCACGGTCAAACTCGCCTACCGCAGCGGCATGGTCAAAAAGGTCACGGTACAACACGTCTACGAGGGCGATGACTTTGACGTGGACTACGCCGCAGAGCCCCCCATTCGGCACCGTCCCGCCGGCAAAAGCGACGTGCAGATTGCTACCTATGCGCTGGTGTCGCTGACCACGGGCGGGGCGCTGGCCGGCGTGGTGTGGGCTGGTGAGGCGCCGGGGCTGCAGGCTAAGGCGCAGGTGCGGCTCAAGACCTCCTATGCGGCAAGCCCGTGGGCCACCAACCTTGCCGGCATGATTGAGGTCCAAGCGATGCGCCGGGCCTTGAAGTGGGCGCCGCAAAGCGTGGTTCAACAGGACTTGCTGGGCGAGTCTGAAATGGCACCCGCGCTGCCGGTCGATAGCGATGCGCAGCTGCGGGCCTTGGAGCGGATTGAGGCGCCCGCATTGGCTGCGCCGACGACAGACGCAGACGGCGTAGTGACCGA